>Ga0070765_100003015_pt1 | contig 10771 bp, 5 predicted proteins | sample HubBroMetageWFT5_FD_71516 | JGI IMG/M metagenome (GOLD analysis project Ga0070765, IMG submission 71516) | Warmed and freeze-thawed soil microbial communities from the Hubbard Brook experimental Forest, New Hampshire - Hubbard Brook CCASE Soil... | ecosystem: Environmental > Terrestrial > Soil... | reverse complement strand
CTTTTCCTCCCAGCACCGGAGGATTGAGTGAATATGGATTCCATATTGCTCAGGAGCTACAGCGCAATCCTTTCCTCAATCTCACCGTTCTGGCGGATCAGCTCCCGTCTGAGCATCCCGAGTTGGATGGCTTTGCGGTCTTCCGTTGCTGGTCTTTTGATGATCCATACAGTGTCATCCGATTGACGAAAACGCTACGCCGCCTAAAGCCGGACGTCGTGTGGTTCAATCTGTTGTTCAGTACTTTCGGACGCAATCCCCTCATCGCCTTTAGTGGCTTAATGACCCCATTGCTCGCAAGGCTGAGCGGACGCTACACACACGTCACGTTGCATCATCTGATGGACACGGTTGAACTGAAGGATGCAGGGATTCGCCATGAGGGTCTGTATCGAATGGCTGGAGCCGTAGCGACCCGGATGCTCTTGCTGTCGAACTCAGTGTCCGTGCTCATGCCTGGATACCGAAAGATTCTGAATGACAAGTATGGGAGAGATAACGTTCATCTGCGCGCGCACGGTATTCTGACGCGTAGACCGGAATTGCCGGATTTCACGCGGCGGGGAACGCCTCATCGAATTCTCGCGTTCGGAAAATGGGGAACCTACAAGCGCCTTGAACTCATGATCGAAGCCTTCGATCTCCTTCTCGAACAGTTTCCAAATGCAAAGCTTGTCATTGCGGGGGGGGACCACCCGCAGGCCGCGGGTTACACAGCATCGATCCAGGAGCGTTGCGCCGGCAATCCCAATATCGAGTTTTGCGGATACGTCCCGGAAGAAGAGCTGGGGGATGTGTTCCAAAGCTCGAGTGTTGCGGTTATGCCGTATTCGTCATCTACAGGCTGCAGTGGAGTTGCACATCTGGCTTGTGCTTACGGTGTACCCATCGTGTGCGCAGATTTGGCTGACTTCCGGCAAATGGCGCAGGGCGAGGAATTGGCGATCGAGTTTTATCCGCCAGGAGATGCACAAGGCCTTGCAAACTGCCTGGTCGAGTTGCTTCAGAACCTTGAAAAACAGCGCGCGATGGCAGGGCAGAACTTCTCCGCGGCATTACGCATGACGATGCCGAATGTCGTCCAAAAATATCTCCGGCACTTTGAGCTTCAGCAAAGAGTCCAGACTCTCAGACATATTTCGCGGGTCCGGCGCTTGCCGCGATGGATTCCCTCGAAGTCCCTGCTACTGCGTTTGATCACAAGAAATTCACTCAGTTGGTCGAGGCGTTCTGCGTTGTTGCATACCACGTGGAACGGCGACGACCAGTCGCTACTTCACGGTAACCACAACGGTCGTGGAAAGTTGAACGGAGCCGGCGTCTCCGTTCACGGTGACGACATAGCTGGTCGGAGTCTGAGTGGACGTGTTGACGGAACTGGCAGTTTTTCCTCCGCACGACAGAGTGCCGAAAACAAATCCAACCACGAGCAACAATCCCACGGCCGTCAGAATCCGTTTCCGGCGAATTTTCCCGATCAGAGCGATCCCGAACAAGCCAAAACTGGAGAAAGTCGCGAAAGAGAGACGCCTTCCTTCGTCTCGATCCGCGGCGACAACGGGCGCCGCAATCACGGTGAGCAAGGAACGGGCACTCTGGGTCCCGGGAGTGACGGACGAGGGAGCGAAAGAGCAAGTTAACCCTGCTGGCAGGCCCGAACACGTCAAACCAACGGCGCTGTTGAACTGACCCGCGCCAGGCGTCACGGTTACGGTCACCTTGCCCGAGCTACCGGGAGAGATGCTGACAGAACTGGGGCTTGCTCCCAAGCTTAGAGTGCCGCTGGTTGTTGTTCCGCCGCAATTCAGAGAGACTGGCACTGCGCCGGAAATCTGATTGGTGATGCTCGGCTTCCCCACAGCCTGAAGGTACGCGATGTAATTTCCGTTGCTTATCGAATAACTGCACAGATTCAGCGAGGAAGCTCCGGAAGAGGCATCTCCGAGGGACATGAGATTTTGGCCGTCGGTGCTGATGTAAGCGGTGTAGTGGTCGAAGGTGCTCTCGTTTCCCTGGATTTTCCAATTGAGAGCATTGCCGGATGCTGAAGCGGAGATGCTCGCGCAGTTATTAATCCCGGATTCGATCTCGGTTGCTTCCTCGTAATCGTTCCACGTGACGAGTTGAAGAGAAGACAACTGCTTTCCGGAGTTGTAAAGGCTGTTGGCTTCGGAAAATGTCTGTAACCACGTTTGGCCGCATTGCTGTCCCATAATGCGGTTTGAGCCCCACGACGCGAGCGAATCGTTGAAGCCTTTATACGTGGCTCCGACGGTCTGCTCGCTGCTCAGAGGCATTCCGGCATCGTAGAAGCCTGTGAGATAGCTCATTCCGAAGTCGGTCGTCGTTGGCATCACCCACGAATAGCTCCCTTCACTCAGAACGTGTGAGAAGCCATTGTTGTTCTGAAACAGGAACGCAGGCTGCGTGGAAAGATTCGTGATCGCCGCGTCCCAATCGACCGAGTAGGACAGATCGACGTTGAAGTTAGTGACGACTGGCTTTCCCTGCAAAGTCATATACGCTGACGAAGGGAAGTAGGTTTGCTGGATGTACTGCAGATCATCGACCAGCGCTTGCTGAGGTGTGCAGCCAGAGCATGAATACCATTCGATCGCACCCTGGTCGATCATGATTGCAAAAGTAAATCCTGGGTGACTTTCGGCTTCCGTCATGACCAGTTTGGTGGCTTGATCGATGCTGTTGTTCTGGCCATACCAGTCGATGATGACGCCATCGATCCCGCGGCTGATCATGTCGGTAATTTGATTATGGATCTGATTGGGATCTGTCGAGCTGTACCCGACGTTCATGTGGTTCGATCCACCGAACCACAGCAAGAGATGAGCGTAAATCTTGGTGGTCGCTCCCGCATAGAGCAAGGAGTGGACGTCGACCTTGCTCACATTGCCAGCGCCTGAATTGCCGTTCGTCTGATTAACAAAGATGTTGGCGGCGCTTGTATTGTTGGCCGTTTGCGCGGCCAATGTAGTTGTGGGTACGACGGGATTTCCCGCCACGCATACACCTGTCAGGGACAGGAATAGGACTGCAACTTGCCAGAATCTGACACACATCTGCCCTCAGGAGCGGAGTTACTGGGGCTTGCTTCTTTCTTGAGTCAGTTCGGGAGGGAGGCGCGCAAGCCTGTAGATTCCTCGGAAACTGCTCTGGGACTTTCTGGGATCGAAAGCAGCTTAGTCGGAACGGATTGTGGTGAACAGGTCACGATAGTTCACTACAGTTTGGCCGGTGGTGCTAGAGGAGGTGGTAATCAGATCAGTCGACGAGTTCTTCTGGAACGGTGGACGGCGGTGAAATAGTTCAAGGACTCGACTCGGAAGCTCGGATCTCATCCGCTCTAAGGATTTTAGAGTTAATGGATCTGCCACGCGCAAACCCACATCCCGGCCGAGAACTCATCCAAACTGAACTTTGAATCCTACTCGGGCAATGCGGCGGTTCTGCAATAACCACTCAGGTGCGAACGGCAGTTGCTTTTTGGTGGCGAGCAGTCGGCGAGCTTACTTGTTCTGCGAATCGATCGTTAGGCTGTGGGCGACATAGCGGGAGTCTTCAAAAGTCGCGAGGACTGTAACGTCGGTGCCGGGGTGCAGATTATTATCCGGTGTGACCGATTGGTCAAGATAAACCTCGTATGTTTTATGGTCGGTGGAAGAGTTCAAGGCGAGCAACCCCGACCGTAAATCAATGTGAACAACTTGGCCAGTGAACGTAAATCGAGTTCCCGGAGCGGCAAGAATGGTTACTTCGCGCGCAACATCGTGGCCGCTGCCTTCTGAGTCAAAGGTTACGGCTACCAGCGATCCCGGCTGGAGCGCACTCGCGGATAGCGTCTGCTGTCCCTGCGTGAACCTAGTTGCAGAGCCCAAGCGGACGCGAATCGGCTGAGGGGAGATGCCATCTCGGATGGTCAATTCTCCGTGGTCGTCACGATACTTCAGTACGATGCCCTGAGTTTCACCAGATGCGGCGCCTGATTTTAGGCGAATCGTGCGGGCGAAAACAGTGTCGCCGTCGAGAATCGTGTCCAGATAAACGCGATCACCTTCGTGCAGGTCACCGAGGCTCCCCTCGTGTTTGCCACGAAAAACTTTTGTACGCGGATCAAAGAGCACAGTAGCGTGTCCGCCGCCAAAAACGCTGATGGTGAAACGGTCACGTACACGATCCAGGCGAGAAATGGTTCCGCCAATCAAGGTCGCATTTCTTTGTGGCAGCCGGGGCAGATCGGGCAAGAGGCTGGCGGGATCCACAGTGATCGCAGCCTCCGCGGATGCGTTCGCACTTGCAGGCTTCGCCGGTTCGATGCTTGGCGGTTCCACAACTTCCCCCGATGTGGAGACCATTGTCGATGGAGCTGGCACGGGCGACTGGGCTGACACTATGACGTTGCAAAGCAAAGTGCTGACGAAGGCACTCGTCAAACAGGCAATAATTCGCGAATTAAATAGAAATTTCACGCGCTGCTTGGATGCCGAGTTCGCCTGGAGAGGTAGCCCATATTTCGATGAACACGCCCCGTGACGGAGCCATCTGCGGCAAACAAAAGGACTTCAGTTGCATCCAAAGACAGTGCGATTACGCCATATTTTAGCGACTAAAGGCAGAGTTATGCATTCGAAATCCTGGTTTTCGGTCGGAGTTATCGCGATTGCGGCGGCAACAGCACTCGGCGTCCCTCGGAGCGCCCACGCGGGAGACATAAAGATCACGATCCCGCGGCGAAGCATTGTCACGCCCGTGCAACGATTAAATCGTGAAGGCGTCGAGGCAGTCCGCAAACACAATCTCAAGAAAGCCGAGGAGCTGTTTTACAAAGCGTACCTATTCGATCCGGACGATTCATTCACTCTCAATAATCTTGGGTACATTTCCGAGTTGCAGGGACAGATTGAGCGTGCGGAGCGCTTCTACGCATTGGCTGCCGAAGAACCGAGCGACGCAGTCGTCGATCGAGCCAGCGCGCGGGAAGCACAGGGGCGGCCTATGAAAGATGCGGTGGCCGTTGCCACCGGTCCTATCCAGACTAATCACGCGAACGTGGAAGCAGTGCGTTTGCTGGCTCAAGGAAGAGCCGCGGAGGCCGATGTACTGTTGGAAGCTGCCCTGAAGAATGACCCGCACAATCTGTATACGCTAAACAATCTGGGCGCCGCGAAGGAAATGGAAGGCGAGCAGGAAGAGGCACTTCGACTCTTTGACGAGGCCTCGAATGGCGCACCGGGTGTGACGGCTGTCGTTACGGCGGACCGATCTTGGCGGGGCCGCCCAGTCAGCAAGATGGCGCAGGAAAATGCAAAGGCTTTACGTGATCATCTGGCGCGCCGGCAAGATGTGACGGAGCAAGTCGCGGAGCTGAATTTGCGAGGTGTATCGGCCGTGAACCGAAACGATCTTCGGTCGGCAGAAGCGGATTTTCGCAAGGCCTACGCCCTCGATCCGAACAATGCTTTCGCGATGAATAACATCGGGTACGTCGCGGAACTGGGGGGCGACCGGGAGACTGCAGAATTCTTTTATGAACGCGCTCGCCAATCGATCGGAGCATCGACAACAGTCGGAGTCGCGACTCGCTCCACCGCTGAAGGCAAAAAGCTGAATTCTGTTGCAGACAGCAACGACACCGAAGTAGAGGCTAAAGTTACACAACAACGCAATGCTCTAAGGCAGGAGAATGAACCGGTGGTGCTTCGCCGCCGTGATAATAGCCCGGTCCAAGAGTCGACTCAGCCGTCGTCTCCGTCAAATAATAGCGTGCGACCGCAGTAAGCGTTGCTTACGAATCAAGTTCGGCGAAACGACCGATATCTGATTCCGGATCGTAGAAGACGTGTCGAAGAAGATTCGTCAGGTAGCGCGACACTGTATTTACATTCGTGCGATACCAGCAGCAACGGGTCATCGCGGGCGATAGACCACAGATAAACTGAAAACTCTCTAGCGTTGAAGGAGGTTGAGCAAGCATCCCCGCCGCCATGCGATGGTTCCCATCAAGGATAGTCAAAGGGCTTTCGGCGTCCACTCCAATCAACAAAACGGTCGGGTTCACCCGTCCTGCTTGGACGGGATCGCTCAGGCGTTGAAGTTTTTGAAAGAACTCGTCGTCGGGTGATTCCTGCCACTTGAGCCGTAAGCACTCGACCATGTCCGTCAAGTAGAAGCTTCCTTCGGCGACGCGTCTCCACTGCGCTCTTGGGAAGAAACGGATCCTCTCTAGATCCTTGCGATTCAATTCAACCTTGAACCACGCAGTATCCTCGGGCAATTCTCTCCACATTGCGCCCCTGCGAAGGAACAGGAGGGCCCGGCGCAGTGCATTCTCGCGATGATTCTCAAGGTTGGGTTCGTTCACGATGCGTCCGAACTCCTGCCGGTACTCCTCGAACTCAGGATGATGAAACTCGCTCCGCAGGAATTCGGAGATGACCTCATAATCACTCATGGACCGCATGATACGAAGACTTGAGTAAGTACGATGGTCCACAGGCGCAATCTCGCGGTGTAGCAGTGGCAGCGCCACCATCACAAACAGAATTACCATGAGAATCAACTGCACGAAGATGACTTGGCGCAGGGACGTATGAAAAAGACAGATTCCGATCACCAGGGCTCCGCTGAAGGCCAATTGAACCCAACTCGTATTAGCGATCTTGCGCGACATCTCATAGGTGATCATGACCGAACTCAACGAGTAGATTCCGGTGGTGACGGCGTACAGAATTAACAGGGCAGCGAGGCCTCCGAAGTTCTGCAGCGCGAAGTGCGAACCAAAGAGTGTCCGCCATAAGAAGCTAGGGATCGCCCAGAGACCCAGGATCAAGACGGACAAGATCAAGAAGACCAGGAACAGGGACATAAAGAGTACCGGCCTGGCTTCCCGATCGCTCGAACGTGCCGCCGCCGAGACCGGGAACATTGTGTTTACGACAGACCATGCGCACATGTTGACCAGTCGCCCGACGAGAGAAACCGCTGCATAGATTCCAGCCTGCTCTGGGGCGAAGAAGTGCTTAACCAACACGATGTCAAAATTGTTGATAACAACCTGGCCCGAGAAAAATACAATCGCCTGAAGGCCCTCTCCGGCGGAAATCGAAATCGCCGAAGTGCGAAGAGACTCCAATCCTGGGCTTGGCTTCGCGAGGAAATAGGAGGCGACGACCGCAACGACACTGGCTAAGACCGCCCCTTTGACACCCAGTCCAATCTTAATGAGCAGGTAGGCGCCTCCAAGCCTGGCTACCCCTTCAAGCATGAAGTTGATGGCAAGAGCGCGAAAAGCATGAATACCTTGGATGTATCCGCGGCGCACTCCCAACGGAATATAAAAAGCTGTGCCCAAGGCGAGCAGGGAAATCAATACAGGGTCTGGAAGGTTGAGATACGCGGTGATGATGTGATTGAAGAGAAATAAACAGATACCAATGCTGATGCCGGCGAGCCATGCCCTCAAATGTAACGCCGCGAAAATGGAAGCCTTCTCTTCCACTGTCTTGGAAGTGGCCACGTATTTCGCGCAAACAACCTGGAATGAAAGCGTGATCGCAGACGCCAGCATTAACAGCGTGTAAACAGCAGTGGCGTGCGCAAAGCCTGTTGGGCCTAATAATCGTGCCGTCGCGACGTTATAGACAAGATTGGTGACTCCAACTAGTCCGGACCCGGCCAGGAGGGTAAGTGAACCGCCAAGCAATTTCTGGCGTAGCGCCTTCGCCTGCGTTCTGGACGGGGTGCCGGAGAAATCATCAGAGGAGTCCTGGATTCGAGTTTTCCCGATGAGCGTCATGCGGCGACAGCAACCGTCCTAGAACAACGAGAAATGCACAATGGGCAGAAAGGTGTTTTTGCCGGAGGAACCGGGAAAGTCATAGAACGTCTGTTGTTGCACTCCAACGGAGAAGCGCATCGGGAATGCCACGGGAACTTCGCCTAGATCTCCTCTTACATTGCCATGCAGCGGACGAACGTAGGAAACCAATAGCTGGCTCTGAACATTGTCGTAAGCGTGGTAGCCCGAACCCCGCGACAAAATGAACGAGCCTTGAACGCTCCAGCGGGGAGTGGCACGAAAATCAAATCGTCCACCTGGAAGGAGCGCCTGCGCAATCGCATATTGCGTGTTTTGGACGCGCCACGATCGCAAATCCTCTGCGAGCGCTGCCGCGGTCAGTCGTCGGCCGAATTTATGCTGCAGCCCTGCGTAGGTTGTCGTGTTGAAATACTCTTCAATGATGGGGCGAAACAGCAGGTCGCGCGCCGAATATCCTGTGATTAACGAAGTGTTGCCCCAAGGGCGTCCAACTGTGAATTCGACGTTGGCGAACAAATCGCGCGAGTGCAAATTCTGGTCGATGAATGGCCCCGTCTCCCGCTGCGCACTGCCAGTCATCGAGATCCAGTTAAAGAAGGAACTTGTGTACACGTAAAGAAATTGGCGAAAAAGGTTCTGACTCATGAACACCGGAGAGACGGTGTCGCGCCGAACCGTAAATTGCAGTCCGCCATCGAAAGTGATCGAGTTCGCACCCAGATGGAGAATCGGGTTAATGCCGCCGTTCAGAATCGTGTCATAGGTATTGCGATCTTGAACCACACCAACACTGGGATAGAGCAATCGTCCGGTTGTCATTGCCTCACCGACAAAGCCCGTGATCGCTGGAAGATTTCCAATGTGAACTCGATAGTTGGACTCCGCGAGGCTCTGAAACGAATGACGCGGTGGCGGCAGCAGCGCCGGATTGGTGACGTGAAGAATTTTCGCGTCCAGCGCGTAAACGTTGATGTCTTCGAGCACGGGAGCAAAAGTCGCTTCAGGCACAAGGCTGACCTTATCGTTGATGATCTGGCGGCCTTCCTGATCGGCTGCGGCATATTGAGAGGTCTCTGCGATGCCTTGATCTTCCTGGCCTGCAACCGTGCTGGCTTGGGCGAAATTGGCAAGGGAGTGCAACGGATCTTGCCGCTGGCGATAAAGGTTGGCCGAAGCCATCATGTAGTCGTAGTCGTCGCGGAAGTCATCGGCCGGACCGAGACTAGAGAGCGCCGCTCCGGCTTTGCCCGTGTTCCCTTCGGCCAAGTAGGTATTCGTTAAACCAATGGCGACCGTCCGGTTGTTAGCGCCAGCCAACTGAGCTTTGTTGAAATATGTTTCGGCGAGATCGAAGTCGTGCATCGCAAGGAAAAGACCCGCCGCCTGGGCGAAATCGTCCCCTGTCACCGGAGAGTCAGGGAAAAGACGAGCCTCGGCGAAACCGAGCGCAATCTGCCGTTGAGCCTCGTCATAATGACCCTGCCGCAAGAAGATTTCGGCTATAGCCAGGCGGACCCCGATCCGGTCGCCGCCGGGAACCTCGAGAGCCCGCGAGAATCGCTGCATGGCTGCGTTTCGATCACCCAAAGTCAAGAGCGCATCGCCGGTGGCTGTGAGAACCTCGACACGGTTTCCGCCAAGCCGTTCCGCTGACTGAATGTCGGTCATTGCGGCTTCGCGGTTTCCCTGTTTCGCATGTACCTGCGCCATCAGCGCGTAAATGGATGCGCCGTCAGGCGAGAGGGCGCGAGCAGCGCTTAGCGCAGAGATTGCTTCCGCATAGTGATGCATACGATAGAGCACGTCGGCATACGCGAGTTCTGTCGTCAAATCTTTCGAGTCTTCGGTGAGCGCAGTCCGATATTCGGTCGCGGCGTGGGGGAAATCCTGCTCCTGACGAAACGCTTCAGCGCGCGCCAGGTGCCAAGCATGCGATTTACCGAGAATTTTCTCCGCCGCGTCCAGCTGCGCCAGGGCCGGCTTGGGGCGGTGCAACTGCAGATCAGCGTATGCTAAGCCGAGATGGGCTTCGCCGTACGACGGCTGCAGTTGCAATGCCGTTCGAAAATCCTCAGATGCCTTTCGTGCCTCACGAAGATCGTTTAACACGAAGCCGCGATTCACGTATCCCGTAGCCATCTTCGGATCGCGCTCGAGTGCCAGCGTGAAGTTCTTGAATGCAAGTTTCAGCTCGCCATTGTGCGCGTACACGTTCCCAGCGATGAGCGGGAGATCCTTATCCTTCTGCAATATCGGCTCATACTTGTTCACTAACGCAATGGCATCGTCATACCGACCTAAGTAGTACAGATCGTAAGCGAGGTAGACGACCCCTTCGCGGTCGTTAGGAAGTTTGGCAATCACGCTGTATCCAAGTTTTGCAGATTCTGCGTACTGACCCTTGAACGTCAGGTAGCGTTCTCGCTCCCGCTGGACTTGGGGACTCGCCTCAGTTTTTGAAAATGATCTCTCAAGCCAGCGCTGAGCCAAATTGAGGTCGTGGGACTCCAAGGCCGCGTTTGCTCCGCCGGCGATGATGAGGGCGTTATTGGGCATTCGCTGGTAAGCGTTCTCGTAATTTGTCTCCGCCGACTTGAAGTTTGCCTCTGCCGTATACAAGTCGCCTAATGCGAGATAAGGCGCGAAATCCTTCGGGTGCGCTGCCACCGCACGCGAAAAGTAGGTTTCAGCAAGCTTAGTGTCCCCAGCGTCCCGCGCCAGGTAACCAAGAGCAGAAAGCGCCTGTCGATTGTTGTGGTCTAAATCGATAACTTTGGTGAAAGTATCCCTGGCAGCATCCTTCTGCCCCAACTTCCATTGAAGAGTGCCAAAATTCATCAACGAATTTACATTCCCTGGGGAGAGGCTTAGCGCTTCCTTGAGATCGCGGTTTGCGCCGTCAAGATCTCCCAACGCAGATTCAACCGCGGCGCGAAG
>Ga0070765_100003014_pt1 | contig 10771 bp, 14 predicted proteins | sample HubBroMetageWFT5_FD_71516 | JGI IMG/M metagenome (GOLD analysis project Ga0070765, IMG submission 71516) | Warmed and freeze-thawed soil microbial communities from the Hubbard Brook experimental Forest, New Hampshire - Hubbard Brook CCASE Soil... | ecosystem: Environmental > Terrestrial > Soil... | reverse complement strand
CGTGCAGGAAACCCAGCCGACCTCGCCTTCCACGCGCACCCACACGCCGCTCAACGCAATCCGCACGCGTTTCGCATGCGCAAAAAGTCGCGCCCAGCGCTCGCGCACTTCGTCCCACCCCAGCAGCAGATCCCAACCCGGATGCACGCAGGTCACGCCATCGTCGTGCGACCACACCGCTTCCATCTCAGCCAGGTCAAGCGATTCGAAAGCTGCATAGAATTTTGTGTTCGCTGAACGCAGTGCGTCTTCGGGACTTTGCTTCTGCGTCACGGTCTGGGTGGGCATGATCAGAAATCCAGAAAATGGAATTACAAAATTTTTACGCGAGGACTGGGGCCTGCTTGCTTATCTATGCCGCTTAGCTACGCTTCTCTCCGCGCCAGCTGCAATCCTCCAGCTGCCACTACGACTAGAGTCATTTTTATGATCTCACCCGGAACAAATGGCAGCACGCCCTGATGCAGCGCCACGCTCCAGCCCATTTGCAGGAACAACGCGAGCCAAGCACAGCCGCACGCGAAAATAATCGCTTCGCCCGAAAGCAGCGCGCCAATCAGCGGCAAACCCGTAAGCCGCGAACCGCCGTCGCGCGATTCCGCAAACTTCGCGCTGCATTCCACCAGCCAGCCTGTGACAAAAGCAGCAAAGGGATAAGAAAACAAATATCCAGCCGTGGGCCCAGCAAAACGCGCCAGTCCAGGCAACCCCAGCGGCTGAAACACCGGCAAACCGGCCGCGCCTTCCAGCAAATACAAAATCAACGTGATCGCACCGCGTCGCGCGCCCAGCAGCACCGCCACCAGCAGCACGCCAAACGACTGGCCGGTGATCGGCACCGGCGTCCACGCCAGGGGAATCACGATATGCGCGCACAGCACCAGCAGAATATTTGCCGCAAAGATCCGCAGCGCATCCGCCGCAATCCCTTCGCCGGAATAAATTCGGTCGGCTAAAACTTTCGACTGTGACATTCCCATTCCTTTTCGCGTTTCAGCGCAAGACCGGACGGCAACCCTGGCAAATGTTACTGAAACCGGGAGGCATTATACCTGACGCCGCGCAATGTCAGGTTCACTTTTCATCCGCGGCCTTTTCGCCGGCAATCAGCGCATCGTCCACCGTCGCAACTTTCCCGCGCTTGTCGTCACCGTGAACTTTTCCCGCGGCATCCATGAAAAACGATCGCTTGCCCGGCCGCCCGTAAGCTTCAGGCGTCGCCGCTAGCTCAAAATCGTTGTCATTTCCATTCGCGTCCGGAGAAATTCGATAACGGAAAGTATAGCCACCCTGTTTTCCTGCCGCCATATCCGCCGGCACCAGCCCGGCCTGCTCCGGTGAGATCTGATCTTTCGGCGCCGGTCCCAGCTGCGCCAGCGATTCCGGCAATTTTCCAAACGCGCGCTGGTAACGCCGTATCGCCTCCGCCAGGGAACGCAAATCCGCAATCGCCGCATCCTCATGCGCCGCCAGATCCGCCGCCGCCCACTGCTTTGCCAGCTGCGGCACGTCGAACAAAACTAATCCCAGTGACAGCAACCTCCAGCCGCCGCCGTCGCGTACCATGCCAAACTCCGCCTGCTCGCTGTTCACCACCGCCACCGGAATGAACGCCAAATTTTCCTGTACGCGCGTCGCGCCGAACCGGAATTCCACAGTGTTATTGATAGCCCGGCAGCGCAGCACAATATGTTTGTCATTGTCGGAGGAAAGCAGCGGCTTGCCTGGTTCATCCGACAGCGAAAGCCGCTTCATCAATTCGCTGCGCTGCGTCGCGGGCAGCGCGCGAAACGCCGCGGCATTGGCGCCGGTGAGATGGCTCGCAAAATCAGCCTCGTTCGCGCGGCAAGCAGCCACCAGTGTGTCAGCTAAGGCCGCAGCGGGGTCGGCCGGGTCACCCGATTCCTGCGCGCGCGCCGGTTCAGGCATCGTCATCGTAGCCGCGAACAGCAATGCGGCAGCCATCGCGCCCATCGCACCGCGCCGTGAACGCAAGCCTGGCTTCATCATCAGCACTAAGACTTCGCCTGCGCCAGTATGGTTGCAAGGTCGCGCGTAAATTGCGAACGCGGCAACACCTGCGTGCACCCCGCCGCCCGCGCCTGCTGCGCCAAGTCCGTCTGTACGTGCGAAAGAAATGCAAGCAAGGGCAGGCCCGGGCGCGCCGCGCGCACTTGTTCAATCGCCTGCAGCGGCGTGCCACGCGCGTTCAGATCCACAATCACTAGCTTCGGCGTTTCCTGCGCGATCTCCACGAGCAATGCCTCGCTGGTCGTCGCCGTGCGCACCGCGATTCCCAAATGCTTCGCCGTCTCCAGAATTTTCGCCTGAAAAAATAAATCATCCACCAAAGCCAGAACCTGCGCCATGTCGCTGCACCTCGGAAGTCGCCACGCCTTCGCGCGCGGGCCGTTCGCCGAAACGTGCCCTTCGGTGTACCACGCGTCACCGCCAGGCACAAGCGCCCCTTCGACAACCTGCGCGCATTACTGTATAAGAGTGTTTCTGCGCCGCTTTTCCGGAGGATTCGATGGCCGTTAGCCCAAGCCCAGACGCGCTGCCGGGCCTCGCCGTCCTGGAGCAAACTCCAATCATCATCGAAAAAATCGTGTGGGCCGCCGGCGAGGAGCAGCTGCACTGGAAGCCTGCCGCCGATCGCTGGTCCATTAGCGAAGTGCTGGCGCATCTGGCGGAAGTCGAAGTCGTCGGCTTTCGCGATCGCATACAACTGATGCTGGAAAAGAATAACCCGCAGCTCGAGGCGTATGATCAGAACGCCGCCTTCGCCTCCGGCCGTTACTCCGCCGCCAAAGCCCGCGAAAATCTGAAAAAATTCTGCCACGAACGCGACCGTAGCCTTTCCGCGTTGCGTTACGTTTCGTCCGGTATTCTCGGGCGCGGCGGACAGCACGCTAAAATCGGCCCGATCACCGTCGGCCAACTAATGAACGAGTGGGCGTTCCACGACCTGGGCCACATCCGCCAGATCGCCGAACTCTACCGCTCGCGCGCCTTTTTCCCGTACATCGGTCCGTTTCAGCAGTTCTACACCATCAAGCCGTAGCGTGGCGTTCGCAGCGTCACGCGCCCAGGGACGCCATGCAAACCATCGCGCAGCGCATTCTCTCGACCTTCGATCAACTCGACCGGTCCTCGCTCGACCTGCACACACTTTTCGAATTCGTCGGCGGGAACATTCCCGCTGAACGCGAAAAGGTGCTCGACGCAGTTACGGATTTCGTTAAGCAAGGTCTGCTGATCCCTGATGGCGGCGATTTTTATCGTCGCACGGAAGAAGGCCGTCTAGCCCTTGCCTCTCCGCGCGACGTCACCATGTACATGCGCGCAGGCTGCCATCTCTGCGAACAAGCCAAGGCCGCCATGGCCCCGGTCCTGGCCGCGACAGGCGCCCGGCTGCAAGAAGTGGACATTGATGACGACTCAATCCTCCTCGCACGCTACACCAACGATGTGCCCGTAATCTTCATCGGAGCGCAATTCTTCTGCCAACATCGCGTGGATGCAGCGCGCCTTCGCCGTCACCTCGAAAACGCGAAAAGTTAATTGGTTGGTCGCAGCGCGCCTGCGAACCTGTCAGGTCAGTTCTGCTTTAAAGGTTTGCGAAAAAACGCAAGCGGGAGAAGGTTTTGGCTTGTCTTTCCAATCGTAACGGTCGCCTGCTTTTTAGCCAGGCGGTTTTGTTTCACGTGCAGTGGAATTCAAACGAGGTTTAGTGCTCCGCTTCTTCCTGTGCTCCAACACTTTCATCCGGCACATCGCCCGGACGCCCCTTCACCCGGTCGTACACACTAAAAGCGCACGTCGAACCCAGCGCTTCATTGTAATAAGTAGGCACACCAAGCGCCGTGCGCAATTCTTCGTTGAACCGCCGCAAATCGCTCAGCTGCTGCACGTGCACTGGAAATTTCTTTCCTTCGTGGCCGATCAGAAATTTTTGATACCCCGCATCCCACAACGCCGTGAACTGCCCCTGCATCATGATGCAAGGAATCTCAGTCATCTGAAAAAGGCTCTCCGGCGTCTTGCGCAGCTCCGCCCCGCAATTATATTTTTCAATGCGCACCACTCCGCCCGAATTGCGCACTAAAAATCCCTTCGCGGAAATCGATTCCACCAGCGCCTGATCGAATAGCTTGTTCACATACCACATGGCCAGTCCAGAATAGGGACTCCCCCGCCCACCTGTAAAGGCAAAAATCGCCCTCGCCAGACTCTCCTGCCGCACGCTCCGGCCAACCCGTTTGCCGTCGCCAGCGGCCTATGGGAATATTGCTCGCCCGGTTTCGCGCAGAACCGCGCCGTCATTCTGCTAAACTGGTCGCAGGTGCCTGAACATCGGGCATTTTCAGCAGCATCTAAGGCGCAGGCTCGCGCGAATTGCAGCTCGCCCGAGCCTCCCATACAAATAGGATCCAAGCACAGTGAATGCGGCCAACAAACCGACAGTCGCGCCGCACGGCGCGGCCGGCGCTACCGTCGGCGAGCATCTGCTCGATCGTATCGGCGACACTCCGCTCCTGCGTCTCGAGCGCGTCGTCACCGGCTTTCCCAACGTCGAATTTTACGCCAAAGCCGAATGGTTCAATCCAGGCGGCTCGGTGAAAGACCGCGCCGGCTACTCCATGATCCGCGCCGGCGAACGCTCTGGCGACCTGCGCCCCGGCAAAATAATCCTCGACGCCACCAGCGGCAACACCGGAATCGCCTACGCCATGATCGGCGCCGCTCTTGGATATCGTGTGAAACTTTGCCTGCCCACCAGCGCCTCGCCGGAACGCAAACACATTCTCGCAGCCTACGGAGTGGACATCGTCTACACTCCGGGGGACGAAGGCACCGACGGCGCCATCCGCCGCGTGCGCGAAATCTACGAGTCCGATCGCGAAAAATATTTTTACCCTGATCAATACAGCAATCCTGCCAATCCCGCCGCGCACTACACCACAACCGCTCCCGAAATCTGGCGGCAAACCAACGGCACCATCACCCATTTCGTCGCGGGCCTCGGCACCACGGGCACATTCGTCGGCGTCACGCGCCGCCTGAAAGAATTTAATCCGGCAATCCGCTGCATAAGTTTTCAACCGGACTCCGGTTTCCACGGGCTCGAAGGATTGAAGCACCTCGCCACCGCGATCGTCCCGGGCATTTACGATCCGACGCTTGCCGACGAAGACCTCGCCGTGCGCACCGAAGATGCGCACCGGCTTGTCCGCCGCCTCGCGCGCGAAGAAGGCATCCTCGGCGGCGTCAGCTCCGGCGCAGCCCTCTGGGCCTGCCTGGATGTGGCCCGCCGCTTAGCTGCGAACGAACGCGCCGTAATCGTCACCGTATTCCCCGATTCTGGCGAAAAATATCTAACCGAACAATTTTGGAGCGAAGCATGAGCGCCCCGCTGCTGAAAATCCGCGAAGAACTTGCCAGCCAGATCCGAGCCCACGGCGTCGAGACCTACCCCCACGAATGTTGCGGGGCCATCCTCGGCCGCGAGACCGAGGGCTTGCGCGAAGTTCTAGCCCTGCTGCCGCTCGCCAATCGCCGCGACGATTCCCCGCGCAATCGCTTCGAAGTCACCCCCGGCGATGTGCAACTCGCCGAGAAAACCGCGCGCGAAAAGAACATAGAGCTGATTGGCTGGTATCATTCACATCCGGACGCTCCCGCGCGTCCCAGCGAATTCGATCGCGAACATGCCTGGCCGTGGTACAGCTACATTATCGTCAGCGTGCAATCCGGCCAGCCGCGCGATATGAATTCCTGGCGCTTGCGCGACGATCGCTCCGCCTACGACTCCGAAGCGATTGAATCTTCCGCCCACTCTGCCGGCATCTAAGTTAAAGTATTCCGCCAATCCCGATCCACTGCAGCACGGTTGGATAGCAGCACAGGCCCAGAGGAGGAATGCGAATGGCAGTAAAAGTGATCATCCCCACGCCGCTGCGCGCGTATGCGGGCAAACAGGAAAGCGTCGAATTGCAGGCCAACACCGTGGCCGAAGCCCTGAACGGATTGACCGTGCGCTTTGCCGATCTGAAAAAGCATCTCTATTCCGACGACGGCAAGCTGCGCAGCTTCGTGAACGTCTATGTCAACGACGAAGACATCCGTTACCTACAAAAAGATCAGACGCAACTTCGCGACGGCGACATCGTCAGCATCGTGCCGTCGATTGCTGGCGGCGCACACAAGTAACCGGGAGAATTTTGCAATGGCCACCAAATCAGAAATTGCCGCGAATCAGGCGCCTGGCACCGCGCCGGTCTCGCTTTCCAAAGAAGAAATCCTCCGCTACAGCCGCCATTTGATCATGCCCGAAGTCGGCATGGAAGGTCAGCTCAAGCTCAAACAGGCCAAAGTTCTGTGCATCGGCACCGGCGGCCTCGGCGCGCCGCTCGGCCTGTATCTTGCGGCCGCAGGAGTGGGCCGCATCGGACTGGTGGATTTCGATACAGTGGATTCCAGCAACCTGCAGCGCCAGATTTTGTTCGGCAGCAAAGACGTAGGCCGTCCGAAAATTGCCGCAGCCAGCGATCGTCTGCGCGACCTGAATCCAGACATTCAGATCGACGCTTTCGAAACGCATCTCTCGAGCGAAAACGCTCTCGACATCCTGAAAGACTACGACATCGTCGTGGACGGCACCGACAATTTCCCTACGCGCTATCTGGTCAACGACGCAGCGGTGCTGCTTGGCAAGCCCAACGTTTACGGCTCCATCTTTCGCTTCGAAGGCCAGGTGACCGTCTTCGGCTATCCCGATGGCCCGTGCTATCGCTGCCTGTATCCCGAGCCGCCTCCTCCAGGCCTCGTCCCATCCTGCGCTGAAGGCGGCGTGCTCGGCGTGCTGCCCGGAATAGTGGGCTCGATTCAAGCGGCCGAAACTCTGAAACTCATCATCGGCGCGGGCGAACCGCTCGTCGGCCGCTTGCTGCTCTTTGACGCGCTGGCGATGCGCTTCCGCGAGCTCAAGCTGCGCAAAAATCCCGATTGCCCGCTCTGCGGCGCGAATCCCGCCATCACCAAACTGATTGACTATGCCGAATTCTGCGGCATTCGCGGCGAAGAGGCTCCCGCGCCGCAAACCTCCGTCCCCGAAATCACTCCGCGCGAATTAAAAGCGCGGCTCGATCGCGGCGACGATCTCTACATCCTCGACGTTCGCGAACCGCACGAATACCAGATCTGCAATCTTGCCGGCCACTTGATCCCGCTCGGCGATCTCTCCAAACGCGTCAACGAACTCGATAGCTCGCGCGAAATCGTGGCTCATTGCCGCAGCGGAAAACGTTCCGCCGAAGCCGTCGAGTTTCTGCAGCGCGCTGGCTTTCGCAAAATTCTGAACCTAAAGGGTGGTATCCTTGCTTGGTCCGATGATGTGGACTCCTCGGTGCCAAAATACTGATCGGCCCCGACCACCAGGCGCCCTCGGCGCGCGCTCCGCGGCCAAAATCAAGCCAGTCTCGATCGGAGGATCGAATGCCAGACGTAAAAGTCACAGTTGTGAATAATGGCCCGTTGTTGATTGACGGTGAAGTCGAAGTCGTGGACCAGGAAGGCCACGCCTACGGTCTGGGCGGTCGCACCAAAATCGGCCTGTGTCGGTGCGGCTTCTCGGAACGCAAGCCGTTTTGCGATGGCTCGCACAAACGCTCCACCTTCCAAAGCGTCGTTCAAGCCCACGAGCTGCCCCCTCCACCGGCCAAGTCCTGAGCCACTCGGTTCTGGGTAGTCCCCGTAACAGAGTGTAACGTTTTTACCCCGCGCCAAAATACCGAACGCGTCGGGCGCAACCGCGTCCGGAGCACGTGCAACTACATTTATAACAAACTAAACATCTTAATAGGTACTAGAACCGGTATAACGAACGGCACCCAGCTTGCTCGGTGGTTCTTGGGTAAGTGTCGGGTTCCTTGGGGGAATTGTGGCTCGTTCGGGCAGTTTTTGGGGTCTTCTCCATCGCTTTCGTCTCGTCCTGCTTTGGACGATAGCCGGATGCGCGTTCCTCGTTTCCCTGTGGGTCCTGCGCAATTCCGGCTACATCGCCGACCCGCTGCTTGACACCTACTTGCAGATGGCGGGAAGCCTCATCGGCTTCACCTTTGCCGCCAACGCCCTGGTCCGCTTCCGCGGTACTCACGATCGAATTTCTTTAATCCTCGCGTTCGGCTTTGTGCTCGCGGGCTTGATCGAAGCCGGCACTAGCATGACGTTCTATCGCGGCATGTTGGTCACTCCCACGCCCGGAGATTCCATTTCCTACGGCTGGCTCGCCGGCCGCACTCTTCTCGGAGTACTGCTGCTGGCTGCTCTCGCAGTCGAACGCCGCATTCCGATCGCGCGTGAACCCGCCAAGGAAATGGCCGCCGCCACTCTGATGGTAGGCGGCGTCGCGTACCTGACCAGCGTCTTTTATTTCATGCTCCCTCACGCGCCGAAGATTCATCCCGGTGCCATCATCCCGCGGCCTGCGGATTTGCTGCCCGCGGCCATCTATCTGGCTGCGACGATCGGCTACGCCCGCCGCCTGAACCGCGCCGGCGCATATTTGGACCGCGCGCTATTTCTCGCCGCAGCGCTCAACGTTCTCTGTCACGTCACCATGAGTGAGTCGCAGCACCATCTCGACGCTCCCTACACCCTGGCGCATTTCATGATGGTCATGAGTTATGTCATCGTTCTCGGCGGCACTCTGCTCGACAACGCGCAACTTTTCGACCAGGTCAGCCATTTGGCTGCTTCCGATCCGCTCACCGGACTTGCCAATCATCGTCGCCTCGTCGAAGTGCTGGAAACCGAAATTCAGCGCTCGCGTCGCACCAACCGCGGTTTCGCCGTCTTGCTGTTTGACCTCGATGAGTTGAAGAAAATCAATGACCGCTTCGGTCACCTCACCGGCAGCCGCGCCATCAAACGCCTCGGCTCTGCCTTGGCCGACGGCAGCCGCGCGATTGATACGCCCGCCCGCTACGGCGGCGATGAATTTGCGCTGATACTCCCGGAATCCAGCGAAGCAGACGCCGCGCAAGCTGCCTCGCGCATCTGCGAACAGTTAAAGAACGACGGCCAGCAGCCTCCGATCACCGTCAGCGTCGGCGTCGCCGTCTATCCCGACGATGGCACCACGATCGAAAAGCTTTTGGGAGCTGCCGATCGCGCGTTGTACCGCATGAAGGGCAAGGGCCAGAAGAAATTTCGCTTGGGGCATGTAGCGGCCTGCTTATAGAAAGGGGAAGCATTGAAGATGCGCTTTGGGACGGGGGTCCCAAAAAATTTCGTGGGGCCGCGTCGCGAGACGCGCATCCCGATGGAAGTCGGCGTCCAAATCACCGGTCATCCCGCGCTGCCCGGCACCGAGACTACCTTCACGGAGAACGTCAGCCCGCACGGCGCTCGTGTGTTCAGCATGCGCCGCTGGAATCCGGGCGACCGCCTGACGATCTCGACCCTCACGGGCGCGTTCCGGGCAATCGCCCGCGTCGCTTATTGCCAGATCACTCCGCAATCAGGTTTCGCTGTGGGCTTGGAATTCCTCGAGCCCAGTGGCAACTGGGTCGTCGCGGAATCCCGCGCAACCTAGCCGGCCGCGCGGTCTACTGCACGAATCCGAAATTCGTCTCCGGAGCCGGCCCCGACCCTTCCGGCAAAGTCCCAAATTGCGCTTCGAACCTCGCCACATTCTCTTTCAGCGCCTGCAGCAGCCGCTTGGCGTGCGCCGGACTCAAAATTACGCTGGAAACCAGCTTGCCCTGCGGTACGCTGGGAAATAAATATATGAAGTTGAGCGTAAACTCTTCGCCGTTGTGATGAATTACCGCCAGATTCGAATATTGGCCGAGCAATTCCTTTTCATCTGCCTTGATCTGCACTTGCTGTTTCTGTTGCTGGCTCGCTGGCTCGCTCATGGGTCTGCTCCTCGGAAGATTCCTCGCTCACTATAGCAGAGCAGAGAATTCCCCCCATTAGTTTTTACTCAGCCGCGCGCCCCAGGGATTGACCTCGGCGCTTGTTAAGCGTAGTTTATACCCAGAGTTTAGCTAGGTTAACTAATGGACGCCCCCGACAAAAATCCGAGTCTGCTCGCGGGTCAGACGGCTCACCCCACCACCGAATCCGCCGTCGCGTCCGCTGCGGCCCCGGAACTAATTGGCCTCGTCACTCATGAAGATGTAGATCGCGCTCGAGACCGTTGGGAAGTCGCGCGGGCCAGATCGAAAGGACGGAGCAAGAAATTCGGCAGCTTCCGCCTTCTGTGGCTATTGGTCGGCCCTGGCGTTCTCGTCTTCCTCGGCGAAAACGATGCCCCCAGCATGTTGTCCTACTCCGCCGATGGCTCACGCTATGGCGTCGGCTTCTTCATTCCGTTCGTCGTGCTTACTTTTATTATGGGGTTCATCGTGCAGGAAATGACAGTGCGCCTCGGAGCCGTCACGCATCGCGGGCACGCCGAACTTATCTTCGATCGCTTCGGAAAATTTTGGGGCTTCTTCGCGATGGGCGATCTGATCTTCGGAAATTTTCTAACCCTGGTCACCGAATTCATTGGCGTGCGAGCCGGCCTGGGCTTTTTCGGCGTCCGGCCCGCGATCGCCGTGGGGGGCGCGCTCGTCATCGTCGTCGCTGCCATCACCTCCGGCCGCTATTGGACTTGGGAACGCATCACGCTCAGCCTCGCCATCTTCAACGGCCTGTTTATTCCCGCGGCCATTCTCGCGCGCCCCGATTGGCACGCCGTCGGCCACGCCATGGTCAC
>Ga0070765_100003013_pt1 | contig 10772 bp, 10 predicted proteins | sample HubBroMetageWFT5_FD_71516 | JGI IMG/M metagenome (GOLD analysis project Ga0070765, IMG submission 71516) | Warmed and freeze-thawed soil microbial communities from the Hubbard Brook experimental Forest, New Hampshire - Hubbard Brook CCASE Soil... | ecosystem: Environmental > Terrestrial > Soil... | reverse complement strand
GTCCGGTCATACAGGTAAGTTCCAAACACGCTGTCCTTATCCGAAAACCTGTGATCGATGCGCGTAGTGAAGAAGTTTTCGTTCACCACCTGCTGGCCGTTGAAATTGTAGGGGCACACGTCCCCCCCGCAGCTCGCCGGCACCGGATAGAGCGACAGATATTTTTGAATGAGGGGATCCACCGTTACATTGATCAGATTTCCGTTTGAGTCGTGAATGCTCCCCGTTCGCGCCTGGGGCGAAGGCACAAAATCGATGTTGGAGATCCCTTTCGATTGCCGGTTGCCCTCATAGTCCGCAAAGAAAAACGTGTGATCCTTGAAGATGGGCCCACCAACCGTTCCGCCAAACTGGTTGCGCTGGAAAGACGCCTTTCCGGTGCCGGCGCTTTCAAAGTAGTTCTTGGCATCCAACGCGCTGTTCCGGACAAATTCATACAAGCTGCCATGAAATTGATTGGTACCGGAGCGCGTTATCGCGTTGACCACCCCGCCCGAAGTCTTCCCATATTCCGCGGAATAATTGCTCGTAAGTACCGAGAACTCTTGAATCGCGTCGACGCCAAGGTTTCCCCCCAGCACGCTTCCAGGCGCGCCGTTCGCGTAGTCATTCATGCTGACGCCATCCAGCCGGTAGTTATTCTGCTGGGGGCGCGCGCCGGAGATGGTCAACTGCTGGCCAAATCCACGGTTTCCCCGATTCGATCCGCTCGCGAACGACGGCTGCGTCTCAATCATGTTCACGCCCGGCTGCAAAGCAGCCAGGTCGGTCCAACTCCGCCCATTCAATGGCAACTCGCGCACCGTGGTGGCGTCCACTACCGCACTGATTTCCGAGCTGGTCAGTTGAACCGCTGGGTCTTCCCCCGTCACTTCCACGCGGTTTGCCACCGTTCCCACATGCAAGACCACATTAAAAGTTTGCTGGCCGCCTACGCTCATGGTAATCCCGGATATTACTTCCGTGTTGAAATCCTTCGCGGAAGCTGTCATCTGATAGCTACCCGGCAAAAGGTTCACTGCGATGTAGAACCCATCGTCATTGCTCGCTACGGTGCGCTCCACCCCGGTGGCCACATTCTTAATCACTAATTGCGCTTGAGGAATGCCGCCGCCGGAAGAATCGGACACCGTGCCGGAAAGAGTGCCTCCGGTTACTTGGGGATTTGCTGGAAGGGAAACGAGCAGAGCGAGCACCAGAAAACTACACACAAACACGCCACGACCGAACGCCATCGCCTTCCTCCGGGGGTTGTGGGCCCTGTCCCACGTTGCCACCGATGGGTTAGGTCACGACCTATTCGGCGCTGACGGTAATTACTCTCACGCGCTGAGTCCAATTGAATCTTCGAATGCCCTGGAGACAAAAAGTTTGTAGTGCCCGGGGAGGATGGCTTTTCCAGGCAACTTCTGCAACTTCAATACGATCGGCTGCCGTTACACAAGTTTTGTCCAGTGAAAACTAAACAAAACGTAACTTTCAATTAATTCATTCTGCGTCAACACGTAATGAGGCCAGGGTCCAGATCGCACCGTCCGCGCCACGCCATTCTCACCCCCCGTGACTGCGTGACGGACGTTTAAGGCCGCCTGCCCGGCTACATTCTCCGGGTGAATCCAATTCGGAGGGGGACAACCATATCTTAAGGTGTCGTCGCCGCCCCCGAACCATTCGGATGCGTGACGAGTGACCAACGGAAGAACCGCTGGTCGCATAGTTCACAGCGAAACGGCCGCACAAACACCAAAGCCAGGATCACTCTTTCCACAATCCCTCTACGCCTTGATTGGTGGATTCGGGCGCTATCGCAATTCGGGCAACAAATCATCCTGCTTCTCCTGACGCCGCAGCCTAACTCCTAAGCGATTGTCCAATGCACCGCGAGCTATCGACTGTCCTCTTTTGAACACATACTCCAAACGGTGTTATTGGTCTCACCGTTGGTGGGCACCGCTTCCCCAGTAGCCTCTATGGCTATCCGGAGTAACCAATACGACCTGTGTCCAAAATGGAACAGATTCAGATTGGTCATCCAACTAGGCTAAGCGTGACAGGTGTGAATCTCCTAATCTTCTACCCTGTTGCGGACCGGTTTGGTGGTTATAAAGACTATGGCTTCCATCTCTCAGGCGAATCAGGGGCGAAACGAATCTGGCTCGGGGAATCCTGCCGCAGAGAGGGCACAGACCCACAGAACGCGTCCCCTCAGCGTACTCTTCATTCACCGCGATGCGGACGCAATCGATAGCTGCCTGCAGGAATTCAAGAAGGGGCAGTTCACGGTTACCCCTGATTTTGTCTTGAATCTGCCGCAGTGCGTGGAACAACTAAAATCCCACACGTATGACGTCCTTCTCGTTGAGTTTCCCAACCCGAGCTGCAAGGGGCCTGAAGCGATTCTCCTCCTTCATCAGCTTGCACAGCAAATCCCGCTTATCTTGTTGACCCCGCGTTTTGGAATGGAGTCTCTAGCCAAGCTGGGCGAACAGGGAAGCTTCGAGTACGTCGCCCGGGAACATCTCGCTCACCTGCCCTCGGCCGTTCGCCGCGCGTTGAATGACAAAAAGCTGCGGGACGAACTCGAAGACGCTCGAAGAGCCCTGCAGCATTCGCAATCTCTCTATCGCGCTCTGGTGGACAACCCGGCTTATGGAATCTACCAGTGCGATGCGGAAGGAGAATTGGTCGACGTCAATCAGGCTCTGGTAGCCATGCTGGGCTACGATTCGAAAGCCCAGCTCCTGGCGGCGAACCGCACCTCGGTAATCATCCCGAACCTTCGCAAGGGTGTCCCTCTCACAGCGGGCCTCGGCGAGCGGCATCAAATCGAACCCATCGAAACCGAATGGAAGCGCAAAGATGGAACAGATCTGAAGGTTCGGCTGGGTGGCCGCGGTGCCTTTGACGAAAACGGCAATTTCGCCGGCTACGAAATCATTGCTGTCGACATCACCGAGCAACGAACTCTCGAGGATCATCTCCGCCATCAGGCAGACAGCGACTCTCTGACTGGCTTGGCCAACCATCGACGGCTTTTCGAAGTTTTGCAGGCGGAGATCTGCCGTTCCAAGCGCACCGGCCGTGAATTCTCACTTCTCCTGCTGGATCTCGATGAATTGAAAAAGGTCAATGATCAATTTGGGCATCTGACCGGTGACCGGGCCCTGAGCCGCCTCGGGCAGATATTGAAAGACTGCTGCCGCTCCATTGACACGGCGGCGCGGCACGGCGGCGACGAGTTCGCTCTGGTCCTGCCCGAGACGAACTGGATGGCCGCCACATTGGTCGCTCGGCGCATCTGCGATCTTCTTGAGAAAGATGCCGAGGAACCTCCGCTTTCCGTAAGCGTCGGAGTCGCAAGTTTTCCAAAAGATGCCGCGACAATCGGAACTCTGCTGTATGCAGCGGACAAAGCCCTCTACGAAATGAAAGCCGCGCAGCCGCGAGCTGCCCGGGCCGGTTACTCCACCTGATAGCTCTCGATGATTGAGCACGAGAGTTTGTCCCACCAGAAGTGAACTCTGGAATTGGCGTCACCGCCATCCGGACCATGATCGCGACGGACGCTAGCAAGCAAGGCACTTTCAATCGTGCAGTACGACGCTCAAAAGGGAAGTGTTGACCTGAAGGCCGCCGTTGTACTTGATGAAACCCAATTTCTTGAACTTGTTCATGAAAAAGTTGACTCGCGGGCGGGTGGTGCCAATCATCTCCGCCAGTGTTTCCTGCGATATCGGGGGGAGGATTCCATGGGGCTGGTCCTCCTTGCCGTAGCGCGCCAGCAACAGAAGCGTTCGGGCCAGGCGCTTCTCGCTCGAGTTGAACAGCTGATCGATCAGGTCCTCCTCGACGCGGATGTTTCGCGCCAGCATGAACGCGATGAACTGGTCGGAGAGGGCGTGCTCCTCGTGCAGCACCTTTAACATTTCCCGCTTCTCGATCACATGTACAGTGCTGGCCGTTATCGTAGTCGCTGTCCCCATGCGAACGGTCTGGCCCGCCAGGCAGCCTTCTCCGAAGAAGTCGCCGGGCCCGAGAATTGCCACCACTGCCTCTTTGCCCGCTCCATTAACGACGGAAAGCTTCACACCGCCTTCCTGCAAGTACATTACGTTCTTGGCGGCCTCGCCTTGGGAGTAGATAATCTCCGCCTTTTTCATCTCTTTGACCTTTCGCAGCACGCCGGCGGAATCGAGGAAAGCTTGTGCATCAAAGGCAAGCTTTTTGTCGGGCACGCTCTTGGATCTTCTGCTTCTTGGAATCTCCATCATTTAGTTCCCCCCACTCGAGAATTCGAGCGGAAACTTTCTGCCGATCGTTTCCGGCTTTTTCTTCCTGCTGACTCGATCTCGTTTGGGTTTTATTCCCTGCGAGACAGGTACTCCAACGATCCTCTTGACGATCGCCAGAGGAATTTGCTCGAAATGTGTTTTTGGTTTAAGCATCGGAATTACCTTCCATCACCTGCAGCCTAGCAGGCTGTAATCGCTACGGGTTAACTCTTTTGGCATACGAACGTTGGCGTTAACCGGGAAGATACGCCCCAGTTCGATTCGCACGGGGGCGATTCGTGCCGCGGGGTGTCTCGTACGAGACACATTGTCACTTGCGGTTTGCGTTACGGTGGGATACGATAATTTCACGCTAGCTTCTCGATAGCTGCTCGATAGCTTCACGCTAGATTAACGCGCACTCCCGGGGGAGGACTTTATGGCGCGCATTCAACCGGAAACCATACACTTGCACTTCAAGACCATGATCCAATCGGATGTGCCGCAGGGCCGTGAGGGAAAGCACAAGCAGATTGTCACCACCATCCTCAGGGACCTCGACCGTCTCGGGCCTGGTTCGGCGCTGAAGGTACCACTGGCCGATTTAGCTCAATCCAAGGAAAAGGTTCGCTCCGCTCTGAATCGGGCCACCCGGAAAGTCGGCCGCCACGTGGCAACCGCCAGCGACGACTCATTCCTGTACGTTTGGAACGTGGGCAAGTAGCAAGAGGGGCCGGCAATCTCTCCATTTTAGCCCGCCGCTAAAGCGGGAATTCGGTTGTGTGGTTCAAATCCCAGAAATTCACACGAATTGCAGTGGGCGTCTGAGCTATGACTGTGGAATGCCGCTGCGCAAACTGTCGTCAGTTGTTTCGCAGGACCTTGCGCAACGATTTGTTCACTACCAGGATCCCATCGTAATGAATGAAGCCTCGCTTCCGGAACCGGTTCATGAACAGGTTCACGCGCGGGCGGGTGGTGCCCACCATCTCCGCCAGAACCTGGTGGCTCACCATGGGAACCTGAGCCGACGCCGAGCCATCCTTTTCCAGGTGCGCCAGGCGCAGCAGCACGCGCGCAAGCCGTTGTTCGGCGTTGGAGGTCAGCAGGTCGGCCACGTGATCCTGGTATTTCTTTAGGCTGGACAGCAGGTAGTTAACCAGGGCGTTCGACGCCAGATTTTTCTTGCGCAGCAATTGGAGCATTTTCCCTTTTTTGATGGTACGTATGGAGCTCCCTGTCATCGCGACCGCCGTGGACATCCGCAGCGGATAGCCCGCCAGGCAAACTTCACCAAAGAAATCATGCACGCCCAGGATCGCGGTCACCGCCGAGGGTTGACCCTTCGATCTCGTGGTCAGCCGCACGCCGCCATGCTGAATGTAGAAAAGCGTCAAAGCGGGCTCGCCCTGGGTGAAGATTTTTTGTTTATCCCGATATTGCTCGACCTTGCCGCCCAAGCTGGCACCAGAGTTGAAAACGCCCAAGTGAGAAGCCAGCTGCCCCGTGTGATTCATAAATCCCTCCGCGCATGGATCGTTCTACGCATGTTCATGCCTTCCCCGCGGCTCTCTCGGACTTCCGATGAGCTCCCTGTGTCCACTCCATCGCCTTATTCGCATATTCCATAGCCTGCTTCGAGTGCTCGTGCCCCGTCTGGTGATCTTCTTTCCCGTGGTGGGCAGCGGCAGTGCGGTGCGCGTGCGCCGCGAGCTCGTGGAATTCGGCGGCTCTTTGGTGCGAATCGTTTGGCATGCTGGTCTTCCTTCGATCTCCTGTACGTTAAGAAGGTCGTTCCATTTCGCCGTTTTTTGCCGGGCCAATGGCCGGAATTGCCAGTAAAAATGCCATCGGAAGGCCCCAGTTTCAGCGGGCTGGCCGAGTCCATGCCGTCGAACCGCAGAGGGGAGGTGCGTGGGCGATTTCGGTGGAAACAGCTTACTTAAGAAGTTTTTGGGAAACTGTCTAAAAGTGTACAGCACGCCTCGCGCCCCTTCCATACGATATGCACTGGACGGCGAGACAGAGCGATATTGGCCGGTCTGGGCGGGTCGGACGGTATCCGTCATCTCGCCGTCCTTTTTGTTTCCACCAGCAGAAACAGCCCGCAGCTCACTCCATGATTCAGAAGCACATTTTCCGCCGGCTCACTCTGGGATTTTACGTCCTCCTATTTTCCGCGTTGCTCCTGGGGCTCACCCGTTATTCCTACCGCGCCAAAGAACTCCTGGTTTGCTGGCTCTTCTTATCTTCGCTCTTTGCCGTGCTGGTCCTGATAGTTCTGGGCATCGTACTCGCCTGCTATGCAGGACAGCATCTTGTGAACTGGGTGAGAGTGGCGAAAGTAGCCATCCCGGAGTTGGTGGTATGCCTTGCGGAGTTTCGCCAAGAAACCAGTCCAAGCCCACAAATCTTGGTCGGTGAGACTCTCAAATTGTCGGCAATCCCCTGCGGACCTGAAGATGCCCTCGAGTCTGCTTCTTGTTTCCTGATCGAGATTGTCCCCTCGGCCGCGGAAGGTGTCCGAAACTGAACAGACAGCTTTCTGTGCGCGCCCTAATGTTGGGAACCATTGGAGCAGTGTACGAAGACGCAGTGTAAGAGGACAGACCAAGGAGAAGTACAGTGAATAACAAACAACGAACATTGCTTTTCGCAGTCGTTCTTACTGTTCCGGTATTTGCCTTTGCCGATAGCATTCCCGGTCATTCAAGGGACAGACACAACTACGTGAGCTTTTCGGAAGGGCTCACGGACCAGCAAGACTCGCAAAGCAACTCTGCGCGGTGCAATTTTCTATTGAGCTCAGTGAAAGAGCCAGTGAAAGAGCAAGAGTCGCGGACCAGCTCAATTGCAGGCGCTTCCTTTAGCGGGTTCGCGAAGGGCGAATCTGCGCATCTGGGCGATTTCGGCGGCAATCAGGGTGCTTCCTCAGATTCAGACAAGGACGAAGGGAAGGGCCGGGGCAAACCCCACGGTGGAGACGGCGATGGAAATGAATCAGGATCTGGATCTGGAACAGGATCAGGGTCAGGCAGCGGCGTCCCTTCGCCTACGGTCTCTGTAGCGGAGCCTGGGTCGCAAACGCTTTTGCTCTTCGGTCTGGCCGGGCTGGGGATGCTCTTTTATCGGCGCAAGACTCTGACGAATGCAATTTAGAAGTCGCTGCATGAAATTAGGGAATTCACCGGATTCGAAATGGGGGAACTCACCTGATTGAAACAGAGTCTCTTCACCGGCAATAATTCCCTTCATTCGAGTGGCGCTTGGGGAGTGCAGTAATGTATCGCCAAGGATCAGACAACGTGCAGACATTGCTGGCAGGGGAAGGTCAACTCCTGGAGATGATTTCCGCAGGCGCCCCGCTGCCGCAAGTGCTGGATAAAGTATGTGCGGCGCTGGATATGCTCGTGGGAAACGTCGTCTCGCTGGTGTTGCTCGCCGATGACGGGGAACACACTCTCCACACGATCGCGCATAGCGCCACGAAGTTTGGGCTCACCGCATTTAGTTGCTTGGCGGTCCTCTCACCGAGCGGGGAGTTCTTCGGCACGCTCGAGACTTATTGCTGTTTTCCCCGGAAGCCGAACCTCAACGAAAGTGGGCTGATTGAGCGGGCAGCGCGTCTCGCCGCGCTGGCGATTCAACATTATAACCACGAGCTGGAGGCGGAAGATTGGCCCCTGGACTGGACCGGCGCGACGGGCAGACGCCCTTGCGAAGAGCCGCCATCGACCAATTGAGTGGCAGGAGTTCTGCAGCATGAAAATGAGGCCAACACCAAGCCGGGGGTTTTAATTACTCAGCCATGTACAAGCGCTTCTTTGGACTTCGCGAGAATCCTTTCAACATAAACCCAGACCCTAGATTTCTGCATCAAACCCCCCGCGTTCAAGAGGCGCTGGAACAGTTGACCTATGGTGTCCAGAGCCGCAAAGGACTGCTTCTTCTGACCGGAGAAGTCGGAACAGGCAAGACCACGCTGATCAATCACCTCCTCGATCGGCTGCGTCAGCAGAAAACACCGACTGCGTTCATCTTTAATTCTCATTTGAAGGTCAATCATCTCTTTGATTTCATTCTCAACGATTTCGGGATTTCTACCGATTTCCACCTGGTCAGCAATATGCTTCTGGAGCTGAACCAGTGGCTGATCAAGAACTTCCGCGCTGGCTCAACCCCTGTATTGATCGTGGACGAAGCCCAGGGTCTCTCTCTCGAATTATTGGAGGAGATCCGGCTCCTTCTAAACCTGGAGACGGCTTCCGAGAAACTTCTGCAAATCCTGCTTGTAGGTCAGCCGGAACTGGAAGAGAAGCTCCAACGTCCTGAAATGCGGCAACTTCGGCAACGGATTGCGCTTCGTTGCAACACCGCGCGGCTCACGCTGGACGAGACCCGGGGATACATTGTGGACCGGCTGCGCATCGCCGGCGCAACCCGCGAGCCGGTCTTTGAGTCTGACGCCGTCGAGGCGCTGCACCTGTATTCGCGCGGGACTCCGCGGATTATGAATCTTCTCTGCGAGCACGCCCTCATCAACGCTTACGTGGAAGGACTCAATCCCGTTCCATCGCAAATGGTTGAAGAAGCCGCTCGCGATTTTCTGATGGACGAGTTTCGGCCGCTCTCTGCCTGCCACAGCTTGCCCACGCACATGCATAGCAGCCTCACCGTCATGAATTCGGAATCGACAAGGGAGACGGCGCACCCTTATCGGGAAGAGGCAGGCAGTTCACTGGAACCAACCGGCGCGGAAAGTCCTTCGGCTGCAATAGGATTTGTGGAAGCAGAGCGCGAGCCCTCCCCAGCAATGTGTATGGTTACGGCCGCTCCAGAAGAAGGAGAGAGTGCAGCTTCGGCAGAAAACTTGGACACCTCCCTCTCCGTGCTGGATCTGGTTCCTGCGTCGCCAGAGTTGGGGGCGCAGCAAGTCAAAAGCAGACTCTCCCCGAACCCGAGTTCCGCCCAGTCCGATTGCGCCGCCGAGCTTGTGGCTACGATGGGACGACTGCTCGCGGCAGCCTCCTCGGCTCCAGGGCCGCAGCGGGAGCCCTCGAAAGTTGAAACCGAAAGCTCACCCCCATTGACCCGTACTCCCCCAGGGACACGCATCGGGCCGGCGGTATCTACGGAAATGTGGTCGGACGTTTCCGCGAGAGTATTTCGGACGACACGAGAAACGACGGCTGCCGCCGGGGCTGTGTTTCGACAGTGGAAGGTTGGATTCCGTCACGATTGGAAAGCTACGGTCGGCGCTATGAACTTCCCGCGAATGAAAAAATCTATCGGGCACTGGTTGCAGCGGCCGTTCTCGTCCAAACCGTTAGCCTCAAGCAAGAATCAAACAGTTTGAGCCGCGCAACGGTGTCCCCCTGAAGTCGGAATTCGTTTCTGTGCTCCCTTTTGTTGAATGAACAGCCGCCCACCGGCCAACCAAACAATCTGATCGCCTGTATACAAGTGAACAGACGCGCAAGCAGGGAAGGTCTACGATTGCCACGTTGTAAAAGGACTGTTTTGTTGGCCAGTCTATCCCCGCAGCTTGTACCCCTCGGCCTTCACAAGCAGCAAGGATTTCGAACGACAACTTAACCCGATACCCTCGCCGGAGAGACAGTCCAGTCATTTGCGGAGTCGAAGGGGTTCACCGAGTTGTGCGCACCATTAAGTGCGTGGGGCAATTCGGAGAACGAATCTGGAAGTGTCTCGCAGCACAGTAAGAAAGGAAGAAGAGTATGCCTCTCATGAACATTCTATTGACCCTGGTCGTCGTGGGCGTTTTGCTATGGCTGGTGAATCGATTCATTCCTATGCAGGGAACCATCAAGTCGATCTTGAACGCAGTCGTGGTCATCGGCGTCGTGTTATGGCTCCTGGACACTTTTGGGCTCTTTCACTCCCTTTCGCGAATCCGCGTCGGCACATAGGCAAGCAGCGGTGAACGGCCGACCCGGGGCCGTGATCTGGGAACGAACTTTACGGCCGCAAAAGCAGGCGCGCCGGCCAGCTGGAGAACGCGCGTAGGAAGATTCGGTCATGGAGAAAATTGTATGAGATCAATCGGAATAATCAGCACGACAGCAATGGCTCTGCTATTGGGATTTGGCGCGCCGGCTTTCGCTCGCCAGGGCCAAGAAGAGAAACCAAAGCAGCAGGAGCAACCAGCCAGGCCAGAGCAGAAGCCCCAGGAAAAACCGGCCCAGCAACCGAAGCAGGAACCCCAACCAAAACAGCAGCAGCAACAGCAGCAGCATACGCAGCAACAGCCTCACCAGCAGCAGCCCAACTCTCAACCGGAACAGAAACAACAACAGCAGCATGCGCAGCAACAGGCGAAGAGTCAGCAAGACCAGCAGCAAAAACAACAACAGCAGGATCAGGCGAACTCCAACAAACAGCAGCAACAGCATGCCCAGCAACAAGCAAAGAGCCAGCAAGACCAGCAGCAAAAACAACAACAGCAGGATCAGGCGAACTCCAACAAACAGCAGCAACAGC
>Ga0070765_100003012_pt1 | contig 10774 bp, 7 predicted proteins | sample HubBroMetageWFT5_FD_71516 | JGI IMG/M metagenome (GOLD analysis project Ga0070765, IMG submission 71516) | Warmed and freeze-thawed soil microbial communities from the Hubbard Brook experimental Forest, New Hampshire - Hubbard Brook CCASE Soil... | ecosystem: Environmental > Terrestrial > Soil... | reverse complement strand
GCATGCGGCCGGGAATGTGTCGCTGCGACTCCACGATTGGGGCCCGGATTTCGCCGTGTGGTGCAGCTACAAATATCTGAATGGCGGTCCCGGCTGCGTCGCGGGATGCTTTGTCCACGCACGTCACGCGAAAGCATTTCAACTGCCGCGCTTCGCCGGTTGGTGGGGGCACGATGAGGGAAGTCGATTCCGGATGGGGCCCGACTTTCATCCGATGACTGGCGCGGAGGGCTGGCAGTTGAGCAATCCGTCGATTCTCGCTCTCGCTCCGCTCCGCGCTTCGATGGAGATCTTCGCGGAAGCGGGCATCGAGCCCCTGCGGGCCAAGAGCGTGTTGCTCACTGCTTACATGGAGTTTCTTCTCAAGCAGATGTTGCCGGATGACTCGATCCTCACGCCGACGGAACCAAACCGCCGAGGCGCGCAGCTTTCTATTCGCGTCCCGGGCGGCCGTGCGCTCTGCGATCGCCTGACCGCCGAGGGAGTAATTGGCGACTGGCGCGAGCCCGACACATTTCGCGTCGCGGCGGTGCCGCTATACAACTCACATCGCGATGTTTATCGTTTTGCGCAGCGCTTCGCCACCGCTTCTTCGTAGGTCAATTCCGCCTCCGCGGCCGCGTTGGCGGTTACCTCGGTAACCCGTGCCCTCCTGCTGATGAAATTACAATTCCGACGTGGGGAATTCTCCGCTCCAGCACCGATGGAAGTGGATACTCGGCGTGTGCGCAGTCGTGTGCGCCCATGTTTTGTTATCCCTGCTTGTGACGCGCGAATTCGCGCTGACGGCGTTCGGCGACATTCTGCAAAACCTCATCCTGCTATGCGCGACCTTCGTATTCGTGGCGAATGCCAGGACAGCGGCGCCGAAAGCGCGCCTGTTCTGGGCTCTGATGGGCCTCGGCCTCGGAATGTGGCTGATCTCTCAGCTGATGTGGACATACGTCGAAGTCATTCTGCACCACGAAGCGCCGAATCCGTTCGTCGGCGACGTCATTCTCTTCCTGCATATCGTTCCGATGATGGCCGCCGTTGCCCTGCAGCCTCACGTGCGGCGGGATGACCGCACGCTGCGCGCCGGAACGCTGGATTTCGCCCTGCTTCTCACCTGGTGGATGTTTCTCTACCTCTTTGTTGTGATCCCGTGGCAGTATGTGCACCCGGTGGAATCGGTGTACGGCAGAAGTTTTGATCTTCTATACGTCAGCGAAGAACTCGTGTTGGCGGCGGGCCTCCTTCTGGTTCGCCGGCGAAGTCGCGGCTTGTGGCGAAAGATCTACGGACAATTGTTCGCGGCCACCATGTTGTACTGCGTCGCGTCGCTGATAGCTAGCGAGGCCATCGACCTGCACGTTTACTACACAGGCAGCCTGTTCGACGTTCCTCTCGTGGCGGCGATGGCATGGTTTGTCCGCATCGGCTTTCTCTCTCGCGAGGCCTCCTCGCAGGAGGCTGAGGAGGAAGCACCCCCGCAAGGACACGGCATCTGGAAGGCGCGCCTCGCCATGCTGGCAGTTTTTGTAACTCCGCTGATGGTGGCATGGGCGCAGTTCGCCGGAGATGTCCCGCAAGCGGTGCGGAGTTACCGGCTGCTGCTCGTGATTGCCGTCATGATTGTGATGGGCGCTCTCGTACTTTTGAAACAGCATCTGCTGGATCAGGAACTCCTCAGCCTGCTGGGCTTGACGCGACACAATCTGGACGAAATGTGTCGCATGAAAGATGAAATCGAAAATAAAGAACAGTCGCTGCGTTGGCACAGTCTCGAGCTCCAGCGCAAGAATCTCGAACTGCAGGAAATTTCCTTCACTGATTCGCTCACCGGAGTGTGGAACCGGCGCTACCTGGAAGAGATCATCACGGCCGAGGCCGGTCAGGTGCTGCGCAACTATCAGCGCGCGCGCGGTGGCGACATCCGCAAGGTCGATCATCGCGATCTGGTCTTCATCATGGTCGACGTGGATTTTTTTAAAGAAGTCAACGATCTCCACGGACACCCGGCGGGCGACCGCTTGCTGCAGTTGGTCGCGGAACGGTTGGCGATCGTGGTCCGTAAATCGGATGTGCTGGTGCGCTGGGGCGGCGAGGAGTTCTTGATCATGAGCCGCTCGACTGATCCCGGTGGGACTCCGGCCTTCTGCAGCCGCATTCTCGAAGTGATGGCCTCGGAACCTTTCGACTTGGGTCACGGCATCAGCGTCCGAAAAACCTGCTCTGTCGGCTGGGCGGCCTATCCCTGGTGCCGCGGCGCTTTTGAGGCGATTTGCGCGGAAGAATCCATCGAACTCGCCGACACGGCACTCTACCGCGCCAAAGCTATGGGAAGAAATCTTGGCGTGGGAATTGTGCCCAACGACTCTGCTGGCAGAAATCCTGAGAGCGTCCGGCTGATTTCCGTGCAAGACGCCAAGTCACCGCTAGCCCGCACCATCAGGACCGAGTGCCCTGCGCCAGGCATGGCCGTTGACGCGGAGCTCGAAAGCACGCATCCCATCAACAATTCCGCGTCGTGAATTTTCTCTCCGGCGACAGAAGCGCTTGACCTGCGGAAGCGCGTTGACTACATTGAGAAGCCGGTTCTGCAACGAGGCACACCCACTCATGAATGCAAAGACTCCCGCGCGCAAGACAGGCCTTCACCAAAAGGCGCAACTGATGTCAGCCTCGGAAATTGAACGCACACTCGTCCGATTAGCCTATGAGATTGTCGAAAAAAATAGCGGGGTCGAGGGCCTGGGCCTGGTTGGAATTCGCCGGCGCGGCGTGCCCATCGCCGAACGCTTGGGAAAAATCATTGCCCGCATCGAGAACGCCAAAGTTCCGGTCGGCACGCTCGACATCACTTTTTATCGCGACGACCTTTCGACTCTTGGCCCAAAGCCAGTGGTCCAGGAGAAAGCGATCGGCTTCGAGATTGAAGGCAAGAATATCGTGCTGGTCGACGATGTGCTGTTTACCGGCCGCACTACCCGCGCGGCGCTGGATGCACTGTTTTCGCACGGCCGGCCTCAGCGCGTGCAGTTGTGCGTGTTGATCGACCGCGGCCATCGCGAGATTCCCGTCGAAGCCACATTTGTGGGACGCAACGTACAGACCACCATGAATGAAGTCATCGAGGTGAAGCTCACCGAGATCGACAATGCAGAAAAAGTTCTGCTCATGGAAAAGTAGTTGTAGCGCCGGCGCCCCGCCGGCTGTCGACAGTCTCGCCCTTGGTCTTCTTCAAAGAAAAGACGGCGGCCTGAGCCGCCGTCCCGTTTCAAAGCACAGCCCGACTACGCGATCCGCGTGCACACCGCCTTGGTCTGCGTGTAAAGGTTGAGCGCCTCGTGCCCCATCTCGCGGCCCCAGCCCGATTGTTTATAGCCTCCGAACGGCAGCGCCGCGTCGAAGATGTTGTAGCAGTTGATCCAGACGGTGCCCGCGCGAAGCTGATCGGCCACGCGATGGGCCTTGCCGATATCTCGCGTCCAAACGGCAGCGGCCAGGCCGTATTCGCTGTTGTTGGCGCGCGGAATAATTTCCTCCGGATCGGTGAACGGCATCGCCGCGACCACCGGCCCGAAAATTTCTTCCTGCACCACCTTCATGTTTTCCTGCGTGTCTACTAGCACCGTCGGCTCGACGAAATATCCACGATCGCCAGCCTTGTGTCCACCAGCCATAGCTTTTGCGCCTTCAGAGAAGCCTGATTCGAGATATCCGCACACGCGACGCAGTTGTTCTTCAGAAACCAGCGGTCCCATTTGCGTGTCAGGCTCAAGGCCTGATCCGACTTTGATTTTTCGTGCGTGCTCTGCGACGCCCTCGACGACCTGATCGAAGACCGCCTTCTCCACATAAAGTCGCGAACCTGCGCAGCAGCATTGCCCGTGGTTGAAGAAAATCGCGCTGGCAGCGCCGGGGATCGCCGTCTCCAGATCGGCGTCTTTGAACACGACGTTGGGAGACTTGCCGCCCAACTCGAGAGAAACTTTCTTCAGGTTGCCGGCAGCCGCGTGCACAATCAGTTTGCCGACTTCAGTCGATCCCGTGAAGGCGACCTTGTCGACATCCGGATGAGCGGCGAGCGCAGCACCTGCGGTCTCCCCATATCCCGGAACAATGTTGACCACGCCATCAGGGAAGCCCGCTTCCACGATGAGTTCGCCCAGACGCAGCGCAGAGAGCGGAGTTTGCTCGGCCGGTTTCAGCACGACCGTGCAGCCCGAAGCCAGCGCCGGTCCCAGTTTCCATGCGGCCATCAGCAGCGGAAAATTCCACGGAATGATTTGTCCGACGACTCCGACTGGTTCGCGCACCGTGTAGGCGAGATACTTTGCTCCGGGCGTGTACGGCACCGAAAGTGGAATCGTGTTGCCTTCAATCTTGGTGGCCCATCCCGCCATGTAGCGGAACAGATCGACGGCGAGCGGCACGTCGGCCGCTTTGGCGATGTTCAGCGGCTTGCCGTTGTCGAGGCTCTCGATGTAGCCGAATTCTTCGGTGTGTTGCTCGAGTAGATCGGCGAGCTTCCATATCAGGCGTCCGCGTTCGGAAGCCGTCATCTTCCGCCATGGACCGTTGTCAAACGCTTTGCGCGCGGCCTGTACGGCTTGATTGATGTCCTCGCGATCGCCTTCGGCCACCTGCGCGAGAATCTCGCCGGTCGCGGGATTGTAGGTCGGAAAAGTCTTGCCAGACGCGGCGTTGATCCACTTGCCATCGATCAACATTTTTCGTGGTTTGTCGATGAACTCCGCGACCTGCGGATGAATTTGCGGGGAAACTGCGATACCCATAGGACCTCCATGGTCAACGTGGACTGAAGAGAGAAAGTTGCCTGGCGAACAAAGACGAACGAAAGCGAACGCCGCCATGCTAGCGCTGGGCGAAGAGAAATGCAATGTCGTTGGCGTTGTGTGAGGACAGCCGCTCTCGGCTGTCCGATCGAGCGCAGCTCGATGCGGTTTCACTCCCCGTACGGAACCCAGATATTCTTCACTTGCGTTGCGTGTTCGAGGAACCAGCGTCCCTCGCCCTGCCGCGCATCGAACCAATCGATCACGCGGCCTTCGTTGGTCCAAACCTGTTTCAGATTTCCAATCGACATCGCCTTTGCGCCGGCCACAGCGGCATCATCTCCGTAACACCAGATGGCGTCGACGTCATCGTGTTCGGCAAGCGTCTTCAAAAGCTGCGATGCGTACCCGGTCACGATGTTGACAGCGCCGCCGGGCATATCACTGGTGTCGAACAGTTGATACAGGTCCGCGGTGATGAGCGGATACTTTTCCGACGGAACAGCAACCACCGTGTTCCCAACGGCGAGCAGCGGCAACACAAGTGACAGGAATCCGAGCAACGGCGTGTCCGTCGGGCAGATCACGCCCACGGTTCCGATCGGTTCGTTCATCGCGATTGCAATATTGCGGAAGGGCGGGTTGTGCACCGCGCCGTCAAACTTGTCGGCCCATGCTGCATACGAAAAGATGCGCTCGATGCCGCGATCGATTTCCGCCGTAGCTTGTTCTTTTCCGACGATTTCCGCCAGGCGATTTACGATCTCCTCGCGCCGCCCCTCCAGATTTTCCGCGCAATAATAGAGAACTTGGGCACGATTGTGTGCCGTCGCCTTCGGCCATGTTTCGGCCTTGCGCGCGGCTTCCACAGCGTTGCGAATATCCTTTCGATTCCCCAGCGGAGCCTCACCCAGCAACTTTCCTTCCTGCGAGCGCACTTCCATGCTGTAACCGGAGTCCGGCCGCGCCTGCTTGCCCCCGATGTAAAGCTTCACGGTGCGGTCGATGGCGGGCGCGCTTGTGTCGGAGATCTCATCGGACTCGCGTGAGTCGGAACCGGATAATTCGAAACCGGGTGCCCCATTTCTCGCCGCACTTGCGAGAAGTGGGGATTTCCCCTCCAACATCGAAGAAGCTAGCTTCGCCGCGTGCTTAAACCACGTCGGCTCCATATATTCGAGCAGCCCTTCGCGCCCGCCCTCCCGTCCGTAGCCGCTTTCGCGATATCCGCCGAAGCCGCAGGCGGCGTCAAACATGTTCGTGCAATTCACCCAGACCACGCCGGCCTTCAGTTGCGCGGCGACGTGTAAAGCCACGTTGACGCTCTCGCTCCACACGCACGATGCGAGACCGTAAACCGTGTTGTTCGCCAGTTCCACCGCCTCGCGCGGAGTGCGAAACGTCATCGCTGCCAGCACCGGCCCGAAGATTTCCTGCTGCGCCACAATCGAAGTGGGATGAACGTTACTCAACAGTGTCGGCGGATAATAAAGGCCGCGCGTGGGCAGCGTCACCTGCGGCTGCCAGCACGTCGCGCCCTCGGCAATTCCCTGCGCCACCATGCGCTCGATGCGTTCCAGTTGCACGCGCGCAACGATAGCCCCGATGTCGATCGCCTTATCGAGCGGCGCGCCAATTCGCAATCGGCACATCCGATTCTGAATCTTCGCGATCAAAGTTTCGGCGATGCTTTCCTGCATCAGCAGGCGCGAGCCCGCGCAACATACTTGTCCCTGGTTGAACCAGATGCCGTCGACCAGACCCTCGACGGCGCTGTCAAGGTCGGCATCTTCAAAGACGATAAACGGAGACTTGCCTCCGAGTTCGAGCGAGAGCCGCTTGTGACTCGCGGCTGTCGCGCTGCGGATGGCGCGTCCCACCTCGGTCGATCCCGTAAAAGCAATCTTGTCCACGTCAGGATGTTTCACGAGAGCTTCGCCGGTCGAGCCATCGCCAGTCACAATGTTGACCACACCGGCGGGCAGGCCAGCTTCCTTGCAGAGTTCCGCGAACGCAAGCGCAGTCAGCGGAGTGAACTCGGCGGGCTTGAGAACTACGGTGTTACCGGTGGCAAGCGCCGGCGCAATTTTCCACGCCAGCATGAGCAGGGGAAAATTCCACGGAATAATCTGACCGACGACGCCGCAGGGCTCGTGCTCAGGAAATTCCTGCGCCAGCAGTTGCGCCCACCCCGCATGATGATAAAAATGTCGCGCCACAAGAGGTATGTCAATGTCGCGGCTCTCGCGAATCGGCTTGCCATTGTCAATGGTTTCGAGAACGGCCAGCAGCCGCGAATGTTTCTGCACCAGCCGCGCTAGCGCATACAGGTAACGAGCCCGCGCATGGGGCGAAAGAGCGCGCCACTCCGGCGAAGCCCTACGCGCCGCCCGGACAGCCGCATCAATGTCAGCGGCGCCGCCCTGCGCAACCGATGCCAGCTTCTCTCCGTTCGAAGGATCGTGCGTATCGAAATATTCTCCCGCTGCTGGCGGCTGCCACGCTCCACCGATGAAAAGTCCAAAGCGGCGTCCGTGCCGCTCGAGCCACGCCTGCGCCTCCTTAGGATCTTCGGGAGCCGGTCCGTATTCCATCGTGACGAATTTTTCTGCAATGCTCATCGGATCACTTTTCTTCAGAATTCACAATCAGTGTCCCAACTCTCGCTACTCTTGCGAGACGTGGGATCTCAGGCCTACGCAATCGGATGCCGATACTCCGCCGAGTATCGTCCGGTCGCATGATGCTCCAGTTGCCGCTCAATATCTCCCAGCAACCCGCTCGCGCCAAAGCGAAACAATTCCGCGCGCAGCCACGAGTCACCCAACTCTTCTTTCATCATGGCGAGCCAGTCCAAAGATTGCTTCGCGGTTCGGATCCCGCCTGCGGGCTTGAACCCGACCGCCATCCCGGTCTGTTGCGCATATTCGCGAATCGCCCGCACCATCACCAGGCTCACCGGCAGCGTCGCGTTGGTCGCCTCTTTTCCCGTCGAGGTTTTGATGAAGTCTCCACCCGCCATCATCGCTACTACGCTCGCCCGCGCCACGTTACGCAGAGTCAGCAGATCGCCAGTGCCAAGAATAACTTTCATGTGGCAGCGCCCGCACGCCTGCTTAAACGCGGCGACTTCATCGTACAGCGCCTGCCAGCGCGCGCCGAAAACATGCGCGCGCGTAATGACGACATCGATCTCATGCGCTCCCGCCTCAACGGAGCGGCGAATTTCCGCCACGCGCTCGGCCAGGGGAGAAAGCCCAGCCGGAAAACCGGTAGAGACGGCCGCGACGTGTATGCCGCTGCCTTCCAGCGCTCGCAGCGCAGTCTCGACGAACGTGTGATACACACAGACCGCGGCGACTTTTATGCCGAGCTGCTCAATGCCAAGTTTCTGTACCAGATCCTGCTGGATGGGATGACGCGCCTTCGCGCACAACCGGAGCACGCGCTCGTCGGTATCGTCGCCGGAGAGTGTAGTCAGGTCCATGCACGTGATCGCGCGCAGAAGCCACGCAGCCTGCCATTCTTTCTTCACCGTTCTGCGCGCGGTCTGCGTTTGCACGCGGCGCTCGACGGCGCTCGAGTTCACGCGAACTTCCTGCACCCAATTCAGATCAAGCGGAATTCCGCGATTGGCCAGCAGCGGGCGCCCGCTCAGTGTGGCGATCGGGCTTCCGGCGTCAGCGCTCAGCAGCGATTGCTGAGTCAGGTTCTGTCTTTCAGGGTACGAATACATAGCCACGTCCATTAGACGATGCCAGGATCGTCCCAGCTGCAAAATCGGCGGTTACCGCCGTGCCATTGTATCAAGCAACCGGTCTCGGCTCATGGAGCCCGAATCGTGTTCGGATGCCCTCGCCCCCGTGGAAGCGCCACAGGGGCTTCTACTTGGACTTGTGCCGCACGAGGGGCGGCGGCGGTGCCCCTTCAGGTCGTGCGATGTCCCACCGCATCGCTGCCCTGAAATTCCACCGCAGGGTTTACAATGGCGCACACTTCATGTCAGGGACGAAAATCTCGCTCAAGAAAATTTCCCCGGCGGTCCGGAAGAAACTGGAACGGGCCGCGTCGAAAGTGATGAAGAATGCGCACGCGCCCTACTCGAACTTTCACGTTGGTGCGGCGATCCTGCTGACGAACGGAAAAATGTTTTCTGGCTGTAACGTCGAAAACGCTTCCTACGGCATGAGCAATTGTGCGGAGCGCACCGCGATTTTCTCCGCCGTTGCAGAACTCGGACCGATCAAAATTCGCGCCGTCGCTGTCACCAATGATCACGGCGTCGCCTGCTCGCCCTGCGGAGCCTGCCGGCAAGTGATCTTCGAGTTCGGACCCGACGCGACAGTATTTTTTCAGGGCGCGAACGGCCCGAAGCAGGCGCACATCACCGAACTTCTTCCGGAAGGATTCCGCCTCAAGTGAGCCTGACAGCCGCCCCACCCCAAACTTTTCGCGCCATCGACGTCATCCGCAAAAAGCGGGACGCAGTCGAACTGTCGTCCGCGGAAATCGAAGGCCTGGTCAACGCCTACACCGCGGGCGAGATTCCGGATTATCAGGTTTCAGCATGGCTGATGGCGGTCGTGCTGCGCGGCATGACGCGCCCCGAGACCGCAGCCCTGACCGACGCGATGCTTCATTCCGGCGAAGTGCTCGACCTTTCATTTTTGCCCGCGAGAAAAGTCGACAAGCACTCGACCGGCGGAGTCGGAGACAAAACATCGCTCGTGCTCGCGCCTCTGGCGGCCGCCGCCGGTGTCGCGGTGCCGATGATCAGCGGTCGCGGCCTTGGCCACACGGGTGGAACCCTCGACAAGCTCGAGGCCATCCCCGGCTTCAACGTGAATCTTTCCGTCGCCGACTTTCGCCGCGTGCTCGCGACTTGCGGCTGCGCCATGATCGGGCAGACTGCTGAGATTGCTCCCGCCGACCGAAAACTCTACGCGCTGCGCGACGTCACCGGCACTGTTGAAAGTCCATATCTGATTTGCGCTTCGATCATGAGCAAGAAGCTCGCGGAGGGAATTGATGCCCTTGTGCTCGACGTGAAGACCGGATCTGGCGCATTCATGAAGAGCGAAAAAGATGCGGCCTTTCTCGCCGAGCTAATGGTCGAGACCGGTGAGCGGATGGGCAAACAAGTCGTTGCGCTCATCACCGACATGGATCAGCCCTTGGGCAAGATGATCGGCAACGCATTGGAAGTGGTCGAGGTTGTCGAAATTCTGCGCGGCGAAGGACCGGACGACCTGCGCGAACTCTGCCTCGAACTGGCCGGATGGATGCTGCATCTGGGCGGCGTCTCGAAGACAGTTGCGGAAGGAAAACAGCAGAGTGCGAAACTAATTTCTTCCGGCCATGCGCTGGCACGGTTTCGCCAGATGATCGAATTGCAGGGCGGCGACGCGCGAGTGATCGACGACTCGAAGTTTCTCCCGCAGGCCCAACACACGATGCTGGTGGCAAGCGCGAAGTCCGGATATCTCGCGTCCATGCAGTGCGAACAGATCGGCACGGCCTGCGTTATTCTCGGCGGAGGACGCGAGCGCAAGGAAGATTCGGTCGACCCAGCAGTCGGCATCGTGCTGCACAAAAAAGTCGGAGACAAGGTTTCCGCGGGCGAGCCGCTGGCCACGATTTACTACAACGCTGAACCGCTCGGCCAGCGCGCGCGACAACTGATCGAAGCGAGTTGCCAGATAGAGGACGCCCCGCCAGCCAAAAGACCGCTCATCCACAAGGTTATCGGCGAGGCCGTCACTATGAGTGGGGAGAAAAACTGATGGGACGATACACCGGCATTCTGGGCCTGCTGACGATGCTCGGCCTCGCCTACGCGTTCTCCACCAACCGGCGCGCCATCCGCGTGAAAACTGTGGTCTGGGGGCTTGGCTTGCAGTTCGTTATGGCGATTTTTGTCCTCCGGACGGAAAAGGGAGAAAGACTGTTCGCCTGGCTCGGTGCGGGCGCTAAACACCTCCTCGATTTTTCCT
>Ga0070765_100003011_pt1 | contig 10774 bp, 10 predicted proteins | sample HubBroMetageWFT5_FD_71516 | JGI IMG/M metagenome (GOLD analysis project Ga0070765, IMG submission 71516) | Warmed and freeze-thawed soil microbial communities from the Hubbard Brook experimental Forest, New Hampshire - Hubbard Brook CCASE Soil... | ecosystem: Environmental > Terrestrial > Soil... | reverse complement strand
CACGTGCATCGCCCGCTTTTATATGATGAGCGTGCTGCTGGCCTATTGCGCTTATTACGACCGGCGCTACAAGACGGGGTTGCGCGATACTCGGCGGCTGCCAGATTTTTTCCGGATTTGGCGGCTGGTGCAGCTAGGATTGCCTGCGGCAACGCAATTCGGCATGGAAGTAGGAGTTTTTGCGGTGGCCACGGCCATGATCGCAAAGCTGGGCGCTATCGCTCTAGCGAGTCATCAGGTAGCACTGAACACGGTGAGCTTTACGTATATGGTTCCGCTTGGAATTAGCGCGGCTGCAGCCGTTCGAGTAGGTCAAGCCTTAGGCCGTTGCGATGCGCATGGTGCGAGCCGAGCGGGATGGACAGCAATGCTTCTGGGCACGGGCTTCATGGCAATGATGACGATCCTTTTTTTAGTGGCGCCGAACTATATCGTCCGGATTTATACACCCGACCCGGTGGTGATTCGCGCGGCGAGTATGCTGCTTTTCGTGGGCGGATTCTTTCAGCTATTTGACGGAATGCAGACAGTAGCGACGGGCGCGTTGCGCGGCGCAGGCGACACGCGGACTGCCATGACATGCCATTTGATTTTCTATTGGTTACTCGGTCTACCTCTCGGCGCGTATCTTTGCTTCCATTGGGGATGGGGCGCGGCGGGTTTGTGGACAGGCTTGTGCATAGCTTTAATTCTGATTGGTTGCGCGCTGCTGTACTTCTGGCGGCGCAAGGAGCGCTCGTTCGCAAGGAACGGGATTCGCTTGACGGCCACAATCCCGCATCCTGACTGACGCAACATCGGGCAGTCCTGCCGCGCTTTAGATCACCAATCACTATGTTATAATCCCGGCGATTCATGGCGAGGTGGCTCATGAAACTTCACGCCTTAGCTTGGTTGCTCCTGTCCGGGCTTCTCGCCAGTGGCCTTGCGGCTCAAGAGTCGAGTGAAGAAACGCGCGGGCCGGATGGCGGCACGCGGTTCCGAGTCTCCGGCATCCAGGTGCTTCCCGCCCCCGGCAAGCCGTTCTCCGGCCAGGACACCATCGAATGGACTCGCTCCCTTGAAGACGGAAGCGTCGTTACATTGCGCCTCTTTGCAGTTGTCGCACGAGACAGCCAAGGGCGCATCCATCGCGAGCGCCGCACTTTTGTTCCAGGCAATTCGAGCGAACAATCCAAACTCATAGAAACAATATTTCTCGACCCGATTGCCCACACGCGAACGACCTGCACGGTTGCGACTCGCGATTGCACTGTCAGCGGTTATCATGAACGGGCAACGTTTGCCCCCACGCGAGCGGGCTCACTCGACAACGGAACGCGCTACCTTACGCGAGAGAATCTGGGAAGCAGCGTTGTGGAGGATTCAAACGTCGTCGGCACGCGCGAAACGCTTTCCATTAAAGCCGGCGTGGTGGGCAACAACCAGGCGTTGGTTAGCACGCGCGAGTTCTGGTATTCTCCCGACCTGCAGGTAAATTTGTCGGTCACTCGCAAGGACCCTCGGGAAGGCACGCAGGTAATTCAACTCGTCGATCTGTCTCGCTCCGAGCCCGATCCGGCACTGTTCGAAGCGCCCGCCGATTTCAGCATTCACGACGTCCGTAGTTCGGCCGAAGCCGGGAATTGATTAGAGGCCGCCGTCCGGCCCCCTTGCCGTGGTTCGCCGTCCACGATCTGATATTGCGCTTCCTGGCCGGCGAGGCCTGCCTGTCGCAGACAGGGAACTGCTATTCGCTTATACCCAACCGTTCTTTGTATACAGCTCCGGATTGCTCTAGGAGCTACGCTACAATTAGGGCGAATCGCATGCGTTTTGAAACGCAGGAAGAAATAGTTTGAAGCGGGGGCAAGTCTCCCGACGCCTAATCCCCATGAAAATTGACTAAGATGACTCAATACAAATTCATGGAGCGCGCTATCGCGCTCGCACTGGAGAACGTGCAATCCGGGCGCGGGGGACCCTTCGGGGCAGTCGTGATGAAGGATGGCAAGATTCTTGCAGAGGGCACGAATTGCGTGACCTTGGCGAAGGACCCTACCGCGCACGCTGAAATCGTTGCGATCCGCGAAGCTTGCAAGAAGCTGGGAAATTCTCAACTTACACATTGTGAGGTTTACTCGAGTTGCGAGCCCTGTCCGATGTGCCTGGGAGCGATTTATTGGGCGCGGCCCGAACGTGTTTATTTTGCGAGCACGGCTGGGGATGCGGCCAAAGCCGGATTTGACGATTCGCTCATCTACCAGGAAATGGCCAAGCCGCACCCGCATCGCAAAATTCCGATGATCCAAATAATGCGCGAAGAAGCGCTTGCGGCGTTTCACGCGTGGGAAGTCAAGCCGGACAAAATCAGTTACTAAGCCAGGTTATAGGCGCTGCGCTTAGTTCGCACACCGAACACCGGAGCGGAAGCATGGTCTTGAAGCTTGCTGAAAATAATTATGGCGAATCGCGCGTGAGGATGTTGCGCGTGGTGCGGCAGGAAGGACGGCACGACATCAAAGAGCTCGCGGTGTCGATTTGCTTCGAAGGTGATTTTGAGGCGGCGCACACGAAGGGCGATAACAAGAAAATTCTGCCCACCGATACCATGAAGAATTCGGTGTATGCGCTTGCGCGGCAGTATCCGGTCGAAGCAGTGGAGGATTTTGCGCTGCACCTGATCGAGCACTTTCTCACTTACAACCAGCAAGTCTCACGCGTGCGCGTTGAAATGGCGGAAAATCCCTGGTCCCGTATACCTCACGGAACGAAGCCGCATGCTTTCACATTCCAGCGGGCGCATGGGCTGGAAAAACGCACAGCGAGGTTAAGCGGAACCCGCGAAGGGGTTACCATTCACGCCGGGATTCGGGATCTTGATGTGCTGAAGACGACCAAATCTGAATTCGGCGGATTTTTGCGGGATCCTTACACCACTTTGAAAGAGGATCGAAATCGAATCCTTTCGACGACCATCCGAGCAGAATGGCTGTACGAAGGAGATGAAATTGAATTCAGCCCGGTTTGGCATGGCGTGAGTCAAACGCTGCTCGAAACGTTTGCCGAGCACGACAGCAAATCACTTCAGCATACGCTGTACGCCATGGGCGAAGCGGTCCTGGGCACCTTTGACCGCATACGGGAAATTCATCTGTCGTTGCCGAATAAGCATTTTGAGCTGGTGGACCTCTCGCCGTTCGGAATGGATAATCCTGGAGAGGTATTTCTTCCTACTGAGGAGCCCCACGGGTTGATCGAAGCGACGCTGCGCAAGGAATGAACGCAGATCGTTTTCCAGATATTACCGCTGGCCGCCATCCTTCGATTTGACGATTCGCTGTTCGCCCGAGTAAACCACGAATCGCTCGCCGCGCAAGAAACCGATGAGCGTTAGACGCAACTCGCGGGCCAGCTGTACTGCGAGACCTGAGGGAGCGGACACCGAGGCGACCACCGGCACGCCAGCCACGATGGCCTTTTGTATGATCTCAAATCCGCCGCGGCCGCTTACCAACAACACGGAATCCGACAGCGGGAGATGGCCTGCCAGTAGCGCCCAGCCAAACACTTTGTCCACGGCATTATGGCGGCCGATATCCTCGCGCAAGACTTGCAAGCAGCCGGCGGAATCGAAAAGAGCTGCAGCGTGCAATCCGCCGGTACGCTGGAAAACATCCTGCGAGGAACGCAACGCGACTGGAAGGCCGAGCAGCAGTTGGGGAGCGCAACGGAAATCAGGGTTAGGCGCTTTGAGCAGACGCGAGCGGACGGAGTCAATCGAAGCTTTGCCGCAAATCCCACAACTCGAAGCGGCGAAAAAGTGGCGCTGCATTTTTGCAAAGTCGTGAACGGCCTCGGGAACAAGTTCTGCTCGAACCAAATTGGCGGAATTCGAACCGTCGTCGCCGGAAACGCCGGGCTTAAGTGAAACGATTTGATCGGCGGAACCGATAATACCCTCGGTGAAGAGGAATCCGGCAGCGAGCTCAAGGTCGTGGCCGGGCGTTCGCATGGTGACGCTGAGGGGTTCGGCGCCAATGCGGATTTCCAGAGGCTCCTCGGCGGCTAAATAGTCATCTTTGCGGTGAAAATGGCCCTGGTCCCATTCGCAGACCTGCGTGAGATTGAGCATTTGCGATTTTCGGTTCACACGGGGTTCTCCGGCATGCTCCCGCTGCGACGAACAGGCCCTAAGCATACATCGAGCGAGCGCCATGCTAGACATGCAAAAACGAACTGGCTCGAACCGACGGGGAGCGGCTCGAGCCAGGGGGTTAGGTGATGAAGAACTGCGGGAAATTTCGCGGTATTTCGTTCCTCGCAGTGGCGGCGCGAATATTGAACGATGGTTATTACGCCCGAATGAATGGTTGGTAAAAACCTGGTGCGCTGGAAAAATCCCACCAGCCGGTGTAGGATGGGCTTTTCGCCTTCCCGCGAAATGTTGAACATCCTGTGACACTTACGGTTACTTTGCCCGCCAGCATTCTCATCAAGCGAACCGGCCTTGAGGTCTGGATGAACCGCGTTTCGGAGATGGCTGATAGGGTTGGCCATGATTGGGATGCGGACAGCGTGCACGATCTGCGCGTCGCGCTGCGGCGGTGCCGAACTATGGCCGACGCTTTGAGCGAAGTGAACCCCACGCCCAGTTGGAAGAAATTAAAGAAATCCACGCGCGATTTGTTTCAGGCCTTGGGCGAGCTTAGAGACACGCAGGTGGCCGAGAAATGGGTGAAAAAGCTTGGCGCGGCGAAAGACGCCGTTCGCGAGAAGGTGCTGAAAGCGCTCGGTGAGACAGAGCAAAAACGACAGAAAGCCGCGGAGAAGGCCCTTGCGCAGTTTGACCGGAAAGATTGGAAGAAATGGGCGCGAAAATTCCCGCCGAAGGCGGAATACTTCCCTGTCGAGAGTGTTGTATTCCAACGCCTGGCATTTGCAAAATTGAATGAAGCGGTGGAGCTGTACCAGCGAGCGCGCAAGGTCCGGAGCGCGACTGCATGGCACCGTCTCCGAATAGGGCTGAAAGAATTCCGTTACATTCTGGAGAATTTTCTGCCTGAGCGCTACGAACACTGGAGCAAAGAACTAAAGCGCATGCAGGATATCCTAGGTGAGATTCACGATCTGGACGTACTACGGTCGTTGATCAGAAAGCAGGCTTCGGGGCTGGATCCCAAGGTGGTCGAGAAATGGATGGTAAGAATCGAAAAGGAACGCAAGATGCGCCTCGAAGAATTCCGCGAGAAGACCACAGAGAAAGAATCCTCCTGGGTGGTTTGGCACCGGGGACTAGAATGGGGCCACAACCTGAAGACGGTGTCGCCGCCTGAATTACAACGCGCTTACTCGGCGAGCTGACGCAGCATTTTCGGGGTCAAAAGCCAGCGCAGTTGCCATTTGCCGCGGGTTGCGGTGTGCTCGAAAGACGCGACGCCAGCCTTCTTCAGCTCGCTGACAGCGCCGTGCGAACCTAGCAGGAACGCAATCGTTAAGTCCAGCTGCGGCGCATGTCCGAAACACATTGCTTCCTTGGCGCGGAGGCTCACAATTTCCTTCACAATTTCGGCGGGATTGCCGGCGGGTTTCAGAGCATCGTGCGCGCGAATCTTGGCCGGAGAGAATCCAAGGGTCTCCGCGAATATTTCCGCGGTTTGTACCGCGCGCACGTAGGGGCTGGTAATCATCACATCCGGCTTGATGCCCAAGACGTTCAGTCCGAGCGCCGCGGCACGAGTTTTCTGCACACCCTTGGCGGTCAGCGGGCGTTCGGGCTCCGCCGGCGATTTTGGATCGTTGGGGTCGACGGCGATGCCGTGGCGCACGAGATAAAGAATCATAGTTTAGGCTACCTCTTTTTCCTTTTTCTGCACACGCCGAAATTCCGCGTTCAAGTGAAATTCCCGCTCGAATAGTTCCGATTTTCGCTGGAGCCCGGCGAGATCCAAACGCGTGCCATCGGCAGCGCGAATCAAGAAAATAGCTTTGTGCCCGACGATTTGGACATCGACTCCGGTGACGCGTTGTTCGTGCTCGGATTCGAGCTTTTCGGCGATGCGCAGCAGTGAGGTTAGCAACCGACACTGCCGCCGGCGCTCACCGTCGAGCGCGGCATAGGAGGCGTGTTCGAGCGCGGGTTCGGACTTTGAATTGTGGTAACGCACCAGGGCTGCGACCATGTCGCATCGCCAGCCGCGCAGACCGGGGATTTCTCCGTTTCGAATCAAGTATTCGCCGTGCCGATTATGCGCTTTGCGATTCACGAAATGACCGATATCGTGCAGCAGTGCTGCGATTTCAAGAAGGAGCCGGAGGTCGGCGCCCATTTCATGAATCGGGCGAAGCTGGTCGAACAGCGAGAGCGCGAGCCGGACGACCTGCTCGGCATGTTGTTGATTGTAGTTCAGGCGGCTGGCGAACCACAGCGCGCCCTGGAGTATTTCGGCGGCTCGGCCTTTTTCCTCCTCGGAAGCGATGCCCGCCGAGTACTGCGCCGCAACCAAGTCGAGGAGGATTCCTTCGCGAACGCCGACGCCGGGAATCAGCATCGTACGGAGATCCAGCCATTTGGCCAGCGTGGTGATGATGATGGATGCAATTCCTATGACCTCGGCGCGGTCTTCGCGCACTCGGAAGGTTCGCATGCGGCCGGGCACGTCCAGCGCCATCATTCGCCAAGTCTGATCCTTCAGCAAACGTACGTTGATCGTTGGGATGCGCTCGATCATGGGCCCCGGAGCGATTCGAACCAGAGCTTCGGCGTTTCCTCCGCAGGCCACAGCGATCGCGCGGCTCAGTTTCGGAGGCGAGGGAAGCGCGCTGCGAAGAATTGAGAGGACATGATGGCGAAGGCGGTTCGCGTCGTCTTCGTCTATAGCGCCACGGATGGAATACGTTTCCATCAGGCGAATGGTGCCCAGGGGAAGGCCGATCCGATGTTCGAGCACGCCGCGCTGGAAGAAATTTAGTTCCAGGCTGCCGCCGCCCAGATCGAAAATCAAACGCGGCTGCAGGCGATCGTTGAGCGCCCATTTCACCGCAGAGCAAACCAGCCGGGCTTCTTCTTCATTGCCGATTACTTCAAGCTCCAGGCCGGATTTGCGCCGGACGCGCTCCATCAGCTTGCGGTAGTTGCGCGACTCGCGAGCGGCGGCGGTGGCGACGGCTCGATAGGCGCTGACCTGATACCTGTCCATGCGATCGCGGAATTGCTTGAAGGTGCGAGCTGCTCTTGCAATGGTGTCGTCATCGAGCAGGCGGCGTGTGAAAGCATTATGGCCCAGACGAACTGCGGCGCGTTCGCTGTCGAGAATTTGGATATTTTGCGGAGAAGTAGCGCGGGCAATGACAAGCCGAATGGCGTTCGAGCCGGCGTCAATCGCGGCTAGTTGGACAGGGGCGGCCACTCTTTTAGCGCCAGAGGTGCGCAAGCGCGTGCGAAGGCTGGTATTGCGTGCTCCGTATACCCAGATGCGAGGCAATCCGATGGCGTAGCACCCGGTTTACGCTAGAGACGCTGCTTTCGCCGTCTAATTCGAGAAAACCGTGCCGCTTCGAAAGATACTCGAATTCACGCTTGATCAAGGACTGATATCGAATGAAGGATTGGAATAAATCGTTGGAGAGCGACATGTCGCGCCCGGACTCCCAGTAGCTGATGGTTTGCGATTTCTTGAATTCACGGTCGAAGGCGATTTCCGGGCGCACGTTCAGCCAAAAAGTTAAATCAGGCCTGAGCGCAGTTTCATAAATTCCATGAAGATAGTCGCGGCCGATTCCACGGACGGCGGCGCGCGCGATCAGCGTGAAAATGTAACGGTCAGCGAGAACAATCAATCCGGAGCGCAAAGCAGGAAGAATCCGGCGCTCAAGCTGATCAAAAAAATCGGTGCTGTACATCAGGGCCAGGGTCATTCGAGTGACCGCATTTTCCGCGAGAAGTGCGTCGATGTCTTCCCCAACAAGATAAGACCTGCGCAGACCCATGGTCTGCACGGCGAATCCCTGCGATTCCAACCACTCGGTGAGCAAGTATATTTGGGTCGAACGGCCCGAACCGTCGGTGCCTTCGATAACGATCAATGTTCCGCTGAGTTCTTCCGGCTTTACACCAGGCAGGGGAGTTCCATAGAAGCGCGAAGGGGGTGTCACCGGCCTGGCCGCCGCCTTTTTCTTGGCAGGGCGCCCGTTTGAGGGGAGTCGAGCAATCGTGTTTTTGGCTGAGCGCGTCATTTCTTTTTCGGTGCAAATTGTTCCAGCGCAATTTTCTCGCCCACAATCTGCCGCATCAATTTTTGGAGCTTGTTTACTCGCACCGTGCCGTCCATAAGGACGAAATGATCGGTTTCCACCATCTGGTCGTAGTTGTTCAGAATGCGTTCCTGAAAAATTCGGAAGCTTTCCGAGCGGTCGAGCGAGATTCCAAGATCCATTCCGGCTTCATAGTATTTCAGCTTGGGGCGTCCAGCAACGATGCGGTTCACCGCCACGTCGAGCGGGGCGCGGAAATAGAAGGTAATGTCAGGAGCAGGCGCGAAACTGTAGAGATTGCGCAGCCAGTGCGGAGAACATCCGCGGGCGCCATCTCGGGCGAATGCCGTGTAAACGTAGCGGTCGGCCAGCACCAGATAGCCGCCATGCAACAAGGGCATGATTTGGCGCTCACAGCGATCCGCGAAGTCAGCAGCGTGCAGAAGGGAAAAAGTTGTCGGCGTCAGAAGGCGCCGCTGTTTGCCGCGCCGGGTTGCCGATTTCACCAGAGGCGAAGAGTTCCACTCAGTGAAATGTATGCGGTAACCGCCGATTTCAAGCCATCGCTTAAGAAGGTATAGTTGGGTGCTCTTTCCGGAGCCGTCGATGCCTTCAACGACTACCAGAGCGCCAGGATAAGCGCGTTTGGCGGCGGGCTGCTTGGCCGGGGCCGGATCAGCGGCAGCCGAGATGTCAGGAGTGCTGATGACCATATGAAATAATTACACAGTATTGCCTATCATATCTCGGAACCATGAATGGAGAGTGAAAAAAGCGTTACTCGTGGAAAACCCGACGACATCAGAGAGGAATTGAGGATTCGCGGACGACGCGAGGAGATCAGATGCCGATGAAATTTAGCAAAGAGCTCGCAGTCAAGCCCGGGCATAAGGTGAAGCTGTCGAAATGGGATCCGGACGACACGCTGGGGTGGGAAAAAGACCGCGACACGAGGGAGAATCTTGAGAAAGCCATCGAACGGCTGATCGGCTTTCAGTATCGCCTGTACGCGGAAAAAAAGCGCGCGCTACTGCTCATTTTTCAGGGCCTGGATGCGGCGGGAAAGGACGGAACCATCCGCCACGTTATGTCGGGAGTGGATCCGCAGGGATGCATCGTCAAGTCATTCAAAGTACCTTCAACCGAAGAAGCTGCGCACGATTTCTTGTGGCGGGTACACAAGGCTGTTCCCGGATACGGCGAAATTGGGATTTTTAACCGATCTCACTATGAGGACGTCTTGATAGTCCGCGTCCACAATCTTGTGCCCAAAGACGTGTGGTCACGCCGATACAGCCAGATCAATGACTTTGAGGCCATGCTGGAAGAAAACCGAGTGAAGATTTTGAAGTTCTTTCTGCATATCAGCAAAGACGAGCAAAAGAAACGCTTCCTGGAACGAATTGATGACCCGGACAAGCGCTGGAAAATCTCCGAAGACGATTTTCAGGAACGGAAATGCTGGGACAGCTATACCGCGGCCTACCAGGACGCGTTGGAGCGCTGCACTACAGACGCGGCGCCCTGGTTCATTATTCCCGCCAACAAAAAATGGTTCCGCAACCTTGCGGTATCGCACATTATCGACGAGACGTTCAAAGAGATGGATATCAAGTTTCCGCCGGCTATCATCGACTTGAAGAAGCTGAAGTGGAAGTGAGCAAGTGATCGAGTCCGGGGGGATTCCTGCTAGAATCGCTCGACTCCGAGCGATCATGATGGACGAAGCCGTTTTCCCGCGAAACTTTCTGAAAAGCTATCCTCACGCTACGCGCGCAGAGGGATGTTTTGTCTACACGGACGACGGCAAGCGCTACCTAGATGCATCGGGGGGAGCTGCCGTTGTCACCATCGGCCACGGAGTAGCGCAAATCGCCCGCGCCATGGCGGAGCAAGCGGCACGGCTGGCCTACGTTCACTCCTCGCAATTCCACACTGAAATCGCGGAGAAACTGGCGCGAAGAATTCTGGCGCTGGCACCCGAACGAATGCGGCCTGGAGGCCGCGTCTATTTCACGTCCGGCGGCTCGGAAGCCACAGAAACGGCGCTGAAGCTGGCGCGCCAGTATTGGTGGGAGCGGGGTGAAAAGAAACGTTTTCGCGTGATTTCACGCTTGCAGAGTTATCACGGCAGCACGCTCGGGGCCCTGTCGGTTTCAGGGAATGTGCGGCGTCGCGAGCCGTTCGCCCCGATGCTTGCGGAATGGGGCCACATTCCGCCTTGCTACTGTTATCGGTGTCCCTACGGGCTTCGTTATCCGGAATGCAATGTGGAGTGCGCGGACGAACTGAGCCGTGTGCTGGAACGCGATGGTTCGGAGGACGTAGCTGCATTCATTTTCGAGCCAGTGGTAGGGGCCACCTTGGGGGCTGTTGCGCCGCCGGAGGGTTACGTTCAGCGAATCTCGGAAGTTTGCCGCCGTCACGGAATTCTCTTGATTGCCGATGAAGTGATGACCGGTATGGGGCGGACCGGAAAACCTTTTGCCATCGAGCATTGGGGGGCGACGCCGGACGTGATTCTGGTAGGCAAAGGAATTGC
>Ga0070765_100003010_pt1 | contig 10778 bp, 5 predicted proteins | sample HubBroMetageWFT5_FD_71516 | JGI IMG/M metagenome (GOLD analysis project Ga0070765, IMG submission 71516) | Warmed and freeze-thawed soil microbial communities from the Hubbard Brook experimental Forest, New Hampshire - Hubbard Brook CCASE Soil... | ecosystem: Environmental > Terrestrial > Soil... | reverse complement strand
AGTTCCATCTTGCCTGGGGACCATTGCCTTCCACTGCGCCGCCGTTGGCGGTCCAGGAAAAGGTCAAAGGATCGCTGTCAGGATCGCTGGCGTCAGCGCGGACCACGACATAATCCCCGGACCCAAAATAAACCATCGTTTTATCGGCCGAGCAGGAAGCGATCGGAGCATGATTGGTAGGCAACGGTGGAGGTGCAGGATTCCCGCCGAAGCGGAACAGGATTCCGGCGGAGAGGCGCATGTTGCTTTGCCACTCTTTATCGACGACGTAAATCGAATTGGGATTCTGGAAGCGCGTGGCTAGAAATTCAGCTTGAAAAAGTCGAAGAGCAATTCGGTGGGTCAGTCTGTAATCTAGCCCGCCTCCCGCGGTCATGGTGAACACGGTTTCACGCGGAAGAGGAGTGCAGGCATAGATAGGAGCGGTGCAATCATCCAGAGTGAGTTCGTCGGCGTGCGCTACTCCGGCAAGAACCTGTAGAAACGGAGTGAACCTGCCGTGGTCGCGGAAAGAAAGGCGCGGACCAAACATGACTGTGAAGACGTTGCTTTCGGCGTCGACGACGCGCGAGGGCGTGAATCCAGGGCCTTCGTTGGTGAACTGCAAGGAATTGACTCGGAAACCGGCAAAGTCGCCAACCAAACCCCAGTGTCTATTGAAGTTGTATGCCAGCGAAGTGCTGCCGCCATTCATGGATTCGATCCGGTTTTCAGTGCTATACGGAATAGCTCTCCAATAGGAGTAGCCCAGGAAGAGTTCCAGCTTTGGCGTCGAGTCGTTCTGCGCTCTTTCACGGCGAGTGTGTCGCCCCGAATGGCTTGCATTTCCTTCACCAGCGGTCGCCTGCGTGGAGGAAGGCGCCGGCGAAGCAGGCAGTGGCTTTGCGGCGGGCTTGGCCGACGTGCCGGAAGCCACGGACGAACTCACGGTCTCATCCTTTTGGGGCGTGTCCCCGGGCTTGGGCGTGTCATCCGCGAAAAGCGCAGGCACTAGAAAGATAGCAATCGCCACTGTGGGAAGAATGCGTGTTCCCAATTTCATTGTCGCCTCCAGAATCGTGCCTACTGGCTGCGAAGCCTGCCAAAGAGCCCCGCTTCGCAGCCGTATATCGTGTTCATCGCGCGTGCGCTTCGATGCTGCTTGCTTTATGGTGCAGGCACGGTGACCGTGCTAGCGTTTATCGTGGCCGAGCCCGTTCCCCCGGCTGCACCGCTGAACATGCTTCCCGTCACTGCTGCTCCTGTATTGATCGTGATGCTGGTGGCAGCGAGCACATTTCCTTGGAATATGGAACCGACGTCGATCGTCGCGGAAGTGTCCACCTCCCAGAACACGTGGCTAGCTTTGGCGCCGCCCGCGAGGATTACCTGCGAACCAACTCCCGTGGTAAGCGTGGAGCCCATCTTGAAGATGAACACCGCGTTGGGGTCGCCCTGGGCGTCGAGAGTTACGTTGTTGCCTGGCCCTGCTCCAGAAATCAGAACCGAGGTCGAATTAACGTAGAGGCCGGGAGTGAATGTCAGCCCTCCCATATTTCCCGGCAGGGTTTGCGCGTTGGTGGATCGGCTGGTGGCGTCGTTGAAGGCGGCCAACAGATCGGCCTGGGCTTGTGTAACGATTGGATCGTTAACGTGGATGGTGCCGTTCACTTGTGCCGGCGGAATGCCTTGCGATGTGCCAGGAGCCAATCCGACGTTGCCGTTGATAACTACCGGTCCGGTGCTGCTGATGGAAGCCGTGGCCATCACGGCAAAGCTGCCCGCGGAACCGAGGTTGATGGTCGCCGGACCTGCTGCGCCGGTCGTCGCGCCCGTGGTGAAACTCCACGGATCCGGCGGAGTCGATGCAGACCCGCTGGTCAAAGTGTTCCCGAACAGATCCTTAACCGTGTTTGAAATCGTGGCCGTATACTGCGTGTTGTCCGTCAGATTTGCTGAGGGCGCAAAAGTCGCGATCTGGCTTGCGGAATCGTAAGTAACGGTTCCACTCACTGAAGCACCGCCTGCTCCCGCAACTGCTAGAGTGAACGTGCCGTTGTTGATGGTTGTCGGATCCATCGCTGCGCTGAAGGTGGCGCTGACGGTCGTGTCGATGAAGACATTTGTGGCCACGCTTGCCGGGTTGGTGACCGTAATCGTCGGGCCGACTACGTCGGCGGCGACACCAGTCGTAAAGCTCCAGACAAAATTAGCGGCCATGGCGATGCCCGTCAGGTCCTTTGCCGCGGTAGTGATCGTGGCTGTGTACTGCGTGCTCGCAGCCAGATTGGCCGTTGGGGTAAAGACTGCTGTATTGCCCGCATAGGAGACCGTTCCCTGAACTGCGGCTCCGCCTACGGTGGCAGCTAGAGTGAAAGTCCCAACAGCAGAAATTGTGGACGGGTCCATGGCGGTGCTGAATGTCGCGGCAACTTTTTGATTGAGCGGGACGTTGGTCGCGATGTTGGCGGGATCACTGGAAACAACCGTCGGCGCGCTGGCGTTCGCCTCCAACCCCGTTGTGAAACTCCAAACATAGTTGGCAGGCAGCGCGTTGCCAGAGCCACTTTGCGCAGCAGTGGTAATGGTTGCTGTATATTGAGTGCTGGCCGTGAGTGCGGCGGTTGGAGCAAAGATGGCCGTGTTGCTGGACGCATCATACGTGACCGCGCCTGGGACTGCAGTTCCGCCGGTAGTAGTAGCCAGCGTGAATGTTCCCGCTGCCGTGATCGTGGAAGCAGTCATCGGAGTATTGAAGGTGGCGGCAAGTTTCTGGTTGAGTGGAACATTGGTCGCTGCGCTTGCTGGGACGGTGGAAGTGACCGCTGGAGCAGGCTCTGTAGTGAACGTCCAAACGTAATTGGCTGCGAGTGGTGCCCCAGTGGTATCCGTCGCGCCGGTCGTGATCGTGGCGGTATACAGAGTAGAGACTGCCAGACGCGCGGCAGGTGTAAACGTCGCTGTGCTCCCCGAGTAATTGACCGCGCCGGTGACGGGAGTCACGCCTGGACCCATCAAAGTGAAGGTAGTTGTGTTGATCGTGGAAGCTTCCATCGGCACGCTGAATGTGGCTGAGAGAACGACACCTGATGCGACCGCAACGGCGTTGCTGGCTGGAACAGTGGGAGGAACCACTGCTGGCGGAGCAGCGGTCGTGAACGTCCACACAACATTGGCTGCGAGAGGAGCACCGGTAGTGTCTTGCGCTCCCGTAGTGATCGTGGCAGTGAACAGAGTGCTGTTTGCAAGAATGGCCGCCGGCGTAAATGTCGCAGTATTGCCGGCGTAGGTGACGACCCCGGCCACGGCGGTCGCTCCTGGCCCGGTCACTTTGAAAGTTGTTCCCGTGATGGTGGCGGGATTCATCGCTACACTAAAGGTCGCGGAGATGGGAGTGTTGACTGCCACAGCAGTCGCCAAATTTGCCGGAACAGTGGACACCACCGTGGGCGGGGGAGCGGTCGTGAAGGTCCACACAAAATTTGCGGCCAGGGGAGCGCCAGTGGGATCTTGCGCACCTGTGGTGATCGTGGCTGTAAATAAGGTGCTGTTGGCGAGAACTACCGCCGGCGTAAAGGTTGCCGTGGTACCCGAATAAGTAACAACGCCAGCGACGGGAGTGGCGCCAGGCCCCTTGACTGTGAAAGTTGTTCCGGTGATGGTGGCAGGATTCATAGCCTCGCTGAAGGTAGCGGAGATGGGAGTGTTGACAGGAACAGCGGTTGCCAGATTTGCCGGAACCGTGGACACGACTGAGGGTGGCGGCGCGGTCGTAAACGTCCACACAAAGTTGGCCGCCAATGCAGCACCGGCGGGATCCTGAGCCCCTGTGGTTATAGTCGCGGTATATGTAGTGCTGGGTGCAAGATCGACGTCCGGTGTGAATGTCGCTGTGGAACCTACAAAAGTGACAACTTGCGGCTTGGATATCGTGGGCGTTGCAAGGTGCGCTCCTTTAGGTTGGCGAGGTGAGCTGGCCCCACGGATGACTATTCCCGGGACGAGCACTCCACCCGGTCCAGCGAGGGTGAACGTTGCCGCATTAATTGTGGCGGGGTTCATTGGCTCGCTAAAGGTGGCTGAAACGACGGTGTTGACTAGGACTCCCGTAGCCAGATTCGCCGGGACCGTCGAAGTTACAGTCGGCGCACCAGTTGTAAAGGTCCACACAAAATTTACTGACAGAGGGTTGCCGCCGGGGTCAGTGGCTCCAGTGGTGATGGTTGCGGTGTACAGAGTCAGCGCGGCGAGTGAAGCAGTCGGCGTGAAGGTCGCTGTCGAGCCCGAATAAGTTACTGCTCCGGTAACGGCAGTTGCTCCTGGCCCCGTTAAGGTAAATGTTGTCGTGTTGATCGTGGCAGGGGCCATTACCGAACTAAATGTCGCGGTCACGGTAGAATTCAGAAGTACGAGCGTGGCGCCATTCACGGGGGACGTGGCGATTACCGTGGGAAACGCCGGGCTGTGTGTTTGTTCCCGTCCGCATCCGGCAGCAAGAGCGACTAATACGAACGCCAGTAGAGATATTTTTACGGACTTGAGTTTGCGCATTAGCTTCTCCTGTTTAACCAGTGACAAGGCGTTCCGTTTTCGTTTTCAGAGCCGTCGTACGTTTGAAATCGTGACTGCCCCCAAATTTGCTGTGACACAAAGGGCCAAAGATGCAGCCATAAGCTATGGTTCGGGCTGAGTGGCTTGCACATATCTCTTCTCTGCGACTCGAGTGATTTGGAGCGGGCTGGGAACTCGATACAAAGATCGCAAGCTGAAAAAGCCAGGTGACTAACGGCCTGGAGTTCTGCTGGTTCTCCTGCGAAGCCTCAGCGATTTCTCTCCGCTCTACTCGACAGGAACCATTTCTCCCTGCCGGAAACTATGCAAGACGAGCGCCAGAGCAAATCTGCGACTTAGCCCAAGTCTTTCTCAACTTACGCGGAGGCTAAAGGACTGATTCCAGAGGGAAAAGCGATAAAGGAGACTTGCAGCCCCGAGGAGTAGTTTTGTTCTAGGCAATGCATTCGCACCAGAATGAAACGGAATCCGTTTCATTTGAGGAAATGGGAATCGTTTAGACACTCGCTCCCCATTCATGCACGCAGACCTGCCCAGCAAGTCCATTTCTGCCAGCAACGAAGCCGACCCACTCGCATGGCTTTCCAGAATAGCCTGAAGTTTCTAGTTTCCGCAGGTGGTGTGATAATGGCGGAAGGAAACTGCGCGCACTTACGATCCGGCTTCAGATTTGGCAACACCGTGAGATACAGATAGAGGCGGGCAACGCGGGAGGAAACGTGGCGGGCAAAGTGGTATTGGTGGCGGGTGGAACAGGCGGATTGGGCCGCGCAGTGAGTTTGGCGTTTGTCGAAGAAGGCGCGCGTGTGATTGTTACGTTTCAGAGGCCGGGGGAATTGGATGAGTTGAAGAAGACGGCCAGCGCAAAATTGGTCGAGACGGAAGGGTCGTCGCTGGAAGGCTATGCCTTGGACGTAACGGAAGAGACGGCTGTGGCGAAATTGGTGGAAGGAATTGTCGAGCGCCACGGGCGACTGGATTGCTTGGTGAACGCCGTCGGAGGCTACGCGGGCGGAATCAAGATGTGGGAGATGGAGACGAAAGTCTTTGAACAACAATTGGCCCTGAATTTGCGCGCGGGATTTGTTTTGGCGCGGGCGGCGGCGCGGGTGATGGTGAAGCAAGGGAGTGGAGCAATCGTGAACGTGGCCTCGAAGGCCGCGGTGGATCACGCGGCGGGCGCGGCGGCGTACGCAGCATCGAAGGCGGCCGCGGTGGCGATGATTGATTCTCTTGCGGCGGATTTGAAGGGCACGGGTGTGCGGGCGAACTCGATTTTGCCGAGCATTATTGATACGCCGGCGAACCGCAAGGCGATGCCCAAAGCAGACTTTGTAAAGTGGCCCAAGCCGGAAGAGATTGCGCGCGTAATTCTGTTCTTGTGCAGCGATGAAGCGAAACTAATTCAAGGCGCGAGCGTGCCGGTCTATGGAGATAGCTGAGAGTCCCGGAAGGCGGCGCGCTTGGATACAAGTTTCGTAGGGGCACGGCACGTTTACCCTGACGTTCGCAGGGCCGTGCCCGTCTTGCTCAGACGCGCAATGCAGATTCGACCGATGCGGTATACGAGGAGGTAATATGTCGATTCGACCAGTGAAAAGACTTGTAGCGGCTAAACCAACCGTGGAAGGCGCAGGCGTACATCTTCGGCGAGCGTTTGGATTTGGCAATACTTCGGACTTCGATCCATTTTTATTGCTCGACGATTTTCGGAACGATGTACCGGAGGATTATCTGGCGGGGTTTCCCTGGCACCCGCACCGCGGGATCGAAACGATTACGTATGTTCTGGCAGGGACCGTGGAGCACGGCGACAGCATGGGAAATCACGGAGAGATTGCTCCAGGCGAAGTGCAGTGGATGACGGCAGGTAGCGGCATCATTCACCAGGAGATGCCCAAGGGCGATCATGCCGGGCGAATGCATGGCTTTCAGTTGTGGGCGAATTTGCCTGCATCATTAAAGATGACTGCGCCGCGCTATCAGGAAGTGAAAGCGCCGGAAATTCCTGAGATCAAGGACGATGACGGAACGCACGTGCGGGTTGTGTGTGGAAATTTTTGGGGCAAGAGCGGGCCAGTGGATGGGATCGCTGCGGACCCGATTTATTTGGATGTATCCGTGCCGCCGGGCCGTAGGAAAACTTTACCTGTGGGGACGACGCGGCACGCGTTCGCGTATGTGTTTGCAGGGTCGGGAAAGTTTTGCAATGCGTCGGAGCCTTTGGCCGTGCCGACCGAAGCCGTGGGTTGGCTGGACACCGCGCCACCTGTGGCCGCGGACAACCGATCGCTGGTTTTGTTCGACCGCGGAGATGAAGTGGTGGTGCAAGCAGGAGATGAGGGGATTCGGTTTCTACTCGTGTCGGGGAAACCGCTGGAAGAGCCCGTGGCTTGGTATGGCCCTATCGTGATGAATACGCAGGACCAACTGCAACAGGCGTTTAAGGATCTGGAAAAGGGCACTTTTCTGAAGGGACAAAAATAAGGCAAATTGAGGATAGACAGGAGGCCGCCGGGACGTAGAGGATAATGAGGAAGAAAAGAGAGGTGAGGAAGATGCGGCGATGGATTGGGATAGCGGGGTTGGCGTTAGGAGCGGCGATGGTGACCGCGGGCTGCGAGGGAGATTCGGCCGAGCGCGAAAAAAAGATTCACGATGAAGCCGCGAAAGCGGCGGCTCAGGCCAAGCCTGCTGTCGAAGAGGCGGGACGGGCGATGAAGGCGGCGGTCGACGGAGTGAAGGAAGGCTGGGAAAACGGGAAGCAGAAAACGCTGGATTTGAATCAAGCGAGCCAGGATGAGTTAACTGGATTGCCTGGCGTTGGACCACACGAGGCGAAACGGATCTTGGCAGGGCGCCCATACAAGGACAAGCACGAGCTGGTGAGCAAGAAGATTCTAACCACCACAGCGTATGAGAAATTGAAGGATGATGTGGAAGTGAAATAGCCGCTTGGCGAAAGCAATCCCAGGAGGCGAGTCCCTCCCCTACTGGGCATCACTAAGCCGACGGCGTCATTGTTCGCGAAGGGCAACGACCGGGTCGACGCGAGCGGCTCGCAGTGCGGGAATATAGCTTGCCGCGAAGGCTACCCCGAGTAGTAGGGCGGAGACGGCGGATAGAGTTACGAAGTCGGTGGATTTCACCCCGTAGAGCATAGAGCCCAACCCGCGGAAAAGTAAGAACGACAGGACGATTCCTACCGCCGTTCCGATGAGGGCCATACCCATTCCCTGCTTCAGAATCATGCTAAGGACGTGAAAACGCTGTGCTCCGAGCGCGGTCCGAATGCCAATTTCCTGTGTACGCTGGCTGACAGAATACGAGACGACGCCGTAGACGCCCACCGAAGCAAGCGCCAAGCCGAGCAGCCCGAACGTACCGACAAACATTACTCCTAGACGTGCGGGGAACAAGGCTTTGCCGTATTGGACCTGCTCGTCCATGGTGGTAACGCTAAAGACGGGCAGGCCAGCATCCATCTGGCGGATTTGATCGCGCACGGCAGAGGCAAGATGTTGCGGATCGTCCTGTGTGTAGACAAACAGGTTTACGCTCGAATTGTAGTTCTGAGCGAGGGGGAAATAAGCGTATAGTTGCGGCTTTTCATAAAGGAAAAGATACTTGCCCGTGCGGGTGAGACCCACGACCCGGATAGGCTGGCCGTCCTTTTTTGTGCGAAATATTTTGCCGATGGGATCCTGACCGGGCCAAACCGCTTTGGCAAACGTGTCGTTCACGATGGCGACATGCGGAGCCGTGGCGGAGTCCGCCTCGGTGAATTCGCGGCCCTGGATAACGGGAGTGCCTGCAGTTCGGAAATAGCCAGGCTGAACCATGTCGTCAAATGCGCTTATCGTCTTCGATTTGTCATCTGTAGGCTGGCCTTCGGGGTAAATATTGACGAGCGTATCTTCGTTGCCCATGGGAATGTATGCGGCGATGGCGGCATCGCGCACGCCGGGGAGCGAACGCAAGCGTTCGGTAAGCTGCTTAAAGAACTGCTGCCCGCGCTCCTCGCTATAGCCCTGCAGGCCAGCATCCATGGACATCAGGAGCGTGTGGTCCACGCGAAAGCCCATGTCCACGTGGGAAGAATTTTGAAGGCTGCGAATAAAAAAGCCAGCACAGGCGAGCAGAAGAAGTGAAACAGCCACTTGGGCAATGACTAGCGCATTACGAAAACGATGATGGCCTGACGAGGCTCCGCCTGAACGGCCGCCCGCCTTGAGCGTGTCTGCTAAATCCGTACGTGAAGCCTGCAACGAAGGGACCAGGCCCGCGAACATACCGGTCACTAGAGCAGCCAGGAAAGTGAAAATGAAGATACGCCAGTCCATACGCAGATCAAATAATTTTATTGGGATGTCAGTGGGGAGGCGAACGGACATCAGCGCCAAGGCAGCCCAGCGTGCGAAGACGAGCCCGAGAAGGCCTCCGAAGACAGAGAGCAGGACAGTCTCGGTCAGCATCTGACGAATCATCCGGCCGCGGGTAGCGCCGAGAGCGGTCCGGGTAGCGAACTCTTTTCTGCGGCCGTTTGCTCGCGCGAGAATTAGATTGGCGACGTTAGCGCATGCGATGAGAAGAACCAATCCGACCAGCAACATAAAAACGAGAGCGGCCGTTGACATAAAGCCAGCCACCAAACCGGGCTCTGGCCTGGCTTTGAGCTCCGGCAAAACGAGCAACGAGATACCCTTGTGTGAGTCCGGGAACTCTTGAGCTAACCGGCGATCGAGCGGTTCGGCTGCAGCCATGGCCTGTGCGGAGGTGACGCCGGGTTGAATCCTTCCAAGAACACGAAGGAACGAAGCGCCACGTTTGTTGAGATCATCTGCCTGAGACGGGTCGAGCAAGCCCATCGTGGTGAGGGGAATATAGAAGTCCGGCTCGAGGAAGTAATACGCCCCGCGAAAGCTCTCCGGCGCGACCCCGATGACCGTGAACGCATGATTGTTGACCTGAACGGTTTGACCGATGATTGAAGGATCACCGCCGAACCGCTTCTGCCAGAATTTATAACTGAGGACCATGAGCGGATCCTTCCCCGGGATCCAGCCCTCGTCCGTGGCGAACGTACGACCGCGCACCGCATCGACGCCCAGCATCGAAAAGTAATTCCCGCTGACCATTTCGCACCAGGCGCGTTCGGGACGCCCTTCCGATCCAAAGTTCACAGGATTCGGGGAATACGCAACGAGGTCAGTGAAAACCGTCTTGAGCTGGAGATAGTCCTGAAAGTCCGGGTAGGAGAGATTTAGAGGGAAATCAAACCCGGAAGTCTTGGAAGCGAGAATAACAAGCTGCTGGGGATCTTTCACCGGGAGCGGCCGCCACAATACGCCGTTGAAGACAGAAAAGATGGCGGTGTTCGCGCCGATTCCGAGACCGAGCGCGAGCATGGCGATCAGAGTGAAGCCAGGACTCTTGAGGAGCATACGAAATGCGTAGCGCAGGTCGTTCCAGAAAGTTTCCATAGGTATCCCCTCGCGGAAGTCTGCAGAAGTAACGATTGAGAACCCCAAAAGGTTCCATCCAGTCTGAAACATTCCTAAAAAAAGGAGGGACACAGGACGCCCGGCTTGCGAAGGTTTCTCCACTTGCGTATTTGGGCCCTTCAAGAGCAGAATGCGCAACGTGAAAACCCTAACTCAGCTCGCGCTTTTCTTCCTCGTCGCAACTATCTGCTTTGCTCAAAGCAAAAAAGAGGACGCGCCCACTCCGGCGCAGTCCATTCCAGAACTCCAAAAGCAATTGGAGAAGATCCTCGAGGATACGCACACACCGGGCGTGTCTGTCGCGATCGTACGCCGCGACGGCCCCGAGTGGATTGCTGGCCTCGGCAAATCCGACGTAGCAGCAAACCGCGCGACGAGTGCAGATACACAGTTCCGCATCGGCTCAACTTCTAAGGCCTTCGCCTCGCTCTCCATTCTGAAACTGTCGAACGAAGGCAAACTTTCTCTGGACGATTCCGTCCACAAACTCGTCCCCGAAGTGTGGTTTGAGAATCCCTGGGAAGCCACTGACCCCATACGCGTCGTCGATCTTCTGGAACACACCACCGGCTGGGACGACATGCACTTGCGCGAGTACGCCAAGGACGACCCTGCCCTGCCCTTACGCGATGCACTCGACTATGACCACCACTCGCGCATTTCGCGTTGGCGGCCGGGCACTCGTATGGCTTACTGCAACTCCGGGCCCGCGGTTGCGGCATA
>Ga0070765_100003008_pt1 | contig 10780 bp, 7 predicted proteins | sample HubBroMetageWFT5_FD_71516 | JGI IMG/M metagenome (GOLD analysis project Ga0070765, IMG submission 71516) | Warmed and freeze-thawed soil microbial communities from the Hubbard Brook experimental Forest, New Hampshire - Hubbard Brook CCASE Soil... | ecosystem: Environmental > Terrestrial > Soil... | reverse complement strand
GTTCGACATGTCGGTCTGGGACATGGCGCTCTGCGCCTGGCACGGCGCCAGCGCAATGAGCGAAGCGGCGGTAGTCCATCGCAGGAGTGACATGGTCGGTCTTCTCCCCTTCTTGGCGTTGTCGCCGGTTGTCGTTTCGTAGAATTCCACGCACAGCATGCAGGCCGTATCGCAATTGGCCGCTGCCGTGGACGCACTGCGATGAGGTCAATGTAGAATTCGAACGGCATCGAGAAAGGGCGAGCTGCCCATATTAGAGGATTGTCATCTCTCTCTCATAGTCGCGGGGTGCCAGGCAGCATCACCTCGTATAGCTGCATCATTCTCGACGTCGTGACTGAGCTGCGGTCGCGGGGCGTGTTCACACCGGTGCTCATGCTGACCGCGATGGGCCGCGCGACCTGAGAAGGAACTCCGCGTCGGGCAGAGCGTTGTCGACCGTCTTCCGATGTGATCTGCGGGGACGGCGTCGGAACCTGGAGGTTCGCGTCGTTGTCCGTGTCGAGCTGCGCTACAACGAAGCGAACCCAGACCAAACGGAACGCTCGCGTGCCGATCCGACAGTTGCGCTACACGAATCCGCTGGAGACGACGACAGAACGCTACGCGCGGGACGATCTCACACTCGCGGACGCCGTTATTCCACGTGGCGCATTGCTGCTCGCGGTGCTTGCCACCCTGCCGCGCCGCCTCCCGAGCATTCGCCTGGGCATCGCGGTGAACTCCGTACGCTGGATGTCGTCCAATCAAGCTGCGCGAATCCAGCGTTCGGCCCTGTTGACGGTGTCAACAGGAACTCGTATTCCTAGACATCACTGTGGGGAGCACTCCTTGCCCAAGACAGTCAAGTTCATCGGAATAAGCCTGCGCACACGTTGGGTGATGTTGTTTGCCGTAGTGCTGGTTGTCTTGCCCCACTCGCCATTTTGGAAACCGTGGTTGATCGTACCCGTCGGAATCCTGACGACGCTTTTGCTCATCGCACTGGCGCTTCACTCAATCTGGTTGGCGACCAGTCAGTGGACACGAACGCCTCAACGCGCGAGACTCGTACTGTCAACCTTCTTGATGGCAGTGTTCTGGCTGTGCTTTGCCACAATGGAAGCGTGGGCTACTCTCGCGACCAACAAGGCAGCTCAGGCGCCGCCGGCATTCCTTCAACTCGCGATGACCGGATTCGCGTGCGGGGTCATAGGCACCGGACTGTACGTTCGTCCGACCCAGGCTATCCCCGACGGCACCGAGGAACCGTCTCGGGCAGAATAGGTCGCGAAACTCCGACTGCGGGAGCGGAAAAAGCAAAGGCCCGGCACCGACTAAGCGATGCGGGGCCTTCGAGTTGCCCCTCCTGGGGACGCACCGTTCTTCGCGGCCACCCCTTGCATGCCGCGAACGTTTGCGTTAAATACTGAACCATATGGCTCAGTATTTACCGGCCCGACTTGATACTTCGTTCGCCGCGCTCTCGGACGCCACGCGGCGTGGCGTTCTGGAGCAGCTCGGACGAGCCGACGCGTCGATCACGGACCTTGCCGAGAAGTTCCACATGACGCTCACGGGCATGAAGAAGCACGTCGGCGTTCTGGAGCAGGCGGGGTTCGTCGCCACGAAGAAGATCGGGCGCGTGCGGACGTGCCAGCTGGGCCCGCGCCGATTGGAGGAAGAGACGGCGTGGCTCGAGAGGTATCGCCAGCGCTGGGACCAACGCTTCGACGAGTTGGACAAGGTTGTCGAGGAACTGACACGAAAGGAGAAGAGCAATGAACGCAAGAATCGAAAGTAAGCCCGGCCCCGTGAAGAACCGCACCACGGTGGAACGGAAGTCGGACCGCGAGGTGGTTGTCACGCGGACCATCAACGGCCCGGCGCGCATCGTGTTCGAGGCATTTACCAAGGCCGAGCTGCTCGAGCGTTGGTGGGTGCCCAAGTCGCTGGGAATGACCCTGCTGTCCTGCGAGGTGGATGCTCGTGTCGGAGGCAAGTACCGATTGGTATTCGACCACAGCCCCGAGCCCGCCGCGTTTTTCGGCACGTATGTCGAAGTGAAGCCGTATTCGCGCCTCGCATGGACCAATGAAGAAGGTGGCGAGGGCGGGCCTGTCACGACGGTGACCTTCGAGGAAAAGAGCGGAAAGACGCTGGTGGTCCTGCGCGAGAGCCATCCTTCGAAGGAAGCGCTCGACGCCGCCGGCACCGGAGCAGTCGAAGCAATGGGCGAGACGTTCGATCAGCTGGACGAGCTTCTCGTCGCCCTGGGTGAGAGCCCGGGACAGTAACAGCGACGTGGATTTCGCGGTCGGTCGTCCGATAGTCCCGGCTCACACTGGCCGGGGCTATCGGGCCCCACGGTACGTAGTACTTCTCTATCAAAACGGACATGCGCCCGAAAATCGACATGCTCACCAGCGACCTCCGGTTCGCGTTTCGCTCGCTGTCCCGCGCGAAGGGTCTCGCGATCACGGTGATCCTCACGCTCGCGCTCGGGATCGGCGCGAACGCCGCCATCTTCACCATCGTCCGCGGCGTGCTCCTCCGTCCGCTCGTCAACCGCGACGAGGGCACACTGATCTATGTTCGACAAAGCCAGCCGGGAATCGGAAGCGAGAACGCGCAATTCTCGGTTCCCGAGCTTCAGGACATCGAGTCCGGCGTCCATTCCATAAACCAATTCGGCGAGTTCTCGACGATTGCCTTTTCGGTCGTCGGCCTCGGCGCCCCGCGCGAGGTGCGCGCGGGCGTCGTGGGCGGCTCGTATTTCGAAGTCATGGGATTGCATCCGGCCCTCGGGCGGTTGATCGGCCCACGCGATGACGGGCCGAGCGCGCCTGGCGTCGTCGTGCTCACCTATCGGTTCTGGTCGACGACGCTCCACAGCGATCCGTCGGTCCTCGGCAAGACCGTCCGCCTCGGGAGCGGCTCCCTGGGTGCGCGGACGGCGACGATCATCGGCGTGCTCGAACCGTCGATCCCGTATCCCACGGAGACCGAGCTGATCGCCAACATCGTGACGAGCCCGCACCACCTGTCGGCGACGATGGTCACCGGCCGCGTGCACCGCATGACCGAGCTGTTCGGTCGGCTCGCTCCCGGCGCCACGCTCGAGCAAGCGCGCGCCGAGTTGCAGGCGGTCTACGCCGGGATGACGAGCGACCATCGTGAGGCCTACCCGAAAGAGGCCCTGTCAGCAATCAGCGCCGTTGGGCTGCGCGAGCAGATCACGTCCCAGGCAAGACCCATTCTGCTCATTCTGCTCGCCGCCTCAGGGCTCATCTACATCATCGCCTGCTCGAACGTCGCCAACCTGCTCCTCGCCCGCTCCATTCGCCGTGAGAGCGAGCTCGCCGTGCGCGCGGCGCTCGGCGCGAGCGTCGGTGCGTTGCGCCGGACGCTGCTCGTCGAGAGCGTGCTCCTGGCCAGCGCCGGCGCGCTCCTCGGCGTGCTGAGCGCGGATCCCATGGTCGCGATTCTGGCGCGCTACGCGTCCCGCTTCACGGTTCGCGCGGTCGACCTCACCGTCGACTCCAGCATGCTGTGGGTCGGCGCCGGGCTCGCGATCGTCGCCGCCGTGCTGCTGGCGTTTGTCCCGCGCCTGCCCTCGTCGCGCTCCTCGCAGAGCATCGCGATCGCCAGTGGCGGCGTGCGCATTACGGGGAGCACGAACCGCCGCCTCCAACTGTTCGCCGTCACGCAGATCGCGGCCTCGTTCGTGTTGCTCGCGGGCGCAAGCACGCTCCTCAAGACCCTTCTCGACCTGCAACGCTCGCACCCGACGTTCGACACCCACCATGTGCTCGCCATCGATGTCCCGGTCGACGCCTACGGCAAGACGCAAGCGCAGATCCTGGACTTCTATAAGGAAGCGGAGCGCCGCGTGGCGCAGCTCCCCGGTGTCGCGGCGGTCGCCGTGGGCGACGTCGTGCCCTGGCGCGACAACGATTTCTTCTTCGGGATGGAGTTCGCTGGCGAAGGGCACGTGCAGGCCTCGGGCGACAGCCCACGCGCGGAGTATCGCCCGGTCTCGTCCGGATACTTCGCCGCGCTCGGCGTTCCGATTGTCCAGGGACGCGACTTCAATGATATGGATCGCGACACCGTTGAGTCCGTGGTGATCATCAGCAAGAGCGTGGCTGACCGAGTGTTCCCGGGTCAGGACCCGATCAATCATCATGTGTGGTGGACCGATCCGGTGAGCCAGTTCGGCGGTGCGGGTATGCAGCCGAAACACCGCCGCATCGTCGGCGTCGTCGCGGACATTGACGATCAGCATATCCTTCCCGAACCCACCATGGCGATCTACGAGCCGATCGCGCAGGTAGGTCTGTTCGGCGGCCGCTTGTTCGTGCGCGCCAGCGCCAATCCGTACGCGCTCGTCTCGCCGATTACGCGGTCAATCCGTGCAATGTCCGCCGACCAGCCGATCGAGCACGCGGCCACGCTCGAGGATGTGAAAACCGAGGTCCTGACGCCGGACCGCTTGAACTCTCTCGTGTTCGGCGGATTCGCGATCGTCGCGCTGGCGATCGCGGTCGTCGGTGTCGCCGGGGTCCTCGCGTTCTCCGTCAGCGCGCGCACCCGGGAGTTCGGCATCCGACTGGCCATTGGCTCGCAGTCGAGCCGACTGCTGGTAGGCGTCATGCGCGAAGCCGCGGTGATGGCCACCGCCGGAATCATCGCCGGCGTCGCATGCGGCTACCTCCTGGCGCGTCTCGTGGGCAACGGACTGCTCGACATCAAGGCGCCGAGTGCGCTTCCGACTGTCGCCTCGGCGCTCGTCCTCCTCGTGGCGGCGATCGCTGCCTCGGCCCTCCCGGCCATGCGGGTCGCGCGCATCGATGTGCTGCAGGCCTTGCGGGCGGAGTAAGTGCCGATGACTGAAAGAGACCCCTGTGTGTGGAAGCCTTGCACGACGCGTGAAATCTCTAGGTTGTCCGCGCCGGGCCCCGATTTTATGAGAGGCAGTCGCCTTCTGGAGCTTCTCGACGCAACGGTGGCACCAGTCCTCATAGTACTGCCCGGTTTGGACGCTAGTCCCAGCGATTGCATCCACGATGTGGAGCATCTTCTCGGTTGATTCGCGTTTCCCGCATTCCGCGCAGATCACCTTTAACCTCCGTAGTGGACAGGGTCGAGAAACGACACCTGGCGGACCGATGTCCGATGCGGACGGCAGCAGTGAATGCGTCGGTTGAGTCCAACTCCACTTGAGCGCGAAGTCATCGAGCGTGGCAACATCCGATGCGCCAGCGTGATCATCGTGATTCCTTCTCTCTGTGCACCCAGATCTACGACCTTCGCGCCCGACGGGATCGCGACTCCGGCTCCTGCAGCCTTGATGACACCAGCTTGCACGACCACCACGGCGTTCGTGGTGACGGTACCGGTCTTGGGATCGAGCAGGCGCGCCGCAGCGCCGTGACGCCTGAGTCCGGGGTCTGCATCACGAGCGCGAGTAACGCGGCGTGCACGAACGGCACAGGGTTTCTCCTAGTGCGGTGTCTGTCGCCAACTCACCGAAACCGCAAATCTAGTGAAAGCCAGCGGGAGCGTGAGCCCGGACGTCACGTTCACGACGTCGATGTTCCCGGTAATCGCGTTGATCGCAATCAGCCATTGTCCGTCGGGGGACCAGTCGATGTCGTACTGGTAGAAGCCGTTCGGTGTAAGCGAACGGATGTTCGATCCGTCCGACTGCATCACTGTCAGCGGTCCGGCGGGTTCGAAGGCTGGTGTGTTGAGAAACGCGATGGTCTGTCCCTGTGGTGACCACCGAGGCGCGTCGCCGGTCACTCCGGTGTTCGTGACGGCACCGGTGGTGACGTTCACCAGCCGGATGGTGGACTGGGCGCCTTCGGGCGCGCCGGCGTACACAAGCGTGCTGCCATCGGGCGATGGGGCCGGGTTGTAATCAAATTCTGGGTCGTTGCTGGGTACCCGAGTGGCGGCGGTGGCGTTCGTGGCGACGCGCCAGAGCTGAGAGTAGGTGTGGCCGGTCATACTCAGGCGCGTGAAATACAGCCATTGTCCATCGCGCGAGTACCGCGCCTGGTACTCGAAGGCGGTGGCGTCGAGCGCGGTGGTATCGGCGGTGTGCGTATTCCCGGTGGTATCTATAATCGAGATGCGATGCAAGGCCAGCGCGTCGTCCTCAAACGCAATGGACGCCCCGTTCGGCGCCCAGGTGGTGCCGGCGGCCGACGAGCTCGGCAGTGGGAGTAGATGGTAGTTCGATCCATCCAAACCCAGGATCGCTATGCCGTTGAAGTTCGGTGATGCGAAGGTGAACGTGCCATTGGGCACGATCGAGAGGTAGGTCGTATCGACGTATGAGCCGCTGTTCACCATGATGGCGGCGCGACCGAACGTGCTGGCTGAGACTTGGGAACCGGACAGCGTAATGGGCCCGGTCAGACTCGTGTACGTGACCGCATCGGACCGAGGGTTGTTGCCTCGGTCGTGCACGAATGCGTGCAACGCCAGGCCGGCGCCGCCCACGTACATCGAGCTGTCTTTCGGCGACGCGGTGAGGCCGATTGCGTTACCCGGCTCGATCGTGAAGCGAATCGTGTCAGGGGATCCAGCGGGCGCGCCTCCGGCGGAATCCAGCACGGTCACCACGAGGCCACCTTGAGTCGTCGCGACACCAGCGAAATGAACGGAGACGGTGAGCTGGCCGTTCGAGTTCGTGGGCTGCACGGTCCCGCACGTCAGTTGGTCTGCGTCCGAGTTCGGGATCGTGAACAGGATGTAACACGGCGGATGGGCTAGCGACGTGTCGTAGGTAATGGACTGGACGCTCAGCAGACGGTTCGCGATGGTTCGCGTGCCGGTGACTTCGAGTACCAGAGGTTGACTCAAATACGCGTCGATCGTGTCGCGTTGTCCGGCACCGGCTATCGCTACCGCGAACACGCCGCCGTGCGGACTTGTCACATCGTGGCTGCAGGCGCTGACGGCTAGTGGCGCGAGCAGCGTGAACCACGTGCGCTTGGCCATAGGCGTACAAGATACGATTCGGCTCGGCTGGATGCGAAAAGCGGGATGACTGTGACATCGTCCCGCCGGTGCGGGTGGGCAAGGGGCAGGCGGCTGCCAGCACGCCCCGCGGGACCGCGTAGATCTGGGTCTTGTCGTGCGCGCCGCAGCGGCACGTATCGCCGGCCCGCAGCGCGCTTGTCCGCGACGAGGCCGCCGGCTACTTGGCCGGCGTTTTCAGATACTTGTCGAACCACCCCAGCATACGCGGCCCCAGGTCGCGCGCGTGCGCCGGGATCCGGTAGCCATGTCCCTCGTCGGCGTACACGACGAGCTCAGACGCCACGCCATTGCGCTCAAGCCCGCGCCAGAACTCGAACGACTGCGGCGCGGGAGCCTCGGCATCGCGCTCACCGACGATGACCAAGGTCGGCGTACGCGCCTGTCGGATGAAGTTGATCGGCGAGCTCTTGGCGTACACCGCCGGGTCATCGTAAACCGTGGCGCCGAAATATGGCGGCATCCACTCGTTAATTCCGTTCTCGCCAGCGTAACTCAACCAGTTGGAGAGGCCAGCGACGGCCACGACAGCTTTGAAGCGCCTGGTCTGGGTGACCGCCCACATGCCCATAAATCCCCCGTAGCTCGCTCCCCAGAGTCCTATGCGCATGCTGTCGACGGAGTATCGGTGCACTATCGTGTCGATACCCGCCATAATGTCGCGGAGATCGCCATATCCGAAGTCCTTCACATTGGCTTTCGCGAAGGCTTCGCCCTGCCCGTAGCTCCCGCGCGGATTCGGCATGAACACGAAGTAGCCGGCGCGGGACATCTGAGAGGTCGGATCGCGCTCCGACATCCATTGGGCCGACTGCGCCGCCGCTGGACCGCCGTGAACCTGCACGATCATGGGATACCTGGTTCCCGGGCGGAAATCCGCCGGGAATAGCAACCACCCCTGGACCGTGAATGCGTCGCTCTTCCACTCGACACTCTCCGCCCGGCCGTACGCTGGCGTGACCGTCGCGTTGACGTGGGTCACCAGCTCGAGCTTCTCTGGCGGCCCGGCCCAGACCTCCGGCGGCTCGCCGAACGACTCACGCACCACGGCTACGGCCTGGCCATCACGAGAGGCCGAGAGTGAGGGCACGAACCCGCCGGTCGTCACATGCGCATTCACGCGGGCGAGGATGCGCGAGGCGCCGGTGCGCGTATCGAGGGTGGAGATGACGGACGCACCGCTCGCCCACGCCGAGACAATGAGCTGATGCGGCGCACTCGTCCACGCCAGATCTGACGGGCTCGTCGTCGTCGTCGGAGTCAAATCTTTCGGCGTGCCGCCCGTGGCCGGTACGACCCAGACGTCGCCGCCGGTCGCCCCTTGATCGCTCATGATACCGCCGATGTAGGCGATCTCCGAGCCGTCCGGGGACCAGCGTGGCACCGCGATTTGCGTGGCCGGCCGCGCGATCTCCGTCAGCGCCCCCGAGTCGGCCGGCACCGCGTAGAGGCGTGCCGTCCACCAGTTGTTATTCCCCGAACCGTTCGCGGCGCTGACCACGAGTCGCCGGGAGTCGGGCGACCAATCGTACTCGTACACGTAGAGGTCCGCCGGAGTCACGACGCGGAGACGGCCTGCCGATAGATCGATGACGGCCAGATGCTGGCGGTCGACTATGTCGCCGATCACGCCGGTGTCGCGCGGGGCGGCCTCCGTCGGGTCGCCCGTGATCTCCTCCGGCCGCACGTAGAGCACAGCCACGCTCTTGCCATCCGGCGCGAACCGGATGCCCTGGGTGGAGCCGGGGATGGTGGCAACGACGCGCGACTGACCATCCGCGACGGTCGCCAACGTCACCGCGCCATTCGCGCTCAGAAAGGCGAGAGCGCGACTGTCCGGAGACCAGGCCACTTCGGACGCGTCGCCGAAGGTGCGAACGGCGGTGTGGGATGACTTGCGGTCGACGACAACGAGGGCCGGGGCGGCGCCGGCGGTGTCCGCCGGACTCGGGCCGATCCAGGCGACCAGTTGCCCGTCGGGTGAGATCGACACGTTGGAGAATCGGCGCGCCGCATGAGACGGCGGCGGAAGCAGCGCAATGGCGGCGCAAAGATGAAGAATAGTCATGTCCGGGGCACCAATGTATCCGAGCCCTGTTGAATCGATCCAATGAATTGTCTACACTGCGCTCATGGCGAAATTCGATGACGGGGCTGTGGGACCAATGCATATAGAGGTGCGGGATCTGCGCCTGATTGTCGCCATCGCGCACTCCGGCAGCGTCACGGCGGCCGCCGACGCGCTACATCTTACACAGTCGACGCTGAGCCATCATCTCGCCGATTTGGAACGGCGAATCGGCGGCCGGCTCTTCCATCGAACCGGTCACCGGCTATCCATCACACCTCTTGGGAACCGGTTCCGAGCGAATGCTGAACCGCTGTTGGACGACGTCCGCGCATTCGAGCAAGCGCTCCGGAACAGGATCGACCATCCCGTGGGAGTGGTGCGGTTCGCCACGGAATGCAATACCACGTATCCATGGTTTGGCCGGCTCGCCATCGCATTCCGACGCGAGTGGCCACAGGTGGAATTGACGCTGGTAACCGCGGCCACCGCGCAGCCGCTGGTGGAGCTGGAGCGCGGAACAGTCGACATTGCGATCACCACGCGCCGGGTTCGCCAGCCGCACTTCAAGGTTGCCACCCTGTTTTCGGACGAACTCGTCGCGATCGTTCCCCCGGACCATGCCTGGGGACGCAAGAAGCGCGTCGAGCTTGAGGCATTTCGCGACGTGCATCTCTTGACCTTTGCAAGAGATCCCTTGCATTCCGACTTCGTCCGCGACGTGTTAGTGCCAGCGGGAGTCCTGCCGGCCAAAACCTCAGGGACACAACAGACTGAGAGTCTCTTCGAGTTTTCGAAAGCCGGGATCGGAGTTGCGGTCGTGACGCGGTGGATTGCGAAGCATGTGCTCGAAAGCGGTGAGTTGGTCGCCGTGCGAATTGGCCGCGCTGGGCTCCATCGCACCTGGCGCGCCGTGTGGCTGCCGAGTTATCCGACTCCGGAATGGTTGGAAACCTTCGCCCGGCTTCTCCGTCTCGAGAATCGGCAGTAAGACGCGGCGCTCGGACACCGCACAAAGACCGGTCAGCCTCGCTCACACCGATCGCGCCCACCGGCGCACCGAATGCAACGAGGGCGGACCAGACTCGCACCGCGTTTGACGCCATGCGGTCGATCCGGATGTCGAGATCACCCGTAGCACGGGGAGTGCCGCGTTCCAGAAAAAGCATAGCTCACGCAGTTGGGTCAGGCGTGAACCACAACAAAAACAACGGCGGCGCCTGAGACTAAGCCCAAGCACCGCCATACGTTGAGTTGCCCCTCCTGGGCTCGAACCAGGACTCTCCTGATCCAGAGTGGGAGCGCCCTGAACTCCGGCAACTTGCAGTCAAACCGCAAGTTCGCGTCGTCGGCTGCCGGAGTCAACATGATAGTTTGCCGGATCCTGCAGGGTCTAACTCACACAGAAACTCACACAACGTGGACGCGGCTGAACGTCTCATCTCTCAGTCGCTGCATGGCGCGTCTTGTATCAGTCGGTCTGGAGCGCGCGCGCGGCGGATCGATGCGGCTCGCTATTGTGGCAGCTTCGCGAAGAACGCGTTCATCTCACGCAATACATCCGCCTCATTCGACTGGAACACGTAGTGCGTCGCGTTGGCTATACGCACAACATGCGCCGATGGAACACCCCGCTCGAACGAGGTCGCTTGGACTGCGATGGCGGAATCCACCTGCCTC
>Ga0070765_100003007_pt1 | contig 10786 bp, 10 predicted proteins | sample HubBroMetageWFT5_FD_71516 | JGI IMG/M metagenome (GOLD analysis project Ga0070765, IMG submission 71516) | Warmed and freeze-thawed soil microbial communities from the Hubbard Brook experimental Forest, New Hampshire - Hubbard Brook CCASE Soil... | ecosystem: Environmental > Terrestrial > Soil... | reverse complement strand
CCGCCGAGAACTTCATTCACGTAAAGGATCTTTTTCGCGACCGTTTTAGCGTCGCCAATCAACAGCGCACCGGTAGGTCCGCGCAGGGCGTCGAATTGAGCGCGTGTGGCGGGTGGCCAGCCGCGTTCCTTTCCGATTTCGGTAAACGTGTGCGCATAGCCCGGAAAGAATATATCAGCGGCTTCTTCCGTGGTGCCCGCGAGAAATCCGACGGAGTGAAGACCTACAGTAAGTCGCTCGGGGGAATGACCCGCGCGGCGCCCGGCCTCGCGGTAAAGGTCTATGAGTGGGCGGAAGCGTTTGGGCTCACCGCCGATTATGGCCACCATAAGAGGAAGTCCGAGCACACCCGCACGAACGAAGGATTTGGGGGTGCCGCCGACCCCGACCCAGATAGGCAACGGATCCTGCAGCGGGCGTGGGTAGATTGCCTGGCCGGTAAGAGCCGCGCGGTGTTTACCGGACCAGTGCACTTGCGTGCTTGCGCGGATTTTCAGGAGAAGATCGAGTTTCTCCGCAAAGAGCGAGTCGTAGTCTTCAAGGCGCAATCCGAAGAGAGGATAGGACTCAATGAAAGAACCGCGACCGGCAACAATTTCGGCGCGGCCCCGCGAGATGAGGTCGAGAGTCGCGAACTCCTGAAAAACGCGAACGGGGTCGGATGCGCTGAGAACCGTGACTGCGCTGGTAAGGCGGATATTTTCCGTGCGCGCGGCGGCAGCGGAGAGAATCACAACGGGAGCGGAGTCGAGGAATTCGGCGCGGTGATGTTCGCCAATGCCGAAGACGTCCATGCTGACTCGATCGGCGAGTTCAATTTCCTCCAGTAAATGGTGCATGCGCTCCACGGGGCTGAGCGTTAAGCCGGTGGCCGGGTCGGAAATGGCTGCTGCGAAACTGTCGATTCCAATCTGCATTTACGTCATTTCTCCAGGACGACATTCGTTAGATTGACTGGCACACGGCGCGGTTATGCGAAAGTTGGCTTCAAGCCTTTGATTTGGTTCCGGTCCCGAGCTTCTCGGCGCGTTTCCCAATCTTTTTCAATATTGTTTCAAGAGTTCGCAATTCTTTCGGGCTCGCATCGGCAAAGACTTTCCTAATTTCGGCTGCGTGTTTGCGAAAAACCGGCGCGATCAATTCTTCGCCTTTTGACGTGAGCGACACGATGCGGACGCGGCGGTCCTCAGGACTCTCGACGCGGTTTACCAGACCTCTGGCCAAGAGGCGGTCGATGGCCACGCTGATCGAGCCGGGCGTAAGGAAGACCTTTGGGCCGATGGTATTCACGGGCAAGGGCCCTTTGTTCAAGAGGGCCTCGAGAATACGGAAGTCGGTATCGTCGATCCCCGTCTCCTCAAGTCCCGCATAGAGATACTTCGCGGCAGCGTGGAAGGCCTTCCCCCATACCAGCCAACAGTGAACCGGGTCTCGCGAGTTCTTGGCCATGACGAAACCATTCTGCCTTTTTGTATAACCGATGTCCACAAGAATGTATCTATATCAATAGACTTGGCATCAATAGAGACTGGCGAGACAGAGCCACCCGAACTTAGTTTGCGCGGTTGCTCCTAAGCGAAGCCAGAAAGCAAAAGGAGGAAGTACATGGCAACGAATTCGATCGCAATTTCCAAAGATGTGGATGCAATTGGTTTTTGGCGAGGAGCGGTGGTTGTCTTGGGACGCTTTTTCTTCGCGCTAATTTTCCTGTTAGCCGGCGCCAATCACTTTAATAAGCAAACCATCGGCTATGCGGCCTCGCAAGGCGTGCCTTGGGCTTCGATCGCGGTTCCGCTTTCTGGCGTGCTGGCGATCGCAGGCGGACTGAGCATTTTGCTGGGATACCGCGCAAAACTTGGGGCGTGGCTCATCGTGCTGTTCCTGATTCCGGTCACGTTGATGATGCACAAGTTCTGGACCGTAACCGATCCCATGATGGCGCAGCTCCAAATGATTCTGTTCATGAAAAATGTCTCCATGCTCGGCGGCGCCTTGTTGATTTCGCAGTTCGGTGCAGGACCGTTCAGCCTGGATGCCCGTCGCTCGCGCTAAACGCGCCTAATAAAAGGAGAGAACCAAATGCGCAACCAATCTGAACCATCGAACTTTGTTACCATGAAAACGCCGATCTCACAGGAGGCTCTCGACCAGCTATTTTACGAAGGGCGGACCCACTCCACGTGGCTTCCAGAATCCGTGCCGGTAGAGCTCCTGCGCAAGGCTTACGAATTGGCGCGCCTTGGACCGACCAGTGCCAACGGCTCGCCTGCCAGGTTCGTTTTTCTAACCACGCCAGGCGCAAAAGCCCTCCTCAAGCCAGTTCTGGCGCCCGGCAATGTCGAAAAGACCATGGCCGCTCCCGTGACAGTAATCGTCGCCTGGGACACGGAATTCCACGAGAATCTTCCCAGGCTTTTTCCGCAGGCGGATATCCGCTCTTACTTCGCCGGAAATAAACCTCTGATTGAGGAGAACGCCTTTCGGAACAGTTCCCTGCAAGCCGCATACTTCATCCTGGCCGCGCGCGCTCTGGGATTGGACTGCGGGCCGATGTCCGGTTTCGACGCTGACAAGCTGAATGCGGCATTCTTTCCCGACGGCAAGTGGAGGGTCAATCTTATCTGCAACCTGGGCTATGGAGACCCAAGCAAGCTCCACCCACGCAATCCACGGCTGAGTTTTGAGGAAGCCGCTGTGATTCTGTAGAGGACGAAACTCGCCAACAACCGATCCATCATGGCGCTGATGGCATCCTGGATACTCGTACGTATCCAGAATTTCGAATTGATCATCCAATAAGATTACGCGCACCAATGGCAAGCGCCGTTTTTTGAGGCGCATCCTTGTGACGAACCGGTCATAAGCCGGGACCCAGGAATCTCATTCTTCGTGTTTTGCTCCCTTTGTGGTTCGCGGAAGACGAGCGTCTTTTCCAAGCTCGGCTTCGGCCTGGAGCCAATCAGCAAGCTCACGGCCTGAGAGACCGCCGCGCTCTAGATGAATTTCGTAGGCACGGCGCCTGATCTCGTCGTGATTTGGTGCATGGTTTGCGGAGGTATCTTCTGAGTGAGGTTGAGTGGGGCGAGCGTGAAGCTCCGAGGTCTCATTTCTCTTGCCTTTCCATGTCATACGCGCGTCCTTTCCTTCTGTTGCTGACTTGCTCTCGATCCCAGCGGACCCTTACACCTCCGCGCCACGGGTTCCGACCGGGGTAAGTCGGGATCCGTGGCCACAATAGCGGTATCGCTGGCTCAAAACCGAAATACGATACCGGCGGAGAGCTGAGTGGTGTGCGTTGTCACATTGGAATGCTGTGCGTCGAGTCCAAAGTCTGGCCGTTCGTATGTGAAGCCGTGATCTTCCGCACGCTTGTGTTGCAGTTCGACCCAAATCGAGTCTGTCAAAGTAGAGAACTCGGGCACGCTCTTTCCCGGCAATTTTGGTCCGATTCAGTGACGATGCCTCGGGCCGATAATGCCGTCCGGGCCGGTGAAACACAGAAATCCCAGAATCGCCAACGCAGCGATAAACAGGAACGTCACCATAATGGCCTTCCTTCTTTTCCTGTTTAGCCACACGCATTGCAGGGGACCTGATCTTGCGAGATATTTCTCGAGTCACTGCTCGCCCTTAAGGTCCCTCTTCCATTCATCCAAGCTGACCCGAAATAGTGCTGTAATCTTTCGCGCAATTTTTTTCGACCATGAAACATGCGGCCCTTCAACGCGGAAACGGAAATTCCCATGATTCTAGCGGCCTCGTCTGTGGATCGCTCTTCAAGCTCATGCAGCTGGATCGCTTTCCGTGTTCCCGGTGGTAACTCTTTGATTGCCAAAGACAATATTCGCGCCGATTCCCGCTGTGAAAAGCTAGCTTCTGGATCCGGGCTTGAATCAGGGATCTGCAGAGCGCTTGCTGTTTCCTCGTTCGCGTTCGAATCGTCGATCGACACCTCTCGTAAATTGCGGCTTCCGCGTTGCAACATGCGGGCTTCGTTGATGGCGATCCGTGTCAACCAAGTAGAAAAAGAAGATCTCCCTTCAAATTGGTACAGATGGAAAAAGGCTTTTTGAAGGCTTTGCTGCACGACGTCCTCGGCGTCCTCTCGTGTGCGGGTAATGCGCCGCGCAACGGCGAGAATCTTTCGCTCGTGGCGTTCAACCAGAACCACAAACGCTGTGGCTTCCCCTTTCTTGGCGGCAGCAACCAACACTGCGTCTTCCGAGGCGTGAAGATCGCTGGGAGCGTTTGCTCGTTCGGCTCGTTCTATGTGATCTGTGAGTTCAACTGGCACGGCGTTCCTCCTTCTTCAATTTCTGGAAAGGCTGGCTTCTGTGATTCCCTCAGGCTGATTGGTTGAATTGAGCGCGACGGTCGAGCCTCGCACGGCATTGAAGCGTTCCGGGCTCGCTTGCATATAGAAAAGGGGAGCGATGACTCCTCCCAAGAGAGCGCCAAACAAGCAGGAAATCACTTTGAACAGGTCGCGCTTACCGTTGGGTTCCAATTGATCGAGGACATGCTTGATATACATACCCGTCGCGATGAATTGCGTGCCCCCCTTTGACATGGTTCGCAAGAGTTTTTGCCCGCCTTTGTCGATGAACGTGACGCCACTGAGATCGACAGTGCATGTTCGTCCGTTTTGGGCTCGGTGCCTCTTTTTCCAGCATGCCTTCAGCTCGCCGACCCATGGCCCGACCAAACGGCCTTCGAGCGTCCACCTTTGTTCTGTGACCATCTCCGCAATCGTGATTCGCAACATTTCGATTGCTCCCGTCCATCACTTGGCGATGATTCCTCGAACATCAGCCTAGGCCCTGCCTCGATCACAAACTCTTGCAACGTCTCGGAGGCTGGATCTAATGCGAACCGTTTCGAGCGCGCTTGCGCATATGGACTTCCGACCCGCCTCGTTCAAAATACACATCGTCCATGCACGATTTCATTAGAAGGATGCCGCGCCCATGTTCGGCGGCGGAGTCCGATGTGAGGCTGTTACCCACGATCTTTCCGAAGTCGAAACCTTTTCCCTGATCGGTCACGACGATCGATACTTCGTTGCCCGGCTGGCAGCGGCAGTGGACGTGCACTTTTGTTCCTGCATGCCCCTGGTTGCCGTGAAGGACGGCATTACCCAGCGCCTCGCGGAGCGCCAGTTCGACATCGAGCTCCGCTCCCGGAACACACTGCGATCTTTCAATCAGCCGCATCAAGCGGTCCACCAGGGGTGAGATAGCTTCAACGTTGCTGGGCATCCAGGAGTCAATTTCCAGGAGGGAAGAACGGGAACGTCTTCCAGAGAACCGCGAAGGAGAATTCGATGCTCTGTTCGGGCTTCGCATTCCACTCATAGCCAATGCCTCGTGCTCAGGAAGAAATGCATCACGGGGGCCAAAGCGCGGATGGTTCCGAAGATCGCGGAACTTACTGATTTGTAATGAGATGGCAAACCGAAAAGCGTTCCTAGGATCGCGCTGCCAGCATGGCACTGCCGTATTTGTGGTAGCGTGCCCGTTTTGTGGCACAGGAAAACGTTTGGGGCTAGAAGAATGTTTCGGAATTGCGCGCAACCGAAGTTCGGTGCGGCTTGGTTACGCGGAGCGGCGCGCGATTCCGAGTTTGCGAATTCTCTGCTGGAGGGTGGTTCGCTTCATTCCAAGATGAGCTGCCGCTCCGTTCGGGCCCGCCACAACCCAGTTGCACTGCTCCAGTGCTTTGAGGATTTGCTGACGTTCTGATTGCTCCAGAACATCGTGAAGTGCGCCGTTTGTCGGCGATTTCGGGGCTGTCGTCCCTTCCACCACATGGCCGGCTATTGAGACTTTCAGATCAGCCACATCGACGCTCAGCGCGGGACCGGTCGAGACAATGACGGCGCGCTCGATAACGTTTTGGAGTTCTCGTATGTTCCCCGGCCAATGGTACCGGCACAGGGCATCCATCGTCGCTGATGGAATCGTTTCCATCACCTTGTTCATGCGCCTGGAGAACTGCTGAGCGAAGTGCCTCACCAGGAGCGGAATATCCCCGTCGCGCTGCCGCAAGGGCGGAACATGGACAGGAAAAACATTCAAGCGGAAAAACAGATCGGATCGAAACTTCTGCTCGCTCACCATCGCTTCCAAATCGCGGTTTGTCGCGGCAATCATACGCGCGTCCGTTCGCAGCGTCCTCGAGCTTCCCAACCGCTCGAATTCCCTTTCTTGCAGCACGCGGAGGAGTTTGGTCTGCAATTCGAGGGGTATCTCTCCGATCTCGTCCAGAAAAATCGTGCCACCGTTGGCTACCTCGAAACGGCCAATGCGCTGCGCGATGGCACCTGTGAATGCGCCTTTCTCGTGTCCAAACAGCTCGCTTTCCAGCAGGCCAGTCGGAATGGCCGCGCAGTTAAGTTTGACGAAGGGCTTTGAGCGCCGTGGGCTCAAATCATGAATGCCGCGCGCGATTAATTCTTTTCCCGTGCCTGTCTCTCCATAAATAAGCACCGTCGAATCCGTCGGCGCTACCGTTTCCACGTTTTTGAGGACTTTGCGCAAAGATGCGCTATTCCCGATGATCTGTGCAAAATTCATTTCCGTGCGGATTTCATCTTCCAAATACAGCTTCTCTTTGGAGAGCTGGTCTTTGAGCTCTCGAATCTCCCCAAAAGCACACGCATTCTCCACGGCAATAGCAACCTGATTTCCGATCTGGGACAGAAACTCGATATCGTCGCTGTTGAACGCATTGTCCTGATATTTGACCACGCCGAATGTGCCCAGCACGCGACCGCGGCTAACAAGAGGAAGGATGCACACCGTTCCGACTTCGGCCTGCGCGGTGTCCTTCATTCCCAGCCGCCTCGCCTCTAGGACGCTTCCACACCAGAGTTTGCCGGTACGAAAAACCCCGCCCGCGACATCTTCGTCAATCCGGACAAGGCTCTCCTCCTGGACGGATTCGTCGCTGAAGGCAAGATCCAAGGCGTAAATCCGCAAGTGTGTGTTGTCGGGATCGGGGAGGGTAATGCCAACGCCATCGCAGCCCATAACCCGGCGCGTGCTTGCCACTACGGCTCGGAGAAGATGCCGGAACTCGAGATTGGAAACCACGTGATTGGTCAATTCAAGGAGAAGTCCAACACGCTCGTTCTTCTTCAGCAACTGCTGCTCTGAGGCCTGCGCTGCATCGAAGTGCAGCGCATTGTCGAATGCGAGAGCGATCTGCTCAGCCACCACCGAAAGAAAGTGAACTTCTTCAGCGGTATAGATATCCGGAGCCTTACTGGCAAAGGTGAGCGTTCCGACCTGGCTGTGAGCTGTGGTTAAGGGGAGAGTGCACACACAGCGGATTCCATACTTCTTCAAAATCTCTTGAAATTTGGAACACCTAGCGTCGACGGCTTCAAGCGAAGTGATCAAAGGCTCCTGGTTCTGATAGACCCACCAGGCATCGGATTCCTCGATGGGCAGTTCGGGGTCCGGAGGGATAGCTGCTTCTGTCTCCGCGTCGATGGAATGGCGGTGAAACGTATTCGATTTCTCGTCACGAATGGACACGCCGATATAGTCAAACCGGACGACGCGGTGCAACTCCCGCACCAGCGCGCGAAACAGATCCTGTGGATCTCGATACGTTCCGATAACATTTGATACGCGAATAAGCGTTTCGTATCGCGTCTCAGATAAGGGAACTGCAAGTACTTCCGAATCGTTGGTCATGGTCTGTGCACCGCCGGAGTAATCACGGATTCCGTTCCATCTGATGCACGGCCTGCCACAATCGGTGCCGCAAAACGGGCACCCTACCGCAAATGCGGCAGTACCTCCTTGGCACTCTGACTAAGCGCGTCGCTCCTCCAAGCCTCATCTCACGACAAATCAACAAGTTCGGCTCTCTCGCGACCACCAGGCGCTTTGGCAAGCGCAGTGCACCATTCGGCCAGATGCTTGAAGACCGCGGGAAAATGACTTGATGAAGGGAATCAATTTCAGACATACGCAATGAATAATCTTCTTAGACACAGTCTCATAATAGCAGGAGTGCTTTGTTTCATCGTCATCGCTCTCATCGTTGGAGCCCTGCGCCCCAAACGCGCAGCAGGCGCAGGAACAGGAGCGCCTCCGGACGTCCTAGTGGCGCAAGTCGAGCAGAAGGATGTCCCAATTTACGGCGAATGGATCGGTACGCTGGCAGGACAGGTGAACGCCAACGTTCAGGCGCAGGTCACAGGATATTTGCTCAGACGGGATTATCAGGAAGGGTCGCTCGTAAGGAAAGGCCAGTTACTTTTCGCGATCGATCCGCGCCCCTTTCAGGCGGCGCTCGACCAGGCCGAAGGACAATTAGCGCAGGCCACCGCGCAGCTTGCCAATGCCGAAGCGGTTCAGGTTCGGATGCAGCTCGATGTGGAGCGCTACACCCCGCTTGCGAGGGAGCAGGCTGCGAGCCAACAGGATCTCGACAACGCCACTCAGAACAACTTAGCGGCGAAGGCCACTGTGGCTACGGACAAGGCCCAGATCAAGACGGCCGAAGCCGCCGTCGAAACGGCAAAGCTTAACCTCGGCTTTACGCAAATCAGTTCGCCAGTCGACGGCATCGCCGATGTTGCAAAGGCGCAAGTCGGCGATTTGGTCAGTTCCAACAGCGGAACGCTGACTACAGTTTCGACACTCGACCCCATCAGGGACTACTTCACGGTCAGCGAACAAGATTACCTCCAATTGAAGCAGCAGTTTTCAGGCTCGGACAGACAGCGATGGAAGCTGCAGCTCATCCTCGCTGACGGGACAACCTATCCCCACGAGGGCGCCTTTTACTTCGCGGGCCGCGCCATTGATCAAAACACCGGCGCGATTCAACTGGCGGCTCTCTTTCCCAATCCGGGCAATGTTCTTCGTCCCGGACAATATGGCAAAGTCCGCGCCGTAGTCCGAACACGGAAAGGAGCCTTATTGATCCCTCAGGTTGCTGTCACCGATCTGCAAGGCAGCTATCAAGTTGATGTTGTCGGGGGCGACGACAAGATCGCCATCCGGCCTGTCAAAGTTGGGGAACGCATTGGCACCATGTGGATTGTCCAAGACGGACTGAAGCCTGGTGAACGTGTCGTCGCCCAGGGCCAGCAGACTCTCCGCCCAGGCACGACCGTGCAACCCAAACCATTTGTGCCCCAATGAAAGCGAACAGGGGTGGCGGAACAGAAGCGACGTGTGTGTTGTTTGGAGGACCGGCGTAGCCCGGACTCCCCTCCCGCGCCGCTCTCTCCGAAGAAGCGAGCGCCGAGCTCTCAGAGTTTGATCGAAAGGAACCAATATCCATGTCCAATTTTTTCATAAGGCGGCCCATCGTGGCGATGGTCATCGCCATCCTCATGGTGATTGTGGGCGCGGTCACCATTGCGAGTCTGCCCGTGGCGCAGTTTCCGAACATCGTTCCACCAGAGATTCAGCTGCAGGCCTCTTACGTCGGCGCGGACGCGCAGGCCCTGGAGCAATCCGTCGCCACGCCTATCGAACAGCAAATCAACGGCGTGGACAACATGAATTATATGTATTCGCTGAACGCCACCGGGAACTCGCAAACCACGATGGTCGTGGACTTTGACCTGAAGACGGACCCGAACACCGATCTCATCCTCACTCAGTCGCGCGAGCAACTTGCTGCCGGTCAGCTTCCGCCGGACGTTAACAGCTACGGGGTCACCATCAAAAAGTCCGTGACCGCTCCGCTCATGCTGGTCGGCGTATTTTCCCCGAAGGGCACTTTCGATACCAAGTTCCTCGGCAACTACGCCTATATCAATCTCAACGACCCCATCGCCCGCTTGTATGGCGTGGGCCAGACGCAAGTTTTCGGCGCGGGGCAGTATGCGATGAGACTCTGGGTACAGCCTGACAAACTGGCGAAGCTAGGCATCACCGTCACGGACATCGTCAATGCAGTGCAGCAGCAGAACACGGTCAATCCTGCTGGTCAGGTGGGTGGTGAACCCGCTGCCGCGAACCAGCAGTTCACTTATTCCGTGCTTGCGCAAGGCCGCCTGACTTCCCCTGAACAATTTGAAAACGTTATCGTGCGCGAGGCGCCGGATGGCGGGATGGTTCGCGTGAAAGACGTCGCCCGCGTCGAGCTGGGTGCGCAAGACTACAGCATTGTCAGCCGCCTAAATGGCAAGCCCGCCATCGTTATCCCCGTCTACCAGTTGCCCGGTACGAATGCGGTGCAAACGGCCGCGGGCGTTCGCAAGCTGATGGCCGAGATGAAGAAGAGCTTCCCGGAAGACATGGATTACGCCATCTCGCTGGACCAGACCACAGCAGTGACAGAAGGCATGAAGGAGATCATTCAAACCCTGCTGATCGCCATTGTGCTGGTCATCCTTGTCGTGTACCTCTTCCTGCAAGACTGGCGCGCTACACTGATCCCGCTGTTGGCCGTGCCCGTCTCGCTTGTGGGCACCTTTGTTTTCTTTCCGCTCTTTGGCTTCTCCATCAATACCCTTTCTATGTTCGGGTTGGTGCTGGCCGTCGGCCTGGTGGTGGACGATGCCATTGTCGTTGTCGAAGGCGTCCAGCGCCACATCGAGGAGGGCCTCGCTCCCAAGGACGCCGCGCAAAAAGCCATGGCAGAGCTCTCGGGACCGGTCATTGGTATTGCTCTGGTTCTGTCTGCCGTATTCGTACCAACCGCCTTTATTCCCGGCATCACTGGGCGCCTCTACCAGCAATTCGCCGTAACCATCGCCATTTCGGTTCTGCTCTCTGCGTTCAATGCGTTGACTCTCAGCCCGGCACTCGCG
>Ga0070765_100003002_pt1 | contig 10792 bp, 10 predicted proteins | sample HubBroMetageWFT5_FD_71516 | JGI IMG/M metagenome (GOLD analysis project Ga0070765, IMG submission 71516) | Warmed and freeze-thawed soil microbial communities from the Hubbard Brook experimental Forest, New Hampshire - Hubbard Brook CCASE Soil... | ecosystem: Environmental > Terrestrial > Soil... | reverse complement strand
TTTTTGTAGGAAGTAGAGTCACACATCATCAAAGAGATCCGATTAAGACTCATTAATGGTTAATAATTATGTCCGTTCCATCAGGAGAAAAATTAAGCGTGTCAGAAGTCGCTATTGCGGTCGAAAATTTATCCAAACGGTACTTTATCAAGCAGACGCCGGGTGGCGGAGGCCGCAGCCGCTATACCGCGTTGCGCGATGTCGTGCGACATGAGCTGCTCTGCATGGCGCGCAAAGGGATCGCCATCGTCCGTCGCCGGAATGCGTCGCGAGACGGTGAAATCGAAGAATTCTGGGCGCTTAAGGATGTCAACTTCGAGGTCCAGGCGAGGCGAGGTTCTGGGCATCATCGGTCGCAACGGGGCCGGCAAAAGCACGCTTCTTAAAATCCTCAGCCGCATCACCGAGCCGACCGAAGGGCGGGTCCAGCTGCGCGGACGGGTCGGCAGTCTATTGGAGGTCGGAACCGGTTTTCACCCAGAACTCACCGGGCGCGAAAACATCTTTCTGAATGGTGCGATCTTTGGGATGGCGCGACGCGAGATCATTAAGAAATTCCACGAGATCGTCGACTTTGCCGGGGTGGAACGGTTTTTGGACACGCCCGTCAAACACTACTCGTCTGGCATGTATGCCCGGCTTGCTTTCGCCGTGGCTGCTCATTTGGAGCCCGACATCTTGGTCGTGGATGAGGTTTTGGCGGTGGGCGACGCCCAATTCCAGCAAAAATGCCTGGGGAAGATGGACGAAGTCTCCCGTCGCGAGGGTAGGACGGTGCTATTCGTCAGCCACAATATGGGTGTAATCCAAAAATTGTGTCCAACCTCGATTTGGCTGGACCGCGGTTCCATACGTCAGTACGGCAGCACAGACACCGTCATCAAAAGTTATTTGTCACAGCGAGCTCTAAATCGCGACCGTATTGTAAAATTGGAGAAACTTCCAAGACCGCATTTTGGTGGAAACGAGTTTCGTCTGATTGCCGTGGAATGGTTATGTGATTTACCGCTGCGTCACGGCGAAGAGGTTAAGGCACGAATTCTGTTTCAAACTCGAAATCCAGTGGAAAATGTAGCCATTTGGCTCGGCGTATGTGACCCCGGCGGTATACAGATTCTCACTTACGACAGCGACCTTTCTGACCTCTACCGTCCAAACTTGCCGCAAGCAGGGGTATACGCGGTAGACTTTAAGATCGATGCACTGCCGCTGCACCCTGATACCTATTCGCTCGATATCTTTTGTGGCGCTCGCGACGTTAGCGGCAGATTCGATTTTGTTCCCGCGAGTTTCCAATTTGAGGTTCTACCTGGGTCGACGACGCCAGACTTTCTTTGTTCCGACCATTGGCCAAGCGTTCACCTCAAGAGCAGGTGGGAATGGAATTTATCGGACGCTGAGCCCGGCCCGCTCATCCCGACCCCAGCGGTTGGCGGAAAGGCGCCCACCCGGACAGAAGCAAGCCACCGTGACAGGATTGCGGTTCGGACGGATTGACCAATCGCGTCCGGTGACAGCGATACCACGACGGCGAAAGGGGAAGCGACCCGGCCGTCATCTCCCTAAAGTGGAGGGGCGTTCCGTCGGCCCGGTTTGTTGCCGGGGAGTCCCCGTACGCCGCTCTGGTTGCCGCTCGGATGGGTTTTGGTCTCGGGCACGGTGTTGCCGGATGGGGTTACGGTCGGCCCGGATTTGCCGCCAAGCAGTCCAGGAACGCCGGGCTTTGAAGTGCCCGCCGTGCCCGGCGCATTCTCCCCGGTCGGCTGACCCTGAGTAGTGACGCCCTGTGCCCGAGCCGGTAAAGCGAGCACGATGATCGCGGCTGTAGTAACGCCGCTGAGAAGCTCGTTCAAGATAAGTCCTCTACGCCTCGATGTTCGTTTCCGAGTTTTCTCGACGGAACGGTTAACGGCGGAGCCGGGTTCCACCATACTTGCCACGAACAGGCCATCCGCATAGCCTCGACCGAATGGCGCGCGGTTCGGGAGGGGGCATGAAGAGCATCACGGTCGATTACACGAAGCGCCTCGCCGAGGAGCCCGGCAGGGGCCACAATCGGTGGCACGAGGCGATCGCGCCGGTCATTGAGGCCGCGCCGGGCGAAGAAGTGGAGATCCAGACGCGCGACGCTTTCGACGGCCAGATCAGCGAGGCCACCACGGCAGAGGATCTGCGCTGCTGCGACCTCAACCGGGTTCATCCGCTGACTGGACCGGTCTATGTCGCCGGCGCAGCAGCAGGCGATCTGCTCGAAGTCGAGATCTGCGACATGAAGCCGGCGGCCTTCGCCTATACCGTGCAAGTCCCGGGCTTCGGCTTTCTGAGGGACGCCTTCCCCGAGCCTTATATCGCCAAATGGCGGATCAAGGACGGGTTTGCCGAGTCGGCGGACCTGCCCGGCGTGCGCATCCCGGATGGCTCCTTTGTCGGGGTCATCGGCGTCGCGCCTTCAGCGGCGCTACGCGAAACGATCCAGCGCCGCGAGGCAAACCTCCTCGGCCGCGGCGGCATGGTGCTGCCGCCGGAGAAAGAAGGTGCGGTGCCGGCGGCGGAGCCGATCGCCTCGCAGGCGCTGCGCACGATTCCGCCGCGCGAGAACGGCGGCAATCTCGACATCAAACAGCTGAGCAAGGGCGCCCGGCTGTCGCTACCAGTCTTTGTCGACGGCGCCTTGTTCTCGGTCGGCGACGCGCATTTCGCGCAAGGCGACGGGGAGGCCTGCGGTACGGCGATCGAGATGGCCGGCGCGATCCTCGTGCGCTTCACGCTGCACAAGGGCGAAGCCGCGCGCCGCGGCATCCGCTTCCCGCGCTTTGCCCGTGACGACTATTATTCTCCGCCTGAGCTCGCCGCCCCCAAGCGTTTCCTCGCCACGACCGGATTATCGATCAGCGAGGACGGCACCAATGAAAGCGAGGACGCGACTTTGAGCGCCCGCAATGCGCTGTTGGCTATGATCGATGTGTTGGTCGAGCGCGGCTGGACCCGCCAGCAGGCCTACGCGATCTGCAGCGTCGCCGTCGATTTGAAACTCAGCGAACTGGTCGACGTGCCGAACTTCGTCGTAAGCGCCTTCCTACCACTCGATATCTTCGGTCAGTAGAAGGACCCGCAATGGACTTCGCCGACAGCCTCGAGCACTTGGCATTTCGTTCGGAGTTCCAGCGCTGGCTTGAGCGAACCGAAAAGCGCATTGCGTGGCAGGAAGACAATGCATGCCGCCGGCTGGGTCGGGATCTCCCGGTCCGGGGAGTACGTCGGGCGCGGCGCCAGCTTCATTGAGCAGGTGATCCATTCGACAGTTATCAAGGAGGCCGCCGCCCGCCTTTGGCGACGCCACCCGGCACCGCGAACGCGTCGCGCAGCGCATGAGACTTTGACCGCATTGCCGCCGAGACATAACAATTTCGACGCGCTGCGCCTGATAGCTGCCGTCAGTGTCATCTTCTCGCATTCGTTCTTGGTCGCGGAGGGCACGCAGAACCGCGAGTGGCTGATCGTGCTGACCGGCAATCAGTGCATCCTCGGCCTCACCGGGGTGTTCATATTCTTTGCAATCAGTGGTTTTCTGGTGACGCAGAGCTTCGAGCAGACCCCCAATCCGCTGCACTACCTCGCGAAGCGCGCATTGCGCATCTTCCCCGGGCTGTTTATCGCCACGCTGATATCGGCATTCGTTCTGGGCCCGCTTGTCACGACGCTGCCGCTTGGGGCCTATTTGAGCCGGCCGGAAGCTTACGAATATGTCATCGGCAACACGCTGCTCGACCAGTCCGTCCACGAGCTGCCGGGCGTTTCCTTCGCCCACAACCCCGTCGGGCTCGAGATCAACGGCTCGCTATGGACCTTGCGCCTCGAATTCACGATGTACCTGATGGTGCTCGTTCTGGGCTTATTGCGGCTGCTGACCGTTCGGGTGGCGTTTGTGCTGTTGGTGTTCGGCGTGGCTTGTCTGCATTTCGAGATGCTCTATCCGCTCGAAAAATGGGGCTGGTTTTTTGAATTGCTCAGCGGCTGGGGCTGGCTCGTCGGCTTCTTCGCCGCGGGAATGGTTCTCTACAAGCTGCGCCACACCCGCATTCTCGGCGGCCGCATCGCGCTGCTGGCGCTTGCCGGTCTCGTGCTCAGTGTACCGCTGCGCCAATTCATCACCCTGTTTCCGGTGTTCGGCTGCTATCTGGCATTATGGCTCGCCTTGAACGTGCGACTGCCGGTCATTCCGGCAGCGGGCTTCGGCGATTTGTCCTACGGCCTCTACATCTACGGCTGGCCTGTCGAGCAGGCGGTGATATGGCTGTACCGGGGCCATGCCGCCTGGTGGCAGGTATTCTTGACCGCCTTGCCGATAGCGGCGGCGCTCGCGTTCCTATCATGGCATCTCGTCGAGCGTCCGATGCTGCGCCTCAAGCCGGGCGGGCGGCGCGCGGCGGCTGGCTACGCGCCGGCGCCGCAACGAGCATAGTCCAGGGGGGCATAGTCGAGAGGGCTGGCGCCGGGCTGTGCTCCGCCGCTAATATGCCTTCTCGAAGCCAACTTCGAGGGAGACACGCCGATGCGGATACACAACCTCTACACCGATTCGAGCGGCCAGTCCCACTTCCGGGACATCGAAGTCGAATGGGCCGAGGAAACGCGTGCGGGCAAGCTTTCGAAGCGCCTGCCGGCGACCGGGATCATCTTCCGCGAAGTCCCGCCGACTTACGACCTCGACTGGCACCCGGCGCCGCGGCGGCAATACATCATCAATCTCGACGCCGGCGTGCAGATCACCGCGAGCGACGGCGAAAGCCGCAAGATCGGCGCCGGCGAGGTGATCCTCGTCGAGGACACGACCGGTAAAGGGCACCTGTCCAAGGCGCTCGACAACAAGATCCGCAACTGCATCTTCGTCCCCACCGAATAACGGAGCGACAACATGAAGCTGCTTTGTTTTGACGACTACAAGCTGGGCGTACTGAAGGGCGACCGCGTCGTCGACGTGTCGGCGGTCGTGCGGGACATCCCGCATACCGGCCCCGGCGACCTGATCAACGGCCTGATCGCGCGCTTTGACCAATACCGCGGCAAGCTGGAGGACGCCACCGCGAGCAGCCAAGGCGTTCCGGTGTCTTCGGTCAGGGTCCGCCCGCCATTGCCAAAGCCTGACAATATCGACTGCATGGCGGTCAACTACATGGAAGACGGGACGCGCAGCGCGCCGGCGCCGATCAACGCGTTCCAAAAAACAGCGAACGCTATCTGTGGACCCGGCGACACGATGGTATTGCCCGATGCGCCGGGGACGATCTTCGAGGGCGAGGCTGAACTCGCGGTCGTGATCGGCAAAAAGGCGAGCAACGTCAAAGCCGCCGATGCGATGGACTACATTTTCGGCTATACCTGCTTTATCGACGGCTCGGCGCGTGGCCTCCCGGCCCCCGGCTTTTTCGCTATGAAGTCGCGGGACACCTTCGCGCCGATTGGCCCTTATCTTGTGACCAAAGACGAGATCCCGGACCCGCAAAAATTGCAGATCCGGCTGTGGAACAACGGCACTTTGATGCAGAACTTCAACACCAGCGACATGGCGCACAAGATCCCGCGCTGCCTCGAGTGGCTGAGTTCGGTCCACGCCTTGGAGCCCGGCGACATCATTGCTACCGGGACCAACCATCGCGGCCTCAACTCTTTCCAGGACGGTGACAAGATCGAGCTGGAGATCGACGGGCTCGGGCGGCTCGCCTTCAACGTCAAGGACGAGCTGAAGCGCACCTGGGGACGCGAGACGCGGCTGCAGATGCACGAGAAGGCGGCGCAGAAGACTGCCGGCGCCTATCCCGACATCGCGCCGCAATTGACCGGCAAATACGCCGCTCGCTAGCCCAGAGACGTCCTAGCGCACCCGAGTTCGTCATTGCCAGGCTCGACTTGGCTCGACCCGGCGATCTAGGCCCCAGCCTCGGGCCGTGGAGACTGTCGTGGATGCCCGGGTCAAGCCTGGGCATGACGACGTGAGGCGTACCGAAATAGAAAGGAACGAACGATGAGTGCCGCCGGCTTCGCCTACAGCAACCGCTTCAACAAGAACCTTCCGCCGCCGGTGCCGCCCTGGACCGGCTTTCCGAAATATAACTTCATCGGCGGGCACAACGACCCCGAGAGGATCCCGGCGGCGGCGCTAGCCGATGCCGCGACCACGGTCCTGCGGCGCCGCGGGGCTGACCTTGCCCTCTACAATTTCGACGGCCCGCAGGGCTATCGCGGGCTGCGCGATCTCGTCGTCGACAAGGTCTCGCGTCGCCCGGCTATCAAATGCTCGGCGGATGACGTATTGATCACCTCCGGCTCCGGGCAGGGCATCGATCTCGTCAACCAGCTGCTGCTCCAGCGCGGCGACACCGTCATCCTCGAAGAATTCACTTATGGCGGCGCATTGACCAAATTAAAGCGGCTCGGCGTCGACATCGTCGGGGCACAGCTCGATGACGAGGGGCTGCGGATCGATGCCCTCACGCGGATCATCGAGGATTTCGGGCGAAAGGGCGTCGTTCCGAAATACATCTATACGATCCCGACGATCCAGAACCCGACCGGCTCGATCCTGCCGCTCCAGCGCCGCGAGGAGTTGCTTGCATTGACCCGCAAGCACGGCATCCCGGTTTTCGAGGACGAGTGCTATGCCGACCTGACCTGGGCCGGCTCAGGTCCACCCTCACTGTATGCGATGGACCCGCAACAGGTGATCCACATCGGCTCCTTTTCGAAAACCTTGGCGCCTTCGTTGCGCCTCGGCTACGTCGTCGCCGTTCCGGAGGTCATGAGCCAAATCGTCGCCTGCAAGCGCGAGGCCGACAGCGGCACCGGCGCGCTCGATCAGATGGTCGTCGCCGAATACTTTTCGCGCAGTTTCGGTGAGCACGTCGATGGCCTGACCCAAACCCTGCACGAGAAACTCGACACGATGGTCGAGGCCGTCGAGCGCGAGTTCGGCACCGCGGTCGAGAAGATGTGGAAGCCAAAGGGCGGCATCTTTCTGTGGCTCAAGCTTCCGGACCGGATCGATGTGACCAAGCTCGTCGGACCCGCCGCCAAAGTCGGGATCGTCTTCAACCCGGGACCCGAATGGTCGTGCAACCCCGCCGCAAGCAAGTCCCACCTGCGCCTCTGTTTCGCGCTTCCGTCAAAGGACGTCATCCGCGACGGCGTCGCGGCCTTCGCCCGGGTCTGCTTCGAGGAAACCGGCATCCCCGAGCGCAGCGCGAACGTCCGCCGGGCCGGCTCTTAAGGGCAGTCTTTGGATCCAGTCGCGGGTGGCATGCGCTGCCGGCGGTGCCCGGCGAGTTGGTTCAGGGCTTCGACGGCCGCAGAAAAGGCGATCGCGGCATAGATGTACCCTTTCGGGACATGGAAACCGGCGCCGTCGGCGACCAGCGTCATGCCGATCAGCAGCAAAAAGCTCAACGCCAACATCTTCACTGTCGGATGCCGGTTTACGAAATCGGAGACTGGCCCCGAAGCGGCCAGCATGATCAGCACGGCAATCACGATCGCGGTCGCCATGACCCAGAACTCGTTGGCCATACCGACAGCGGTGATGACGCTGTCCAACGAAAACACGATGTCGAGCACTACGATCTGCGTGATGACGCCTACGAAACTGGCATTCGCTCGGCGCGGCTCGTTTGGCAGGTCGTCCCCTTCGATCCGGTGATGGATCTCGCGCGTGCCCTTGTACAGCAGGAAGAAACCGCCCCCGATCAGGATAAGGTCGCGCCAGGAGATGCTGCGGCCGAGAATTTCGAACACCGGTTGCGTGAGGCTGATAATCCACGCAATCGAGGCGAGCAGGGCGAGACGGGTGATCAACGCCAACCCCAATCCCACCTGCCGAGCCCGATTTTGGCGCGCGACCGGCAAGCGCCCGGCCAATATCGTTATGAACATCAGATTGTCGATGCCAAGCACGATCTCCAGCGCGGTCAGCGTCAAGAGACTGGCCCAGATCTGAGGATCGTTCAGCCAACCCATTTCAGCCTTTCGAAACGGTTTCTGTAGTTTCGCTCGGTGCTGTTCTGGACTCGGCGACCACAGTCGATCAACCTCCAGGCCGGCCGCGTTGGATAGCGGAGGATCTCGGGTGGAGGCGTAAGTGACCGAAAATACCGGGGAAGGGCCGGGCAGACGGTACATCAAACGGCCGACGGCGCAGGCGCGGGCCTACTCGCAGGCGGTGATCACCGAAGGCGGGAGGATCGTCTGGCTCGCCGGGCAGGTCGGAGCGGCGGATACATCTGGAAACTCGCTTGCTGGCGACTTCGACGGCCAGGTCCGAGAGGTATTTGCCCGCTTGAACCAGACTCTCGAGGAGGACGGCGGCAGCCTCGCCGATATGGTGACGATGACAGTTTTCATTACCGACGCTCGCTACGGCGACCGGTTCACCGAGCTGCGGAAGGAAATTTTCCGTGACAATTTTCCCGCGAGCGCGCTGATCACCGTCACCGGCCTCGCCCGCCCGGAGATGCTCGTCGAGGTTCAAGGGATCGCCGTGATCGGGTGAGGTCTTCCCGCTTCCAGCGTGCGTGATAAAGTGTCCTGGTAAAAGGCAGAATCAAAGGGAGGTTACCCCAATGCGCGCTATGGACGTGATGACAACCAATGTGATCACCGTCAGTCCGGATACTCCGGTACAGGAGGTAGCGAAAATCCTGTCCGAGCGGAGCATCAGCGGGGTTCCGGTGGTCGATGCGCAGAATCGGCTCATCGGGATCGTCAGCGAGGGCGATCTGCTGCATCGCGTCGAGATGGGAACCGATCGCCGGCCCGATCGGAGAACCGGGCGCCGGCGCTCGTGGTGGCTCGACACGGTCGGATCGGACGAGGAACTCGCCCGCGCCTACGTCAAATCGCATGGCCGTACCGCCAGAGATGTCATGACGAGCGAGGTCACCTCCGTCAGTGAGACCACCGAACTCGCCGATATAGCAAATCTGCTGGAGACCAAACGGATCAAGCGGGTGCCTGTTCTCAGAGACGGGAAGTTGGTCGGCATCGTCAGCCGGGCCAACCTTGTACGGGCGCTGGCGGCGGCGGGAAGTCGCCTCAGCGCCGACACCGCCACCGACGACCGCACGATCCGCCAAAAACTCTTGGCCGAGTTACAGGGGCAGGAGTGGGTTCACGCCTGGGCGGCCGATATCATCGTCAGGGATGGGGTCGTGCATTTCTGGGTGTCCGACGACCGCCCCGAAGAAGAGCAGCGGGCCCTGCGCGTCGCGGCCGAGAACGTCCCCGGCGTCCGCGGCGTCGAGGAGCACATCGTGCCGGCGCCGATGATCCCGCCGGCATTTTAGCAGCTGCCGGAAATCCAGGATTGACCGCGGGCGCCGAACGGTAAACCATTCTTAGACCGTTGCTTTCGCCCTCAGAGGGAGGATCAGCCCGCGATGAGCATCAAGAACAAGGCCTATATCGTCGGGATTTATGAGCACCCGACGCGCAAGGCCGAGGATAAGTCGCTCGCTCAATTGCATGCCGAGTCGGCCAAGGGAGCGATCGAGGACGCCGGCCTCAGCAAGAGCGACATCGACGGCTATTTTTGCGCGGGCGATGCCCCGGGACTGGGACCTCTGTCGATGGCCGATTACATGGGCCTCAAATTGAGGCACATGGATTCGACCGATTGCGGTGGCTCGTCCTACCTCATCCATGTTGGGCATGCCGCGGAGGCGATTGCGCTCGGCAAATGCAGTATCGCATTGATCACGCTCGCCGGCAGGCCGCGCAGCGAGGGCCAGGCGACCGGAACTGCGGCGCGCACCGTCCAGAACACGCCCGACGCGCCGTTCGAAAACCCCTACGGGCCCGCCACTGCGAACATGTACGCGATGTGCGCAATGCGCCACATGCACCAGTACGGGACGACCAGCGAACAGCTCGCTTGGATCAAAGTCGCCGCCTCTCACCATGCGCAGCACAATCCGCACGCGATGCTGCGCGACGTCGTCACCGTCGAGGACGTCGTCAGCTCTCCGATGATCGCCGACCCGTTGCACCGGCTCGATTGCTGCGTGATCAGCGACGGTGGTGGCGCGATCATTGTCGCCAGCCCGGAAGTTGCAAAGAGCCTCAAACGGCCCAAAGTCAAGATCCTCGGCGCGGGCGAAGCGCCCAAGCATCAGATGGGCGGGCAGATCGACCTGACCTATTCGGGCGCGGTGTGGTCGGGGCCACCGGCCTTTGCCGAGGCCGGGGTCAAACCCGGAGATATCAAATACGCCTCGATCTATGACAGCTTCACGATCACCGTCCTGATGCAGATCGAGGATCTCGGCTTTTGCGAGAAGGGCCAGGGCGGCCGGTTCGTCTCCGACGGCAATCTGATTTCCGGCACCGGCAAGCTGCCGTTCAATACTGACGGCGGCGGCCTGTGCAACAACCACCCGGCAAACCGCGGCGGTCTGACCAAGGTCGTCGAGGCAGTGCGCCAATTGCGCGGCGAGGCGCATCCGGCAGTGCAGGTGAAGAATTGCGATCTCGCATTGGCGCACGGCACCGGCGGCTCGCTCGGCACAAGGCATGGCGCAGCGACCGTGATCATGGAGAGGGAGTGAGCAGATGCCGGCTCAGGAACGCAAGATCCAGGCCCCGCAGCCCAATCCGGAAACCCAGGCGTTCTGGAAGGCGGCTGAGGAAGGCAAGCTGATGATCGGCAAGTGCAATGCCTGCGGCGCAGTGCATTATTATCCGCGCGTGATCTGCCCGTTCTGCTTCAGCGACAAGACCGAATTGCAGCAGGCCTCCGGCAACGGCA
>Ga0070765_100003001_pt1 | contig 10793 bp, 10 predicted proteins | sample HubBroMetageWFT5_FD_71516 | JGI IMG/M metagenome (GOLD analysis project Ga0070765, IMG submission 71516) | Warmed and freeze-thawed soil microbial communities from the Hubbard Brook experimental Forest, New Hampshire - Hubbard Brook CCASE Soil... | ecosystem: Environmental > Terrestrial > Soil... | reverse complement strand
CCCGCCCCTTCGCCGACCGCTAGAGGCCGGATACATTGAGAACGCTTCGGCGGGGTGGTTCCATCCTTCCTCTCGGTCCCGACCCGCCGTTGACGCCCCCGGCTGGTGCCACTATATAGCCGCGTCCGCCCGAGAGAGATCCCTAATCGGAAGTGCAGCCGTGAAGCGTACTTATCAACCCAGCAAACTGGTTCGCAAACGCCGTCATGGGTTCCGGGCGAGGATGGCGACGGTCGCCGGCCGACGGGTTTTGGCGGCGCGCCGGGCGAAGGGCCGCAAACGCCTTTCCGCCTGAGGGCTGGCTTTCCCGGTCAGCACGAGACTTTGTGGGCCGCGAACTCGAAACGCTGAAGGTCCGCGCCGACTTTCTTCGGGTGGCGAGTGCCGGGCGCCGGTCGGCGGCGCCGGGGTTGGTTGTACAAGCCGCACCGCATCCGCGCCAACCAAGCGGCGCCATGGGAATCCGGGTCGGGTTCACCGCGAGCCGAAAAGTCGGCAACGCCGTTGTCCGCAACCGCGCTAAGCGACGGATGCGCGCGGCAGCGGCGAGCGTTTTGCCGGCTGTTGGACAACCGGGCACCGACTATGTGCTGATTGCCAGGGCCGGCACCGCCGATCGACCCTTTGCGGACCTCATTGCCGATCTCGAAGCGGCTCTGCGGCGCATCGGGCGTGGCGGCGCGCCAAGGCCGTCGGGTCCCGGTCCAGCGTCGTTATCGCATGAAGCGTCGGGCGAAACGCATCAGGCGCGGCATCAACCAAGGCCGCAGCAAGCGCAGGTCGTAGCCGGCGAAGCGACGGTCGTTTTCGCTCAGGCAAATGTCGATGACCGTCGCGGCGGATACATTACCGCTGCCGATCGCCCGGCTCCCGGTGAAGACGAAATTATTGTCCTGCGGGGCGCTTCCAGGCTGAGTCAGGTCGTCACCATCGAGACCCCGGGCGAACCCGATCCGCTCCCAGATGAGGAATGCCCAGACCGAAACGATCTTGGCTGCGAAAAGGACGCGCCGCCATAGCGACAGGTTGCGCCGGTGCCACGCGACCCAGTTGACGAAAAAGATTATATGACGGCCTTCCTCCTGCACGACCGGCTCGAAGGTGTCGACGAGTTCGGGCGGAAAGAAGCCCGACCGCCTGGCCAACGCGAACAGCCCAAAGGCAAAGAAGGTATCGACGCATTCGCAAAAGCCGGCGAGCAGGAACCCCCACTCCGGGTGCTTGGGCGGCAGATATTCGGGCTCCGGTGCGAGGCGGATACCGTAAGCCGCAACGAGGTTCGATAGAACCTGCTTGTGCCGTGTCTCCTCGAAACCGTCGATCTCGATCGCTTCCCGTACGAGCGGGTCGGCAACCGTTTTGGCGTAGCTCAGCACGCGCAGGCTCGCGTTGCCTTCGGTCTGCATCGCGATATCCCAGATCGGCAGGCTGATCAGTCGATCGCGCGCCTCCGGCTCGAGCGCGGGCCAATCGACAATGGACGGCCGGTATGGATTATGCGTGTCGAGCAGCATGCGGCAGAAGGCTCGCTTGTGCGCCTCGCTGCCGAGTACTATCGGGCCGCACTCGCAGGCTTCCCATGTCCGGGCGGCACGGTCGGCGGCCCGGACTTCGGCAGCATTCAGATCGAGCGCGGTTCCCCCTTTTTCTATCGCCTCCGACATGGTGCTCCTTACCCGCTGACGGCTGGCCGCAAATACCCCCGATACGTCAAGCGCGCGTCAGAATAGTGCCTCGCGACGCACGACCTAGCGTACTTAATAGTGGAACAACTCCGCTCGCAAGCGCCACCTTGGGTTCCGAGCCGATAAGGATCTGATGGGTCGGGTCTTTGCCGCGCCAAAGGCGAAAACAATCGATTGTCTTGCCCAACCAGTCTTGATTTCCTCACCGAGCGGGGTTGTAAGGCCGGAGGTCCGCTCCGATTTTCTTTCGTTGTCGTGCCCGCAAAGCAGCGCGCCCGATCGTCGGCGCTATCCGATACCTATGGGCTGGCTTCACCCTCAACCGAAGTGTTGGTAAAACCTGATCGCAATCGCGCACATTCGGCTGCCCTGGCGACCCGACACCGTCGCGGGGTATTGGTCGGACGTCGCGCGGGAGTCATGAGATGGAACGGCATCATCGTGAGATGGAACGGCATCATCGTGCGGGGGTGACGCGGGTGGCGTTGAGCGCCGCGGTGCGCAGCTATCAACTACTCGTATCGCCCTTGCTGCCACCTGCCTGCCGCTTCTTGCCGACCTGCTCGGAATACGCCGCGGAAGCAATCGAGCGGCACGGCGCTTGGCGCGGCATTATTCTCGCCTCGCGGCGGCTGGTCCGCTGCCATCCTTGGGGCGGCAGCGGCTATGATCCCGTTCCCGAGGCCGGCGGCTTGGACTGCCAGCATGCCGGCTCGGGCCGATAGGCCAGCCTCGCCCGGTTCTTCATTCCAACTACCACGAAATGGAACAACGCAATCTCCTCATCGCGATCGTGCTCTCGGTCGGGATCCTGATCGCTTTTCAATTCGCGTTCGAGCGCTTGCGGCCGCCACAACCTTCCACCCCGTCGGGGGGACCCACCGCGACGGCGCCAGCGACGACGGGTCCGGCGTCCCAATCGCCGGCGCCCTCTCCCGCGGCTTCGGCCAACACTCCGGGCGCCGCTGCTCCGACGGGCGCTCCTGGGGCTGCACCGGCGCATGCCGTCGAGACCCGCGAAGCCGCCCTCGAGGAGCAACCCCGCGTCAAGATTGCGACGCCGCGGCTGCACGGCTCGATCGACCTGTTGGGAGCGAGGCTCGATGATCTGACACTCGCGAATTACCACGAGACCGTCGATCCGAAGAGCCCCGAGGTCGAGTTGCTGTCGCCGCCGGGCACGCAGGATCCTTATGTCGCCGAATTCGGCTGGGTTGCCGGCAGCCCGGATGTCAAAGTGCCGGGGCCGCAGACTCGGTGGACCGCCTCGGGCGGGACCCTCACTCCGACCAACCCCGTCACTTTGACCTGGGACAACGGGCAAGGGCTGGTCTTCACGCGAGTGATCAGCGTCGACCCGAACTACATGTTCACGGTTCGCGACTCGGTCCACAATACCGGCACCACCCCGGTAAAGTTGCTGCCCTATGGGCTGATCAGCCGCACCGGCACGCCACACGTCTCTGGCTACTACATCCTGCATGAGGGGCTCATCGGCTATCTCGGCGGCTCGCTGCGGGAAGTGAAATATTCCTCGCTCGCCCCGGGAACGCCGGACGACTATTCAGGCGAGGGGGGCTGGCTCGGCTTTACCGATAAATATTGGCTGACCTCGCTGATCCCGCCGCAGAACGAGGCGATTAAAGCGCGCTTCACCCATACTGTTGACGCCGGGGTCGATCGCTACCAGGCCGATTATCTCGGACCGGAAGTTACCGTGGAGCCGGACGGCACGGCGGATTCTTCGGCCCGTTTCTTCGCCGGTGCAAAGGAGGTCAATCTCCTCGACGGCTACAAGGATTCCGGGATTCCTCTGTTCGACCGCGCCATAGATTTCGGCTGGTTCTATTTTTTGACGAAGCCGATTTTTCTGATTCTGCAATTTTTCTACAAAATTCTGGGTAATTTCGGGTTGGCCATTTTGTTGCTGACGTTGTGCGTCAAGCTGCTCTTCTTCCCGCTCGCCAACAAATCTTACAACGCGATGAGCAAGATGAAGCTCTTGCAGCCTGAAATCCAGAAGCTGCGCGAGCGCTTCCCAGACGACAAAGCGCGCCAGCAGCAAGAAATGATGGCGCTCTACAAGCGCGTCGGGGCGAATCCACTGGCGGGGTGTCTGCCCATTGTCATCCAGATCCCGGTGTTCTTCTCTCTCTATAAGGTGCTGTTCGTCACGATCGAAATGCGGCACGCACCGTTTTTCGGCTGGATTCACGATCTGTCGGCGCCGGACCCGACCTCGTTCGCCAACCTTTTCGGCCTGTTGCCGTTTGCCCCGCCGCATATCCTGATGATAGGCGCCTGGCCGCTGATCATGGGATTGACGATGTTCCTGCAGCAAAAGCTCAATCCGCAGCCGGTCGATCCGGTGCAAGCGCGGATGTTCATGCTGCTGCCGATTGTATTTACTTACATGCTCGCCGCCTTCCCGGCGGGCCTCGTCATCTATTGGGCATGGAACAATCTGCTCAGCATCGCCCAGCAATGGACGATCATGCACAGAGCCGGCGCCGCCTGACGGGGTGGATGGACCGGCGATGGACCGGGGAGCAAACGGTTCAAGCGGCGTTTCGGTCGAAATTGTCCCTCCACGCGCGGTTGATTCCGGCTTGGCCGAGGCCGGCCGGCGGCTCTTCGCCGCGGAAGCCCGTTTCATCACCGGCGCGGCGAGCCCATCGGCGCTGCCCCCGGAGGGATTGCCCGAAATCGCATTTGTCGGGCGCTCCAATGTCGGCAAGTCCAGCCTTGTAAACGCGCTGACTGGCCGCCGCATGCTGGCGCGGATTTCCAATACCCCCGGACGCACCCGCCAGATCAACTTCTTCGATCTCGGCGGCCGGCTGATGCTCGTCGACCTCCCCGGCTATGGCTACGCCGCGGCGTCGAAATCCGCCGTCAAGAGCTGGACCAGCCTGGTGCGGTACTATCTCCGGAGCCGCGCCACTCTGCGGCGGGTCTGCCTGCTGATCGATTCACGTCACGGAATCAAGGAGGTCGACCGGCCGCTGATGCGCATGCTCGACGAAGCCGGGGTGTCCTATCAAATCGTTCTGACCAAGGCCGACAAGGCCGACAAGGGCGAGCTCACGTCGCATCCCGAGCAAATCATGGCCGAGCTTGCCCCCCATGTCGCGGCGCACCCCGAAATCCATCTGACGAGCGTGCTCGATCGTCGCGGCATTGCAGAATTGCGCGAGACTCTGGCCAATTTTGCGGTTCACATCGGACAATCGCGGTAGAGTGCGCGGCGCGATGAGCCTCGATACCAGCCCTCCGACATTCGCCCCCGAGCCTAACCCGGACCCGGTCGTCAAGGCCGCGGTTCTGGCGCAGGCGCTGCCCTATATGCGCCGCTATGCCGGCCACACCTTGGTCGTCAAATATGGCGGCCATGCCATGGCCGATGGCATCTCGGAGGATTCGTTCGCGCGCGATGTCGTGCTGTTGAAGCAGGTCGGCATCAATCCGATCGTCGTGCACGGCGGCGGGCCACAGATAGCCCATATGCTGAAGCGGCTCGGCATCGAGACCCGCATCGTCGACGGCTTGCGGGTCACCGACGGCGAGACGATGGAAGTGGTCGAGATGGTCTTGGCCGGGACGATCAACAAGCAGCTCGTCTCGGCGATCAACGCCGAAGGCGGCTGCGCGATCGGCCTCACCGGCAAGGATGGCGGGCTGATCGAGGCGAGGAAGCTGGTGCGCACCCGGATCGAAGGCGGCGTCAGGACCGAAATCGACCTCGGTTTTGTTGGCGAACCGCAACGGATCGCCTCCGGGGTGCTCGACACCTTCAAGCAGTCCGACATCATTCCGGTCATCGCGCCGATCGGCGTCGGCGCGCTGGGCGAGACCTACAACATCAATGCCGACACCGTGGCCGGAGCGGTTGCCGCAGCGGTCAAGGCGACGCGCCTCTTGCTGCTGACCGATGTCGCCGGGGTGCTCGACGCCGACAAGAAGCTGATCGCGGAGCTCACCGCCGCCAGGGCGCGGCAGCTGATCGCCGAAGGCGTCATCAATGGCGGCATGATCCCCAAAATTGAAACCTGTCTCGACGCGGTCGATGGCGGGGTCGAGGCGGCGGTCATCGTCGACGGCCGGGTGCGCCACGCGATTTTGCTCGAGTTGTTCACCGAAGGCGCCGGAACGCTGATCCGGGCCGGCTAGGCAAACCCGAATGATTTCACCGCGCGGCCGGCCTTTGATCGAAATCGAGACTTGGATCTTCGATCTCGACAACACGCTCTATCCTTCCTCCTGCCGGCTCTTCGACCAGATCCACGCGCGCATGACGGGTTTCATCGCCGAGCGGCTGAGCCTGTCGCCGGAAGCGGCGCTGATGGTACAGAAGACCTATTTCCGCGAGCACGGGACGACGATGCGCGGTCTGATGACAGTGAACCGGATCGACCCCGAGGATTTTCTCGCCTATGTGCACGACATCGACCTCGCCTGCGTGCCGCCAGACCCGGTTCTCGTCGAGGCGTTGACGAGGTTGCCCGGCCGCAAGATCGTCCATACCAACGGCTCGCAGCGCCACGCCGAGCGCCTGCTCGACCACCTGGGCATCGCCGGCTCGTTCTGCGGCGTCGTCGACATCGCCACGGCCGGGTATGATCCGAAGCCGGCGCTCGCTGGCTACCACGAATTGCTGCGGCGTCACCAGGTGAGCCCCGGCACAGCGCTTATGGTCGAAGACATTGCGCGAAATCTGGTCCCGGCCGCCGCTCTGGGCATGACCACGGCTTGGGTGCGCAATTCGGCCGACTGGGCCGTCGACGGCAGCGCCGGCGACCACATTCACCACATTGTCGACGACCTCGGAGCGTTCCTCACCGCCGCCATGGCTGGCGTCGACCGCCCGCGGCCGGAATAAGATGTCGGTTGCCGACACGATCCGCCGCAAGCTGACCGAGAGGTTCGCTTCGACCCGTCTCGAGATCGAGGACCAGTCGCACCTCCATATCGGGCACGAAGGGGCGCGCCCCGGAGGCGAGACGCATTTCGCCGTCACGATCGCCTCCGCCGCCTTTATCGGACAGAGCCGCGTGGCGCGCCAACGGCTCGTCTACGAGGCATTGGCTGACGAACTGGCGACGCGAGTCCACGCCCTGTCACTGACCACCCTCGCCCCGGACGAGGACACCCGGTAGTTTTCAGACGCAAGCGCGCAAGGTTTGCGCTTCGGTCCGGCCCCGTGGGCCTTTAGCCCACGGCGACCAAACCCGACCCGGGCTACCGCCCTAGCGGTGACCGCCGCCTCCGCCATGCCCGAAGCCGCCACCCATGCCGTGGGCAAAACCACCGCCGCCGTGGGCGAAACCTACACCATGATTGACGCCGCCACGCATGCCATGGCCGAAGCCGTGGCCGAATTCGCGGTGCCCGCCATAGTAAGATCCATAAGCGCCATAAGGCAGATATCCGTAATAGCCGTAGTCATAGGGCTGATAAGCGTCGCTCGTCACGGTACAGCCATAGGTCGGATCGTATACGGACCCGATCGGACATTCGTACTCGTCGAGAAAGGATTGCGCGGCAGCCGGTTGCGATCCGGCAAATGCAGCCATGGACAACCCAATGCCGCCAGCCAACAACAGTACCTTAGTCGAAAGCTTGCTGCGGGTCATCGCAGCCTCCTTCGGGGGTTCATCCCGCCAACAGTTTAAACTCATTCTAAGGTAGGAACCGCCGGGGCATCAGCAATGGTCGGCCGCGCGAAGCATACCAGCCCCGCGGCATCGGGACCCGTGCGAAACATTGCAAATTGCTCGGACGAATCCAGTGGCTCGAGCAGCCCGGATTGGCGTGACACCGCTGGATCTCAGGGGCTGTAGCTCTTCTTCCGACCCCTGCACAGCCACTCAATCCTCGCAGCGGTAAACGGCTCTTCCTGCCCCTTAGGCGACCTTTGTCGCTTTATTCGCTCATCTCTTCAGCGAGAGGCAGCTGAAGATCGGTGCGCAAGGGGGTATCTAACAACCGCCCGGTGGAGCGTGAGCGGAGATTCCCGCGGCGGCTCAAAGGGTTTCTGGCAGGCAAACGTGGATCGTGTTGGGAAATATGAGTGAAAATCCTACTACTGCAGATGGATCAGAATGGAGGCTGGTGAATGGGTGCAGGGCCGCTGGTAGTGACCTATCCGCTGACGAGGCGCAGCCGGGCGATCGTCGAAGAAGAACTGGGTGGGACCGCCGAGGCTATCTATCTCGTCGATCTGGCCCCGGCCGACCGAGCGCATGCGCTCGGGCGCGCCGGGGCGGTGCTGTCCCACGACACGTCGAGGGAACTGCGGCCCGACGAAATCCCGCTAATCCGCAATGCTCGGCTATTGCAGTTCACCGCCGCTGGCGTCGATTGGGTGCCGACCCGGCATCTCCCGTGGGAATTGCCGGTTGCGGCCAATAAGGGCGGAGGGGCCGAACCGATGTCGGAGCACATCGTCGCGCTGGCGCTGGCTGTGGCAAAGCGCTTGTTCATCGAGCACGCCCACCTCAAGAGCGGCGAATTCAACCAGCGCAGCGCCAACCGAATGCTGCGCGGCGGCGTCTGCGGCATCCTCGGCTTCGGCAATGTCGGGGTCGCGACGGCGCGACTGATGCGCGCCTTCGGGATGAAGATTCACGCAATCAACCGCCGCGGCGCGAGCGACGAACCGACCGACTGGATCGGGACGACCGACCTCCTCGACGAGATGTTGCGCGTCGCCGATGTCCTCGTCATCAGCGCCGCGCTGACGACCGCCACTGAGGGATTGATCGGCGCCCGCGAACTGGGCCTGATGAAGGAGAGCGCGATCCTGATTAACGTCGCACGTGGCGAGATCATCGATGAGGGAGCGCTCTACGCCCATCTTGTCTCCCATCCGCACTTTTTCGCCGGCATCGACGCGTGGTGGGTGGAACCGGTGCGGCACGGCCAGTTCGCAATGGGTCACCCGTTTCTCGACCTCCCGAACGTGATCGGCTCGCCGCACAATTCGGCCGGGGGCGGGGCATGGCGTGACGAATACCTCCGGCGCGCTGTGCAAAATTGCCGGCGCGCCATCCTTGGCGAGGCGCCGTGGAACCTTATCGGGTCCGACGAGCGGATGCTCTGATAGACATCGGCGAGCGGCTTCGGATGACGGGATTAATCTTCAACTTTAGCAGCTGCAAATTCTCGCGAGGCACTGGTGTAAACGGTAAATCGCGCGGTAGGCGCGTCGTAGACGCCGATCGCTGCCCGCAATTCTATCGGGACGCCCGTGACGCGGTTGACCGTCGTTTCCAATTGCACGACATGCGCTGCCCGCGCGAAAGCGGCGTCGGTGGCCTCGTTGTCACCCGCCTCGGAGTCGATACACATATTGGACCCGTGCTCGTCCCACACGGGGGGTGCTCCGGACGACAACGCGTCCTGTGACCGCGCAACCGCCGCCACCGGTTCATAGACGACCCCGACCTGCTCGGCGGCGTCCATTGCCGCGGCGAGCGTTTCTGCGATGACGATGGCGACGGGTTCTCCAACGTATCGCACGGCATCGCGAGCCAGAACCGGGTGCGGTGCGATGAAAAACCCGGAGCCGTCGCGGTTGCGGAGCGGCACCTCGTGCGGGTTCGTTGGCACCGGACTATGCGGGATCGGTTTCAACCCATCCACCGCCAAATCGCCTCCGGTCAACACGGCGATGACTCCTGGCCCACCGATCGCCTCTGCCACATCTGTCTTCACGATCTTCGCGTGGGCGTGGGGCGATCGCACGAGATACGCATGGAGTTGGCTCGGCAGGCTGAAATCACTTGCGTACTGTCCAGCGCCGGTGAGCAGTCGTGCGTCCTCGCGGCGCGGTATCGATTTCCCGATGCCATGCGGGGCATGGCTCTCGCGGGATGTCAGAAACGACATCGGGTCCTCAGCTCCAAGTGCCTCTTATTGGGCAGTCTTTACCTCGCCACCTGGGGAGAATGCTAAGCTCCACCCGCGGCAATCTGCCCGTCTCGGAGGTCCGGGAGCATATCGGCATGAGCGGTCTTTTGGGTCAACGCGCGGTAGTGGTCGGAGCAGGGGTCGGCGGGCTGTCAATGGCCGGCGCATCAGCAAATTGCTTTGAGCAGGTCGAGATTTTGGAGCGCGATCGCCTCACCGCATCTATCGGCTCGCGGTCAGGCACCCTTCAGGATCGCCACCCACATGCCGTGCTGGCCGGTGGTTTTCGGGCGCTCGACGAAATTTTCCCCGGTTTCGCGGGTGATCTTGCCGGAGCTGGCGCTGTCTCGGTGAGGGTCGCGCAAGATATCCAATTTCGAGCGGCCGGATGGCGGCCTCGTGCCGAAACGCGATTTCGGAATCTCGCTGCTCTGCGCATCCAGGCCGCTGATCGAGTTTGTGCTGCGCGGTCGGGCCGAAACGATCAGGAATATATCGTTGCGGCCGCAGTGCCGGGTAACCGAGATTGTGCCGGCGGAGACCCATGACGCGCGCAGGGTGTCCGGATTGATATCGGGTCGGGACGCTCTGAGAAGATCGCGGCGGATCTGGTGGTCGATACTTCCGGGCGCGGCGCGCTGACGTTGGCATTGCTCGACGCCGTTGACGGGCAACGGCCGGAGGTGACCGAGGTCGGCGTAGACATCAGCTATGTGAGCGCAGTGGTGGAGATCCCATGGATCCAGACGCCGCCGGCCGTGCCCGCCCCGGGGATGCAGCTCATCGCCGATTTCTGGATTTCCGTTCTCTGATAACTCGTCCGCCCGGCAATAACGTCTTGGCGCAGGTTAGACGATGCGGCCAACTCTTCCCGAAGGGGGCGGGATCGATCTCGGGTCTCCTGCATCCGTCATTGTAGGCTGCAGTCCGAAGTTAGTCTCGGCGAGGGCGGCGCAACCGAGTAGATCACCAGAGCGAGGTGTCCGAGAAGGGTCACGGGCAATGGTCCGGCCAGCGCAGGCGTGCTTCGGCACTGCCTCAGGAAGCGGACCCTCTGCCGACGCGACTGCAGGCCTCCTCAGTGCCATCGCACTAAATCGCTGCGCGATAGTCAGCTGAAGCGGCTTATCTGCGGGCCCGCTAAGCAGGATACAGATCGTCGATAGCGGGCGAGGCGTCCTGTCTTGAGGATCGAGG
>Ga0070765_100003000_pt1 | contig 10793 bp, 9 predicted proteins | sample HubBroMetageWFT5_FD_71516 | JGI IMG/M metagenome (GOLD analysis project Ga0070765, IMG submission 71516) | Warmed and freeze-thawed soil microbial communities from the Hubbard Brook experimental Forest, New Hampshire - Hubbard Brook CCASE Soil... | ecosystem: Environmental > Terrestrial > Soil... | reverse complement strand
ACTCCACGTAGCGCATCAGGCGCACGAGGTAGTCCGAGAAGAGCTGCACCGTCGGCACCGTGCCGACGCCACCCGGATAGAGCGTCGACGGATGGACGTGACGTCCTTCCATCAGGCAGAACATCTCCCGGGTGTAGCGGCTGACGTGCAGTGTCTCGCGGTAGAACTCCCCGGTGAAGGGGTTCAGCGCGCGCATGATCTCGGCGATCGTCCGGTAGCCGTGGTCGGCGGCGTGCGGGGCGGGCGTGTTCTCTGCGCGGGCGAGGACCGACGGGTTGGTCTCCTTCACCATCTGCTCGCAGAAGTCGACCATGAGCAGGTTGTCCTGGAAGATGTTGTGGTCGAACATGTACTCGGCCGCCTCGCCGAGATTGACGATCCACTCCGCCATCGCAGGTGGCCGGATGCCGAATGCCATGTTCTGCGCGTACGTGGCGCACGTGGCGTGGTTGTCGCCGCAGATGCCGCAGATCCGGCTCGTGATGAAGTGGGCGTCGCGCGGATCCTTGCCCTTCATGAAGATGCTGTAGCCGCGGAAGATCGACGAGGTGCTGCGGCAGTCCGCAACCACACGGTTCGCGAAGTCGATCTTCGTGAAGATGCCGAGGCTCCCAACGATCCTGGTAATCGGATCCCACGAGACATCGACAAGGACCGGATCCTTGGTCCGGGTTGGGTCCTTCTCAACGACTGTCATGCTTCAGTTCTCCTCAGTACGTGGTCGGCCTGTAGCCGGTGGTGAGCTCGGGCCGCGTGTGCCGCCACCTGGGCTCTTTGTTGACAGTCGTATTCGTGACCTTGCGGAGCGCGCGGATGGCGGTGCCGTAGACACCGATGACACCGGTCGAGAGATGCGCTCCTGGGGGCTCGTCCATGAACGGCATGAACTTGTCCGGGAAGCCGGGCATGGTGCAGCCGATGCAGATGCCGCCCACGTTCGGACAGCCGCCGATACCGGCCATCCAGCCGCGCTTTGGCACGTTGCAGTTGACGACCGGACCCCAGCAGCCGAGCTTCACCAGGCAGCGCGGGGAGTTGTAGTCGGCAGCGAAATCGCCTTGCTCGTAGGACGCGGCGCGATCGCAGCCGTCGTGGACAGTGTCGCCAAACAGCCAGGTCGGGCGCAGCTGATCGTCGAGCGGGATGATCGGCGCGAGGCCGGCGACCATGTAGAGCAGGTAGAGCACCGTCTCCATGAAGTTGTCCGGCTGCACGGGGCATCCAGGCACGTTGACGATGGGCAGGCCCGCCTTCGACTTCCAGTCCCAGCCGAGGTAATCGGCCAGGCCCATCGCACCCGTCGGGTTGCCCTGCATCGCGTGGATGCCGCCGTAGGTCGCGCAGGTGCCGCAGGCCACCACCGCTAGCGCCCTTGGCGCCAGGCGATCGATCCACTCGCACGTTGTGATGGGCTGCCCGGTCGCGGCATCGGTTCCGACTGCCGCCCAGTAGCCCTCTTTCTTGATGGTCTCGTTTGGAATTGAGCCCTCGATCACGAGAACGAATGGGTCGAGCTCCCCGTTGGCGGCCGCGTGCCAGGACTTGATGAACTCCTCGCCGTTCTCGTACGCGAGGACCGGGTTGTAGAGGTGGACCTTGGGCAGACCGGGGATCGCTCCAAGGAGGACGTCCTCGATGCTCGGCTGGGTAGCTGCAGTGATCGATACCGAATCACCATCGCACCCGAGCCCGGCGGTGATCCACACGATGTGCAGATCAGAGACGGGAGACTCCCTCTGGGTCTTTCGCCCATACGGCACGGTGTCCGTGGCCATCCAACCTCCTCCTTTATGAGCAGTTGGCAGCGACTATCGAGGGCGGCTCGCGACCATGCGACAACCGCCTCGCTCAACGGACTGTGGCCATCCGTACAGGGCCCGTCAATCCGTGTCTTACGCACCTATCCGCGTGGCGCGGGTATTGACAGCGGGGCCACGTCTTCGAGCCCCGGCTCGAGCGGCAGGAGAGCGTCACGGCGCCGCTTTGCGGCCTCCATCGCGGAACGGCTCTCGCGTGCCTTGCGCATGTCGAGGAACTCGGTGGCGACTGCGCGGAGCTGCTCCACGGGAGCGACGTACGCGTCAATCATGTCGAGCCCAGGCTCGCTCAACTCGTAGCGCCTCCGGCTGCGTCCACCGGCCGTCCGCTCCCACGTGGAATGCAGCAGCCCGTCGGCCTCCATGGTGTTGAGCGACCGGTACACAGTGCCCAGGTCGCATTCGACACCGATCCCGAGCAGCCAGTGGTGCAGCTCGTAGCCGTACACGGTGTCGCCGCCCATGAGGTGCGCGAGGATGCAGGGCCGGAGCAGCCCAACTGTCAGCGCGGCCGGACGATCAGACCTGAGGTCCCCGCTCACGACCGCACCTTTGCCTCGACACTTGCATCGACTCTACGATTCATGGACTCGATTTACCCCAGGGTAGGACCCTAGTCTTTTCGGCAACGCCACCCTTGGCGCCACCGGCTCCCACCCGTACCGGCCGGCCGCTTTCGAGCGGGCCGAAGAGCGGCACCAGCTCGTGCCGCGACCGGATCCTCAACTTGCCGTACACATTGGCGAGGTGATACTCGACCGTCTTGATGCTGACCACGAGCTCGTCCGCAACTTGACGGTTGGTCCTCCCCGTCGCCACCAGCCTGGCGACCGACGCCTCCTGCGGCGTGAGGCGCCAGCGGGCATGTCCGCCGTCGTTCGACGCCGCAGTCCCGCAGCGCACCAGGGCGGCCACGCATTCGGTGAGAAAGGGTCGGGCATCCAGCTCCGCGAAGCGCTCGCGAGCTGCTTCGAGCTGCCACACCGCGGCCCGATTGAATCCTTCGCGCATCAGGAACCGCCCGTATTCGAGCTCGGTCAATGCGCGCTCGAATGGGAGCTCGACATTGTCGAGGACCGCGAGGCTGCTGACAAACGACACCTCGGCGTCGTCCGCACGGCCCAGCGCTGCATCGAGCATCGCTCGAATCCGGTCGGCGCCGGCAATCGACTGGGCGCGGTTGCGTTCATGGGCGACACGGGAGAAATGCGAGACCACGGTCTCGGCATCACGGAGGCGGTTGAGGCTCACCAGCGCCTCGGCGTGGAGAATCGGCCAGTCGAGGATGCCGGGCTCACCGATACCGCCAAGATCGGCGAGCGGGAACAAGGGCTCCAGCGAATGGATGACCGACTCGTGGTCCCCTCGAGCGCGAGCGATGAGCGCGCCTGCCATCGCTGCCTGGGCGATGCCGGCGTACTCGGCGCCGACGAGGTCGGCGGCGCGGTGCGCGGCTTCCGCATGGGCGGTGGCGGTCTCCCACTCTCCCCGCCCGGCCAGCGGCGCACATGCGGCAGCGTGGGCGGCGGCGAGCAGCCACGTCTGGTCGGCGTCCTCCGCGAGGGACGCTGCGAGCTGGCCGTGGACCGACGCGTCTTCCCACTCGCCCATCCGGTACTCGGCCGTCGCCAGCATCGTCAGCGCCTCGATGGCCCGGTGGGCCGGGCCGCGACGGCGCAGCCGTTCCGCCACCGGCGCGAGGTCTTCACGAGCTGCTGCCGGGTCGTCGGTGACCAGGCGCACGTACCCGCGGCCGATGAAGCCGTCGAGCGGGGCATCCTCGTCGAGTGACGTCGCCTCGGTAAGCTCGGCGACGGCGGCCGCGGCCTCGGGCGCGCGGCCGGCGAAGAGCAGTCCGATGGCGAGAACCGAAAGCGAATCGGACACGGGTGACGGGGGGCGACGGGCGTCCAGCGACCTGGTGGCCCAGAGCGCCGCTTCGGCGCCGTGGCCACGGCCCATGTGCACCCGGGCCAGCTGCGCGGCGATCTCCTCGGCGAGCGGATGGTCGCGAGCCGAGTCGCACAGGACGTACGCGTCGGAGAGCAGGTCCTGCGCCTTGTCGTAGCGGCCGCTCGTCATCGCCAGGCTGCCGAGCACGAACCCTCGCCGCGCGGTGGGGACTTGGCGCTCGATCTCGCCGACCAGCGCGAGTACGTCGTCGACCGCACCGCCGAGCAGCATGTACTCCGCGGCCATGAGCATCCGCTGGTCGCGCTCCGGCCCGTCGGCGGTGAGCCGGCTCGCCGAGAGCATGGCGTCCGCCGCCGCGTCCCATGCCCCGCGCCGGGAGACCTGGATGCCGAAGATGATCAGGTCGGCGGCGAGCTGCGGGTCGACGCCGCGAGCGGCGGCGACCCGGTGACGGAGCGCGGACGCCTCGTCGGCGACGAGCAGCGCGGCGTGCTCATGGAGCTCGGCGCGGCGTGCCGGGCCTAGCGAGTGATATGCCGCAGCCTGGACCAGTGGGTGCGGAAACGCGATGAGCCGGTCCGCCGGGGCCCCGCGCTCCTCGAGCAGGCGCGCCACCATCGCTTTCTCGAGCGGCACGAGCATCTCGCTGAGCTCGGCGAGCCGGCCGGCGATCGCCAGGCGGCACGACAGGCCGAGCACCGACGCCGCCCCGACCAGCCGTCGCGCCTCCGGAGTACAACCATCGAGCCGCGTGCGTACCAGAGCGCCGAAGTCGGCCGTCGCGGGCAGCGGCAGGTCGGACGGCTCCCGAAGGACGGCGGGGATGGTCTCGTCGAAGATCGCGGTGGCGTGGAGCGGGCTCCCCCCGGTGTGGGCTCGAATCCGATCGGCGGCTCGAGACGAGAGGTGATCGACGCCCATGGACACCCCCAGCTCGCGGATCGACGACGTGTCGAGGCCGCGGACACGCACCCAGGCGCCGTGGCCGTGCTCGACGAGCCGGTGGAACCCGGCGAGGTGTCCCCGCGGCGACCCGCTCCGCGACACTATGACGGTGAGGACTCGGTCGGCCTGGAGCCGTCGCAGGGCGAAGACGAGCGCCTGCAGCGAGGCGCGATCGGCCCATTGGGCATCGTCGATGAGGACCAGGACGGGCCCGGCCGCCTGCATCGTTCCGAGCAGTTCGAGCAGCGCGGCACCGACCCAGATCGGGTCTCGCACCTCACCGTTTCGATTGCCGAGTTCCGCCAGCGCCGGGTTCCCCGAATCCGGGGCCGCCCGGACAAGCTGTTCGATGACTCCGAAGGTGAGCAGCTGCTCGGCCTCCTCGCCGCTGGCCTCCCAGAGCTGAAACCCCTGTGCCTGACTGACGAAACGGTGCGCCAGGGCAGTCTTCCCGATGCCGGGCTCGCCGGTGAGGAGGACGACACGGGGATGACCGCCACGCACATCCGCGGCCTCGGCGAGCAGGCTCGCGAGCTCACTCCGTCTGCCGACGAAGGTTCCATCCACCTGTCCGCTCTCGTTGACCACTGGCGACAGATGCTACAGCCGACGTTACCCCGCTTTTTGGCGTGTCGTTGATGACGCCCTATCCGGCGAACGGCCACCTCGGGGCACCGAGCTCTCGCGACACCCCGCGCGCCGCCTCGACCACCGCCGTCGCGAGTCCGCGCGCGGTACCGCGCGGAAACACACGATCGGTGTCACCGACAACGGCGATCGCGCCGACGGCGTTGCTCTCGCGATCGAAGATGGGTGCGGCGATGCTGGATTCACCGAGCACCGCCTCGTCGCGCTCCGTTGCGATCGCCTGCAGGCGAATGGTGTTCAGTTGGATCCGCAGCGCCGCGGCGTTCGGCGTTCGCTTGGTCAAACGTTCCAGTGGAGCGGACATCAGGTTGTCGATCATGTCGCCCGGCGCAAAGGCGAGCAGCGCCTTACCGAGGGCGCTCGCATGCAACGGAAGTTGCGAGCCGACCTCGAGGATCTGCAGGGTCGCGTCGGGGCGAAACACGTGGTGGACAACCACGGCGCTCGGCCCATGCATGACACCGACGCGCACCGCGAACTTGGTGCGCACCGCGAGCTGTCCCGCATACGTGAGCGATCGCGAGCGCAACTCGTTGACGTCGAGATACGAGTAGCCGAGCTGCAGCAGGCCGGCACCGAGCTGGTACTTCTCCGAAACGCGGTCCTGCTCGACAAATCCTTGGACGAGCAACGTCTGCAGGAGACCGTGCACCGTCGGTCGCGCCAAGCCCAGCCTTTCAGCCAGCTCGCTGACACCCAACCTCCCCGGACCGCCCGCAAGCGCTTTGAGAATTGCGGCAGCGCGATCGACGGACTGGATGGTCGTTGGTCGCCGGCTATTCGGCATTGCTGAATTATGGTCGAGGATGTAGACTAGTCGGAATTCTGAACCGATGACGGGACAGTGAGGGAAGTCGTGGCCGTCGGGATTGTACTGGTGTCACACAGCCCACAACTGGCGGCGGGACTGACCCTCCTCGCTGGTCAGATGGCGGGTCCTGATGTTCACATCGAGCCTGCCGGCGGCGACCAGGATGGGGGGCTCGGCACATCGGATGAGCTGGTTCGCGCTGCGATCGAGCGAGCCGACCAGGGTGACGGCGTGCTCCTGCTCTGCGACCTGGGCAGCGCGATTCTCACCGTGCGCGACGTGCTCGACGGAAACGGCGACGGCCGGGTCCGCCTTGTCGACGCTCCCTTCGTTGAAGGCGCGGTGGCGGCCGCGGTGATTGCGTCGTCGGGAGCGCCGCTGGATGAGGTGGCGCGGGCAGCAGAGGAGGCGCGCGATGCTCGCAAGCTCTGAGGCAACCATGACGCTGCCGGAGGGTGTCGCCCTGCACGCCCGCCCGGCAGCTTTGTTCGTCCGCACCGCGATGCGCTTTCACTCGAAGATCGTCGTCGCCGCCAACGGGCGTGAGGCCGACGCCAAAAGCATCCTCAGCGTCCTCGGTCTCGGCGCCACCGCGGGCACGGTCCTGATCGTGCGCGCCGATGGTGACGATGCCGCAGCTGCGCTCGACGCGCTCGCAGAGTGTCTAGCCGGCGTCGTCGAGTAGCAGCCGCAGCGGGCGCGCCAGCGACTCCACCTCGGCCGCGGATTCGGCGGCGAGTGCGCGGTGTGCGATGCGCGACGCCTCTTCGTAGTCGAGGGCACGAACCCACGCTCGAACCCGCGCCACCGCGGCGGCGCCGACGCTGAGCTCGTCGACGCCCAACCCGACTAGGAGTGGCATCACCAGGGGATTCGACGCCGCCTCGCCGCAGACCTCGACGGGGATGGAGGCGGCCCGGGCGGCGTCAACGGTATCGGCGACCAGCTGGAGCACTGCCGGGTGGTGCGCCGGAGAGCCACCCGGCCGGGTGCGGTCGATGCCGAGCTGGAAGCTGGTCAGGTCGTTGGTTCCGATGCTGAACATCCCAACCTCGGGAGCGATGCGATCCGCCATCACGGCGGCCGCGGGAACCTCGACCATGGCCGCCATGAGCGGGACACGATTCCCCCGGCGCGCGGCGATGGGTTCGATGGCGGCACGGACCGCACGTACCTGACCGGGCTCGGTCACCATAGGAATCAGGATGCGGAGCTCGGTCGCATCGCCGGCCTCGAGGATTGCCTCGAGCTGCCAGGCGAGCGCGTCCGGGTCATCCAGGAGCAGCTCAACCCCGCGCCCGTACACTCCTTTAAGAAAGGGGGGCGTCTTGTCGCCGCCGAAATCCAGCAGGCGAACGGTCGCGGTCAGCCCTTTGAGCTGGGACAGCGTTGGCTTCAGCGACCGGCGGTGCTCGACGAGGGTCGGCCAGTGCTGCGCCTCCAGGAACGCCAGCTCGGTGCGCAGCAGGCCGACCCCGTCGGCCCCGGCCTCCAGCGCCACGCGCACCTCCGCCGGGGTGGCGGCATTTGCGAGAACCCGGACCGAGCGACCGTCCTGGGTGACCGTCGAGAGGGCATGACCCGCCATGGCTCGAGCACGCGACTCGCGGGCGGCCGCCATCGCCTGCCGCACCGTGTCGACATGCTCCCGATCCGGCGATGCGATGACCACGCTCCGGTCCCCGTCGACGATGCACAGCTGACCGTCTCCCAGCGAGAGGAGGTCCTGCCCCAGGCCGACGACCATGGGAAGACCCAATCCCCGGGCAACGATGGCGGCATGACCGGTGACGCCTCCGACCGCCAGGGCGATCCCGCGCACGTTGCCGTCGAGCTCGATGACGTCCGCCGGCCCGAGGTCGGACGCGATCAGAATCGTGTCGCCATCCGCGCCGCGACCGCCCGGCACCTCGTCGACGCCTGCGAGGCGGGACGCGCGCCGAGCGAGGCTCCTGACGTCGGCTGCCCGGGCGGCAAGCTCGGGATCCCCGATCATGTCCAGCTGCTCTGCGATCGCCTCCACCTCAACGCGAATGGCGCTGACCGCCGGCATGCCCCGTGTGAGCACGGCATTCGCGACTGCCCCGACGAGCACCGGGTCCTCGGCCATCATCACCCCGGCATCAAGGATGTCCGCCTCTTCGGTCCGGCCTTCAGCTCGAAGCGTCGCCGCGAGATCCTCGAGCTCGTGTGCCGATCGGGCCAGCGCCTCCAGCGCACGGTGTGCCGCCGCGGGGCGCGCGGCCTCGTCGAGGACGGTCGCGTCGATCTCGCCACCGGCATCCAGGTGCCGTACCGCTCCGAACGCTGTCCCCGGTGACGCCGGAACGCCAGCGAGCACTCGCTCGGTCATTCTATTAAGGAGTGCTCGCTACCGTCCGTTCCAGGGCGCGAATGATCATCGCCGTCGAGGTTGCGCCGGGATCCTGGTGTCCGATGGAGCGTTCACCCAGGTACGACGCGCGGCCCTTGCGCGCCTGCATTGGGATGGTGGCACGCATTCCGGCCTCCGCCGCCTCCGAGGCGGAGCGCAGCATCTCCCCGCTCGACGCGCCCCGCGCAAGCCCCTCTCGCATGGCGGCCACCGCAGGCTCGAGCGCGTCAACCATGGTCTTGTCACCCGGCACCGCAGCCCCGAGGTCCTGAACCGACGCCAGGGCCGCGGCCATCGCCTCGACAAGTTGCGCAAGGTCGAAGGTCGGTCCTTCTCCCAGGGCACGCCCTGCCTTGCGTAGCGCCGACCCCCAGAGCGGGCCGCTCGCGCCTCCGACGGTGGACACCAATGTCTTTCCGGAAAGGATCAGCAACTTTCCGGGTGTGCCGTCGGGTTCGGTGCTCAATGCCAGCGCTACGGCGTCGAATCCGCGGTTCATGTTGATGCCGTGGTCACCATCGCCGATCGCCGCGTCGAGCTGGACCAGGTAGTCCCGTTCGGCGCGGACCGATGCGGCGATTTCGTTCATCCACGCGGTGACGGTCTGCGCATCCATCGCTATAGCGACCGCCACGATAGCATCACCCTCCCCAGCGAAGTGCCGCAGTGTGCACGGGCGCGTCCCAGAGCGCGGTGAGCTGGTCGTCGAGCTCCAGGACCGTCAACGACGCGCCTGCCATCTCGAGCGACGTGATGTAACTGCCGACGAGATTGCGCACGGGTGTCAGCCCTGCGGCCCGCAGCCGCTTCTCCACTTCGCCGTAGAGCAGGTAGAGCTCGAGCAGCGGCGTGCCGCCCATGCCGTTGACGAAGGCGAGCACGTTTGAGCCAGGTTTGGCAGCAAGGTCGGACGTTACCGCTTCGACCATGATGTCCGCAATCTCAGCCGCGCTGCCGAGTGGCGCGCGACGGCGTCCCGGCTCACCGTGAATGCCGATGCCCACTTCCATCTCGCCCTCGGGGAGGTCGAAGATCGGCTTTCCCGATGCGGGAGGAACGCACGACGACAGTGCGATCCCGAAGGAGCGTCCGCGCTCGTTGACCTGACGTATGACGCTCACCACGGCCTCGAGCGAGTCGCCGCGCTCCGCCGCAGCGCCCCCGATCTTCTCGGCGAGGACCGTCGCCCCAACACCACGCCGGCCGGCGGTGTACAGCGAGTCCTGGACGGCGACATCATCGTCGATCACGATCGCCTCGACCTTGATCCCGTCGTCGGCAGCCTCGTCGGCTGCCATCTTGAAGTTGAGGACGTCGCCCGTGTAGTTCTTGACGATGTGGATGACCCCGGCTCCGCCGTCCACAGCCTTGGTGGCGGCCAGCATCTGATCGGGGACCGGGGACGTGAAGACCTCGCCGGGGCACGCGGCGTCGAGCATGCCGATGCCCACGAAGCCACCGTGGAGCGGCTCGTGTCCCGATCCGCCGCCGGAGATCAGCGCGACCTTGCCCTTGATCGGCGCATCCGCCCGAACCAGGATCTGGTTCGCGACGTCGTATCGGAGCACGTCAGGTACGGAGGCGGCGAGCCCGGCAAGCGATTCTTTGACCACCTGGTCCGGCTCGTTGATGATTTTCCGCATGCGCCTGGTGGCTGTGGCCATGGCTCGGCACTCCTGTTATTCGACATTATCGAACGTTGGTCGGAAATTACTCTTTTGGCGAGGGGGATGTCAATGGTTTTGTTGAGATGGTCCGAACCGGTGCCCTGACGGCCGTTTGGGCTCGGCGGCGTGGCCCCTCGAGGCCACGGCGTAGGCTCCGCGTGCATGGCTGGCAGAGCGTTTGTGACGGGTGCGAGCGGCTTTCTCGGGAAAGCGATCGTGGAGGAGCTCGCCGCTGCCGGTCGCCCGGTGCGAGCCCTCGCCCGCTCTGACGCGACCGCGCAGCGGCTCGCGGCGCTGGGCGCCGAGCCGGTCCGCGGCGACCTCCGCGACCGTGCTTCGCTCGAAGCCGGGTTCGCGGGATGCGATGTCGTCTACCACGCCGCCGGAGTGAACGCGTTCTGCCTGCCGGACCCGAGCCCGATGTTCGAGGTCAACGTCGCCGGCTCGAGAGCGGTGGTCCTCGCCGCCGCGGCGGCCGGCGTCGCCAGGGTGGTCTACACGTCGTCCGCAGCGACCCTCGACGTCGCGTCGGATGGTGTGAGCTCCGGTTCGCGTGGCCGGCGCCGGTTTCTGTCCAACTACGCGCGGTCGAAATTCGAGGCCGAGCGGGCGGTCAT
>Ga0070765_100002997_pt1 | contig 10795 bp, 6 predicted proteins | sample HubBroMetageWFT5_FD_71516 | JGI IMG/M metagenome (GOLD analysis project Ga0070765, IMG submission 71516) | Warmed and freeze-thawed soil microbial communities from the Hubbard Brook experimental Forest, New Hampshire - Hubbard Brook CCASE Soil... | ecosystem: Environmental > Terrestrial > Soil... | reverse complement strand
ACTTCCTCGGCGACGAAGAAGAAGAAATTGATGACGTGTTCGGGCTGGCCGCGGAATCGCTTGCGCAGGACCGGATCCTGGGTGGCAACGCCGACCGGGCAGGTATTGAGGTGACACTTGCGCATCATGATGCAGCCGGCGGCGATCAGCGGCGCGGTCGCGAATCCGAATTCGTCAGCGCCGAGCAGCGCACCGACGATCACGTCACGACCGGTACGAATGCCGCCATCGACCTGTACGGCGATGCGCCCGCGCAGCCGGTTGGCAACCAGCGTTTGGTGGGTCTCGGCGAGCCCGATTTCCCAAGGAGAGCCCGCATGCTTGATCGACGTCAGCGGTGAGGCGCCGGTGCCGCCCTCGAAGCCCGCGATCGTGACGTGATCGGCACGCGCCTTGGAGACGCCGGCTGCGACCGTACCTACGCCAACCTCGGAGACGAGCTTCACCGAAACGTCACCCGTCGGATTGACGTTCTTGAGATCGAAGATCAGCTGGGCGAGATCCTCGATCGAATAGATGTCGTGGTGTGGCGGCGGCGAGATCAGGCCGACGCCGGGCGTGGAATGGCGCACTTTGGCGATGATCTCATCCACCTTGTGCCCCGGCAGCTGTCCGCCCTCGCCGGGTTTCGCACCTTGCGCGACCTTGATCTGCATGACGTCGGAATTGACGAGATACTCCGTCGTGACGCCAAACCGGCCGGACGCCACCTGTTTGATGGCCGAGCGCATGGAATCGCCGTTCGGCAGTGGCTTATAGCGGTCGGATTCCTCGCCGCCTTCGCCGGTGTTCGACTTGCCGCCGATCCGGTTCATGGCGATAGCGAGCGTCGTATGGGCTTCGCGCGAGATCGACCCAAATGACATGGCGCCGGTCGCGAAGCGCCGCACGATGTTCTTGGCCGGCTCGACTTTTTCGATCGGGATCGGCTTGCGGCCGTCCTCATCAGCCGTCTTGAGCCGGAATAGGCCGCGGATGGTGAGGAGCTGCTCCGCCTGTTCGTTGAGCGTGCCGGCAAAGGTCCGATAATGGTCGTAGGAGTTGCCGCGGACCGCGTGTTGCAGTGACGCCACCGTCGTTGCGGTCCACACGTGGTCTTCACCGCGGACCCGATAGGCATACTCGCCGCCGACATCGAGCGCGTTGCGATAGATCGGCGAGTCGCTGAAGGCATCGCGGTGGCGCTGCACGGTTTCCTGGCTGATCTCGGCAAGGCTCACGCCTTCGATCCGGGTCGCGGTTCCCGTGAAGTATTCCGAAACGAACTCTGACTTGAGGCCAACGGCGTCAAAGATCTGCGCGCCGCAATAGGACTGGTATGTCGAGATGCCCATCTTGGACATCACCTTGAGCAGCCCCTTGTCGATCGACTTGATGTAACGCTTGATGATCTCTTTTTCTTCGAGCTTCTGGGGCAAATCGTCCTTCATCGCCGCAAGGGTTTCGAAGGCGAGATAGGGATTGATAGCCTCGGCGCCGTAGCCGGCGAGGCAGGCAAAGTGATGGACCTCGCGCGGTTCGCCGGTTTCCAGGACCAAGCCAACCGACGTCCGCAGGCCTTTGCGGATGAGATAGTGATGCACGGCTGCGCACGCGAGCAGCGAGGGAATCGGAATGCGATCGGAGCTGGTGGCACGATCGGACAGGATGATGATGTTGATACCGTCGCGCACCGCGTCTTCGGCCTGGGCGCAGAGATAGTCTAATGCGGGCTCCATGCCGGCCGTGCCGTACTCGGCCGGCCAGGTCGCATCAAGCGTCAGCGACTTGAAATGCGAATCGCTCACTTCCGAGATCGACCGGATCTTTTCAAGATCCGCGTTGGTCAGGATCGGCTGACGAACTTCGAGCCGCTTGGTGTGCGACATGCCCGCGAGATCGAATAGATTGGGCCGCGGTCCAATGATGGACACGAGGCTCATCACGAGTTCTTCGCGGATGGGGTCGATCGGGGGATTCGTGACCTGCGCGAAATTCTGCTTGAAGTAGGTGAACAGCAGTTTTGGCTTGTCCGACAGCGCCGAGATCGGCGTGTCGTTGCCCATGGAACCGATCGCTTCCTCGCCGGTGGAGCCCATCGGCGACATCAGCATCTTGAGATCTTCTTGGGTGTATCCAAAGCTCTGTTGGCGGTCGAGCAACGAGAGGTTGGACAACGCGGGACGCCCAGCTGCCTCCGGCAGGTCCTCCAGCACGATTTGCGTATTGCGCAGCCACTCTGCGTAGGGATGGCTGCGGGCTAGTTTGGCTTTGATCTCTTCGTCTGGGATCAAGCGGCCTTCTTCGAGATCGACGAGCAGCATCTTTCCCGGTTGCAGCCGCCACTTGGTGACGATGTCCTTCTCGGGAATGTGCAGAACGCCCATCTCTGATGCCATGACGATGCGGCCATCGCGCGTGAGCAGATAGCGTGCGGGCCGCAGCCCGTTGCGATCAAGCGTCGCGCCGATCTGGCGTCCGTCCGTGAAGGCGATGGCCGCCGGGCCGTCCCATGGCTCCATCAGCGCCGCGTTGTACTCGTAGAATGCGCGGCGCTCCTCATCCATGAGCGGATTTCCCGCCCAGGCTTCGGGAATCATCATCATCATCGCGTGGGCGAGCGAGTAGCCGCCTTGCACGAGAAACTCGAGCGCATTGTCGAAACAGGCGGTGTCGGATTGGCCCTCATAGGAGATCGGCCACAGTTTGTTGATGTCGTCGCCGATGAGGTCCGAGCGCGCCAGCGCTTGCCGGGCCGCCATCCAATTATTGTTTCCGCGCAGCGTGTTGATTTCGCCGTTATGCGCGATCATTCGATAAGGATGCGCCAACGACCAGGTCGGAAACGTGTTGGTCGAGAAGCGCTGGTGAACAAGCGCGAGCGCGCTCTCGAAATCCTCGTCGTTCAGATCGGGGTAGTAGGCGCCGAGCTGATCGGCCAGGAACATGCCTTTGTAAATCAGGGTGCGGCACGAAATCGATACCGGATAATAGCCGGAGTTGCGCCGTTCGCGACGATTGTAGAGAATCCCCGAGATCGTCTTGCGCAAGATGTAGAGTCGACGTTCGAATTCGTCCTCTGACGTCATTCGCTTCGCGCGCTCGATAAACACTTGGCGGTGCACCGGCTCGGTGGGCTTGACCGACTCGCCGAGCGTCGCATTGCTGGTGGGCACGTCGCGCCAGCCGATGAGTCGCATGCCCTGGCGTGAGACTTCCTCGGCGAAGACGCCCATGATTTCCTGTCGCCATTCTGCATCATGGGGCATGAACAGCGCGCCAACCCCGTATCGGCCGGGCGCGGGCAATGCAAAGCCGAGCTCGGCCGCCTGCTTGACAAAAAACTTGTGCGGAATCTGAACGAGGATGCCCGCGCCGTCGCCGGCGCGCGGATCGGCGCCGACGGCACCGCGGTGCTCGAGATTGACGAGGATGGTCAAAGCATCCTCAACGATCTTATGGGACTTCGTGCCTTTGATGTCGGCGATGAAGCCGACGCCGCAAGAATCCTTGTCGACCGCGGGATCGTACAACCCGCGCGCCGCTGGCACGCCAGGGTCGGCCTGCGGCAACGACCCATTGATGCTGCCGGGCTTCTGATGGGAAGTATTGTGCCCGGCGTTCTCCGGGTCGAACCCTGTGGCACTCATCGACTCGTCCTCGCGTCCTCGCGGCGCACCGGCCGGCTGCCGTGCCCGCATGTCTTCCTCCTTCGTGGCGCCCGCCATGGTCGGAGGTGAACCGTTCTCGCGCCGGAAACCGGCCGCCTGCCGTTCCAGCATTCGCTATGTGGCTGCTCGTGTTAAAGGTCGCCGACGGACCCGCGTCGCCAGCCGCCCCACCGCGCGCCATTGGCATCGATCGCCAACTGGGACAACAGTGCTGTCCTACCCGTCGAACATGCCAAAATTCTGCCACGGACACAAGAGTTTGCCACCTGAAATATGCCGCCGGCAGACACCTTGTTGCCGCTGACCCGCTCGCGGCGCAATCAATAGAACAGAAGAAGCATTATCGCGCCACAAGATTGCGCGCGAACGGCGCCGATGGGGCCAAAGAAAAGTCAAATCAAGCCGCCTTTCCTTCGCACGGCCCCCCGTTCAAAATGCGGCCTCTTGACGGGGAGGCTGCATGTATTTTGCGAGTGACAATGCGGCGGGCGTGGCGCCCGCCATTCTTGACGCGCTCCAACGGGCGAACGCAGGCTTTGCGCTTGGCTACGGCCAGGACGAAGCGACCAAGCGCCTCGAGCGTCGATTCTCAGAGCTCTTCGAACGCGAGGTCGCCGTCTTTCTGGTGTCGACCGGTACCGCCGCAAACGCGCTGGCCCTCGCACACGTCTCGCCGCCCTGGGGCGCCGTGATTTGTCATGGCGAAGCTCATATCGCCAAGGACGAATGCGGCGCGCCTGAGTTTTTTGGCGGCGGGCTCAAGCTGGTCGGCTTAGCGGGCGAGGGCTGCAAGATCACGGCGAGCGCGCTCGCGCAGACGCTTGAGCGCACGGCATGGGGCGGTCCGCACCACGTGACCCCCGCTGTATTGTCGCTCACACAGGCAACCGAAGCGGGGACGGTTTACCAGCCGAACGAGATCGCGGATCTGGCTGCACTCGCTCGTTCGCGCGGGATCGCCGTTCACATGGACGGTGCGCGGTTCGCAAATGCCTTGGTAAGGCTTGGCCTCACCGCGGCAGAGGCGACGTGGAAGGCCGGCGTCGACGTTCTCTCCTTCGGCGCGACCAAAGGCGGCGCGATGGCGGCCGAAGCAGTGGTGTTTTTCGATTCCGCACGCGCTGCTTCGATGCCCGAGCGGCGCAAACGTGGCGGCCATCTCATTTCCAAGCATCGATTCCTTGCCGTGCAGATGGAAGCTTTTCTGACGGACGGTCTGTGGCTCACCCTTGCGCGTCACGCCAATGACATGGCCGATCGCCTGGCCAAGCGATTGTCTGCCATCGGACTGATGCCGGTGTGGCCGGTCGAGGCCAATCTGGTTTTTTCCGTGATCTCATGTGAGGCGCACGATCGTCTGCAGGCCGCGGGCGCCCAATATTACGCCATGCAAAGCAACAGCCTGCCGGAATCAGTCAAAATCGCCTCCGATTCGCTGCTCATTCGCCTGGTCACGTCATTTTCCACAACGGAAGCAGACATTGATCGCTTTGTCGTGATCGCACAGGGATGAGGCGCCCAAGCTCTGCCCCAATCCGGCGTTGTTATCGGTGGTAGGCGATGAAACCGGCGGCGATGTCGTATTGCCTCCGTCGATCGGGAGGAGCGAGCGTGAAGACTTCGACCTTCGTGCTAGTGGTGATCGGGACCCTCGGCACCTTCGGTTCAGGCGCTGTGGCCGATCCGCTTGGCCCTCCGCCGTACGCGGCCGCGGATGCTGTGGGGCCGTACCAGGTTATGAACATTGTTCGCGCAAGCGGCTTCCGTCCGCTGAGCCCGCCCCTTCGGCGAGGTCGCGTTTTTTGGCTGCAGGCCATGGCAAGAAACGGCGAGGATGTGCGTATTGCCGTCGATGCCAGTTCGGGGAGCATCGTGTCGGTCGCACCCATGGACGAGGGGTCGCCAGATTACCGTGCGGCCTCCGGCTATGAGCGGGCACCGATGTATGAACCCGGATCCCCTTATGGGCGGTCAGGACCTTACCACTATGGCGCGCTGGAGCCGATGACGAGCGGAAGAGGCTCATACGCACCGCCGCCGGAGCCAGCACCGGGGGCTAGATCGGTAGCGCCAATTGGGCCGTCCGTTGCTATGACGCCGCCACGCACGCCGCTTCCGCGACCTCGGCCGGCAGAGACAGCACTCGCCAGTCCCTCGGATGCCAAAATCGCCACCCCCGAAGCGCCAGCGCAGCCGTCACCGCCGCAAGCGGCAGCAATAAACAAAGACGGCGCGGACCAGGCAACGACGGCTGAAAAGCCGGCAGAAAAACCAGCAGAAAAACCAGCAGAAAAACCGGCAGAAAAGCCGACTACGACGACGTTGCCGCCCGTGACGCCGCTCGATTGAGTCGATGGTCAAAAAAAAAGCGCCCCGGAAATCCGGGGCGCCCAGACAGCACGATCACGACAGCAAGATCAGCGGGAAAGTGACTTCCGGGCTTTCCGTCCGATCAAGCTTTAGATTTTCTCAACTGATCTTCAAGCGGCCTTGGCCTCGATCACCTCAGCATTGGATTTTCCATTGCTGATCGGAATTTGGCGCGGCTTCATCGCCTCGGGAACCTGACGGACGAGGTCGATATGCAAGAGGCCATGTTCAAGCGTTGCGCCTTTTACCTCGACATGATCGGCGAGCTGGAACCGACGCTCGAAGGCACGAGCTGCGATGCCCTGATGCAGGACTTCGCCCTTTTTCTCCTCGGTCTTTTCCTTTTTCTCGCCGCGGATCAGGAGCGTGGCCTCCTTCGCCTCGATCGTGAGCTCGGGCTCGGAGAATCCGGCAACGGCCACGCTAATGCGATAGGCGTTGTCGCCGGTTCGTTCGATATTGTAGGGCGGGTAACCAGGGGTGGCGTCCAAACCCGTGACTTGATCGAGCAGAGAAAACAGGCGATCGAAGCCGACGGTTGAACGGTAGAGGGGAGCAAGATCAAACGTACGCATGGCATATCCTCGGTTTGAGCGACATGTGGTGGTCCGCACTAGGGGCCGGACCGGGTTTTTGCGCAGCCCTGCGGGCCTGCGCAGCTTGGATATGGGAATGGGCCTGAAAGCTCGCAAGAGGGCCGACTGGGGGCGAAAGTGACGGCTTTGGGATAGTTAAAGGACGGTGATTTTAGCCTTCTGCCCGCGCCGACGCTGGGATCTCAGCAACGTTGTTTCCGACAACATCGCGAATCAGGCGTTCGTAGTGCAAACTTGAATCTGCTGCCAGATGGACAGTGACTTTTGCTGAACGAGTGTCGCCGGGACTGCTATAAAGCTGCCGTCCGCGTCGGGGGCGCGCAGCCACGCCTATGAAGCTCATCTCGATTCCAGCCAATCCCGTACCAGAAGACGTCGTCACCGGGATGCTGAAGACGCCGGACGGCGTCTCATTGCGATTCGCACGCTGGGCTCCCCCACCGGGCCGCAAGGGTACGGTCTGCTTGTTCGGTGGTCGTGCCGAGTTCATCGAGAAATACTTCGAAACTGTCCGGGATCTGCGCGCACGTGGGTTTGCGGTTGCGACGCTCGATTGGCGCGGACAGGGGCTGTCGGAGCGTGCACTGAGCGATCCCTTCAAGGGACACGTGGGTGATTTTTCCGAATACGACATCGACCTCGAAACCTTCATGCGGGACGTCGTGTTGCCGGACTGTCCGCCGCCGCTCTTCGCGCTCGCTCATTCCATGGGCGCCACGGTCATCATTCGTGCTGCCTATCGCGGCCACCGCTGGTTCGATCGCATTGTCTTGTCCGCGCCCATGGTACGCTTGGCGCAAAACCCGATGCTTGGATACGCAAACAAGGTCGCGCGGTTGTTGCGTCTCAGCGGTCTCGGCTCAGCTTATATCCCGGGTGGCGATCCGACCGTGCTGGCAACGCGCTCCTTCGTCAGCAACATTCTGACGTCCGATCCCGTCCGCTACGCGCGCATGGCGGCCATCTTGGAGGCCGAGCCCGCGCTCGGTATAGGCGCGCCGACGATTGGATGGGCCAACGCTGCGTTCAAGGCCATGGCCAGCTTCGCCGATCCGGCCTATCCCTCGCAGATCCGCCAGCCGATCCTGATTGCCGCGGCCGGCCGCGACCAACTCGTCTCGACGCCCGCAATTGAGGACTTCGCTATTCACCTTCGCGCCGGGGCTCATGTCGTCATCGCCGGCGCGCTGCACGAAATTCTGATGGAGCAGGATCATTATCGCATGCAGTTCTGGGCGGCGTGCGATGCGTTTGTGCCGGGTTCTCCGCTGTTCGGCTGAGTTGATCTTGCCCAGAGCATGATCCCGAAAAGTGGATACCGGTTTTCGGAAAAGATCATGCTCCAACTAAATGGCTAGGGTGGGACGATTCGAAGAAAAGTCATCCCGCTCTAGCGTTATCACCGCATCAGCAATTCGATCGCGGCCTCGTGGACCCGCCGGTCGCCCGCCGCGATGATACGCCCGCCGGCCTCGGCCCCCTCTCCGTTCCACGTCGTGACAACGCCTCGTGCCCCCGTGATGATCGGGATGAGCGGGACAATGTCGTGTGGCTTGATGTCGGTTTCGATGACGAGGTCGACATGGCCGGCGGCAAGCATGCAATAGGCGTAGCAGTCGCCGCCGTAGCGCGAGAGCCGCACAGCCTCTTCCACCCGTCCAAACGCGGCGCGATCGGCGTCGTTCATCAGGCGCGGACTGGTGGTATAGAGCACGGCTTGCTTGAGTTCGGCGCAGGGGCGCACGATGAGCTGTCGTTCACCGGCCGGACCGCGATAGCGTGCGATTTGTCCGTCGCCATTGAATCGTTCACGCAAGTATGGCTGGTGCATCACCCCGAAGACCGGCTTGCCGAAACGGGTCAGCGCGATCAGCGTGCCCCACGCCGGCATCCCCGAAATGAATGACTTGGTGCCGTCGATCGGATCAAGCACCCATACGTATTCGGCGTCGGCACGTTCGTCCCCATATTCCTCGCCAACGATGCCATGATCGGGAAACATCCGGCGGATCAGCGTCCGCATGGACGTTTCGGCAGCGCGATCGGCGGCGGTGACGGGATCAAAAGCGCTTCCGGGGTTTTTGTCCTCGACGCTCAGCGCCGTTCGGAAAAACGGCAAGATCGCCTCGCCCGAAACGGTGGCCAGCTGATCAACGAAAGCTGCGAAGTCGACCGCAGTCATGGCTACTCTCTGTTTCAGGCCGCTGGTGTCCGGCTTCCGAAGTTCGCAAATCCTTGCGGCACCTCTGATGCGAGCTTCGGAATCAAAGCGACACCAACAAGCCGCTACCGGGTTTTGGGCAACGCAATGAAGTGTACGCGGATTGCGTAAACATCTTTGCGGCGCAATCAACGCAGTGCTGATCGCTTATACCGTCCGATGCCGTTTTCCCCAGGAAACAGCGGGTCCGGTTCAACTTGGTTTTGGATTTCACAGGATTGATGGCACGCGGGCCGAGAAATAGCCCCAACGGCGTCTGCGAACTCGCTTGTTGCGGTGATCGATATTTTTCCCGAACAGGCCGATGTCTATCCGCTCGTTACTTATCTCGGTGCGCACGATCCGCGCCGAGAGCCGCGGTGATTTCTTCGGGCACGCCACGGCGGGTCCAGGATTACGAAACCATGGGATCGCGACGCGAATTTCTGCCGCCGGTAGGGGGCTGTGAAAATAGGTCAATGCCCCTTGCTTTTTGTGCGGCGCACTGACATATTGTTGCAGCGCGGTAGCGCGATTACTCGCGTTGCCGCCGCCCTCCTTGGGCGTTTCCTCCCTAGACTTGGGCCGCTTGCACCCGCGAGCGGCCCTTTTTTCTTGCCGAAACCAGCAAATCGCGCTCATGCCGCCTGAACTGGCTGCATAACCTCGCGCCTGCCTCCGGCCTCGCGCATCAGACCTAGCAGAACGCGATTACACCGTCATGTGTTTTGCGTATTGCTGCTATGCAGCAACTGGCCGCTACTCCGCTGCCGCCCGATAGGGCCGAATTTCGTCAATGGGCATTCTGCCGAGCTGGTCTGCCAAGGTCTCAAGGTCGGCAGCCAATCGGGAAAATGTCGCGGCTCGTTCGTAGCGCCGCTCATCCATGTAGAGCCCGCGATTGATTTCAAGTTGGATTGCGTGCAGCCCGGCCGACGGATTGCCGTAGTGCTCGGTGATGAAACCGCCGGCATAGGGCTTGTTCCGGCTGACCGAGTATCCGAGCTCGGTCAGGGTTGACTCGATGGTCTCCGACACGATCGCAACGCAGCTCGTGCCATATCGGTCACCGAGCACCACATCGGCGCGCGGACGCTCATCCTTCGCGCCCGCGGTTGACGGCATCGAGTGACAGTCGACCAGGACCGCGGCACCACACTGGCGATGGACTTTGGTCACAAGGCGTCGCAGCGCGCGATGATAGGGCTTGTACAGCTCTTCGATGCGCCCCAATGCATCATCCACCGGAATCCGCTGGTCGTAGATTTCCTGTGCGTCGCCGACGACCCTCGCAACGGTGCCGAGGCCGCCCGCGACCCGCATCGAGCGTGTATTGGCAAAGGACGGCAGGCGTCCTTCGAACATACGAGGGTCGAGCTCATACGGCTCGCGGTTGACATCAACGTAGCAGCGGGGGAAATGCGCGCGCATCAACGGGTGACCACGCTGCACGACGCCCAGGAACAGCTCGTCGACAAAGGAGTCCTCCGAACGCCGCAGCGAGGCGAGGTCGAGCCGCGCGGCCGTGAGGAATGAGCGGGGATAGATGTTCCCGCTGTGCGGCGAGTTAAAGACGATTGCGCCGGCCCACTCGGAGGGCTCCAGAATCTCGAACGGTGGATTGAGCTCGGTTTTGGGGTCGGTCATGACATCATGCGGCCAGCGCTCACGGGTGAAAAAAATGTGCCTTCTGTCCTTGTCCCGAATGGGCGGCACTTATCCCCTTACGAGATATCAGCATTGGCATTTTCTATGTCATGATGGGAAATGCCAAGCTGCTTCTTGGTTCACCCCATGTTTACCCGCTGTAAGGCTTATGGGATGAAGGAAGGGGATAAGGGGTGGGGCAGGGGGTGCTGGCCCGCGACCCCGTATTGGGATGTCGATGAGCCATGAAATGACGAAAATCCTTCTCGCCGAAGATGATACCGACATGCGGCGCTTTTTGGTTAAGGCGCTCCAGAATGCCGGCTTCGACG
>Ga0070765_100002994_pt1 | contig 10799 bp, 6 predicted proteins | sample HubBroMetageWFT5_FD_71516 | JGI IMG/M metagenome (GOLD analysis project Ga0070765, IMG submission 71516) | Warmed and freeze-thawed soil microbial communities from the Hubbard Brook experimental Forest, New Hampshire - Hubbard Brook CCASE Soil... | ecosystem: Environmental > Terrestrial > Soil... | reverse complement strand
CCAAGCTTGCTCCTGGATTCGTTGGCGCGCTTTTGGCGATTTGGGTTGGAGCTGCCGAGCAGGCGCGACAGGCGTTGCAGGCGCTTGGCGTAGGCGGCGGGCTCGTAGACTTTTTCCAGGACGCGCTTGTAGTCGGACAGGATTTCGCTGCGCGGCCGCAGCGTGTCGAAATTCAAGCCTTGCGTACATTGATCCATGCCGACGACGCCGTCCGATAGAAGCGCGGCGTGCAGGCGGCCCTCGGTCGCGAGCCGGCGCGTCAGTTGGGTGTTCGGCAGGGCATAAAGCAGGCCGACCATGGCGACCGGAATGGCGGCGTCCTCGATAAGCGTGACGATGGCGTCGGCAATTGATCCGCGCTCGCTGTCGAAGCCGACGATGAAACCCGCTGTCACATAGAGCCCGGCCGCGTAGATCTTATGGACGCTCTGGACGATGTCGCGCCGCGTATTCTGCTTTTTGCGCATCGCGATCAGCGTGTCACTGTCCGGGCTCTCGATGCCGATGAAAACGCCGATGAAGTTGGCCGCGTTCAAGAGCCGCAGCAGTTCCCCGTCGTCGGCCAGGTTGAGCGACGCCTCGGTGGTGAACTCGAACGGATAGTCATGTTGTTCGAGCCAGGTCTTCAGCTCGGGCAGGAACGCCTTGACCGCCTTCTTGTTGCCGATGAGGTTATCGTCGACGAAATCGACGTGACCGCGGTAGCCGAGACGATACAGCGTCTCCAGCTCGTTGAGCATTTGGGCGTTGGTCTTGGCGCGGGGAACCCGCCCGTAAAGCTCGATGATGTCGCAGAACTCGCAGGTGAACGGACAGCCGCGCGAGAATTGCACGCCGACGTAAAGATAATTCTCGACCTTCAGGAGATCGAATCGCGGAACCGGCGTCTTGGTGACGTCGATGGTGAACTTTTCGGCCTCGAAGACGCCGTCGCGGGCACCCGCGTCCCACGCCTCGATGAACTTGTCGATGATGCCCTCGGCTTCGCCGAGCACCTGAAAATTTGCTTTGCTGAAAAGGGTAGGAACCGAGGTCACGCCCGGCCCGCCGACTACGACCGGCTTGCCCCGCGCCCGGCACAGATCGATGATGGCGATCGTGTCGAAATATTGCGGCAGCATGCCGCCGGTCATGACCATATCGGCCCAGTCGAGATCGCTGTCGGAGAGCGTCTCGGCGTTGCGGTCGACCAGCCGGACGGTCCACTGCGGTGGCAGGAGCGCCGCGACGGTGATGAGGCCGAGAGGCGTGGTCGGGTATTTCGCGTTCAAGACTTCGCAGGCCGCCGCGAAGTTCCAAAACGTTTCCGCACTGAAGCGCGGGTAAACCATCAGGACGTTACACCGAGATGCAGACGGCATTAGTCCTCGCGGCATAGTGCAGACCACGTCCTGCGCCATATTCGAGATTTCTCGAATGGCGACCGAACTGCACCATAGCGCTGTACTGTGTCACATGGAAGGCGCCTATGAAGCGGAAACACTCCCCCGCGGGTCGGTGACACGGGTCGACTGCTCGCCTGCGCCGCTTTGTGGGCGAGTCATCAACGGCCGAATGAGGGTATCAATTGCCAGTGATCAAATAAGACTTTCGCAATGGGCAATTGCCGGCCGCGAAATGACGCTATGGGTCAGAAGCTGCCGATTTACGATGGCCGCGCAACGTCCGCTTACCCCCCGAAAGCAACCAGATCGCTGCGTCGCGCTAAGTGACGCTCAGGGCCATGAGCGACATTTCGCGCTGCGGCAATTCGGGAAGATTCAAATGGGCTATTTGGCGACACGATGCTAGCGGTTGGCGGCGGTTACCTAATTTGGGCGTTACGCGGATCGCACACCCGCAATAAATTGGCCGACTTCGGTGGCGAGTTTAACGGCGTGCGAGAGAGTACAACGGCGGCTTCGAGCACTTGGCTTGCGACATCGCCGCTCCGATTCGAAGCTTCCTCAATGGTCGCGACTATTTGCCTGAACCTCTCGCGCGCTATCTGCCACTAGTTGTGCGTTAGCGCTGGCTCGTGCGTCACGGTAGTTTGCTGCACCGACACGCCGATCTCACCCGCGATGGGTTGCATTTGAACAATCGTGTCGGCGCTGCTCCGAAGTTCACCTACTGAACTTCGAACCGTTGCCTGTATTTGTGATACGCGCGTGCTTTTTGCTCACGCCGCCGTCGGCTCGGCGATGTCCGTCACCGCAAGGTCCGCCTCGCGTGCCCGCTCCGAAAGGCAGAGCGCGGCCAAAAGCCCAATGGCGGCGCCAAACATCACGTAAAAAGCGGCGGCGACTGGTGTACCGGTGATCTGAATGAGCCAGGTGACGAAGAACTGCGCGAAGCCGCCGAAAATCATGACGGCGAAATTGTAAGCGACCGCAAGCCCTGTCGAGCGCACATGCGCCGGAAACTGCTCCGCCAGCGCCGTCGACATGGGACCGTAGAACGCGCCCAGCACGCCGCACAGCGCGACCTGCGTGATCATCAGATTGCGATACGACGGACTGTCGTGCAGCCAGAAAAACAGCGGGTAGGTCACCGCAAGATAAACCAGCAGCGCCCCGAAAATGATCGGTTTACGTCCGACGCGATCCGACAGCGCGCCGAACAGGGGAATGAGCACGACCATGCAGGCGAGGCCCACCGCCTGCGCGGTGAACGCCTGGTCGAGCGGCAGATGTAGCTGGATGCGGGCGAAAGTCGGCATGTACAGCAGGATCACATAGAATGAGATCGTCCCTGACACCACGATGCCCATGCACGCCAGCGTAGCCTTGGTGTGCGTGGCAAGCGTTGAGCCGAGGGACTGCCGCTGGTCAGCTCCGCCGCGCGCCGCAAGAAACGCTTCCGTCTCGTCAAGATTGCGCCGGATATAGAGACCAAGCGGCCCGATCACGAGACCGAATAGAAACGGCACGCGCCAGCCCCAGGCGTCGAGCGCCGCGGGTGTCAGCGCGCGCGTCAGGAAGGCGCCCAGCAATGCACCTGTGAGCACGGCCAAGCCCTGGCCGACCATCTGCCAGGAGCCATAGAGGCCTCGGTGTTGCGCTGGCGCGGTTTCGATCAGGAACGACGTGGCGCTGGCGAATTCGCCGCCGGTCGCGAAACCCTGCAACAGCCGGGCCGACACGATGATCGCCGGCGCCGCAACGCCGACGGCGAAATAGGTCGGCGCGAACCCGATCATGGCGATGGCCACCGTCATCATAGCGATGACCATCAGCAATGCGGCCTTGCGCCCCTTGCGATCGGCATAGATTCCGAGCACGATGCCGCCGACGGGGCGCATGAAAAAGCCGACACTGAATGTTGCAAACGTGAGCATCAGCGAGGCGTATTGGCTGTCAGTGGGAAAAAACAATTTCGCGATGATCACCGCGAAGAAGCCGAAGACCAGGAAGTCATACCATTCCAGCGCGTTACCGACGACGGCTGCGGCGACTTGGTAGGGCTTCGGCGCTGTCTGCGTGGGCGACATTGGTACCCCCTACTGGCACTCTCTCCGCTTGTTTGCGGAGCGATCAGGCAACCACCGCGTCTGTGCGAACCACCTTGTTCGGAGAAGCAGGCTGGTGGCGGGCCGATTTCGCAGAAGCCCGAACTATTGACGAGTCTCCAAATCTATAGCGGTGAATGGTATAGCGCAAGATTGGCACCGGCCGCGGGCGGCCGATCAGTTCATGTGGTTAGCGCGATGTTGCCGATCTGGGAGCAAACATTTTTCCGTGGCCGGTTTTGTATTTTTTGGAGCGAGACCCTTTATTATTGAAAGTTCTTTTTCTGTCCTTCGGAGAGAGCGAAGAATCATCGCCAGCTTCTCGAAGTGTGCAGTCGTTCAAAGTATTTCTCGTGAGGCATCTAGAGATACCGGGCTACGACCTTACGGATATAGGATACCCAGTGTGAAATCGACCAACTCCTCATAAGGCCAACTCGTCGAGCAAGACCTTAGCCTGCTTCAAGTCAAGCGTGTCAAAGCCCTCGGTGAACCGGCCATAGATCGGAGCGAGAAGATCGCGGGCCTCATTCCGCCTTCCTCGATCGCGCCAGAGCCGTGCCATGCTCATCGCCGCCCGCAGCTCCCATGACCTCGTTTGCTGCGCGCGCGCAACCGCGAGCGCGCGCTCGAAATACGCTTGCGCTTTCGCCGTATCCCGCTGGGGCGATCTAAGTGCGATTTCCCCAGCATTCCGGTGGACTTCGGCCTCGAACCACTTATTGGTTGTTTCCACCGCCGCTATCGCTTCGCCTATGCAGTGCCAAGAATCATCAAATTGGCAAAGGTCCGCATGGGCTGTCGCAAGGCACAACGAGTAGAACGGCACCATCAATGTTGTACCCAATGACCGATATGCGGTGAGGCCCGAAGTGATCACTTGGGCTGCATCCGCAGCTCTACCGGCCAGCGCGAAGATGCAACCTCGCACCGTCACTCCCATCGCCTTCCAGAAGGGACTACCTTTTTGGCCCGCCAAAGTGATTAGTTCATTGCTCAGCGCGTCGCCTGACGCATAGTTTCCACATAAGGTTTCCGTAATACATGCCCAATACAGAATGAACATCAAGTTACCAGCTTGGCCGATCTCACGCGCATGCTCGAGCGCATGCTTGCTGTCCGCAAGCGCGGCTTCGGGATAGCCAAGGAGCCATGAAGCGGGCGATCGAAAGGCTAACGTCCGCACCTTGCTGTCTACGGTAAAACGCGTCGCCAGCGGACGATGTGCCTCAGGATCGTAGAGCTTGAGCGCGCGATCGAAATGCGCTTGGCCTTCCACCACCTCTCCCGTAAATGTTAAGCAAACTCCCATGATGCTATGCCCGATTGTAATGGGGGCTGTCGCACCTTGACTCTCGGCGAGCGTCAGGAACTGCGGTGCAAGCTTACGCATTGCGTCGCCATCGAACGCATTAAAGTTGATGATAAATAAGCTGAACAGGACCGAGAACAACAGCACGGGATCTTTGAGAGGCTCGCCCAGTGCTTCAGCTTCTTCGATCAATAGACGTGCGCGATCCGCAGCCGCCTTGGCTTCCGGCGTAGCATATCCTTTGACATGAAGGAGTGGGCTTATGACGGCGACCTGAAGCTCGATGTGTTGTTGGCGCAGCGTTGGTGTGACGGGCAACGTGGCTATCAGGTCAATTGCCTGAGTGAGCTGCTCGATGGCCTCGACAAGCGCCGATCGCTTTAGCGACCGCTGTCCGGCCTTGCCCCAAAGCGCAGCCGCCTTTTCGATCAGCCCGGCCTCGGTGCAATGGCGCGCCACAAGCTCCGGCTGATTCTCTGCGATCTCGGCAAATTGGCGCTCGAGGATTTCAGCGATACGGGCATGAAGCGCGCGTCGCGGCTCGCGCAGCAGCGTGCCATAGGCGGCGTCCTGCACCAGGGCATGCTTGAACAAATACGCCGCATGCGGCGGCGCGCCATGTCGGAAAAGCAAACCAGCCGCAATGAGGGAGTCGAGCGCCGATCTCAGCTCCGCCTCCGGTTGGCGCACCACCGCAGCCAGCAGGGCGTGTGAGAACTCCCGTCCGATCGCCGCCCCGATCTGCGCTACTTCCTTGGCCGGGCCGAGCCGGTCGAGCCGCGCCATCAGCGAGGCGTGCAAGCTTGCCGGAACGGCCAGGGGCGGCGACGGAACGGCCGCGGCAATGCGCTGGGCCGCGCTCTCACCCTCCGCCTCAAGCACCGCCTTCGTCATCTCCTCCACGAACAGAGGAATGCCGTCGCTGCGCTCGATGATGTCCTGCCGGACGCTCACTGGGATGAGCTTGTTGCCGACGATGCGGTCGATCATGGCGTCGACTTCGCTCTCTGTCAGCCGATTGATGGTGAGGGAGGTGACATGCGGCCGTCCAATCCAGGGCGGCTCGAATTCCGGCCGGAACGTCACGATCAGCAGCATCCGAAGCGCCACGATCCGGTCAACCACCCGGCTGAACGCTTCCAAGCTCGTGGGGTCTGTCCAATGCGCATCCTCGAAGATCATCAGCACCGGATTTTGGCGTGCCAGGGCCTGCATTTGCAAAAGGAGCGCTTCCAGCGTTCCTTGCCGGCGCTGTTCCGGGGTTAGCTCGTGTGCGGGATAGCGTCCGTCGTTCGGCAGCGACAGCATCTCGGCAATGAGCGCCGCGTCCCTTATCGAGGTCGAGGTCTTGGCGAGCAGCGCAGCGAGCTTGTCGAGTTTCGCTTGCGGGGTGTCGTCGCGCGCCAGTCTGGCGGCACCTTCGATCTGGCCGATGATCGGATAAAGCGCGCTGTCCGTATGCTGCGGCGAACAGAAATAGCGCAAGCGCGTGTGCGGCTCACCGGCGAGGTGTTCCAGCAGCGCGGCCGCGAGCCGCGATTTGCCGATGCCGGCCTCGCCGGAGAGCAACACCACCTGGCCAGCACCGCTCTTCGCCCTCGACCAGCGCCGCCGCAGCAATTCGGATTCTTCTTCCCGCCCGACGAGGGCGGTCAGACCGCCCGCGTGCAGCGCTTCGAAGCGACTCTCGATTTCACTTGGACTGGTCACCCGCCAAGCGGCTATCGGATTCGGAAATCCGTCGAGCGCAAACGGTCCAACCGCCTCACACTCGAACAGCCCGCCAAGCAGACCTTTGGTGCTGGCCGTAATCATCACGCCGCCGAGTGGCGCGACCGAGCGCAACGCCGCTGCCAGCATCGGCGCCTCCCCGACTACGACGTCCTCGGGCGCCTCGCCGGCGGCGTGGCCGCCGACGACCACCAGACCGGTAGCGATGCCGATGCGTGCGGATAGCGAATTGGTCCGGCTGGTCTCCAGCCGCGTGATCCGCGCGAGAAGATCAAGCCCGGCGCGGACCGCGCGCTCCGCGTCATCCTCGTGCGCCTGGGGATAAGAGAAGTGAATTGTCGCGCCATCCTCCGCAAACCGCGCCACCGTCCCGTCCCAGCGCGCGGCCGTCTGCGAGCAGCAGGCTTGGCAGGCGCCGATCACGCCGCGCAGTTCCTCCGGATCGAGCCGCGTCGCAAGCTCTCGCACTCCGGCAAAATCGCACGACATGACGGTCAGCTGACGGCGCTCTGCCTCGACCCACGGCGCGCCGCGCGCCGCTGCGCCCGACGGCGAGGGGCCCGCGCGCGGCGCCTGCGGCTCGTCCTCCACCTCTCGCACCTCGCCGACGAAGCGGATACCCTTGCGCTGCAAAGTGCGAATGAGGCGCTGCTTCTCGCCGCTGTCGTCGACCGCGAGGCGCGCGGCGTTTATCCGCACGCTCAGCGCAGACCCCGACACTGCGCGACCATTCCACACCGCCTTAAGAATATCGTCCCTTGTGACGACTCGGTTGCGGTGCTGGATGAGAAATTGAAGGAGATCAAAGACTTGCGGTTCGACGGCAACAAGGTCTGTCCCGCGGCGCAGTTCACGGCGGTCAGCGTCAAGGGTGTAGTTTTCGAACGAATACAGCAATTGCCGCCCTCCGTTGGTCCGCCTGCGCCCAAAGTTTCAGCCCATCGCATCCCTGGATAAGCGAAAAATCAAGAGGACACTAAAGACAAATTAAGGAGATCTGAAAGCGTGTCTCCCTACCTCCTGCCATCCTGAAGCTTGTTCAGGGCTGGCCGAGCGCGATGGGCTAGTCGTGTCCATAGCCAGCGAGGCTAACATGCGCAGCACCTTAATTCTGGTTCCCGCCGCCCTCGCCGCTCTATCAGCCACTCATGTGCTTCAACGGCTGATCAAGCCTGCCGACCGCTGGACGCGGGGATCAGAGACCAAATGGCCTCGTTTCGTGGCGGCAATTGCCAATCCCGAGCTACGTGCCGTCGTTGCGTACTGTCTCATCGGTTTATTGCTGACTCTCATTTTAATTCTTTGTTTCCCGGATTTGGGCGCGATCATCGAACAATATAATCAATTCTGACCGGGAACCGTCGCCGTGGGGCAACACATACGCATGACGGCTCCGCGCTTTTGGTGTGCTGCGGATCACACGTGCCCCAATACCCGAAGCACTAAAATTGAATGAGAACACTTCCAGACATGGAGTGAATCAATGGACATGATCAAGTTATATGCTCCCGCGGTCCGTGGACATCGCATGCTGCGTTGGATTGCCATTATAGGCGGGATGACGATCGCTTTCGCGACAGGACTAGTGACCGCCAAATCTTTCTCCTTCACAGCGGAACGTCCACACGCGGCTGTCAGCGCCGTCGTGAACCAACCAGCCGCAGCCTCGGCACCGACAACTTTCGAAATCGTGCCCTCACCGGTCATTGAGGCACATCCACAATTATTATTCGGCACCGGCGACGGCAATGGATCTTGGGCCGACCGCCCAAAGTCCTGAATGCCCAGGGGTGAGTGGCTGTAGCAAGGATTGAGCAAGCGTAGACCGGATCACGCGTCAATAATGTCGCGGGTCAAAAATCGCATAGGGAGGATAGATCAAATGTCACCGATTCTCATCGATTCATGGTCTTCGCTACGTAGCCTCGGGTGCTTGATCGCAGCAACTGCCGTTTTCTGCGCCATGGCAGACCGCGGATCGGCGCAAAACCAGGGAGGCACAAACGATCCGGCCGACTTCGCGTGGCAGAAGCAGGCCATAGAGCACGCTCAGAGAATGAGGGGCTATTTTGCCCCTGACAATGGCCAACAACAGACCCCACCCGTTATTCCGCGATTTGAAACCGATCCCGATCCGTTTGGCGGCGTCGCTACCATTCAGCCGGCGGGTCCGACGCAGACCTCACAAAACTCATTCTTCGCCAATCTTGGCACCAACAACCGTACTTGCTTCACGTGCCATCAGCCACAAACTGGCTGGGGTATCAGCGCTCAAAGCGTACAAGACCGCTTTTACCGCAGCGGCGGCAACGATCCGATCTTTCGACTAATCGACGGAGCGACCTGTCCGAGCGACAATGCCACGAGTTTCAAAGATAAGGAGAACGCGTATAGTCTGTTGCTGAAAAAAGGTCTTATCAGGGTTTTCCTTCCGGTTCCGGCAGCTGCACAGTTTCGCATTGTCTCGGTCAGCGACCCTTATGGATGCAACACTAATCCAGTCACCGGACTTACAACCATAGGCTCGGCAAATCCAACGGCGGGAATCGTATCGATCTATCGTCGGCCGCTGCCGTCGACGAACTTGGGCGCTCTGGCTACCATTATGTGGGATGGCCGCGAGCCGAGCCTGCAGAGCCAGGCAGTCGATGCCACGCTCATCCACGCTCAGGGCACCAGCAATCCAACTGCCGATCAACAACAACAGATCATCAACTTTGAATCCGGTATATTTACCGCGCAATACTACGACAACCTTGCGGGACTGCTGAGCAGTGCTGGCGCGATCGGTGGCCCTTATGAGCTGACAATTTTGGTGCCCCAGTTCTTCATTGGCATCAATGATCCGGTTCCTTCCGGAACCCCGCCTTCGTTCGGAAATCCGACCGGTGCGCCGTTCAATCCGACGATTTTCAATCTCTATACGGCCTGGAGTACGCTAACCGGACGCGGCGAGCAGATCGAATACCGTAAATCGGTGGCGCGCGGCGAGGCGCTCTTTAACTCAGTACCTATCAATATCACGGGCGTCTCGGGGATCAACGACCTGCTCGGTGTACCTAGCCTGCAGGGGACTTGTGGTACCTGTCATGATGTGCCCGGTGTGGGTGACCATTCACGGAAACTGGCGCTTAATATTGGCGTCACCAACGGCGGCCCTAACAACAACAATCCGGGTCTGGACATTGCCGACCTGCCCGTGTTCACTTTGCAATGCGTCGCGGGCCCCTTGGTCGGGCAGAGCTTTGTGGTCACCGATCCAGGCAAGGCATTAATTTCCGGCAGCTGTGCCGACATCGGCAAGACCAAAGGCCCCATTCTGCGCGGGCTGGCTTCGCGCGCGCCATATTTCCATAATGGATCGGCGGCAACGCTGCAGGACGTCATCAATTTTTACAATCTACGTTTCAACATTGGGCTGACGGACCAGAATAAACAGGACTTGGTGGCCTTCCTGAACACCCTTTAACGGAATGACCACCATCGGCTGGTGGGGTCGCGATAAGCCCACTACTCGATACTATCCCGCGTCCGCTGCCGACACGGTTCGGAGAACAAAGCCTCGACAATGTCGCGGGGCTTTCTCGCTAGCTTGATGCTGCGAGCAATATCTGATTCTGGCACTTAGCGTTACTTCGTTGCGGTGCATCAATCGGTCGCTTTAGGGAGTAAAGCGTGACATCGGCCAGTGCCGCTACCGGCGACCTCGGCGGGATCTGGACGCGGCAAAAAACAAAGTACCCGCGGGAAAAATATTTTCCGGCCGCCGCCTTGAGCAATGATGACCCGAACTTTCCATATTTCTCGTTAGGCGAATCCGTCAACGCGACCTAGCAGTCCTCGGGACGCAAGGGCGTGCTTCAATCCTAGGATCGCGCTGATTACCGTTGCAGAACTATTGGCGCCTCGCATTTCTCGGAGAATGGCCTTCAATGCAGGGTCCTTGTCCCTAATGGTCCATCTGCATGTGAAAACCTCGGCATCATGTCGTGTCATTATTCGGATTGGTTTGTTGAGGCCAGGCAGGCTGGCTTCGAACTGTGACGCCAGCGACCATCGGCTGCACCCAGGAAGCCCCACTATTTGCCGAAACTGCAGAGCAGAGCAACAAACAAACCGCACTTAACTTCGCCAACGTGAGGGAGGCCGCGGGCTGGTCGTCGCAGGGTTCAGCCGCTGGCCCGAAGATGGCGGCGTTGCTTGCGGTCGCAGCTGAGCCGATGCCCGACGTTCCTTACGTGACGCTCAACAGCGACGGCGTCATCA
>Ga0070765_100002992_pt1 | contig 10801 bp, 10 predicted proteins | sample HubBroMetageWFT5_FD_71516 | JGI IMG/M metagenome (GOLD analysis project Ga0070765, IMG submission 71516) | Warmed and freeze-thawed soil microbial communities from the Hubbard Brook experimental Forest, New Hampshire - Hubbard Brook CCASE Soil... | ecosystem: Environmental > Terrestrial > Soil... | reverse complement strand
CGGCCAAACCAGGTGTTCCACCAGAACAGGAACGGCATTAGGACAATCAGCCACGCAGTGAAGAAAAACAACAGGCGGTTTCGGTTGGACATGCGCGGCTTAGGGCGCGTGCCCGCTTCAGTCGGGATTTGCGGAGTTGGGTCGGGGGAAACTGACATAAGATCGAGGAGTTACTCCACCACATCCGCATCGAGCACACGGTCTTGTTCGAGATAATGGGAGACTGCGTATTGCGCTAAGAGCGGAGTCTGTACCCGGATCTCGGCGCCGATCCATTCTCCTTTGTTGTGAGGTTGGTTGAGGGGATGGTTGCAGCGTCCGCCGCTGCCAAACTGGGGACCGAAATCGGCGCTCTGAATCTGGTCGAACTGCTGGATCCCGCGCCAGGCTTCGTCGCCAGTCGTGCCGGAGACATCGATCTTCAATCTGACGACTGACATAGGAAAACCATTTTTACCACGGAGTCACAGAGTCACAGAGAAATAAAGAAATAAAGAAATAAAAGCATTAAGAAATAAAAGCATTAAGAAATCAAGAAATTCTCTGTGACTCTGTGTCTCTGTGGTGAAGGCTTTTCATGCGGCGAATAGATGATAAAGCATTACGTAGACAATCACGCCGGTGACTGAAACGTACATCCACAGCGGGTAGGTCCAGCGCGCGATGGCGCGGTGCCGGTCGAAACGTTCTCGCAGGGCGCGGCTGAGCGTAATGATGATCATGGGTACGATGGCCGCAGCCAGGATGGTGTGAGAAATCAGGATGCTGAAGTAGACCGGGCGCGACCAGCCTTGGCCTTGAAAATGCACTGATCCAACATGCCAGTGATAGTACAAATAACACACGAGAAAAATGCTGGATGAGGCTAGGGCGGCGATCATCACGGCGCGGTGGGCGGCCATTTGTCCGCGTTTGATGAAACCACGTCCTACCAGAAGCAGTACGGCGCTGGTTCCGTTCAAGCTGGCGTCGATTGCCGGGAACATCGCGTATTGCGGCGGAACCTGCATCATACGGCTGGCCTCGTGGTGCGGCGATTTACGCGGAAGAAGCATAGCCCAAAAATGAAGATCGTGAACAGGGCGAGCGCGGCGATCGAGGCTGGCAGGGGCAGCACGGTCGGGCTCTCTGGATACAAAAGATTTCGCAGAGCCTCGACGCCGTAGGTCAGCGGATTCAGGCGCATTATCAAGCGCAGCCAGCCCGAGGCTCCCGACAACGGGAACAGCGCTCCCGAGAGCAGCCAGAGCGGAATCAGAAAAAGATTGATGATGGCATGGAAGGCCTGCGTGGAATCCATGGGCCAGGCGATGGCAAATCCCAGGGAGGTAAGCGCGAAGGAAATCAAGCAAACCACAAAAACCACTAGCAGGAAATCAATGAATCCCAGGTGCACGCCGACAAAAGGCGCGAAGGCCAGGAAAATCAGGCCCTGAATTGCGGATAACGTTGTTCCGCCTAGGACCTTGCCGAGCACGATCGCGGAGCGGGGCACGGGCGCAACCATGACCGACAACAGAAATCCCTCCTTGCGATCCTCGATTAGCGACATCATCGCAAAAATCGAAGTGAACAGCACGATCATAATAAGAGCGCCGGGATAGAAATAATCCAGATAGTGCTGTTGTCCGGGGGCATTTCCGGCGCGGAACGAGGTGCCGAAACCAGCGCCAATGACCAGCCAGAATAATAACGGCGAAGCAATTACGCCCACGACCCGCGAACGCTGGCGATAGAAGCGGACGATCTCCCGCCACCACAGGGTGAACGCGGGCAGCATTACTCCGCTGGAGACTGGAGCGGCTTGCACCGGTAAGGCTCGGGTTTGTGTGACCACATCAACTCGTTTTCTGCGCCGGGGGCGCTGCGGATTTCCTCAATCGTCCGCGGACTTCTAGAAATGCATTCAGGAAAAGAATGCCGGAAAGCGTCAGCAGAATCAGGCTCATGAAGAGGCCGTCGACCGTGGTAACACTGGCTTTCAGAACGATCGACGCCACTCCCATGAGCGGCACGATCCCGAGTATAAGGGAAAGCAACAGCATCATTCGTCTTTGACTCCTTTGCCGACGGCGCTACTTTGCTTCTTCTCCATCTTCCGTCCAGAATCGGTGGCCGGTGCGGTGGATAAAAACATCTTCCAGAGTCGGCTTGCTCACGGAAATTGCTTCGATCTCACCGGGAAAAGCTTCGACCACATCGGTAATGAAGCGATGGCCGTTCTCACGTTCAAGCCGAACCTGCGCGTGCAGCACCTGTGCGTCCAGATGGAAACGGGCGCGGATTCTTTCTGCCAGCGACTCCGGTTTTTTTGCATCCAGTAAGATCACGTCTCCGCCAATTTCGCGTTTGAGTTCATCCGGAGTTCCCAGCGCCACCACTTTTCCTTCATTGAGGATGGCGAGGCGATCACAGCGCTCGGCTTCTTCCATGAGATGAGTGGTGACAATCACCGTCACTCTTTCTTGATCGCGAAGAATCGCAAGGTACTGCCAGAGATCGCGGCGGGCGCCGGGATCGAGTCCAGTTGTGGGTTCATCGAGCAAGAGAACCGACGGATGATGAAGCAGTCCTTTGGCTAATTCCAGACGCCGCTGCATTCCTCCGGAAAAGGTTTCTGCTTTTTCGTTGGCGCGATCCTCGAGACCAACCCGGCTGAGCATTTCCGCAACCCGCGATTTCAGGGACGCGCCGTGCAAGCCGTAGAGGTGCCCCTGATGCCAAAGGTTCTCAGCCGCGGTTAACTTCACGTCGATGCTCTGAGCTTGAAAGACGACGCCGATCTGGCGCCGCAAATCGTTAGGATCGCGGGCGACGTCAAATCCCATGATCGTGGCGTGCCCGCTTACGGGAACCATCAGAGTCGACAGTATGCGAAACAACGTGGTCTTGCCGCTGCCATTCGGTCCAAGTAGTCCGAACAGTTCGGCAGGACGAACGTCGAAGGACACACCGTTGAGAGCGGCGCGATCACCGTAACGATGCACAACATCCTGGACTGAAATAACCGCGGGTTCGAGTGCGAGGCTGATCTCAGAGCGGGCGACGGCAAATGGAGTATTGGAGGCCACAGGTTATTCTACGATGAGACGCTGTCCAGCGGGTCAGGCGGCTACCGTTTTCCGAGTTCGGGTGGGGACTGTTTCCTCAAACGACACCGGCACCTGCCTCCACACCTGAATGGCGAGAATGACGGCAGTCGCCAGCAGCAGAGCTCCAACCGCGACGTGGGCCACGGTCGAGATCACCATCGGTAGTTCGGGTTGAACCGCATCCCGGCCCCAGGCCACGCGCGTCAAAAAGGCAATGAAGCCCAGGCAGAGTTGCGCGATCATCAGTGAAACCAGAATAATCGCCGGCCGCCGCACTGCTTCGATCCGCGAGAATTGTGACAGCGCGCGAATTGCGGTCCAGGTCAGCACGAAGGCTACAATCGCGGCATTAGCAACGTGTGGCCACCAACTCATGCCGTGATGGCGGAACATCGCGCCCAGAATCAACTGAACGTAGAGCACGAAAATTGACAGCAATGTAAGTGTGAACAGACTGGGACGGCGGTGGTCGAATTCAATCTGCGGAACTTCTTCGACCCATCGGCGCCCGGTGAACATGGCGATGGCGACCGCGATGCAGAAGAATGTCTGCGCTACGGCGGCATGTGCGGAGGAAACCCACGGCGGTTGGAACAAGAGGACGGTCAGTCCACCGAGAATGGCTTGCGTTATGACAGTCGCCAGCGCGGCGATGCCCAGCCATTTCATCCAACGGCGGCGGTCGGCGAACCATGTCCATGCGGCGATGGAAATGGTTAACAGGACGATGGAGCCGGCAATGGCGCGATGGCTCCATTCGAACTTGATTCCTCCATGCAGAGGGGGGACGCTGAAGGAGCCGAACGATGTGGGCCAGTCGGGGATGGAGAGGCCGGCGTCGTTGCTGGTGACCAAGGCGCCGGCGATGATGAGCACAAAAGTCGCGCATGCCGTGAAAACAGCGAAGCGGTGGTGCGCGCGATTGTACGGCGTGGCTAGGGACTTCAGATCCGCCTCCATTTTTGTAGCGCCGGCATCTTGCCGGCGGGACTGGTCGAAGACCTGTCCCTACACAATTCGAGCTGGGACGGGCGAGACGCCCGTCCTCCATCGGTATTGCTACTGCGCCTTAAACGATTGGTCTACGGTCTTGCTGTCTTTGGCAGCGAGCGTTACCTTTTGGGTCTGCTCGCCTAATTTTTCCTGCACAAATGCGATGGTGTAGTCGCCCGGCGGCAGGCCCTTGATCTCATACTTGCCGTCTGGGGCGGTGACCGCATAAAACGGAGTCTTTACCACGTTGATGTACATGCGCATCCACGGGTGCTGGTTGCACTTCACCGGCAGCATGATTTCTTCGCGGGCAAAGCTCTTCTCGAGCGGTGCGGCCGCGGGCGGCTGCGACTCGTTCCACTCGCGATTAGCTTGGGGCGTGGGATGAATGTTATGCGTGGTCTGATCGTCATTCTTGATCTCAATATTTTGACCGGTCATCACGCCCAGCACGTGCGGATGATATTTGCAGCCTTGCTGGTCGATGGTCACCGCATCTTTGGGTACATCAAAAGTGCGGTCGCCCAAGCCGTCTTTTACGTACACGAAAACGTTGGCCAATTTGCCGCCATCGTCGACGACGGTCTCAGCGGTGTTAGTGCCCTTGCAGGCGGGGTCCTGGCTCATATCGATCTTCGAGGCTTTGGGAGCCGCGCCGTCGAGCTTCACGGTGCCGCTGACAGAAGCGACAGTGCTGGGATCGATGGGAGTGGCTGCTGGCTGCGCCGGGGAGGAGGGTGCAGCCGCTGGGGCTTCGTTGGTTTCCTGCTTTTTGCTACAGCCTACGAGCAGCCAGAGGCCGAGCAGGCAAAGCATGCCAAACATTGCTAGAGATGTTTTTTTATTCATGATGTCGCCCTTTCGTGAAATGTTAAAAGCGTTTTGAAAGCTGAATTCAGGTTTAGTTGCTCCCGAAATTTTGCCCCGGATGCGCGGACGAGACGCCCGCGCGACAGCAGCCGGGACCGTGCCGCTGGAAAACTTAATATTCTACCGCGAACCGCCGTTGCTTGCCCGTTGCGAACTGGTGGCATCCTGCTTCGGTTTGGGCGGGGCTTGGGTTGAGGCTTGGCTTCGGCCCATGGAAGCGGCTACGCGTTTCTGTTCTTCCGGCGTCAGTTGGAAAATGTAATCCACCAATAACTTGGATTGATCTTTTTCGTATCCCTGAAACGACGGCGGGGTTGGCCCGGCAAAGACCCAGTGATTATTTTCTCGCCGGAACAGTCCCGACGGCATCGACGTGCCTGGGCTGATGGCCTGCGGATCGAGCACCCAGCGCTCCGCCCAGTCTGGTTTCAGGCGTTGTTTCGCGAGCAGGAAGTTGGGTGCGGTTGCAATTTTGTCATGCGCAGGATCGCCCGTAGCATGGCATTTCAAGCAGGGCGCGGCTGTGCTCGAGAACAAGCTGCGAGCCATGTCCGATTCCTTGGCGCTCAAGACTGGAACCTGCTCCGGAATGTACGGCATCGGCTGCTGCGACAAAGCCTGAAAGAATCGAACCAGTTTGCGCAACTCATTATCTGAAAAAGAGAACGTAGGCATCCGCACTTTCAGGTACGGACGCACGCCATTCCGATTCGTATCGGTGTCGCTTAACGAAGGATTGGACAGGAAGCGGCGCAACCATTCGGGATCAACGCGAGCCCCTTCGGTTAGCAGTTTGGGCGGCAGTTGCTCCTGATTTTCGCGGTACTGGGGCAAGCCCATCAAGATGGTCTTCTGTCCGGGGATGAACTGGTGGCATCCCATGCAGTTGTATTTCTTCACCACCCACCAGCCTTCTTGAATGTCGTGGCGGGCGTCGCCGGGCCGGTATTGGTAATCGGAGGGCAGGGAACTCTCCTCACTTCCGAGCAGGAATGTGGTGAGAGCGCGAATCTGCTCGGAGGTCAGGTGCAGATTAGGCATGCGCAGGGCTTCGGTCTCAGATTTGATTTTGCCCTGGTCGAAAATGTTGGGCTCGGCTAGTTTGTGCTCGAAGAAACCTTTGTGGTCGTACCAGGAATCTTTGGCCGGCCCCTCGGGCAGCCGCGCCAAATCTTCCGGGTTCTTGATCGGCTCGGCGTTCTTGCCGCCACGCTGAGCAACCTCGGTGAAGAGAGCGAAGTCAAGCCGCTCGATAGGCTTGCTGCCTTCGAAGGTGAGTTCGGTGCCGATGCGGCCTTCGTCCTCCATGCCGGAGATTTCGTGGCAGCCCGCACAGCCGTAGTGGCGTACCCATTTCTTGCCTTCGGCTTTCAGGTTGGGATCATCCATGAAAGAGGCATCGGCGTAGGAGGACGGCTCTTGCTTCTTTTGCGTCATCAGATAGGACGCAATGTCCTGCGCGTCTTCCGGAGCCAGGCGCAGGCTCGGCATCACGGTCATGTTCTGCACTTGCAGTTCGTGGCCGTCGTTGGGGCATTGGCTGTGATCAAGGTCAAACTGATAAGGCAAACCTTTCTTGGCGTAATCTTCCGGGCCGATATCTTTCTTTTCGTATGGACAATAGGGACGCGTGCGCTGGCGGGCGTTGTGAATCCAGCGGACCAGATAATCGTAGTTGGCCTTTTCTCCTTCGCGCGTCAGATTCGCGGCGAACGTTCCGCCCAGCATTTGATCGCCTTCGCCCATGGAATGGCAGGCCATGCAGCCGCGGGTTTCGAAAAGTTCTTTGCCGTGCTCGGCGTTGCCGGACTTTTGCTGCGGCAACGGATCGGTGAATGCAGATTGCCACAGGTAGGCTGAAATCGCCTGAATCTGGTGATCGGTCAGGCGGAAGTTCGGCATCTTGGTGGTGGGACGGAAGTCTGTTGGCTTCTTCAACCACACCGGAATCCAATTCTTGTTCAACTTGAGCCGGACGTCTTTCAGGTTCGGCCCAACTTTTTTCATGTCCTGCATCAGGCTGTGCGCTTGAAAGTCCAACTGCTGAATGTGGCCGTCGTCCTTGCTGTTGGCGACTTTGAGGGCGATGGCTTTGTCGTTCAGGCGGTTGGCGTCCTCGTTGCTCTCGGCGGCGTCGGCCTGTTTCATCAAATCCGCAGCCTGCTTGGTATTGTCTTTCTCCTGCTGTTCGAGCTGTTTGATCTGCTGGCTGACCGAGTTCAGATCCTCAGGCTCCTTGTCATATCCCTCGTAGCGATGGCAGCCCATGCAGCCTTTTTGGCGGAACAAATCCTTGCCTTCGCTAATGGTCCATCCCACATCGCCGCTGATCAGCACCATGTCTGCTGAGTGGCATGTCTGACATCCGGCTTCGACGTTTTGTTTGGGAAAGAGCGGCCACAGCCAGTGCTCGTAATTTCCGTGCGCTTTTTCGATGCTGGTAGTGGCGCGGCCATTGCCTTGATGGCAGGGCGAGCAGCCGAATTTATCGGGATCATGGGTCTTCAGCAGACTAGGCTCGGGATGACTTACGAAGGCCTCCGCGTATTCGTCCGGTTTCTTCTCGCCCTTGGCCTCCATCAGAGCGGGAGTGAGTTTCAACGGTTCACGAATTCCCATGTGGCAGGATTCGCAGCGGTCTACGATATTGGCGTCGGCCACATTGATCTGCACGATCTTCGGATCCCACTCTTTCGTCTTCTTCTGCAGACCCTCGATTTGCGCGGGCGTCAGATCCACCATGTGCTCGGAAACGTAAGTGGACATCGCCGTACTCGCCGCGGTTACCGGCTTGAGCACGTCGCCCAATTCCGCGTTTAATTTTGTGCGCTCGTCTTTGAGCGCGTTGTATTTTTCTTCCAATTGGCGGAAGTCGTATTTTTCCTTGTGGCCGTCGGGGAACTCGACAGTCCAGAGTTTTTTCTTGTAATCCTCGAGGTCCTCTTTCTTGCTTTGCTTGCCCGACGCACTGCTGTCGGTCTCGATCTTGTAGGTCAGAGCATTGGCGTAAGCGCGCTTGTCGGTGAACACATTCTGCACCGCGAGCACTTGGGCGCTGAGATCGCTGATACGTTTTTGAAGCTCTTCCCGGCGAGACCGCGCCCCGGCATCCGCTTGCTTGTAGGCCTTCTCCAGTTGCTGGTACTCGGCATTGTTCTCGACATTTTTTACCGATTTGTCAGATCCCGGTTCGGTCTTATCCAATACAGCGGTGTAGCGCTGCTTCCACTCATTCTGGAAAGCTTTCCACGGGCGTTGTCCGTAAGCTTCATCCCACAGCGCCCAGAACAGTGTCGCCATGAGCAACACCATCGAGACTACGTAATACAGCGCGTACGATTTCGTTACTACCGGATCTTGCTCGGGGATTGGTTGTTCAGGCACCAGATTCTCCCATTCGTCGCTGGTCGTCCGTCGTTGGCAACAGGTAAGCCACCGACCAACGACCAACGACCTTCATACGTTGAACCACGGCGTGATCCATACGTACTTGATATTGAATGCCAGTCGCAGCAGCATCTTGAGCGGCAGTCCCACCATGGTTAGCCAGAAAAACATCATGATGGAGTACTGCAGCAGGCTCATGCGCCGATAATCTTTCGGGTTGTAACGGCGAAACAGCGCGTGCACCAGAAAGCCGCCGGCCAGATAATAGCCTCCGACCACGATCGCGCCGAAGATTGCTTTGGCCAAATTCGAGGTGAGTCCGAAAAGATCGGGCAAATCACGATTCACTTCATAAATAAGCCGATTGTGATCCCAGGTTTGCCCCGGCCAGAACCACTGCCAGCCAGGCCCGCGGATGAATGTACCGATGATGATCATCGCGACCCAAAGAATCACGAAGCCGAACAGGAACGTGCCGATGGCAAACTTGCGCTGCTTCCAGGTGTAATAGCCGCTGCCCAACGGGTTGGTGTCGATGTACGGAATCACCATGAGGCCGACAATGATAAGCGTTGGCATGACCACGCCGGCGATCCATGGATCGAAATATACCAGCATTTCCTGCAGACCGAGGAAATACCAGGGCGCCTTTGCGGGATTCATCGTGAGGTTGGGATTCGACGGCTCCTCAAGCGGCGCGCTCAGCGTGATCGACCAGATCATCAAAATAATAGTGACAATGATGGCGGCGAGGAATTCAATGCGCAGCAGAAATGGCCAGACATGGATTTCTTTTTGCCAGCCGGGACGGAATGGCCACGACTTGCGATGATGAGTTTTCGCCATTGCGGGATTGGTTTCGAGCTCGCCGATCAGTTCATCGTTGGCCTTGGCCTGCTTCCACGCCAGATAAATGTAGAAAATTAACAGTGGAATCAAACCGACAATAGGAACGTTGTCGGGCGCCGAACAGATCTCCCAAAGTTGTCGCCAATCCATAAGTTGCTCCTAACCAAGAGAGGTTGCAGCGCAACGCCTCTACCGCCCCACACATTTACTGTAGAAACGTAGCTTGCTATGTCTCGGGCTTTGCCTAGGTACTCCGTCGCGGTTTGTCCGCTTCGGCGGTTAGCATTACCGGCGCCGGGCCGGAGATGCCGCCGTCTTTTCTTACCCGCCAGAAATGCACGATCATCAGAACCGAAGCTACGATTGGAATGCCGATGCAGTGCCAGATATAGGAGCGCAGCAATGCGTTCGCGTCCACAATCGAACCGCCCAGCAAGCCAAAGCGAACGTCGTTGTACGGAGTCATTCCCAGCATTTTTCCGAACGGACCTTCGTGGCCCAGCAGCGGCGTGGCGCGGGCCATGTTCGTTCCCACCGTGACCGCCCAGAATCCGAGTTGATCGTCGGGAAGCAGGTAGCCGGTGAACGAGAGCAGCAGCGTGAATACCAGCAGCAGCACGCCGATATTCCAGTTGAACTCGCGCGGTTTTTTATAAGAGCCGGTCAGGAAAACCCGGAACATATGCAGCCAGACGGCGATCACCATCAGGTGCGCCGCCCAGCGATGCATGTTGCGCAGCAGTTTGCCGAAGGGAACGTCGTGTTCGAGATAGAGCACGTCGCGGAAGGCTTGCACTTTACTGGGATGGTAATAGAACATCAGCAGCACGCCGGTGAAAGTGAGCACGATGAATAAATAGAACGTGATTCCGCCCATGCCCCAGGTATAGCTGTAACGTACTGCGTCGCGATTGATCTTGGCCGGGTGCAGGTGCAGAAAGACGTTCGACAACACGCCCAGCGCACGGTTGCGCGGAGTGTCATCATGCTTGTGGCGGAAGATCGAAGTGTAGACCTGAGTCTTGGTGGGATCTTTCAGGCCCTCGATCTGCTCCTTGGCCTTCGCCGGCATGTCGGTCTTGAGCGACTGGACGTCTTCTTTGACGCCAGCCTTTACTCGCTCCAGCAGGCCTACGCGATTGCCGTTTTTGCCGTTTCCGTTTTCTTCAGGCATTGTTTCCTCTTAGCGTGCTTCTGGTCTTGCAAACTCGCCAGCGCCGTCGCCACACAACCTACGCTCGCAGGAACGCTCCGTCCTCGTTGAACTGGGTCGGCTGACCTTTTGGCCACTGGTAGAGTTTTGAAACGTCTACCAGGATCTGGCCGTCGGGCGCGATTTCTACTTTCGCTCGATCCATGGGACGCGGCGCCGGGCCCTCAAAATTAACTCCTTCGCTGTCGTATCCGCTGCCGTGGCACGGACACTTGAACTTGTTCTCACTCGGCTTCCAGTCGGGTGTGCAGCCCAGGTGAGTGCAGCGCGCGTAGATCACGAAGATGCGGTCCGGCGTCCGGTCCACCCAGATGCGGTATCTCTGCTGAAACTTCGTGTCCACTCCCAGGCCGTATTCCTCGGGATAGCCGATCTTGAAGCTGGTCGCGGGCTCAAA
>Ga0070765_100002991_pt1 | contig 10802 bp, 13 predicted proteins | sample HubBroMetageWFT5_FD_71516 | JGI IMG/M metagenome (GOLD analysis project Ga0070765, IMG submission 71516) | Warmed and freeze-thawed soil microbial communities from the Hubbard Brook experimental Forest, New Hampshire - Hubbard Brook CCASE Soil... | ecosystem: Environmental > Terrestrial > Soil... | reverse complement strand
GACATCGTCACTGCACAGCGCGGCGATGTTGTCAGGATCCGCTCCTTCGCCTATTCCGGTCTGGCTCATTGTTTTCTCCTTGAGATGGCGGGGACGCTTACACGGGGCGCGCGAAATCGAAGCGCTCAGAACACTTCGCTGAGCAGTCGGATACCCTCCCGAATCTCTGCTTCCCGCATACGTGAGTAGCCCAGCATGACTCCGGTTCGTAGTGGTCTTTTCAAAAAGTATCGCGAAATTCCGTAAACGCCAACCCCACGCAATGCCGCCTGATGGATCACACCCTCTTCAGAGACGCGTTGCGTGGGCCACAGTACAACGTGAGCGCCAGCGCCGTCGCCGGTCACCTCGACCCGATCGCCCAAATATTTATGAATGGCGTCGAGGAGCGCCGCGCGACGCGCTGCATTTCTGCGACGAACGCGACGCAAATGACGCTCGTAGGCTCCGCTTGTTATGAACTCTGCAAGAGTTTGTTGCTCGAGAGTGGCAGAGTGCTGATCGTTGAGCCACTTGGCTGCGGTGAAGGCCGCGGTCAGCGACTTGGGTACGATCAAATATCCCACGCGGAGCGCCGGAAATACCGTGCGAGAGAATGTGCCGACATAGATGATTCGTCCTTCCGCGTCTAATCCTTGCAAGGACTCCAGCGGTTGTCCTTCGTAGCGGAACTCCCCGTCGTAATCGTCCTCGACAATCACCGAGTTCCTACGCTTGGCCCATTCGAGAAGCGTCAGACGCCGGGCGAGCGGAAGGATCGCGCCAGTAGGGAACTGGTGCGACGGCGTGACGAAGCATATTCGGGCATCCTGCGGAAGCTTGGCCGGATTCAAGCCGTCGCGATCAACGACCACCGGGAGCAAGCGCGCCCCCGCGGCGCGAAGAATTTCCCTTGTGCCCGGATACGACGGATTTTCGATTGCCACACGATCACCGCGGTTCAGTAATACCCGCACGACCAGATCCAGGGCTTGCTGGGAACCGCTCACGACAATGACGTCCGACGGATCGCAGGCCACCGCGCGCGACCGCCGCAGATGGGCACAGATCGCTTCGCGCAGAGCGAGACTCCCGGCCGCCGGGCCGTAGTCAAGTTGGGCCACCGAGGCCCTTCGCGCACGCCGCAGCAGGATGCGCCGCCACATCTCGAGTGGAAAGCTCTCGATATCACTCTCACTCCGTCCAAACTTGAAATCGTAGCGGTACGAGGGCGATCGTTTCCCCGAAAAATCCAGAGTCAATGCAGCCGTTGCGGCTGCGGATCCAAAGTTCGATAACCGGATACTCATCGACTTCTTCGAAGTCACCAACCGGTTGGAAGACAGGCCCTCAGCTACGTACGTTCCTGAACCGCTGCGACCGGCAACGAATCCTTCAGCCAGCAACTGATCGTAAGCCAGCAACACGACGGTCCGCGAAACGCCTAACTGGTCGGCCAAATCCCGGGTCGACGGCAGTCGCTCATTGGATTGAAACGTCCCCGACAGGATGGCTCGCCGCAGGCCGAGATAGATCTGCCGGAAGAGCGGCTCCCCGTTGTGCGAAAGTGGTATCGCCAATTGCACAAAAAGTGGTTATTTCTAAACTACCACACGTTAAGGCATGCTCGAAATGTACAGACAGTTTGGGCAAGAAAACATTAACCGTAACTTAGAAATGGGGAAGGGAATGGGTGTATTGCAGGGTGTTCGGGCATGCCTCTTGCTGAGCGTCCCGGTTTTCGCTGTCACTTGTAGTTTCGCGCCGGCACAGACTGGCGTAAAGCGAGCCGCCAATTCCTCCGCGGGCACCAGCGCGGAACATGATGGGCAACACGATTTTGACTGGCAGGTGGGAACTTGGAAGGTTCACATGTCGCGCCTCCAGCATCCGCTCACTGGTTCGACAACCTGGACAGAATTGGGGGGCACCGTCGTCGTCCGAAAAGTGTGGGACGGTCGTGCCAATCTCGCGGAGATCAACGTCGATGGCCCATCCGGCCACGTCGAATTTCTGTCTCTGCGTCTCTACAATCCCCAGGCCCACCAGTGGAGCCTCAATTTTGCCAGCAGCAACGGCGCTACGCTGAGCGTTCCCATGATCGGCGAGTTTAAGAATGGGCGCGGCGAGTTCTACGATCAAGAATCATTTAACGGCAGGACTGTTTTGGTTCGGTTTGTCTTCTCGGACATCTCCGCGACTTCAGGCCGTGATGAACAGGCGTTCTCGGACGATGGCGGCAAGACCTGGGAAGTGAACTGGATCAACACGCACACGCGGGTCAATGATGAATCTGACGCAGCGCATTGAACTCGGCCGACGAGACGGTAACAATTTGGAGAAAGCTAAGTATGAATGCACTTGAGCGCGTTCGGATCTATTGTCTCGCGGGTACCTTAGTTCTTCTCTCGAGTTCGGCGTCCTCACAAAACGATGCGGGCACGGCGAAGACTGGACCGCAAACTTTGGAGAGACGAGACGGCCAGCACGATTTCGACTCCGAAATCGGTACCTGGAAAACTCACGTATCGCGCCTCTTGCATCCCTTAACTGGATCCACCACCTGGGTCGAGTATGACGGGACTACGGTCGTCCGCAAGATGTGGAATGGCCGTGCCAACTTGGTGGAACTGGAAGCCGATAGCCCGGCCGGTCATTTCGAAGGTCTGAATCTGCGGCTCTACAACCCTCAATCGCACCAGTGGAGCCTCAATTTCGCCAACAGTAAAGTCGGTTCCCTGAGTCAACCGACGATCGGCGAATTCAAGAATGGGCACGGGGAGTTTTTCGACCAGGAAACGCTTGATGGCCGCGTTATCCTCGTGCGATTTGTCGTCTCGGACATTACGCCGAGTTCGTGCCGCTTTGAACAGGCGTTCTCGGATGATGGAGGCAAGAGCTGGGAAATAAACTGGGTCGCGACGGACACGCGAGTGAACGACGAATCCGACAAAGTGCACTGAACCCCGCCGCCACCATGCGATGCATCGCGCGACTCAAGGAGACAGTAATGAACCCGTTCAAAAAGATTCGAACTCTTCTGCTGGCGAGTAGCTTGATTGTCCTCTTTCTATCCGTTCAGGGGCTTGCACAGCTGAATTCAGACGCATCGAAAACCCGGGACGGGCAACACGATTTTGACTTCAACATTGGTGCCTGGAATACTCACATAAAGCGCCTGCAGCATCCGCTCACAGACTCTAACACGTGGGTCGAACTCAACGGAACCGTCGTCGTCCAGAAGGTTTGGAATGGCCGCGCCCAGCTTGAGGAGATCGAAGCCGATGGCCCGACTGGTCACTTCGAAGGTCTGACCTTGTTTCTCTACAATCCCCAATCACGCCAGTGGAACCAAAATTTTGCCAGCAGTAGCGGCGGTACCCTCAGCGTGCCCACGGTCGGCGAGTTCAAGGATGGGCGCGGCGAGTTTTTCGATCAGGAGCCATTCAATGGCAGAACCATCCTGGTTCGGGTGGTCTGGTCGAACATCAGTCCGAATTCGCATCAATTTGAACAGTCTTTCTCCGATGACGGAGGCAAGACATGGGAGCCAAACTTCGTTGCAACCTTGACACGAAAACAGCAATGAACTACCGGACGACGAAGCGCGCATTTATCAGGGTAGCACGATTAGGTTTTACAACAACTTACAAGCACGCGGGCACGCGGGGACTGCCAAACGAGCGTAAGTCATACAAGACATCAAGATTTGTGGGTTGAGTGGTGAGGTGGAAAAAGCTCCTATCGTCCAGCCTACTCCCCTCTGGACCTGCTTCGGATCTTCAGGACGCCATCGCCCTCAAAGCGAAAACGTCACGCCGGGGGGGCGCTCCGTACATTCGAGAATACTCGCGGCTGAACTGCGACGGGCTTTCGTAGCCGACCTGAAACGCGGCCGTCTCGACATTCGCTGCATCGGTCACTATCAAACGGCGCGCTTCAAGCAGCCGTAGCCGCTTCTGATACTGTAACGGCGTCATGGAGGTTATGGCTTTGAACTGCCGGTAGAACGCGGACGGACTCATCCGCGCTATCGACGCCAGTTCGTTAATCCGGACGGGTTCCGCGAAGCGATCACGCAGGGTGTGAATCGCGCTGATCACATTCTGCGCGTGGCTATTCGCCAGAGTCACCTTCATGACTTCGCCACCGTGAGGGCCGGTCAAGAGCCAGTAGCAAATCTCGCGCATGATTGCCGGATAGAGGATCGGGATTGCTCTGGGCGTCTCCAGCAGGCGCATCATGCGGAGAGTGCAGTCAGATAAGGGGCCGCTGAAATCCGTGACAAAAGCGCCCATCCCCCCGTCTCTGCCGGGCCTGGGCGGAGGATCCAATCCTTCCATGACCTCTCGCATGACGGCGGGGTCGAACTCGATGATGAGGCCAAGATAGGGTTCACTCGGGCTGGCTTCCGCCACCCGGCCAAACGCCGGCATTTCGACGTTGACTACCAGCGCCTGACCCGCCCGGTAGTCGATGCGCTTATTGCCAAACATCGCCCACTTGGCGCCCTGAAGCACGATGCAGAGTGCGGGCTTCATGATGTGATGGTTCGGCCGACGCTCGTGATCTGATCGAAGGATGGTCACTCCCTCAATTGCGGTCACAAACGGACTCTCCCCAACCTGTGCGTCGGTGTAGCGCCTGACGGCTTCCACCAGATCCTTAAGCATCTTCACTCCCCGGCAATTGGGACTCTCGTTCCAAATCTAGCTGTCCGTGCAGGAATAGGCAAGAAGTCGGAGGGTTCCGGCATTCACTGTTGGGATGATCGACCGTATGCTTCAGACAGGTCAACACACAGGAGGAACGGACAATGACAAAAGAAAACACAGCACTATCAAGGGCAAAGGTCACAATCGTCACCGGTGGAAGCCGGGGCCTCGGCCGCAATACCGTGATCAACCTCGCCAAGCGAGGCGTCAATTCCATCTTCACTTACAACACCAATCGTGCAGAAGCCGACAAGGTGGTCTCGGCCCTCCGCGAGGCGGGAGCCAAGGCGATTGCCTTGCAACTCGACGCCGGTAATGTCGGCACCTTCGACGCTTTTGTGCAGAGCGTGCGTGAAGCGCTGGCGACGCTTGGGGCGAAACGGTTCGACTACCTCGTCAACAATGCCGGCACGTCGCACCACAACTCCATCGAGAAAACAACCGAGGAAGAACTCGACAGCCTCTACCAGGTCCACTTCAAGGGCGTGTTCTTCCTCACCCAGAAGCTTCTCCCGCTCATCAACGATGGCGGGCGAATCGTTAATGTCTCGTCGGGATTGACGCGCATTACGATTCCAGGGAGCGCCCCTTACGCCTCGATGAAGGGTGCGGTTGAGGTTCTGACCCGCTACCTGGCGAAGGAATTGGGCGCACGCGGAATCGTTGTGAATACCGTCGCTCCGGGTGCAATCGCGACGGATTTCAGCGGCGGCATGGTTCGCGACAATCCCGAAGTGAACAAGCGCATCGCAGAGATGACAACGCTGGGCCGCGTCGGCCAGCCCGACGACATCGGTCCAATGATCGCGTCGTTGCTTTCCGAGGACAACCGCTGGGTCAACGCCCAGCGCATCGAGGCCTCGGGCGGTATGGCTCTCTAGAATTCTCAGGGCCAGCTACAAGAAACGGGAACAGAAGGAAAATGAACATGCAAAGCTCATCGAAGAAAGTCGCGCTCGTCACGGGAGCGAACAAGGGGATCGGATTTGAAATCGCACGGCAGATCGGCCGCGCCGGCGTAACGGTCCTGGTTGGAGCGCGCAACAAGGCAGCCGGGGAATCCGCCGCCGCTGCGCTCGCTGGCGAGGGCATCGACGCTCGCTTCATTGCCATCGATGTCGCCGATTACGCCTCCATTGAGGAGGCTGCCGCTTCCATCACCTCCGGCTTCGGTCACCTCGAAATCCTCGTCAACAACGCCGGCATCAACGATCCGGGTGACGGCCCTGCCCCAACTGCCGGGCTTGAGGCCGTCGAACGCGTCTTGCGCACGAACTTCCTTGGCGCTCTGGCAGTCACACAGGCCATGCTCCCGCTGCTGCACAAATCGCCGGCCGCGCGTATCGTCAACGTCTCCAGCGGGCTCGGCTCTCTTACCCAGAACGGTGACCCCGCTTACCCGGCCGCCGCCACCAAGCTAATTGGCTACAGCGCCTCCAAGGCCGCACTCAACATGCTCACCGTGCAACTCGCGTTCCTGCTTCGCGATTCGCGAATCAAGGTCAACGCCGCAGATCCCGGTTACACCGCAACCGACCTAAACGGTCATCGTGGCACACAGACCATTCCCGAAGGCGCCGCCGAAGCCATCCGCCTCGCGCTGCTCCCGGACGACGCTCCCGCCGGAACCTACTCCAACAGCAAGGGCATCATTCCCTGGTAGCGGCGCTTCCAGTCTGCCGGGTCGCACCCGGCCCCTGCCCTCTCCCGGTAGCGGCGCCTTTGCGACGATCTCCTCCAACCGGGCGGCTCTCGCTCATGCTGCAGCTCTTCACAGCCGCAATTCTGAAGGTGTGCACTCTGCACAGATGAAGAATTGACGGTATGCCCCCTGCCTTCTCGGCCTCCCACAAATATCAAAAGACGACCATCTACAGCCGCCGTCACCACCCAGAGTTTTGCTCTCTTGTGGCCGAGTCTTCATATCATCATTTGTGCAAACCTTCATAGCTGAAGCGATGCACATTGAAGGTGTGCACACTTGAATGCCTGAACTTATGCACGACACACGAACGCCAACAATGCACATCTGCAAATTTGAAGAAATGAAGCCATGAAAAACATCAGAACGCCAACCGGCAAGAATGCAGAAACGCATGACTGCAATTATGCACATCTGATGAATTGAAGGTGTGAAGCCAGATGCAGAAAATCAGAAATGCAGGTGTGCACACCTGCACAAATGAAATTCTGAACAGTTGCAGTTATGCACCAACTCCTAGCCGTCAAGCCGTAAAAGTATAGGCCCGCTTGACATCAGCAGCGAGAGACATCATTTCTTCACGTGTGCTTGATTTGATGCACACACGAAGGACTGAATTTGTGAAAACGATAGCGCTGATCGCGCAGAAGGGTCGGGTGGGTAAGACCACGATGGCGGTTAGTCTCGCGGTCGCAAGCGGATCGCGCACTGCCATCTTCGACCTCGACCCCCAAGAGAGTGCCGCCATCTGGGCCGATCTCCGCGAAAGCGATCTGCCTCACGTGGAGTTTCTGACCGAGCGCCGCCTGGCAGAAGGACTCAAGGCAGCGGAGCGCGGCGTGTTTGAACTGGCGATTATCGACACGCCACCTGCACTCGGAGTGGCCACGAACACGGTGCAATGAGTGTGGGCTGGATTGTGGGGTTGAGGCCGGAAGGAAAGATCTTGGCTAACCTTCTGAAAAGAAATGGTGGGCCTGGGTAGACCTGAACTACCGACCTCGCCCTTATCAGGCCCGCGTTTCCACGCCGCGCGGTCTCGATGTGCGCCGCGCGGCGAATTGTTTAGGTTTTCACGAACTGTACATCGAGGGTGATGGTCACTTCGTCGCCGACTAAAATGCCGCCGGTCTCGAGCGCCGTGTTCCAGGTCAGGCCGAAGTCTTTGCGGTTGATCTTTGTGGTCGCGGACACCGCAACTCGGGTGTTGCCCCAGGGATCCTTCGCTGGCGGAGTCGGCCCTTCGACGGTAAACACGACCTTGCGCGTGATGCCCCGTATGGTCAGATCCCCCTCGACCGCCAATTCTCCGTCCCGGACAAGGCTGACGCGGGTTGACTTGAAGGAGAGCGTGGGGAACTTCTCCACTTCCAAGAAGTCGGCGCTCTTGAGGTGCGCATCGCGCTGAGCGTCGCGCGTTTCGATTGAGGCTGCTTCGATTAAAGCCTCAACCTTCGAGTTTGTCAGAGTGGACTCGTCCAGAGTGAACGCCCCCGTGACTTTGGTGAAATGCCCTTTCACGTTAGAGATCATCATGTGTTTGACCTTGAACTCGGCGACCGAGTGAGCAGGGTCAATGTTCCAGGTTGTGGTGGAGGTTTGCGGTATGGTCAGTGTGCTCATGTTGATTTCCCTTTCTCCTTAGCATTTGATGCGTGCTGACGATAATCGTTGCAACAACTATATGGACAAAAAACTTAACTCACTTCGGCACGGGCAACCCCCAGCAGTTCAGTAAGTTTCCGAAGTCGCTCGCGGCCCAGGTGGCCCAGTTGTTTGCGGTGGGTTTGCTCGACTGTTTCATCCAGTCGAGCTAGAACCTTGAGACCCCCCGGCTTGATCCTGGCCATAACCATTCTCCGGTCCTTCGTTTCCCGCCAGCGCACGATCAAACCGCGCTTTTCCAAACGATCCAACAGTCGGGTGACGTCGGGATCCCGCGTAATCATGCGGCTGGCAATCTCGCCGCAGGGCAGGCCGTCCGGCGCTCCACGCAGGATGCGGAGCACGTTGTACTGGGTCGCCGAAAGCTCCTCGGTCTTGAGAAGCTGGGCCAGGCCGCGAGACAGCATGTCGGTTGTGCGCAGCAGGTCGAGGAATGCAGCTTCCTCAGGACACGCCGGGCGCCGTCGTTTGTTTCCGGATTGAGCCTCTTCTTTTTTCACCGCAACCGAATAGTAGTCGTTATAACGACTATTGTCAAGACACAGTTACTTGATTTCACAAGTAAAGCCAACAGGGACCTGCGAGCAGAGGTCAGAGAGGGATTCGCTATTCAGGAAACGCCTCTGTTGGAACCCGTCAGCGTCGGAAGTGGTAACCCATGCTCACTTGGATTCCGTTGAACTCAGGATTCTCTATACCCAGATTGGCGTTAGAGATATGCGACCACCGGCACCCAATGTCAAGCGATTGTCGTCGTTTTGTGAACACCTGAATTCCGCCGCCGCCCCGCGCAGTGAAGTTGAAGTTCGAGGTATTTCCCGCGGGGAAATTGGAGTTGGTCCTTACCGCGCCACCGGCCAATTCGATGTAGGGCGAGATATGACGGGTACGCAGGCTGGAGTTCCACCGCAAAATGACCGGTTCAAAACCGCGACCGTAATTTGGCTGTGGCTGGAACTGCCGAAAGAAAGGGATCAGCCCGAATCCGTATTCGAGGCGCCCTTTCCTCCAACCGCTGCCGATTTCACCAGTCAACTCTTTACCTAGGACGACTCCCGCGGTCAAAATCTGCGCTTCGGCAAAAGAGTTGGTGTTCTCCTCACCTGTCTCCCCAGCTACCCAGACGCTGAAATCCCAACTGCGATGCTCGCTTCCGGAAGTGTCGCCTTGCGCATAAGCCAGCCGGCTGAGAAGCAAAAGTAAGAGAAACGGAGCTGCAGGGCGGAATTTGCCGACAACATGCATGGTCTGACCAATGGTCTTTTTTGATGCCCGCCGCGGCTTTTGGTTGCAGCCCAAATCTGGCGACACAGGCATACGGCATTCCTGATGCCAACCGCCAGCTTCGCAGAAATCGAAGTGGTTTTCTCCATTTTCACCGTCACGAGTGGTCGTGGGCAGCGACTTAATCCTGCGGTAAAGGACAAGGCGCTTCACAAGTCGGCTTGTGACAATGATTTGGCACGCCTTTCCGTAATTTGGCGCAGCGTTCGTTTATGCACTTTCGAGCAATTCCGTCCGATACTTGGAAGCGATCGCTGCGACCTTGGCCCTGAACTCTGCTGGTGCCGCTTCATCAAGTTTAGGCGGAGGCATTGTCCGGGTTGCAACCGGTATGCCGACCTCCAGGAAGAATTCCTCCTGACCAGCTGGCGAACAGATGCAAAGCATTCTCGCCGGATCGGAGGATGAATTGTGAAACTGATGCGGCGCATTGGCGGGAATGTTGATGGTTGTGCCCGCTTGCGCCACTCGCTTCGATCCCCGAAACGTGACCTCCAGTTCTCCCTCGAGTATGGTGAAAGTCTCTTCGAAGTCGTGACGGTGAGGAGGCGGCCCGCCTCCGGGAGGCACATGCATATCAATCAGGCAGAACTGGCCTAAGGTATCTTTTCCGGTAATAAGGATGGTGTAGGTATCTCCGACCACCCCGACGTGAAGAGACTCTCCATTTGCAATCGCAAGTTCGCGTTGCGGGTCGTCCGGCGGAATGGATTGCTTCAGTGATTGTGATTTCTCGGACATAGGACTTCTCCTTTGAACAATGGCAGAGTTGCTGGTTTCATTCCACTCGTAGTATCCCATGTCGCGAATTTCGTCGGTAGTAGGTGTTTGAGATCACGCCTTGGGGCGGGGAGCGAGAAACCGCGCGCCAGGAATCGGCGGAGCTGGACTATTGAGGAGGGCCGGGAATCTCAATCGAATCGGAGTGGGGCGGGACATCGATCGGAATCTTTGCGTTTGCTTTTTCTTGTGGGCTGCATAAGCCGGCTTAGGCAGACTGAAAGAGCCCGCGCTATAGTGGCCCTTGTTTTCTAGGGCGTAATTGTTAGGCAGACGTGGAATCCCCAAGCCCTCTCCCCCTAGTTGCCCGCAGTTGCTGTAGGACAATCTCGGCCCGTCCGGCGTACTCTTTCACCGGGCCATGGACTTCGATCACCTTATTCTGCAACTGGCTCACGTCCCCGATGCGTTTCAGAACGTGAGCAAAGACCACCACGGTGAATGGACAGACCGTCGAATCCTGGCAGAAATCGAAGAGAGTGACACCCCTGCCGGCGTGCTTTACATGAACCGCCTTGGGGCTGACGCATTGGTCTTCGCCTATGTGCTGGCGCGCTTCAGCAATGGGAATGCACTCTACAGCTGACGACACGGGGAATCGCACCGTCAGCAATCGGAGTCCATAGACGGACGGGTGAGCGAATCTCCTGCGACGCTGGGTGAGGGAAAGGAGCACA
>Ga0070765_100002990_pt1 | contig 10802 bp, 10 predicted proteins | sample HubBroMetageWFT5_FD_71516 | JGI IMG/M metagenome (GOLD analysis project Ga0070765, IMG submission 71516) | Warmed and freeze-thawed soil microbial communities from the Hubbard Brook experimental Forest, New Hampshire - Hubbard Brook CCASE Soil... | ecosystem: Environmental > Terrestrial > Soil... | reverse complement strand
CTGACCTCGATCGGAATTTCAAAGGCAGCGGACAAGCGGTCCGCTCTACACCAGTGGAGATGGTCAGTGACAGCAGCAGATTTTCGACGCATTGCTCTCAGCATGCCGGAGGCAGTGGAAGGCTCGCATTTTGGCAGCGCCGACTTCCGCGTCGGCGGAAAAATCTTCGCGACGCTCGCTCTCGAAAAAGAAGGTTATGGCGTACTGTTGCTCACGCCGGAGCTGCAGGCCGGGATGGTCGAGGACGAACCGAAGCTCTTTACGCCGGTGCCCGGGGGATGGGGTCGCAAAGGTTCCACCCGGGTGCTGCTGGCCAAGGCGCCGGCGGACATCCTTGAAGCCGCGTTGCGAACAGCGTGGCGCAGAAGGGCGCCGAAGCGGCTTTTGAGCGCACTGTAAGCCCGCCGGCGTCCGCGATTTCGGCCCGGCTCAAATAAAAAGCCGCGAAGGACACAAGATGTGGCCTTCGCGTCAAATCTAGAATCACAAGTTACGCCGTTTTTTTCTGCGCCTGCTGCGCCATCTGCGCGTAGAAATCTTTCGCTCCCTTTTCAATCTCTTGCTGGCTCAATTCCTGAGTGCGTGTGCTCAGGCCCCAGTTGTGGCCGTAAGGATCGGCAAAGTTTCCAAAGCGGTCACCCCAGAACATGTCGGCCACCGGCATGGTCACTTTGCCGCCAGCATCGATGGCGCGTTGAAAGGCCTTGTCTACATCCTCAACATAGAGATGCAGACTGCCAGCAGTCCCACCCAGAGTCTGCGGTGATTTGCAACCCATGGAGGGATTCTCATCAGTCAGAAAAATAATGGAATCGCCAATTTTCAATTCGGCGTGTCCGATCTTACCGTCGGGACCAGCCATTCGCATGACTTCTTGCGCGCCCAATGCCTTCTTGTAGAATTCAATGGCTTCGGCGGCATCGCGAACAATCAGCGAGGGAGTGACAGTGTGAAATCCAGGCGGAATCGGCTGCGTAGACTTTTTCATATATAGCTCCTTATGTGAGATTGCTGACCAGAGGCGGTACAAGAAACCTACTGCTACGATTTTACGCGCACGGCGGCCAGGTGATTATGAAAAGTTGTAAAAAGACCGGAACCTTGAGACAAATCTTCTGCCCGGTGCCAGTCGCTACTTGATGTTGATGGTCAGCACCTGCGCGCCCGCTACCACATAATCGAGCGGGGCCGTGGCCGCTTCATTCACCGAGGACTCGCTGGAAACCACCATATCCTGCGTGCCGCGCATGCCATCCATCACATTCATAATGGAGAGCGGGAGCGTGGGCATGACCTTGTCGGCAATCATAGCTTCGGGATCGGCTTCGAGCAGCGAAACGTAGACTCGGTTGTTGACGTGCTCCTTGTTCAGGAAAGCGATGGTGGCAGCCAGATCCAGTTTGCGGCCGAGCATCGACGAGCCACGATGGAAATGGTCGAGGGTTTCGCCGTCGCTGACCAAAATGCGCAGCGGTCCCTTGGACGTCGAGGTCGGGATGTGGATGGGAATGTGCTGCACCACGCCTTCGCCGCGGTAGGGACGCAGCATGGCTTCAATCGAAATATCGTCGCCGGGGCGGGCTTCGGTAATATCCGTGCGCGCGCTTTCGAGGCGGGCCCACCGCCGTTCGCGGACGATGCTGTACTCAAGCTGCACGCCGTGAATTGCGGGCACGGTGTAGGGATTATCAAAAATGCGGCTGAAGCGCTCGCCTAAAGAGATTGCGGCCAGCATGGCTCCGGGTTGCCCGCCATCGACGGCCGCGAACATGTCCTGCATAGTCACGGCCGGGTATCCGTCGACGCTGATGCTTCCGTTCATGCGGTAGGTGGTTTCTTCGCCGTACTCGTTCACCCCATGCAGCGCGTTGAACACCGTGGCCATCATTGCTACCGGACTTAGGCGGGCGTTGTTCAGGATTTCGTAGTGGAATTGTTTGTCGGCGGATTCGCCATGAATGGTTAACGTGACCGGAATCATTTCCGGCTTCTTGCCGAATTCTCCCAGAATGCCGTTGTGCCGGTCCTGCACGAATGCGCCTACGGTTTCAGTCGCGTTCACAATCTTGAAGGCGTTGAGCGGCGACGGCAGCGTAGCCAGCACCGTGGCCTTGGTCATGGGCAAGTCCACCATGCCGAACTGCATGAGCGGGTGGCCGCACGCCAAGAGGTGTTGCGCGTCCATATAAGTTACAGTGCAAGTTGCGGCGATGTTCATGTCGCCTTGCACCAGGATGGCGCTGACCGCCGAGCCGGGTTCCATGGGTTCGGGTTGTTTATCATTGCTGACCGAACCAGCGCCCATCACCGGGACAATTCCGGCGGCGGCGAATTGTGACGCGAAGCGCTGCACTGTGTCTTCAGAAAATCCGTTGAACACCAGCGGCGTTTCGATGGGCTTTAGATAATTTGTGAAACCGTTGTTTGCGTCCTGCGAAGGCGCGTTTGCAATGCCCGGGCTCGCAGTTTTGTTTGGCGAGCGGGCAGCGGAGGTCGCCTCGATTGGCGCCGAGGCTGGATTCCGGTCGAGGGCGCTGATCTCAAGCATCTCAGCAATCGGGGTGACGCCGGCGATCGGCTCTTTCGAGAACTCGCCGATGCGAAAGGCGACTGCGCCCGCCAGCTTGCCATTCAAGTAGACCGGGCTGCCGCTCATGCCGGCGACCACGCCGGTGTATTCCGCCTTCTTTCCCCCGAGGCGGATCAAAATGACGTCGCCCTTGGGACCATTCGCATTCTGCAGGACGCCGAGTACCTCAACTTCCATGGATTCCGGCTTCGTGCCCTGAAAGACGGTGTAGGCGACGCCACGCATTCCGGCATGAATTTGCGTGATCGGAATGGTTTCAACCGGCTTGGGCGTCTGCCCTTGGGCTGCGAAAGACAGTAGAAAGCAGAGAACACCAGCGGCGAGGATTGCTCGTCTGATTACAGGTTGACCCACAGGTTCACCCACACGTTTTCCCGAGAACCGCCAACTGGTTCTCTGACAAAAGCTGACACTTCGCGCTTTGTTCGCGAGTTGCTGGGAAGGAGGAGGAAAGTGAAAGCCGAGCAAAACATCCCAATCGCGAAGCTCTGCGTCTATACTAGCATAAGGTTTTCCGAGGAGATCAAATGTTTTCTACTCGATGGTGCCATGCGTCCCAGCGTTCTGAAAGGGGCTTTGGCGGCGCATTTCGAAGATACGCAGGCTACATCTCTCTCTTATTAATTCTGGTGCTGGGCAGCTTCATGGCATTGGCCGCAGCTCAGGATCAGGGCTCCTCCGCGCCTGCCAAAGGCCAGGAGCCGCCGGATGCCGCTGGCGGGCCCCAGTCCGACGTCGGCCCCTATGCCATTCCTAAGAAAAAGGACGAGCCTCCACCGCCTCCCCCGACCGAGAAGCCAAAGAAGGTCGAGGGCATGCCGGACTATTCCATTCGCGTGGACGTGCCGGTGGTAGAGGTTCCCGTAATGGTCACGACTAAAGACGGGCAGTTCATTTCCAGCCTGAAAAAGGAGAATTTCCGCATCTCCGAGGATGGCACCCAGCAGAACATTACCAACTTTACGATCTCGGAGGCGCCCATTACGGCTGTGCTGCTAGTCGAGTTCGCCGCCGGGGATTATTTCTTCATGAATGACATCCTGCACGCGTCCTACTCATTCGTAAACACCATGAAAAAGGACGATTGGCTGGCAGTGATTTCCTATGACATGAAGGACTACATCCTGGCCGACTTTACGCAGAACAAGCAAGAGGCTTACGGGGCGCTCAACCAGTTGCGAATCCCGGGTTTCGCGGAGACCAATCTGTTCGACGCTCTTTATGACTCGCTCGACCGCGTGGACCGGATCGAAGGCCACAAGTACATCATTCTGGTTACCACCGGAGTCGATACTTTCAGCAAACTTACCCTGGATCAGATTACGAAGAAGATCAAGGCCACCAAGGATGTGACCATTTTCCCGGTGAGCGTAGGCTGGGCCATAAGAGAATACTTCGAATCGCACGGTATGGCCGCGCCCCATGGAATGGGCATCCCGGTGGGAGAGATGGATTACCTGCAGGCCGACAACGAGATGAACTCCTTTGCTCGCCTGACCGGGGGACGTGCCTATTTTCCGCGGTTTCAAGCGGAGTTTCCTGAGATTTTTCACGAGATCGGCGGTGATATCCGCAACCAGTACAGCATTGCCTATCATCCCACCAACCCCAAGCTCGACGGTACCTACCGCAAGCTGAAAGTCGAAGTGATCGCGCCCGATGGAGGCCCGCTGAAAGTTAAAGATCAAAAGGGGAAAGATCTGAAATATCAGGTAATCGCGCGCGAAGGCTACACCGCAAAACACACGGTCGATTAGAGGCTAGTGAGCATGAGCCAGCTGATCCAACAGAAACATGAGGCCGACTCCTAGAAAGACGACCAGAGCCATCTTCGCCCCGGGCTCACGGTTTACTTCTGGTATGAGGTCGGAGGCCGCGACGTAAATCGTTACCCCCGCCGAGAGTGGCAGTCCAAAGCTCACTTCGTGCTGGAAGACCGCCATGGTCGCCACTCCCGCAAAAGTCGCTGCACCCAGCAGCACCGACGCTCCCCACGCTGCCCCGCGAGTCTGACCGCTGGCCAGCATGACCGAGGCAATGGTGAATCCTTCCGGAATTTTGTGCAGGAAGATCGCCAGAAAAATAATCCATCCCAGCCAGTTCGAAACCAGAAAGCCGGAAGCAATGGCGATGCCGTCGAAAAATGTGTGAATGGTCAGGCCGATCAGAATCGAATATCCCTTGTGGGTGTGAACGAACTGGTCTTTGTGGGTTTCCTCGCCGAAATGGAAGTGCGTAGTTACGGTGTGCTCGAAGAAATGAATGATCAGATAGCCGACCAGAACCAGAAAGGCGGCGCTTTTGCCGCGCAGCTCCAGGGCGGCGGGAAAGACTTCGACGATGGCGGTAGCCAGCATGAATCCCGCGCCCAGGGCGACAAAGTAGCGGAGGTAGGAGCGGTCCCAGTGTTTCTGCACGATAATGGCGCCGCCGAACACGTTGGCCGCCGCCGCGGTCAGGCCCAGAAGCAGGCTGAGAACGATAGGATGCATGCGCCGAAGGATGATAACAGTTCCCGGTCCCGGAGGTTTTTGGTTAGACGGCCGGCACGCAAGACCGGGGTTGGGGGCAAAATGAATCCACGGTCCTTTCTACTGTGGAAATCGTAATGACATGCAAAATCTTTCATCTTGACAGGCGTTCGCAGCTGACCCACAATGTTCCGACATTTTTTAGGCGTCCGGATAGTTTAGTTGTGGGAAGTCCGCTCTCCCCTTTTTGCCGTCCCCCTGGCAAAGGCCTTCCTCATTATTCTCGGATGTTTGATGGTCGAAAATTTTCGAACGTTTGCTGACAAAATCCAGGAGGAATTTATGCGCGTGAAAGCGCTTGTGCTAGTGGCAGTGACCCTAATGCTTGTAGCCAGTGCGTGGGCTGGCTCCGATACCGTTCTCTACAGCTTCTGCTCTTCCACGAGTTGCGTGGACGGCGAGCAACCCCAAGGCTCGTTGGTTGCCGACGCCTCTGGTGATCATCTTTATGGCACGACCTTCTATGGGGGTGCCCACAACTTTGGCGAGGTCTACGAGCTGACGAATTCTGGTGGCACGTGGACCCAAACTGTCATCTATAGCTTTAACGGTTCCGCTAACAGCGATGGTGCGTACCCCATTGCCGGTTTGGTCTTCGATGCGGCCGGAAAAAACCTCTATGGCACGACCCAGCAGGGCGGCGCTAGCAACCAGGGTACGGTGTTTGAGTTGGCCAAATCGGGGAGCACGTGGACGGAAACTGTGATTCATGAGTTCGCCGATGTTAGCGGCAGCGACGGGTATTACCCATACGCCGGCTTGGTCTTTGACGCGGGCGGCAACCTTTATGGGACGACCATTTACGGTGGTAAGTTCGGCGTCGGTACTGTCTTCCAGTTAAAACCGTCGGGAAGTAAGTGGACCTACCATCTGATTCACGTTTTTCCCGGAGGCGCCGGCGGGGATTATCCCTACGGCGGGCTGGTTGTCGACAAGACCAACGGTTATCTTTACGGTACAGCGTACCAAGGTGGTGTTATCTGGAATGTTGGCGTGGTTTACCAACTGCGCGAAGTCAGTGGTGTGTGGATACCCAGCATAATCTACACTATCCTTGGGGACACACTGGGAGCGAACCCGGAAGCTACTTTGGCCGCGGATACGGCCGGCAACCTCTATGGCACGACCTATTATGGTGGCAACTATAACCTCGGATCGGTTTTCAAGCTGACGCCAGGCAAGAACAACACTTGGACGCAAAATGTCATCTACAGCTTCAAGGGTTATGCCAACAAGGACGGCTCAGCCCCGTATTACGCAGGTGTGACCATCGATTCAGCAGGGAACCTATACGGCACCACCTATCAAGGTGGGTCAAGTGCAGCCAACAATCTGAATTATGGCACGGTGTTCAAGCTGGCGGCCGGCACCTATAAGGAAAGCGTGATCTGGAGTTTCGGCACCGCTGGCGACGTATACTATCCGCTCCATGAAGCGATTCTCGTCAATGGAAAGCTCTATGGTACGGGCTATGTTGGGGGAGCCCATGGAGAAGGCGGCGTATATGAGCTTGCACCGTAGTCAGGGTCTTCACGACTCCGCTTAGCTTCTGCTCTACTTTTCGCCGCCGGGCCTTATGGCTCGGCGGCGATTTTCATTGTGTGTCCACGTAGCCCGGGGATGGTGGCCTATTCTAAATTTCGCGTTCATTGCGAAACTTAGAATAGGGATGCCGAAGGCTGATCAGAACTAATACTAATAAAGAACTAATACTAATAAAGACCGTCGCCGGTAACCAACGCCTACCACTTTCGTAACTCGCCCAATCTCAACCTGGGGAACTACGCTATTCGGCGAGGGTTCACAACCATATGATCAACAAGTTCTCGAATTCGCTGCTGTTCCTGGCAATCGCGGGCCTCATGTTCACCGCCTCCGCCATCGCCCAAACCACAACCACCTCCGGCGCTGGCCCAGGCGTAGTCGATCCCGGCCATCCCCGCGTCAATCAGGTGAACGGCCGCGAAGCCAACCAGCAGAAGCGCATCGCCAATGGCGTCAAGAGTGGCTCCCTGAACGCCAAACAAACCAGCCGTATCGAGAACCGCGAAGCCAGCGTGCAGAACCGCGAGAAGAAAGATATGGCCGCGCACAACGGCCACCTGACCAAGGCAGAACAAAACGGAATCAATCGCCAGCAGAACCGCGTCAGCAAAACCATCTACAAAGACAAACACAACTAGGCTTCGCCCCAACCCGAGATCCCAGAGGGGCTGGCCGCACACCTCGGTGCGTCAGCCCGCTCCGTTATCAGCAACAACTCCTGAGAAACCCTTTAGACTGCGATCCCGCTACTTACTGAACTGCGATTCCGTGAGTTCGAAAACCATGCCGGCATTCCCAGAGCTGCCAACGGTGCTGCCATAAAGCGTGCCCACCATTCCGAGGAGTAGGCTCGCGGCGGAAAATTCGTTCTCGACCGTTCGAGGGAAGGCCGCCGTACTGCGTGGTGCCATTTGTTTCTTATAAATTCGGGGAAAATTAGGTGTCGGGGTGCCCCACCTTTTCCCGCGTTCTGTCCGGAAGCGTGGGCTCGAATCGGCTCTAGGTCATCACCGCACGTCGCGCAACGCCAGTTGCCGCTCGTCCGGCGTCATCTGATTCCACAACACTCTCAGATCTTGTTCGATGCGGCTGTTCTTCGGATCTTGGCGCAACGATCGCCCGAACCAGCGATACGCCGTAGGCAGATCCCGCGTCGCGCAATGGCCGGTCGCATACATCGTGCCCAGCACGCTCTGAGCCTGCGCATTCGAGTGTTGCGCCGCCGCCAGCAAATTTGTCCTCGCCCGCGCGCAATTTTCCGGCACCCCATTTCCATACAGATATTTCTCGCCCTGCGCCTCCAGATCGTCCACGTGCGAGGCCGCTGCCGTCGCCCGCTGCGCCCGGGTAATCTCTCTTTTTCGGGCCCGCGCGCGTGGGCTCGGAGCCTCCTCGGCTTCATCCGGCTTCGCCGTCGGCTTCGCCGGCTGAGCATCCGTCGCCTGCGATTGATCGGGTGGCGCTGACTGCGCCGGCTGGGTTTGCGTAGGCTGAGTCGCATCTGCCGTGCCCGATGCCGGAGCAGGAGCAACTGAAGGCGGAGTTTGCGCCACCGGCGTTTGAGCATCCGCGCCAGTACCGGGTTTCTCGGCCGGAGTTCCCGCATTCGCGCTGGCCGCCGGAACTGCTCCCGCACTCGAGTCCGTCGCAGCCGGAGCCGAAGCCGGAGGATTCGCTTCCTGACTATCGCTGTCGCTTACCTTGGCAGGAGGCGGGCTGCTGAGAAACCGCTCCGCCACCACCCGCACATCCTGTCGCCAATGCCAAGCCGCTGCAGCCACACCCGCAATCAGCAGCATCAGAATCAGATTCCGCCCGCGATGGCTGGGCGCGTCATCTTCCAGCAGGTAAACCAGGTTTTTCTCTGTCGGTTCGTTGCCCAAGCCCAGAAACGAAGGCCCGCTCACTTCCCCCGCCACTTCTTTTTTTTCTTTCGGCGGAGTGTATTTGGGCGCCGCGTACTGGGGTTCGGCGGGCATGGAAACTCGCGGCAGCGGAGGCGCTGGCTTGCTCCCGCCGGGTCCCGGAAGCCGCAATTCCGCCGCGCACATCCCGCAATAGCGATGCTGCGGGAAATTCTCGTAGCCGCACTTTTCGCACTTTACGAGCATGGAGACTGGCATAAGAATATACCGACTTTGGATGACAAGCAGAACGATTCGGTTGCAAGCAGAGCGATTCGGTTGGATGACTACTCGGTGTCCTCCCCAACCCCGGAACCCTCTGACAATTCACCGCTTAACTCACGTAGCCCCGTCGATTCGTATCAGGGCATGCCTTCAAGCAATCGCGCTAGCGCGGCACTTCGCTCATGAAGGCCATGATGTTCCCCTCCGAATCGCGAAACTCCGCCAGCCATAGATCATGGTCTGGCATCTTCGCGACCACGTGTGGTTCGGCTTCTACCTTCGCGCTGCGTTCCACCAGGCGCGCATGCGCCGCCTGAATATCGGCCACCTTAAAATAGAGGATCGATGCCGGATGATCGAACTCCGGCTTCTCCGGCGGCGTCAACATCAAGCGCACCCCGCCACAGTCCAGAAACGCCAACTGTCCCGCGGTGAACAGCAATTTCAGACCGAGCGTATCCCGGTAAAACTCAACCGCACGCTTGGTATCGTGTACGTTGATAGCAATCTGGCCGATTTGCGTAATCGCGATCCCGTTAGAGGCGGCACTGGTTGTCATGGCTTTACCTCACGTTGAATTTGAGCTAATATTAATTAGCATAGCTAACTAATAAAATGCAAGCCCCCAACAAAAATAAAGGTCCCGAGGCCGTGGAAGCCGCTGACCGTCTGCACTCCGCCGCCATTCATCTGCTGCGCCGTCTGCGCATTCGCGATCGTGAACTCGGCATCGGCCCTGCCCAGTTGTCGGCCTTATCGGTTCTCGTCTTCGCCGGATCGAAATCCCTGGCCAGCCTGGCCGAAGCCGAGCAAGTCAAACCCCCGACCATGAGCCGCATCGTCTCCGGTCTGTTGCGCGCCAAACTGGTGCACACAAAAACCGACAAGCAGGACCGCCGCGCCCTCATCATTAAAGCCACGGAGAAAGGTATCCGCATCATGCAGCAAGGCCGCAAACATCGCGTCGAGGCGCTGGCCGCCGTGGTTCGCCGCCTGCCCCGCAAAGAAATTGCGCAACTGCGCCAAGCCGCGCAACTCATGGAACATCTGAGCAGGCAAGCCTAGCCAAAGCATCTCTGCCCTCTCCGCGGTCGTTCTCAGAACTCAGCGATCAAAGATTTTGTGTCGCAGGGTCAGTGTTCCCTCAGACCTCCATCCTTGTCGCCCTCACCGCGGGCACATGTCCTTCCGTGACCTAACACAATTCTGTGTAAATCCTAATAATGGGGACATCTGCACGCCACGTTGTTTTGATCGCGAAGCTGCAATCGCGTTCAGGATCGCCGTGCAGTAGCTCTTCAATCCCCCGTCCGTGTTCGCGCACGGAGCAAGAGAGGCGATCTCGTGAGATTTTTCACCCCGCAATTAAAATTCATAGCTTGTTTATTCACTTTCTTGAGTTTCTTCTCCGCCCTGGCCCTAGCCAGCACTGTCAACCTCACTTGGGATGCCAGCACCTCCCAGAACGTCGTCGGATACAACGTCTACCGTGGTCCCGACGCCACCGGACCCTACACCAGAATCAACTCCGCCCTCGACCCCAACACCTACTACGCTGACAACACCGCCCAACCCGGCCAGACCTACTATTACGTGACCACCTCGGTCGACAGCCAGGGCGTGGAGAGCGGCTATTCCAATCAGAGCGAGGCGGTTATTCCCAACGGCGGCTCGGGTTCGGAAAACGCTTTGTACAGTTTTGCTGGCGGGAGCGATCCTAAGGTTCCTTACGCTGGACTGGTTTTCGATAAGGCGGGGAATCTCTACGGCACCACCGAATTTGGTGGAACAGATGGTCAGGGTACGGTCTTCGAGATAACTTCCAACGCCAACGGGACCTGGACAGAAAACGTGCTCTACAATTTCACCGGCAGTTCCGACGGAGGCCAGCCTTATGCCCGGCTGGTCTTCGACACCGCGGGCAATCTCTATGGCACCACAAGTTTCGGCGGCAACTCGAACTGCAGTCAGGGTTGCGGCATTGTCTTCAAGCTAACGCCCGGCTCC
>Ga0070765_100002988_pt1 | contig 10805 bp, 10 predicted proteins | sample HubBroMetageWFT5_FD_71516 | JGI IMG/M metagenome (GOLD analysis project Ga0070765, IMG submission 71516) | Warmed and freeze-thawed soil microbial communities from the Hubbard Brook experimental Forest, New Hampshire - Hubbard Brook CCASE Soil... | ecosystem: Environmental > Terrestrial > Soil... | reverse complement strand
CGATGGGGATATCCGCTCCGAAGAATTCTCGAAGCGGGCACGCGCACGCTTCCGCTCATGGCTGTTTTGTTCATTCCGATCTGGTTCGGTATGTCGCGCCTGTACCCCTGGACGAACCCCGACGAATTCCCCGACGACTATCTCCATCACTTCAAGAAAATCTATCTGAGCCCGGGATTCTTCACGGCTCGCACCATTCTTTATTTCGTGATTCTGTTCGGCATCATCTATCTCCTGAATAAATGGTCCGCCGACCAGGACCGAACAGGGGATCCTATTATTCAGCACCGGCTCGGGTTTATGAGCGGACCCGCCGTGGTGCTCTGGGCATTTGTTGTCACCGGGGCCGCGTTCGATTGGGTGATGTCGCTCGAGCCCGAATGGTACTCCACGATTTACGGATTGATTTTCGTAGACGTCGAGGTGCTCCTGACGCTTTCGTTCGTCCTTTTCGTCTTCGGGCGGCTCTCGAAAGACGGCCCGCTCAAGGATTCCGTCCGCATTCAGGATTACAACGACCAGGGCAATTTGATGTTTGCTTTCCTGATGCTTTGGGGCTACTTGTCATTCGACCAGTTCCTGCTGATTTACGCGACGAACCTGAAAGACGAAATCCCCTGGTATTTGACGCGCGCCTTTACCGGCTGGGGGTTCGTGGCCTCTTTCCTGATTGTGTTTCATTTCTTTGTGCCCTTCTTTTTGCTGCTGCAACGCGCCATCAAGCGCAAACTGCGGCTGCTCTCTCGCGTCGCCGCGTTCATGATCGTCCTCACCATGGTGGACATCTATTGGCTGGTTACGCCTGCGTTCGACAAGAAGGGGCCTCATCTTCATCCGATGGATATTTTCGCGCTGATCGGAATTGGCGGGATCTGGGTTTCTACTTTTGCCTGGCAATTGAAGAGAATGCCGATCCTGCCATTGCACGACCCGAGATTCGAAGGAGTGCTCCTGCATGAGCATGGAGACTAAGAAACCGCCCAAAGGTGGGGAAGGCGCTGAAGAACCGCGCTACGAGACGCGGGATGCGAATATCCCTGTGCTTCTGCAATTCGGTTTTTGGTTGGCCATCGTGATCATTGTCGCGGTGGTGGGAATGAAGTACACATTGAATTATTTTCAGAGAGTCATGCCGGAGGGGAAGCCCGCATCTCCGATGTCGGATAGTCGCGTGCTCCCTCCCGCGCCGCGCCTGCAGGCTCATCCGCATCAGGAATTGCACGATTACTGCACCGGGCAGCAGCACGATTTGACGACGTATCAGTGGGTTGACCAGCAAAACGGAATCGTCCAGATCCCCGTGGATCGCGCCATGGAGCTGGTCCTGGAGCGCGGCCTGCCCGTGCGCGCGGCGAATCAGGCGCCCGCCAGCGGGGGCGAAATGCACACGATTGGGACAATCGACTCTCCGCTACCCGCGGGTGTCGAAGGGCCCTGCGGCTATATCACCGAGCATGACAACGATAAGAAATCGCAAGAAGAGCCGAAGGAATAAAATTTTTCTTTCGCGGCAGTGAAAGTTGAGTGCAAGGAAAAGGACGAGGTAACGTGCAGGTAAAGCTTCACGCAAATGCAGCACGCGTTTGGTTGCCAGCGGTAGCGATGGCATTGGCCTCGTTGCTGGCTCCGGCGATCGCGCGCGCGCAGCTCGCCGACCCCACTCAGAATATCGGCGTGCGCCCGGAACTGCTGAAGCAGGTGGGAATTGACCAGAAGCTGAATGACCAGATTCCGCTCGACCTGGCGTTTCGTGATGAGCACGGGAATCCGGTCCAGCTGCGGCAATTCTTCGGGCAGAAGCCCGTGATTCTCTCTCTCGTCTATTTCAATTGCCCGATGCTTTGCACCCAGGTGCTCAACGGACTTACGGGCAGCCTGAAATTGCAATCACTCGACGCCGGCAAGGATTTCAACGTTCTCACAATCAGCATTGACCCAACGGACAAGCCGCTGGTCGCCGAGGCCAGGCAGGAAATGTACACCGGCATGTATGGCCGCGCGGGTGCCGCGCAGGGCTGGCGGTTCCTGACGGGCGAAGATTCCCAGATCAAGCAACTTGCAAGCGCCGTCGGATTTCGCTACGCGTTCGATCCCGATTCGAAGCAATACGCGCACGCGAGCGCCATCATGGTGCTTACGCCCGAAGGAAGAATTTCGCGCTACCTGTATGGCATCTCGTACCCCTCCCGCGATTTGCGGCTCGCGCTGGTGGAAGCGTCCGAGGGGAAAATCGGTACGCCCGTGGATTCGATTCTGCTCTTTTGCTATCACTACGATCCGCACACGGGGAAGTACGGGCTTTTGATTTCCCGTGTGATTCAAACCGGCGGCGGGCTCACGGTTCTTTTTCTAGGTGTTTTGATTGTCGTACTTGCCCGGCGCGAGCACTACGCGTTGCCGGCCAGAAGGGCCTAAACCAGGCGCCGCGGCCAACCGCGCGCCAAGGGGAGATTCTTACGGAAAGATCATGACGGGTCTCATTCAATCCGGGTGGAACTGCATGGCGGCGATCGCGGCGATTCCGATCCATCCGCCCGCCGCATCCTCGATCGCAGAAGGCGTGGATCAGCTTCACTATTTCCTCACGGCCATCACGCTCTTCTTCACCGTGCTGATTTTCGGCGTGATCTTCGTCCTGATGTTGAAGTACCGCCGCCGCTCCGAAGATGAAGTGCCTACGGAGACCCAGGAACATCTCCTGCTGGAAATCACGTGGACGGTGATCCCCTCCCTGATTTGCGTGGTCATTTTCGTCTGGGCGTCGAGCCTGTACGTTCAAAATGCGCGTCCGCCCGCCGCTTCAACGGAAATTTTCGTTATCGGGAAGCAGTGGATGTGGCACATCCAGCATCCCGAGGGTCCGCGCGAAATTGACGAGCTTCACGTGCCTGTCGGCGTGCCCATCAAGCTGACGATGACTTCGCAGGACGTCATCCACGATTTCTATATTCCCGCGTTCCGCGTGAAGAAAGATGTTCTGCCGGGGCGCTACTCCTCGCTTTGGTTCCAAGCGACCGAAACCGGAACGTATCACCTCTATTGCGCGCAGTACTGCGGCGCGCAGCACTCCATGATGATCGGCTGGGTCTACGTGATGACCCCCTCGGACTACGCGGCATGGCTCTCATCCGCCTCCGATAATGAATCCATGACGGCGCGGGGCGAGCGCCTGTTCACTCAGTTGGGTTGCTCCACTTGCCATGTATCCGACGGCACGGGCAAAGGACCATCCCTGGCGGGCATGTACGGCAAAGACGAAAAGCTCAAGGACGGTTCCACGCGCCTCGTGGACGAATCGCTTATCCGCGAAGCGATTGTGAATCCCAATTCCGTGGCTCTTCCCAATTACCCGCCGATTATGCCCACGTTTAAAGGGCAAGTGGACGAAGAGCAGGTCATGCAGCTCATCGCTTTCGTGAAGTCGCTGGCATCCCAAGAAAGGACAAACGGGAAATGAGCACGGCCATTGCACCTCCCCACGACGTCCCGGCCGAACCTCGCGTGAATTATCTGAACGCGAGTTACGGAATCAAGTCGTGGCTACTTACCGTGGACCACAAGCGTATCGGGATTCTCTATCTCATCTCGATTACGTTTATGTTTATGATTGGCGGTTTTGCCGCTTCGCTGATGCGCATTCACCTTCTGGAGCCCCAGGGCGCGCTGGTGCAACCGGAAACGTATAACCGGCTCTTTTCGATTCACGGCATCGTGATGGTGTTTTTCTTCCTGGTTCCTTCGATTCCGGCGACGCTCGGCAATTTCCTGATTCCCATCATGATCGGGGCGCGCGATGTGGCCTTTCCGAAGCTCAACCTGATGAGCTGGTACATCTTCATCACTGGGTCCTGCTTCGTACTGTACGCAATTCTTTCCGGCGGTGTGGATACGGGCTGGACGTTTTACGCGCCCTACAGCAGCACTTTCGCGCACACCAGCGTTATCGCCGCGGCGCTCGGAATCTTCATCGCGGGGTTCTCTTCGATCCTCACCGGCTTGAATTTCGTCGTCACCATCCACAAGATGCGCGCCCCGGGCATGACGTGGTTCCGCCTGCCGCTCTTTATCTGGTCCATGTACGCGACGAGCATCATTTTCATCCTTGGGACGCCCGTTATCGCCATCACGCTATTTCTGCTGGGCCTTGAGCGCATCCTGCACGTGGGCATCTTCGACCCGGCCATCGGCGGCGACCCGCTTCTCTTCCAACACCTTTTCTGGTTCTATTCGCACCCGGCCGTGTACATCATGATTCTTCCCGGCATGGGCGTGGTCAGCGAACTCATTGCCGCCTTTTCGCGGAAGCGCATTTTCGGCTACGCCTTCGTTGCATTCTCGAGCATGGCGATTGCGGTGATCAGCTTCCTGGTCTGGGGACACCACATGTTTGTCACCGGCCAGTCCGTGTATGCGGGCTTGATTTTCTCGGTGCTCAGCTTCCTTGTTGCCATACCTTCAGCGGTCAAGGTTTTCAACTGGACCGCCACTCTCTACAAAGGGTCGATTTCGTATCAGGCCCCGATGCTCTACGCCCTCGGCTTCATCGGCCTCTTCACCATGGGCGGGCTCACGGGATTGTTCCTCGCCTCGCTCGCTGAAGACGTCCACTTGAACGGCACCTACTTCATCGTCGCGCACTTCCATTACGTAATGGTCGGCGGCGCCGTGATGGCATATCTCGGCGGGATTCATTACTGGTGGCCGAAAATTACCGGCAGGATGTATCCAGACGTTTGGGCGCGCATCGCCGCCACGATTGTTTTTGTGGGGTTCAACCTCACTTTCTTCCCGCAATTCGTCCTCGGCTATCTGGGGATGCCGCGCCGCTACGCCGTTTACCCCGCGGAATTTCAGGTTCTCAACGTGATGTCGTCGGCTGGCGCTTCCATCCTGGCCATCGGCTACGCCATTCCGCTGATCTATCTCATATGGTCGCTGAAGTACGGCCCGATTGCCGGTCCGAATCCGTGGGGCGCGAAGGGGCTGGAATGGACAATTCCTTCGCCACCGCCCACTGAAAATTTTGAGGTCATGCCCATCGTGACCGAGGAAGCTTACAACTACCATGAATGACATGGCCGCTCACGGCGCAGTCCATGACGCGCACCCGCCCGGGTTCGCGCACCAGTTCGAAGACGTCCAGCAGCAGCGCGACGCCGGCCGCCTTGGCATGTGGGTGTTCCTGGCCACCGAAATTCTTTTCTTCGGCGGCATGTTTACCTCTTACACGATTTACCGCTCGCTGCACCTGAGCGCCTTCATCACGGGCAGCCATTTGCTGGTCGTCAAGTTCGGTGCGATCAACACCGCCGTCCTGATCTGCAGCAGCTTGACAATGGCCCTCGCCATTCGCTCCGCGCAAACGGGAAAGAGCAAGAACACTATTATTTTCTGGCTCATCCTCACAATGATCCTGGGCGCTACTTTCGTGGGCCTCAAGCTGCGCTTTGAATGGTATCGGGACTACATAGAACAAATCGTTCCGGGAATTAACTTCGTGCCACACGCAAGTTGGGGCGCGGACGCAGGGCAAGTGGAAATGTTCATGTGCTTCTACTTCTTCATGACCGGATTGCACGCCCTCCACATGGTCATCGGGCTTGGCATTCTCTCGGTTCTGGTTTGGATGACGGCAAAGGGCCGCTTCTCACCCGAATACAACGCCCCGCTCGAAATCAGCGGCTTGTACTGGCACTTCGTCGACATTGTCTGGATTTTCCTGTTCCCGCTCTTATACTTGATAGGCGGGCGTTACCCAGGGAGCTGATCACAAATGTCCGAGCAGCATTCCGAACACGCCGAACACGTCGTTCCCATGAGCACTTACGTGGGCGTCTTCCTCGCCCTCCTGGTGGGCACCGCGCTCACCACCTGGGTTGCCTATATTGATTTGGGTGCCTTCAATACCGTCGTTGCGCTGGTCATCGCCTTCATTAAGATGACGCTCGTCATCCTTTTCTTCATGCACGTGAAATACAACAAAGGCCTCACCCGCATCGTCATCGTCGCCGCATTCTTCTGGCTCGGCATCATGATGACCTTCATGCTCGCAGACGAGCTTTCTCGCAATTGGACCCCCACCGTCTCCAGTTGGGACACGCTTCTTCCCTTCCTCTTCTAGTTTTCCGCTGGAATCAAACTAATTGGGCAGGAGTTCGGGGGTTACCGCGCGACGGCGCGGAACGCCACCACCGCGTTCAATCCCCCGAACGCAAAGGAATTCGATAGCGCGGCGCCCACCCGCAGCGCGCGCGGCTGATTGGGTATGTAGTCAAGATCGCACTCGGGATCGCGCTCGTTGTAATTCGCCGTCGGAGGCAGAATCCCCTCTCGCAGCGCCAATACAGTGGCAACCGCTTCGAGCGCCCCGGCCGCGCCCAGTGCGTGCCCGTGCATGGATTTCGTCGAGCTCACGCCGATTTTGTCCGCATGCGCGCCAAACACTTCCCGGATCGCGCGGCTCTCCACGGGATCGTTTCCCGGCGTTCCGGTGCCGTGCGCATTGATGTAGCCGATTTCATCGGGCGCAATCCCGGCTTCACGCAATGCGCCGCGCATCGCGCGCGACGGGCCCGCCACGGCAGGTTGCGTCAGGTGGTGCGCGTCAGACGTCATTCCAAAGCCACAAATTTCCGCGTAAATCGTTGCCCCACGCGCTCGGGCCGCTTCCATCGGCTCCAGAATCATCATCGCGCCGCCCTCTCCCAAAATCATCCCGCGGCGATCCTTGCTGAAGGGCCTGCAGGTGTCCGGAGCGATCACGCGCATCGCTTCCCACGCCTTCAGCATTCCAATCGTAAACATGGATTCCGCGCCGCCCGTGACGGCCAGGTCAGCCTCACCGTCGCGCACAAGCCGGAACGCCTGGCCGATGGCATGGTTTGCCGAAGAACACGCAGTCGAAACCGTGTACGTCGGCCCACTCAATCCCAGGTCCATGGAGATGTGGCTCGCGCCGGCATTCGACATCGTTTTGGGAATCGTCAGCGGATGGACGCGCCCTCGCCCGGTCACATACAAATCTTCAAAACCCGTCTCGATCGCCGATTGCCCTCCCACGGCCGAACCGCACACGATTGCGGTCGCTTCGCGCAGCTCGGGGGTCAATTCGATTCCGGAGTCCCGCATCGCATCCCGCGCCGCCACCACGGAAAATTGAGCGAACCTGTCGATATAGTCTTCCTTGCCGGGTTCGAAATGCTTGGTTGCGTCGAACCCACGCACCTGCGCGGCATTCGGAAACCGCAGCGTGAGCGAGTGATAATCCACTCCCTGGATCGGCCCGATCGCCGGGCGTCCGTTGCGCAAGGCTTCCCAGGTCTCCGCCACATTGAGTCCCAACGGGCAGATGATTCCCAGTCCTGTGATCGCCACGCGGCGTGCCGCCATTAAGCTCGCTCCAATCTTTTACGGCTGTTCTCTATTTGCGGGCCAGCCGATGCCCTCTGCAAATCGTGCCCCGCCATTTTACGCGTAAAGCAGCGCTCGCCTGTCGGAATGCGGCTCGGTTGTGGGAATGAATTCAACTTGCTGGCGTGGGATTGGCGGCAGGCGCGTCTGGCGGCGCCGCGGCGATCAGTTTCTTGATACCTTCCACCACGTCGTTCACCGTGCGCAGCGACCGCACATCATCGTCCGGAATCGAAATCTTGAAGGCGTTCTCGAGTTCGAAGAGAAGCGTGAACACATCCAGCGAATCGATGCCCAGCTCCTGCAGATTGGTATCCAGCGCAATCTTGTCCGCCGGAATGCGCTTCACCGAAGCGAGCGTCGCAATCACCTTTTCAGCCACTGCATCAGACATCGAGCTTACCCCCGTCGTCGGAACGCTTCCTCACGGCCGCGGCTCAATAGCCAGACTCCACTCACATCCTCGCAAGAAACCAAATTCTAGCAGGACTGAACGCCCAGTCGCTCGAATTTTTAATCCATCCGAGGCTTCGATCGTCCACTCCCTACTGGACCGGCGCGGGCACGCCGGCTCCCGCCGTCTGTGCTGTCGGTTCGAATACTTTCAGCGCCGCCGGGGGCAGCTTTTCCATGCTGCTCAGAAACGTGACGAGCTGCCAGACCTGCCCATCGCTCAACGTCTGGTTCCAAGCGGGCATGCCTGTCCACCGGATGCCATGCTCGATGATGTAAAAATTCTGATTCTCGGGCATGTCGGGCGTGTCCTTAAAGAATCCCGGGGCCACCGGAAAGAATGACTTTGAAAACTGGCTCTCGCGGTTGGAAGGCACGCCATGGCATCCCGCGCAGTGATTTAAATAAAGCTGCGCGCCCGCCACCAGGTTTTCCTCGGTTGGTGAAACGGGATTTTTGACGTCGGGAGCGCGCCGGTCCGTGGAGGCGTCCACCGCCGCCATTCCCAGATTCCGCTCCAGGAACGACGCTTGCCTATCAGCGCCGAAATCTACGTACCCTTTTTTCACGTACCAGTAGCAGCCAGCCATGAAAACAATAAGAGCGAAGACGACTCCCGCCAGAAAGCTTTTCATCCCGTAATTCCTTTCTTTTCCGAAAATTTTTCTTGCCTGCTTACCATCACTTCGCTTCCGCCAGTCGATTGTATTTCCTTAGGACTTCGCGAAGCCGCTCGTGTGGCAGCGCCTCGACGGTGCGGCCATTTACTCCGGTCATCGACTTTGCGGCCACCAGCGCATTCACCACGGCTTCTTCCGTTGCCTGCACGGTCGCCTCGAATAGCGCGTCCATGTGGTCATTCGGCAGCATCTGCACGTTCGTAGGTTTCTTTTCAGCAAGGCCGGCCCCCGCATTCGCCGTGGAAAATGCGATGAAGATGTCGCCTGACCCGTCGCCGGAAATACTCCCGAGTCTACCCAGCCCCAGAGTCACTCGCCGCGCGATGCGCTTCAGTTGCGTGGGCACCAGTGGCGCGTCAGTTGCCACTACAACGATAATCGAACCCGTATCGTCGTCCCAAACTGGCTTTCCCGGGACTTCTGTCCCTACGGGCGTCCCCGCAACGCGCAGCAGGTGCCGCGTGCCAAAATTGCATTGCACCAGCACGCCAACCGTATAGCCTCCACGATTTTCAGGCAGCGTTCGCGATGCCGTGCCTGTCCCTCCCTTGAACTCGAAACAAATCATTCCCGTCCCGCCGCCTACGTTTCCTTCTGCGATCGGCCCGGCATGCGCGTCTTCCATCGCCGCAAACGCGTCCTCTTGTTTCACGTGGAACCCATTGATGTCGTTCAGATAGCCATCCCATGTTTCGGCGACCACAGGCAGGGACCACCAATCATCCGTTGGAATTGGCGTTCCGTGCTTGAGTTGCCATGCAATCACCGCATCGCGCACCACGCCCACGCTATGTGTGTTCGTGATCATCACGGGACCGTAGAGAAATCCCGATTCCTCCACCCAAGTCGTCCCCGTCATTTCTCCGTTGCCGTTCTCCGTGAACCATCCGGCAAACACTGGATCCACCGCCGTCTTTCCACGAGGGAATATCGCCGTCACCCCCGTCCGCACCGGCCCGGTTCCCACTTGCAGCTTGCCATCTCCCGAAATCAGAGTTCGATACCCAACTTCAATCCCTTTCACGTCCGTAATCGAATCCAGCGGACCCGTCGTTCCTTCGAATGGAACTCCCAGATCGCGCGCCCGCGGTCCCGTTTGAGCCGGCGCGGAAACACCCACCGCGCCAAACATCGCTAGAAAAACGAGAAATCGCTTCATTGCGGGTTGCTCACCTCAGAAAGTGAATCTATTTCCTGCCTGGTTTGCTTTAACAAATCTGTGTTCTTCACGAGCTCTTCTTCAAGAATTTTCGCTTGATCCGCCGCGCGCTTCCAATCTCCCGCTTCGGCCGCTTCGGTAATCCCCGGCAACTCGAGGTGGTCATACGTGTAGCGCGCCCCATACAGCGTGTGCTTGAACCACGGCCTCCCGGGAATGCCATCCGGATTGCACCAGTTGTGCTCCACCTGTATCAACAGCTCATTCACGCGTGCCACTCCAACCCGATCCAGCCGTCCGCTTGAAACTGCCTCCGCCACACTGTGATTCAATTCTTTCCCCGCTTTTTGAAACGCGTCGATCCTCTCGCGCAAGGAATCGAGTCCCGTGTGCGCGCTGACGTGTGAAGCCTGGTCGAGGCTGGCGACAAACTTCCTCACATTTTCCCCATAGGAATCGAAATCGTAGGGAAGGATCGCCGCATTCCCCAGCCGCATCGCCAGCACTCCCCAAAGTTGCGTCATCACGGCGTGATACCGGTAACCCGGATCGCCGAAATGATTCATCCAGAAAAAATCGTCGTACATCGAATGGTAGACGCCGTAGGGCCCCACGAACGTGAGCCCCATCACCGGAATCCCCAGAAAATTCAGGAAGACCGTATGGTCGGACCCGCTCCCGATCCGCGTGTTCGCGAGCTCAGAATCCGCCACGCCATGCGGCTCGTTCAGTTGCTTCTCTCTTGTGGCTTTCCATTCGTCATACAGAGTTTTCCCGGCGGGCGCCGCCACCGTCCGGCTCACATCCACCAGCAGTGGTGCGAGCGAGCCGACCGCGTCGCCTTGAAAATCCTTGCCAGACGTCGCTTCATCTACATTCAAATACGCCACGGCTTTCTTTTTCAGCTCGTCCGCGTATTGCTCGCCCCATTCCGTGGAACCCGTCAGCGCATATTCTTCGCCGTCCCAGCTGCAGAACACCAGCGTGCGCTTCGGCCGCACCCCCTGGCGCAACAGCTCTCCCATATTCCGCGTCATCTCGAGCATCGCAGCGGTCCCGCTCGAGGGGTCCACGCCCCCAAAAGCCCACGCGTCGCGGTGGTT
>Ga0070765_100002987_pt1 | contig 10809 bp, 6 predicted proteins | sample HubBroMetageWFT5_FD_71516 | JGI IMG/M metagenome (GOLD analysis project Ga0070765, IMG submission 71516) | Warmed and freeze-thawed soil microbial communities from the Hubbard Brook experimental Forest, New Hampshire - Hubbard Brook CCASE Soil... | ecosystem: Environmental > Terrestrial > Soil... | reverse complement strand
TGAGCGACGGCGTAGTTCCCGCCTTTGACCTCGATAACGATCGTGCAGGCTCCGCGACGGGCCGTCGTAGAGCGCCTTTCATCTGGTGTTCTTCAGCCGTTGCGGAACGCGCTTACACCGTACACATTCACGGTCGCCCTCGAAGTGTGGGACGATGACGCGGCTTGCCAGGTTGTGGAAATCGACCGGCGTCCTGTTCCGGCTCGGAAACAGCCAGCCCTAACGTGGCATCCCACTCCGCGCGCGCCACAGTTTGAGGGGACTCGTAATGGCTCGCGACTGATACCAGTGATACCGTTTTCCTTGAAACTACGGCCCATTAGGGAAACTATAGAAACTGTAGCCGAAGATCAGATTCGCTTGTAACCCGTACAAACACCGGCTACTATCGCCCAAGTGTAGCGTTCATCGACACTTGCGCGTAGATGGCGTAATCCCTCCCTCTCCGCCATGACGATGTGCGTCAAGTCGACCATAACACCGTGAGAAGGTATTGTCTGCCTAGCTTGGATTGCGGAACTATCGGTAGTTGAAGATTAGGGGTGGGCTGCTGCCTGAGCACCGAAAGTGCACCGATCATTCTTCGAGCCTGACTGTTACGAAGCTCAGAATGTGCAAATCTTGAAGGTTGCTTGAAATTTTCGCTGCGCCCCCAATTCGTCAACACAAACAGCCTCAAAAGCCAATAAACACCTTACAAACAAATAGTTTACAGGGGCGCTGGTGACCGCAGCGTAACTGGTGACAACCTCATTGGCTCAGGCGAGGGATAGCGCCATGCACGGTTCCACAGCCTTTCCACAGCCTGCAGGGCATCGCCGTTGTGACGGGAAACCAGGCTATTCGGGCGGCGCGATACCGTCCGCGAGCATGGACTCGAAGCGGGTCGAATTCTTCAGGAATGCCAGGTGCACGCGGCCGGTGGGGCCGTTGCGCTGTTTGGCGATGATAAGCTCCGCTTTGCCCTGGAGGTCGGGATCGTCCTGCTTGTAAACTTCTTCACGGAAGATGAAAGCTACGACGTCAGCGTCCTGCTCGATCGATCCCGATTCGCGCAGGTCGGAGAGTTGCGGACGGTGGTCGCCGCCCCGGCTTTCGGGTGCGCGGCTTAGCTGGGAAAGCGCTATCACCGGGACCGTTAATTCCTTAGCCAATGCTTTTAAGCCGCGCGAGATGGCAGAAACTTCCTGAGTGCGATTTTCAAAGCGCCTGCCGCCGCCTGACATGAGTTGCAGGTAGTCCACGATGAGCAGGTCGAGCTTGCCCTGCGACTGCTGCAGGCGTCGCGCTTTTGCCCGCATTTCGCTGAGCGAGATACCAGGCGTGTCGTCGATGAAAATAGGAGCGTGCGCAAGTTGCTCCATGGCGTGTACAACTTTGGTCATGTCATCACGCCAGAGCGAGCCGGTTCGCATCTTGTGCGAGTCCACCCGCGCTCGTGAACAAAGCAGACGCAACAGCAATGCCTCGCGCGACATTTCCAGCGAGAACATGCCGACCACTTTTTGATCTTCGATGGAGGCGTTTTCGGCGATGTTCATGGCGAATGCTGTTTTTCCCATCGATGGGCGGGCAGCGATGATGATCAGGTCGGAGCGCTGGAATCCGCTGGTCATCTCGTCGAGATCGGTGTAGTGGGTGGCCAGTCCGGTGATCCGCTGGCCGCGCTGCAGCAAAGCATCCACCGAGCCGAAAGATTCCTTGACGATGTCCTGAACACCCATGAAGCCGCGGCCAATCCGCTTTTCAGATAGCTGGAAGATAGCGGCTTCGGCGTCGTTCAAGATTTCTTCGGCGGGATCGCTTTGGTCTGAGGCTCGCGCAATGGCGGCGTTGGCGGCGTGAATCAGTCCCCGCAGCAGCGCCTTGTCGCGGACGATTTTGATGTAGTGCTCGATGCTCGGCCGATCGGGGACCCCGTCCACCAATCCAGAGATGTAGCCGACGTCGCCAATCGCCTCCAGTTCCTTGCGCCGGTCCAACTCCTCGACCAGCGTAATCATGTCGATCGGGCGCGAAGATTCGGCAAGATCCACCATGCGGGTGAAGATGCGGCGATGAGAATCGAGCGAGAAGTCCTCCGGCTTCAGATGCTCGGCGGCTTCGTTGTAGGCCAGGTTGTCGAGCAGGATCGCGCCCAGAATGGAACGCTCGGCTTCAACGTTTGCGGGCAGAGTGTGCGCGAGACTGTAATCAGTGGTTGCCATCAGCTGTCAGTTGTAGCGCCGGCATCTTGCCGTCTGTCGCGAGGGCATCTTGCCCTCGTCGGTGGGGGTGAGGACGCCCCCGCGACAGCCGCCTGGACGGCGGCGCTACGCAACAAAAGTTCCTTGTAAACGCGAGAGCGATAGTACTCACGAACGAGTTGTGAATGTGAAGTATGTTCTTCGGAAAACGAAGAACATACCTAAATTTTTCGGTGGTCCAGTTGCGTGGCAAAAAGTGAATGGTCCAACGCCGCTCCATTACGTCGGAGTATAGGTGAAATAAAAGCGAAGATCAATCGGGAAGCGTCTCCTGGGGAAACACCATTCGATCGTCTTCGGATCAGTCCTGATCCCTATCCGTGGCAAACCATTTTTCGGACGTAAAAATAAATGCGGCCCAGGCCAGCCACCCGGGCCGCATTGCATGTGGATGTCTGATTGCTCTGTCACCGCACCATGCAGTGAGGCGCCTCTCGAAACCGCGTTCCCTGAGGAACGCTCGTTTCTGGGCGCACTCTCCGAGCCGTGATCTGCGGACGAGGTCCGCGTTCCATGACTCGCAGTGATTGCTCAAGCTGACGGCTCAATCCTGCCTGTGGGGAGGATTTTCGAGGAGGCCGCAACGCCCGGTTGTCCTCAAAACGCGCCGTCAGGCATCTTGCCTGACACGTTCTGAGAAACCCTCCGGCAGTTCACCCTCGAGAACCACCGGAGACGCCAGCTCTGCTGCAATCTAACAGCGCATGCAAGACATCGCACATCTGCACTGGCGGTACTTTGCTCGAAGTACAAAAACACTGCAATAGAAAATCGCAGTCCGGTTGTGCACAAACTGTGGACTACGGAACTTCCTTGTGGAAACCGAAGGAAAAACGGAACAGAATCAGCTACAAAGCCCTGATCAAATGTAAATTTCAATTGGCCCGCACGGGCGCGGACGCCCGCGCCGACATTTGGATTAATCCACGTGCTCGCCTTCCTCGATAAATCCAAGTTCCGGCGGCGGTAGCTGGTCACCTGGCCGTGCCCAGAAAAACGTATAGCGAGGGCAACAAGACGATGCTGATGAACAGCTCAACAATCAGTCCGCCGACGATCACGATGGCGAACGGCCGCTGCGAATCCGAACCGATGTCGTGGGACATAGCTGCAGGCAAAAGTCCCAAGGTCGCGACCAGCATGGTCATCATAATGGGCCGCAGACGAAGCGCTGCTCCTTCTTTTGCGGCTTCCCGAGGATTCATGCCGCGGGTGCGAAGCTGGTTGATGTACTCGACCATGATCACGCCGATCTCGACCGATACGCCAATCAACGCCAGGAAACCCAGACCGGAGGAAACCGAAAAATGAGTGTGGGTCAGCAGGAGGCTAAAAAAACCGCCTAATGGCGAAAGTGAAACCACAGCCAGGATCAGGGCGCCCCGTTTCCAGGAGTCGAATGCGGAGTAGAGAATAAAAGACATCAGCAGAATCGTGATCGGCACAATGATCGCTAAACGACGATTGGCGCGCTGCTGGCTCTCGTACTTGCCAGTCCAATCGAGGTAGTAGCCTTCCGGCAGTTGCACCTTCTGGCGCACTTCTTCGATGGCTTGACGAACGGTGCTGCCTAGGTCGCGCCCGCGCACACTGTACTTGATGGCAATGTAGCGCCGGTTGCCTTCGCGGTAAATGGTCGAGGCTCCGTCTTCGAGTTTGATCTGGTACAACTGCCCGAGCGAAACTCGCTCACCCGACGGCGCGAGAATGCGGATGTTGGCGATGTCTTCAACACTCTTGCGGAATGGCTGCTGGTAGCGAGCCGTCAAATCGTAGCGCTGCTCCCCGATCGGGATCTGGCTTACCGCCTTGCCGCCGACCGCGGTCTCCACAGCGTCTTGCACGTCGCTGACGTTGATTCCGAAGCGATTGGTCGCAGCGCGATCCACTACCAGGTTTATGTTGGGTGTCCGCGGACCTGGAATGTTCCGAGGTCGGCGACGCCAGGGATCTTCGCCATCAAGTCTTGCATCTCGTTGGCTTTTTGCTCCAGCGTCTTCAAGTCAGAGCCAAAGAGCTTGACTGCCAGCTCGCCCTTGACGCCACTGACCGCCTCTTCCACGTTGTCAGAGATCGGCTGCGAGAAATTCCAGTCCACACCCGGGAACTTGCTCAACTCGAAGTCCATCGCGGCAATGAGATCGTCTTTCGTCTTGAATTGCGAACGTCATTCGGAATGCGGCAGCAGATCAACAAAAAACTCGGTATTGTAGAAGCCACTGGCGTCACTGCCGTCGTCAGGGCGGCCCTCCTGGCTGACAACTTGTGTGACTTCAGGAAAAGTGGCGAGAGCCAGTCGCGTCTGTTTTGCGAGCGCGATGCTGGACGATGGTCCGGTGCTCGGCGCCAGCGTGCCACGAACCCAAATTGCGCCCTCATCCAGGTGAGGCAGGAATTCGGAGCCAACAATTCCGCTAAGAGCCAGAAACAGCATGATCGCAAGGGCAACCAACCCCAGGCCCAGAGTGATTCTCAAGTGGTCAACGCCGAGAATTTTCCCGCAAGCTGTCAGCGATGCCTGGGCAATCCTCCGGGCCGCGACCTTGCCCGATGAATCTGTCCCTATCCGCCGCTCATCCATTATTCTAGTAACAGACATATGGCGATTCGATCGAAGACTGCTTCCGGAACTTCCACCGCAGTACTGGACCCAACCAACGGAGAACGCGAGCGCGTGTTCGACGTGTACCGTCGTTGGGGATACCTCGAGGCCGACCTCGATCCCCTCGGCTTTCTCCGCCCCGCGCCTCACTCTGAACTGCCGGTCGACAGCGAATTCGCCCAAGAGGCGCGACGCGTCTACTGCGGGACGATTGGCACCGAATTCATGCACATCACCGATCCGGCACGGCGGCGCTGGATTCAGGATCGGCTGGAAGGCCCTCAAACAGCTGTGGACCAGCAAAGAGCGCTCGATCTTCTCGTTCGTGCAGAACTGTTTGAGCAAGTGCTGCAGCAGCGCTATTTGGGCAACAAGCGCTTTTCGCTCGAAGGCGTCACCGCGCTTATTCCCCTGATGGACGAGATTCTCGACGCAGCTGGACAACAGGGTGCGGGAGAACTCGTGATGGGGATGAGCCATCGCGGCCGGCTGAACGTATTGGTTCACGTTGCCCGGCGTAGCGCCGAAGAAGTTTTTGCAGGATTTGAAGATATCGATCCCCGCAGCGTGCTCGGCAGCGGCGACGTGAAGTATCACATGGGCGCAACTGGCGAGTACGTGACTCGGAGCGGCGCCAAGGTTCACATCCACCTGGTTTCGAATCCGAGCCATCTGGAGGCGGTTGACCCAGTAACCATCGGCCGCACTCGTGCCAAGCATGACCGCACGGGAGAAGCCGGAACTAAGAAATATCTTCCGCTCCTGGTGCACGGCGATGCAGCTTTCGCCGGACAAGGCATTGTTGCGGAGACGCTGAACTACGCGGATCTGCCCGGCTACACCGTAGGTGGAACTGTGCACATTATCGCCAACAACCTGATCGGCTTTACGACTGTGCCCCGCGAATCGCATTCCTCGCGTTTCTCCGCGCAGCTTGTACGACGCCAGTCTGTCCCGATTTTTCATGTGAACAGCGAAGATGTGGACGCCGTGATCCGCGTAGGGCGCATCGCTCTCGACTACCGCTACACTTTCGGCACCGACGTGGTCGTGGATCTGATCGGTTATCGGCGGCATGGGCACAGCGAAGTCGATGATCCCACCATCACCCAACCGCTGCTTTACAAGGCAATCAAAGAGCACCCGCCGTTGTGGGAGATTTATTCCGAGGACATCGGCGTCGAAGACGCGCAGGCGCGCGTGCAGGCCATCCGCGCAGAACTTGAAGCCGCGCAGAAAAAGGCCGTCTCGATGACCAAGAAACCGACGCTTCGTGATTTGCCAACCTATTGGGACAACTACACAGGCGGTCGCTATAAGCCGGAGTATGAGGTTGAGACCGGCTTATCGGCGGAAGAACTACAGGAAATCACGAAGGCACTCACAACTTACCCGGATGGTTTTCACATCCATCCGAAGGTCAAGAAGCTGCTCGAACAACGCGCCGAAATGGGCACCGGAAAGCGTCCCGTCGACTACGGCATGGCAGAAGCTTTGGCTTTCGGCAGTTTGGTGAGGGCTGGTGTGCCGGTGCGCTTGAGCGGACAGGATAGCCGCCGGGGCACATTCAACCAGCGGCACTCCGTGCTGCTCGATATCGAAACCGAGCAGGAGTATGTGCCGCTGCAACATATTTCTGCCGAACAGGCGCGCTGTGAAATTTATAACTCCACGCTCTCGGAAGCCGGCGTTCTGGGATTCGAATACGGTTACAGCCGCGATTATCCGGAAGCACTCGTCCTTTGGGAGGCACAATTCGGCGACTTCGCGAACGTTGCCCAGGCGGTGATTGATCAGTTCGTCAGCGCGGGCGAAGACAAATGGAATTTGCTCTCTGGAGTAGTCTTGCTGCTACCCCATGGCTACGAGGGCCAGGGTCCCGAACACTCGAGCGCCCGCATCGAGCGTTTTCTGCAGCTCGCGGCGCGGGATAATTTTCAGATCTGCCAGCCTTCGAATGCGTCGCAATACTTCCACTTGCTGCGCCGCCAGGCACTGCGGAAATGGCGCAAACCGCTAATCGTCTTCACCCCGAAGAGCATGCTGCGGCACCCGGACGCTTCTTCGCCCATCGCAGACTTCACGCACCCTCACTTCCTGAACGTGTTGCCCGACACGGAAATCAGCCACGCCAAACGCATCCTGCTTTGCACCGGAAAAATTGGGCACGAGTTGCGCGAGGAGCGCAAGAAACGAAAAGATGACTCAACAGCGATCGTTTTCCTGGAACAAATGTATCCGTTCCCCGAGACTGAACTGATCAAAGAACTAGAGCGCCATGCCAGCGCGCGCGATATTGTGTGGGTCCAGGAAGAACCCGCCAACATGGGCGCGATGTTTTATATGCTGCCCAGGCTACGTCACATCGCTGGAGAACGTCCAGTGCTTTCGGTCAAGCGTTCGGCCAGCGCAAGCCCTTCCACTGGATCGGCCAAGGCCCACGAAATGGAGCAGAATACATTGCTCGCGCTTGCGTTCTCTACGAACGGCAAGTGATCTCTCTTCTACGTAGGTCGTTCAGTCACAGGCTTGCCTCCAGACCCAGGCAAGGCCGCTTTCGCGCCTCCGGCAGCCTCTCCCTGGAGCAGGGCGTCCAGGCTGGCATAGGCGTAAATTGTTGGCGCGTGATTTTGCATCAGGCCGCCGGTATCCGCCGTGGGGCCGTAGTTGCTGTGCAAGTCGCGTCCCAGCATGCGGAGCATGGCCATCAGTTGCCCACGATGATGCGAGGTATGCGCGATACGCCGCGTGATCACCCACGCGCGAGAGCGTTGCACGACAAAAAAGTTGGTTGCCTCTTCCCACCAGGCGTCGTCCTTTTGGCCTAAGTGCGCAAGCCGTTTCCCGCTGTCGTCCGCGTACTGTTTCATGAAGTGCAATCGAGTTTCTTGCGTCGGCAACGGTGGTGCTTCGACGTCGATTCCAAGCATGGTCCGAAACCACAAATCCTCGCTGACGCACTGATGCACCATCTGCTCATGAACACTGCGTCCCCGCGGATCATCACGGCGGGGGCGCAGCGGAAGATCCTCGTCCCGGAACTCACTCCACACACTGACCACTTTGATCCGTTCGGTTGCATATGTTTCCACTAGAAAGTCATATCTCACAGAGCGCACCTCCTGGTTATCCTTCTCAACGGCAAAAATCTCCTGGTCAAAGATGGTACCCTAGCGTCCCAGTTCGACTCCCATGGCACGCCGCTCTCGACCTCAACCGCCCCGCATTGCCATCGACACTGGCGGCACGTTTACCGACTGCGTCTGGGTCGACCGCGGGCACATCCGCATGCTCAAGGTTTTCTCGACTCCCGACGATCCTTCGCGAGCCATTGTAGAAGCGCTGGGGAAAATCGGTTGTTTCGGCTCGCTAACTTTACTTCATGGGACTACGGTCGGCACAAACACACTCCTGCAGCGCAAGGGGGCGCGCGTTGCGCTCATTTCTACAGGGGGTTTTGAGGATGTAATCGAGATTGGCCGGCAGGCCCGTCCCAAACTGTACGATTTCTTTTTCGACCGCATTGAGCCTCTCGTGTCTGCCGATCTGCGCTTCGGGGTGGGCGAACGGACAAGTAGCGACGGTGAGATTCTGCGAGAGCCCTCGCCAAGAGATCTGCTGGAGTTGAAATCCAGAGTGCTTGAGAAACGACCCGAGGCGATTGCGATCTCGCTGTTGTTTTCGTTTGCTAATCCAAAGAACGAAAACCTAGTTGCGGCTGCCTTGAGCGACCTGGGCCTTCCCCTTTCCGTTTCTCATCAGATCCTCCCTGAATTTCGCGAATATGAGCGCACCAGCACGGTGGTGGTAAACGCGTATCTCCAACCTGTCATGCAACGCTATCTGGAAAGCCTCGAAGCGCGGGCGCAAGCTTGGAGCGAAATTTCTAAGGGACCGCAGCCCGGATCTTCAGAGCGTCTTGGCGACATGGCTGAAGCCATGCCCTCCCGAAGAACAGCAGGCAGCCAGCGTCGCGCCAAGGCTCGCATTTTCGTAATGCAATCCAGTGGCGGCATCACGGCTCTGCGTTCCGCTGTCCGCGAACCCGTGCGGACTGTGCTCTCTGGCCCCGCAGGAGGAGTCGTGGGAGCAGCGGCGATGGCACGTCGCAGCGGATGCAAGCGAATTATTTCGTTCGACATGGGTGGTACTTCGACCGATGTGGCGCTAGTGGATGGCGAAGCCCGTGGGAGCAGTCAAACTGAAATTGCTGGCCTGCCGGTCGGAGTGCCGATGCTCGACATTCACACTGTCGGTGCCGGCGGAGGTTCCATTGCGCGATTCGATCCGGCGGGTGCGCTACGCGTGGGACCGGAGTCGGCTGGAGCTGACCCGGGTCCAATTTGCTACGGTCGCGGCAATCAACCGACGGTCACGGATGCGAATCTGATCCTGGGACGATTGCAGGCGCATCGTTTTCTTGGCGGCGACTTCACGCTCGATCTGGAACGCACTCGTCGGATTGTGTCGGCGTGGCTGAAGAAGCAGCGTTGCAAACTCTCGCTCGAACAGTTTGCAGCCGGGGTTATTCGCGTGGTCAACGCTACCATGGAGAAAGCCATTCGCGTGGTTTCGATTGAGCGCGGTTACGATCCTCGAGAGTTCGCACTGGTAGCGTTCGGCGGCGCCGGAGGGCTGCATGCCTGCGAATTAGCGGCAGCCTTAAGTATCCCCCGAGTTCTTGTACCCGCACGTCCGGGAGCGCTCTCCGCCTTTGGCATTCTGGTCAGCGATGTCGTTAAGGACTATTCACGAACCCTGCTCTGGCGAACCCACAATGAACTTCCGCTGACCCGGCTGAACGCCGAATTCAACAAATTACGCCGCAAGGCCGGCCAAGACTTTCTAACTGAGGACTGGAAGGGCGCTATCCAGTACCGTCTGAGCGTGGACGTTCGCTACAGGGGCCAAGGGTACGAACTCAATATTCCCTACACTGACAGACTGATCATAGCGTTCCGTCGCGAGCATGACCGCCGTTACGGCTACAGCTATCCGGCGCGGGAGATAGAGTTAGTTACGCTCCGGCTTCGGGCAATCATGAAGTCTCCGCAGTCGAACCTTGGTCGGGCCGGCGCCGCGCGTGGCGACCGCGGAAATCTTGATCCGGTGCGAACTTCGGTATTCTTCGAGAATGAGAAAATCGCTTCTGCCATTTATGATCGGGAGTCTCTGCAACCGGGAAAGAAGTATTCGGGCGCGGCCGTCGTGACGGAATACAGTGCGACCACGATTGTCCCTCCCCGAGCGAAGTTTTGGCTGGATAGGAACCGAAACCTGTTCATCCAGCTTCGTCCCTAGCCATGTGTGCCGGGGAATTAGAAATTGGTCGTGAGGCGCAGGCCAAAGCTCCGGGAGGGTCCGATGGCGTTGCCGGAAAATAAACCGCCGAAGTCGATTACGTCCAGAACGTTGGTAAGGTTCTGTCCGTCGATCTGAAACTGCATATTCACACGGTCCGATTTGTAAACATTCGCGCCCGCCGAGGCATTGACCTGGAAAGAAGGATAAATGCGGCCACGAGCGAAGTTGATGTGGTTCAAGACCTGCTGGCCGTATTCGGCAAGCGCCGTGGCCGGGTCGCCATCGAACGCGAACGGTAGCCCGGTATCGTATTGAATCCCGCCCGCGATCCAGAAGCGCGGTTTGACCTGGTAGCGAAGGCGTCCACGAACTGTATTGCGCTGATCCTGCGAATCCGGGAAATGGCCGCCGAGTTGGGTTTCCGCAGCTTGGGCATCGTCTCCAAGAAAGAGTCCCCCAGTCACGGGAAACCAGACGTTCCCGACCATGTACGAATAGCTTGCGAAGCCGGAGAGTCCGCGCCAGTTTGGCAGCTCGATTTTTCCTTCCGCGCCGTAAATGATGGAGTTTCGGAACGCGATCGGAAAACTGATGGTCGTGTTTTGAATCTGATCGTCGTCGGCGTAGTTGTTAACAACCCGCCGGTAGTAGTTCGCG
>Ga0070765_100002986_pt1 | contig 10810 bp, 6 predicted proteins | sample HubBroMetageWFT5_FD_71516 | JGI IMG/M metagenome (GOLD analysis project Ga0070765, IMG submission 71516) | Warmed and freeze-thawed soil microbial communities from the Hubbard Brook experimental Forest, New Hampshire - Hubbard Brook CCASE Soil... | ecosystem: Environmental > Terrestrial > Soil... | reverse complement strand
TGTGCATCATGCTCAGCCGCGAAATCGCCCCTGAAGCCTCATTCAGGAGGCGGGAGTTGAAGACGTGATTCCAGGCGAGGATGCCCTGCTGGGAGAGGTCGTCGTGATAGAAGCCGAAGCCGGGCAGGCCTTCGGGCATGAAACCAAATTCGCCGGCACCCGAGTAGCGGAAGAAGGCCGTGTCGCCGCTCGAGAAGCTGTGGTCGATGCGGATGGTGCCCTGGTCATTGTTCATGCGCTGCTTGCGCATGTCCAGGTAGTTGTTGGCATCGTTGCCGGCGCCGACGACGGTGGGTTGGCCCATCATGGTCATACCGCCCATGTTCATGGTGTTGGGCTGGGGCGTGTATTGGTTGAGCATGATGGATGCGGCCTGGGTGAGGCGTCCGGGCGGGATGACGTTGAGGACGCCGTTGTACTGGAACTGCTGCCGGATGTACTGGGGATTGGTCTTGCTGGCAGGCGCGATGGGATTGTAGCCGGGGTTGGGCACGGTGGTGGTGGGGTCGTAGATGTTTACGCCGCTCTGGCTGAAGTCGCCAGAGGACTCGGCCGCAGTGGGCACCGTGTCGACCATGGACATGGTTTCGACGTTGCGGAAGCCTTCGTAGTTGACGAAGAAAAACGTCTTGCCGATGTGAGGGATGGGGCCCCCAATGGAGGCGCCGAAGTTATTCTGCACCAGAAACTTTGAGCCGCCCATTTCGTTGAAGGAGTAGGCGTCCATCGCGCCGTTGCGCAGGAACTCGTAGGCGGTGCCGTGGAAGGCACCCGTGCCCGAGCGGGTGACGATGTTGATCTGGCCCCCGCCGGCACCCCCCATTTCAGCGGAGTAGCTGCCCGTCTGCACCTGGAATTCCTGCACCGCGTCAGGCGAAGCGCTCAGGTTCTGGGTGCTGAAGGTGGGGTCGGTGTTGGTGGCGCCGTCGAGAAGAAAGTAGTTGGCGTTGGGACGGCTGCCGCCGATCGAGACCGCGGAGCGCTGCCCGGGACGCCAGTAGAGCGGGTTCATGTCGCCGGTCGCCGCGCCGTGGCTGACATGGGCTCCGGGCACGGTGAGGACGAGATCGATGAGCATGCGGCCGTTCAGCGGGAGCGACTCGACGGAGCGCTGGTCGACGACCGCGCCCACGCTCGCGTCCTGCGTCTTGAGCAGCTCACTCGCGGCCCGCACCGTGACAGTCTGGGTGTCGCTGGCGAGGTGCAACTGGACGTCGAGCGTGGCTTCCTGGCCCACTTCGAGAACAAGGGTCTGGGTTGCCTGCGTGTATCCGGCCTCATCCACGGTGACGGTATACGAGCCCGGCAGCAGGCCCGCAATCTCATACAGTCCGGTGGCGTTGGCGGTGACTTCGCGCTTGGCCCCCGTTCCATCCGCCGTGATGTGGACATGGGCTCCGGCAACCGGGCGGCGCTGCGGATCAAGGATGGATCCGCGCACCACCGCATAGTTGCTTTGAGCGTGGGCCGTGATGAGGACGAGTGCGAACGCAGCAAGGGCGAAGATGAATCTGCGAAACATGGCTCTCCTTAATAACAAGACAGCTGCTTTGGACTTCGGGACCTTCGGTCCTCTGATCGGGGCGGTGCGACCCCAACGCGCCAGAAGTTGCAGGCGCGGCTAAAAAGCGTGATTGAATTTGTGAGCCTCGGGAAGCAGACACACCGCCGGCTTAGCGCGACGATTTCCATACAAGTGTCGTCGCCGCGAGTACAGCCGTCATCGACCAATTGGTTGAGTGCAGAAGTTTTCGCCCGGATCGCGAGAACCGGCCGGGCTAGGCGAGAGGAGACCGAAAGGATACGAGATCCGGGCCACCGTGCAGAATTGCTACTGATCCGCAGGCCGGGTGTACGGCTTCTGCAGGTTCTGTCGCGCTTCGTTGACCGCGCCCTGGGTGTTGTCGTTGGTCTGGACAGCGAGGCGATACTCGTTGACCGCCCGATCCCGCTGGCCGGTGATGTCGAAGATGTTGCCCAGCCGGATGTGGCTCCAGACCTCCGTCCAGCGCGGATCATCGTCGCCCCGCAGCGCATCGCGGTATGCATTCACCGCGGCCTGGTAGTTGCGCTGTGAAAACAGCACTTCTCCGATCCGATAGTTGGCCAGTGAACTCTGCGAATTGGCCTCAAGCGCCTTCTGATACTCGGCCAGGGCGCCGGTCAGGTCACCCTGCGCGACGAGTTGCTGTCCCTTCAGAATGGCGATGCGCACCTGCAGGTCGGGGGTAGCTTTCAGGAGCCAGTTCCCGGGATCGATGCTGATCCGCCGCGGGCGGCCGAACGTGTCGACCACGTATTGCGAGTCCATGCCCACGACGTCGATCTTCTGATCGACCGTCTTGCCGTCGGTCTCCACGCGCAGTTCCACGGGCATGCGAAACAGATCAAGGTCCTGGTTGATTTCACCGATGGTGCGGAAGCCTTTGTTGTTCCCCAGCCGGTAAACGGCATACTTGTTGGTGAATTGGGGCGCGCCTGTGCCATCGACCCACTGCGCGAAGAAGGGCGTGAGTTGCTGCTGGCTCTGCGATTCGGCCACCTTCACGAAGTCGGCGGACCGGATGCTGTGGTCGGCGTACTGGCTCAATGTTCCCTTGAGCGTGGCCAGAAAGGCCTTGTCGCCGATCTCCCAGCGCAGCATGTGGAAGACCATGGCTCCCTTCTCCAGGGTCATGGACTGGAATTCGGGTGAGAAGGGGCTTAGGTGGCTGGCGCTGGAGAGGGGAATGGTGTCGTACGCCAGCGCTCCCGCCTCCACGTCCTGCAGCCCTGCGTGCAACGCGCTCTTGCCATTCTCGTCCTCGACGAACATCAATTCGCCATAGCGTGCCATGCCGTTGGTGATCCAGGCATCGTTGAGCGTGCGCGGGCTGATTTCAGAGCCCCACCACTGGTGGGCAATGGTATTGGCCAGGAGGCGGATGCCGGACTTGTCACCCGCGCGCGAGCCCATGATGCCTGCCAGTTCCGGAGCCCAGACCGCAGGGAGAGTGTCGTCGGGTATTTCGACGACATTGAGATGCGGCGACTCGATAGCCCCGAAGCTGTCAGTGAAGAAGTCGTATTCCTTGGTGGCCGTTTGCGCAAGTTCATTGGCGGCCTGCTGGTGGGCCACGGTCATAAAGACCTTCACATTGCCCGGGCCGGCGGTGGCGGCGTTCACGTAACGACCGGCAATGATGGTGCCGGGAAAGCCGGGCCGGGTCCAATTGAAGTCAAACTGATCGGCGGGCTTGCCGCCTTCGAGCTTGGCCGGATGGGACACTCCCTGCTGGCCGCTGGCAAAGACGCGCATTCCCTGCGGGACGCGGATGTGCATCTCGGCAGTGAACCTGTCGGTCATGAACCCGGTGGTGGGAAACCAGCGCGCGGCGTAGAGAAGGTAAGTAATCGGCTCCTGGATCGCGGCTAGCTTCAGCCCTTCGATCGGGCCGTCCTCGTTGCCGGTGATCACACCCTCGTATTGAAACGTCCAGCGATAGGTCTGTCCCTTGACGAAGGGAGTGGAGGGGCTCACGCGGATGGTTCCGTCGGCGGAGCGCTCCCCGGTCAGGAGCTTGCCCGATTCGTCCGAGACCTTGGTCAGTTTCAGGGCGGGATGAAAACCGAAGCTCACCATGTCTGCGTTTTCGGGAGGCGTAAATGTCACCACGGCCTTGGCGGAGAGATGGTGGGTTTCGGTGTTCAGCTCCGCATCGATCACGTAACCGGTAATACTGAGCGCGGCCCGCTCTGGCCGCTGCGCTGCTGCGGTTCCGACCAGAAGGAGGGCGGAGGCGATAAGGCCGAGTGCACCGATCGTCGTTCTGCGAAGATTCACTTCAAATCTCATCATTTTTTGCTCTTGTGGCTGGATTTGCACTCATGCCCTGCTTGGCTTAGCCCCTTGATTGCCTTAGTCCCTGGATTGCTTTAGTCATTGTAGCCACCGCGCACTGCCTGTTGCCGGGGCGGTTCCCGGGAAAGCCGGCTGGTTTTGTTCAAGAATGGACAGTTTCTTCCACCCCCGCCGAAAGCCTTGCTCCGAGCAGGTCAAGCGCAACATCGGCAACCCGCCCGATGGCTCCCTCGTCCGCCTTCCGGCCGCCCTTTGCCTGGGAGTACAGCAGGCTACGAATGGCCGCCAGTTCCTGCATCATGGACTGTCGCCGGCAGCCGTCGGGTAGCAACGGCTGCAACTGCCTGACGATATTGGATGCGGTGAAGTCGGACTGGATCAGCTCCGGAACGACGCGTTTGCCGGCGATCAGGTTGGCCATGGCCACGTGCGGCACCTGGACGGCACGCCTGGCAATGGCATAGGTGATGGGCGAGACGCGATACACCACCACGAAAGGATTCCCTATGAGGGCGGCTTCGACAGTAGCCGTGCCGCTGGCGACCACCGATGCGCGCGCGTGCAAAAGGACTGCGCGGGCGTCGTCAGCCAACCGCACGGCGAGTCCCTGAGCCTTCGCTTCGATCAGCCGGCGGACGAAATTGCGCTGGGCGGAATTCAATGTCGCGGCCAGGGGCAGGACGAATTCCAGCCGACCGCGATCGTGGCGGCCGGCAAGCTCACGAGCCGCATGCAGCATCGCAGGCAAATTGTCGCGGATCTCCTTGGCGCGGCTGCCGGGAAGAAGCCCGATCCAGGCCTTGCCGGGATCCAGGCCGTTTTCCGCCGCGAACTGTTCGCGCGTGACGGTCGGCGGTGCGAGGTCGGCGAGGGGATGACCGACGAACTCAGCTATGACACCGCGCTCCCGGTAGAACGGCTCTTCAAACGGGAAGATCACAAGCATCCGGTCGACGTACTTCTGGACAAGCTTGATGCGGTGTTTTTTCCAGGCCCAGAGTTGGGGACTCACAAAGAAAATCACCGGGACCCGAAGGCGGTGCAGCTCTTCCGCAAGCTTGAAATGAATGTCGGGGAAATCGATAAGGATGGCAACGTCGGGACGGCGCGCGCGAATGGACTGCTTGAGCTTGCGGAACTCGCGGTAGATACGGGGCAGATGGCGGACGACCTCGGTGATTCCCATGACCGCCACGTCTTCGGCGCGGACCACGCGCTCGAGCCCGGCCGCCACCATGTGGGGTCCGCCCATCCCCACGAAATTTGCATGCTGGCCGCTCGCTGCGAGGCGCTTCCTGAGGGCTTCGATAAGCAGCGCGCCGTACTTTTCGCCGCTCGCCTCGCCCGCCGAGATGAAGATCGTTGGTGCCATGGACGCACTGTGCACTCGGCTTTAATCATAGGGCTTCTGCGGCTCAAACCCGGAATCCGGTTTCTCCGGCCTTACAGAAAATAACCTCAATCTGGCGCACACTGGAACCATGTGCGTTACGACTAGCAAGTACAGGCCGTTAGTTCTTCATCCCGTAATACCTTCCTGTGATGTGGTGGAAAAAGGGGCAACCCCACCCTCCCCTATGTAGATTTGCTTTTCTTTCGCTTCTTGAAATTTATCCACTGAATCGAAAGGCTTTACGGTCCAAATCTCCGGATGTAACAGCATTTTCTGTTACATCCTCTCGGTAATAGCTATCGCCTTTTTTCCTCTTTTCCAGGCTTCATGCCAGCTTGTACGGTGTGCGATAGGGCCGCGACAGCAGCTCGCTCGCGGCGGGATCGTTGAGAATTTGCTCCTGGCCCACGTCCCACTGAATCTTGCGGCCCACCAGCATGGAGATCAGCCCCAGGTGGCCGGGAATCGTGGAATGGTGCGCCACCTCGACCGGGGCGATGGTGGGCTTGCGCGACCGGACGCTGTCAAGGAAGTTGCGCCGGTGCTCGGCGGACACGATCAGCGGCACCTTGCGCTGGTTGTCGGGTAGGGACTCCATCTTGGCCCATTCAGGGTTCGAAGCATCGAAGCCGCTGCGGTCGACCCACACCCAGCCATCGGTGCCAATCCATTTTGTGCCCATCGGAATGGCCGCGGTGCCGCCAGCGATGGTGAGCCTCACGTCACCCGCGTACTGCGTGACCTCCTTGCGGTAGGTGCAATTGATGATGTACTTGGTGGCGGTGTTCCACACGGCGTTCGCTGCCGGAAAGTCGCCGGAGCCTTCCACTTCAGAGGGACCGCAGGTATCGAAGCCCAGGCCCCAGTGGGCGATGTCGCCGTGATGGCCGATCCAGTCCAGGAGCTGACCACCGCCGGTGTCGTAGTTCCAGCGCCAATTCTGGTAGACGCGCTGCTCGATATAGGGCTCCATCTTCGAAGGGCCAAGCCAGCGGTCGTAGTCGAAGTCGGCTGGAGGCTGGGTTACGGCAACATCCCAGGCGGGCGTGCCGGGCACGATCTGCGCGGGGCTGGTGATTTTGTCCGAGATGGATGCAGATGCGAGCCTTTTCATCAGCGTAGGAACCGTGCCGGGAAAGTCATGATGGCCACCCGGCAGGCCCACCTCAACGTTCGTCACGGTGCCGATAAGGCCGTTGCGAACGATCTCCGCCGCCTTGTGAAATTCGGGTACGGAGCGTTGCCAGGAGCCAGTCTGCCAGATGACGTTGTTCTTCTGGACTGCTTTTACAATGGCCTGCTGCTCGGCGATGGTGCGGGCGAGAGGCTTCTCGCCGTAGATATCCTTTTTCCGGCCTGCCGCTTCGGTCGCCACGATGGCGTGCCACTGGTCAGGAATGGCGATCATCACGGCGTCGATATCGTCGCGTGCCAGCAGTTCGCGATAGTCTCGGTAAGCCTTGCAATCGGTGTTTCCGTATTTCTGGTTGATGGTGTCAACCGCTGCTTTGAGATGCTTCTTGTCCAGGTCGCAGGCAGCGACTACCCGGCAATCACTTTGCTCAAGAAACGCCTTGGTGTTTGCAGGCCCCATCATGCCCCAGCCGATGACTCCAATCGTGATCTTGTCCGAAGCGGAGACGGGGCCGGCCTTAGCCCAGGTGGTGCGCGGCAGGACCGCAGCCGCAGCGCCTGCGGCGGCAAGAAATCGTCTGCGGGTCATGGAAGAAACGGCAAGTGAATGTTTCGGCCAGGAATTCATGATTAGTCTCCGAAGCTTTCGCGCGGTCAATGAGGCGCTCGCCAGAACGCTGCAATTGTATGCCAGCAAAGGGTTGGCTTATCCGATTACCTTGAATCGCCTCAGTGAGTCTTCGTTCACTGTCAACCCAAGACCGGGTTTCGATTCGTCAAGATCGATGAATCCGTCGACCGGTTCCGGTTCGCCGTCAAAGATATACCAGAAAAGTTCGTTGCCGACTTCGACATCGGTCTTGGGGAAGAATTCGGCGATGGGGGAATTGAGGCTGGCCATCACGACGTGATAGTTGTGCATCTGCCCGGCGTGGGGGATGACGGGCACCTGGAACGACTCGGCCAGAGCTGAGATTTTGCGCGCCTGGCTGATGCCGCCGACGCGATTGGTGTCGAACTGAATATAATCGAGAGCATTGTTCTCGAGAAGGTCGCGAAAGCCGAAGATGGTGAATTCGTGCTCTCCGCCGGAGATGGGGACGCGGCCGTGGCTCTTGAGTTCCTTGTAGCCGCGGGTGTCATCGGGAATCACAGGCTCCTCGAGCCAGCGGAGGTGAAACGGTTCCAATAATGGCAGCATTCGCTTGGCGTAATCGAGAGTCCAACCCATATAGGCGTCGGCCATCAGGTCCACTCCGTCGCCCACGACCTCGCGCACGGCTCGAACCAGTTCAATGTTCCTCTGCATACCTTCGGCGCCGTCCACGGGGCCCCATCCAAAGCGGAGTTTCATCGCCTTGTAGCCCTCGTCCTTGTATCGCTGCGCTTCGGCCTCGAGTGCCGGGATCGGCATCGCATAGAGACGGCTGGCGTAGACAGGGATCTTTTCTTTCGTACGTCCGCCGAGCAGCCGGAACACCGCTTGCTTTGCGTCTTTGCCGATGAGATCCCAGAGGGCAATGTCGACCGCGGAAATTGCGACCATTGCCACGCCCTTGCGCCCGAAGGCCATGGTGCGGCGATACATCTGCTGCCAGAGATACTCGGTATCCCAGGGGTCGGCGCCAATCAGAATCGGCTTGAGGTAGGTATCGATGAGAGTCTTGGTCACCAGCGGCGACAGTGCGGCATTCCCAAGTCCCACGAGTCCAGCATCGGAAAAGATCTCAACCAGCACCCAACCATGGAAAGCGAAGTTGCCCATCGATGCCTCGCGGAAAGCGACCAGGTCCATGGGATTGGTGCAGAAGTGAGGAGGCAGAGGAACGGTCTTGCCTTCCCACTGAACGACGCGCGTACGCACTTCGGTGATCTTCATGCGAGTCTCTCGATATCGGGATTGGGGCCTGGATCGGGCAAGCCTAGCGGACCTTGCCAGCGGAGTTTTCGAGCAGGACGTTGGACAGCACCGCGGTGTCGACGGTGGCGGGCAGGTGCGAGCAGAATCCGATGCCCACGTAAAAGGGCTCATCGAAGTGCAACGTAATCGGAGGACCGAACTGGTGCATGGGCTCGTCCTGCAGGCTGACGAAGATGGCAATCGAATCGCCGTGTTTCTCGATGCCGATGCGCCTGGCCAGCACGCCGTTGAGCCCGCCGCCAAATCGATACTGCAGGTCCTTGATGCTGGCCCCCTTCTCCGGCCGTTGCGCCAGGTGGATCATGCCCGTGCCGTGCTCGCCGATCATGGCTTCTTTGGAATCGTCGTCAAGGTTCTGGCGGATGATGAGAACGGCTTTGCGGTCGCCGTATCCTTTGGGATCGGGAAAGGCGGCGTCCGCGGCAAGCGAGACGTCTCCCGACATCTTCTTCCATAAGAAGCGGAATTCATCGCGGGTGTACCAGATGTTATAGCCCGCGGAGTGAATGGTGTACTGACCCGTCGCGGAGTCGAAGGCAGCGCTGCCGGGGACAACGGCGCTGCCGATATCCGATTGGCCCTCGAATATGCCGAGAGGCTTATCGAAGTTTGTGCTGGCGCGATGGAAGTCCGCAGGCGGGGGCACCTGGGTGTGGGTGGCGGAGCCCGGCTGCGCCCAGTCAGGGACCTGGGGGGCCGGCGATTGCGCGTTGAGAAGTGCGGCCAAACAGACCGCCAGGGCGCAGGAGAAGGCGCCGAACAGCATCAGAGCACGGCCGGAGATGAAAGTCTTCATCGCCAAGAACTGTAGCAGAGGGGGGCTTGCGGCAGAAGCAGGCTCGCTGTTGAGGCAACTAAATCAGTTGACAAAGTCAAATAAATGGGACAAAACTGGAGACATGCCGGCGCCCTCGCCCGTTTCTCGCGAATCTTTCAGCGATACTTCCCGGTTCCGCCGCTTCAACCGGATGTACACCCGGTACATCGGAACCTTGAATGAAGGCTTTCTGGACAGCGAATTCAGCCTGGCGGAGGGACGGATTCTTTACGAGCTGGCCAATCGAACCCAGCCTGCAGCGAGCGAGATTGCGGACGAACTTGGACTTGATGCCGGATACCTCAGTCGCGTGCTGCGCAAATTCGAGCATCGAGGACTTCTGAGCCGGAGAGCCTCGCAGCAGGATGGCCGGTCGGCGACGCTGAAACTGACGGCCCGTGGAACGGCTGCGTTCAGGAAACTCAACGCGTCGTCGGACGAGCAGGCGGAGAAGATTCTCGCGGGGCTTGCGCCGGCATCGCGGAAAGAACTGCTTCGTTCGATGCAGTCGATCGAGAGTATTCTTACCCGCCCCGGGGAGCGCAGCCGTTTTGTGTTGCGGCCCCATCGCATCGGGGACATGGGCTGGGTGGTGTACAGCGAGGCGTTCGGCTACGCGGCGCAATATGGCTGGGACGGGATGTTTGAGGCCCTGGTTGCGAAGATCGTGGGTGACTTCATCACCCAATACGATCCCAACAGAGAACGGTGCTGGATCGCGGAGATCGATGGAGAGCACGTGGGACACATCTTCCTGGTCAAGCATCCCGAGGAACCGCGGACTGCCAAGCTGCGGCTGCTGTTTGTGGAGCCGAGCGCGCGAGGAATGGGACTGGGCGAAGCACTGGTCACGGAGTGCCTGCGCTTCGCCAATACGGCCGGATACAGGAAGGTCGTTCTCTGGACGCAAAGTATGCTGGGCGCTGCCCACCGGATCTATGAGCGGGCCGGATTCCGGCTGGTAAAGGAAGAGCCTCACCATAGCTTCGGCCACGACCTGATTGGTCAGGAATGGGAATTGGAGCTGAAGTGAGTCAACAAACGTTTCTCCCTGCCCGAGAGACGCGGAATCAAAGATTCGCGGAGACTTGTTGGGCTGAAGGCAGGGAGATATGGAAGATAGTGCCGCTCCGGGTGGTGCGGGTGCTGCTTCGGGTACGGATTCTTCCCCGATGTTTCTCAACGATGGACTTGGAGATGGCGAGCCCGAGCCCGGTGCCGTGTTCCCGTTTGGTGGTAAAGAAAGGCTCGAAGATCCTGTCCCGGATGGAGTCGGGGATGCCAGGGCCATTGTCGGCTATGATGATGCGCACTTCCTGGGTGCTGCGCTTGACCCGCACCTGGAGAGTACCTTCCTCAGGCAATGCATCGACGGCGTTGGCAACAAGGTTGGAGATCACCTGCAGCATGTCGCCCGGATTGACTTCCGCGGTGACATCGGACGGCAGGTTTCTGCGAATCCGGATCTGCTTGGCGAAGATGGTCCTCTGGTGGACGCGCAGGGCGGCTTCAGCCAGACTGGACATGGCGACGACTTCCCGGTTTTCCTCGGATCGGTAAAAACTGAGGGTCTGCCGCGACAGCTTGATGAGGTTGAGGACTTGTTCTTCAATGAGCTGGCTGTATTGACGCACGAGTCCCGCGTTATCGGCGTCCTGTTGGATGAGGTAGTTAAGGTTGGTGACGGCCTCGAGAGGGCCATTA
>Ga0070765_100002985_pt1 | contig 10811 bp, 7 predicted proteins | sample HubBroMetageWFT5_FD_71516 | JGI IMG/M metagenome (GOLD analysis project Ga0070765, IMG submission 71516) | Warmed and freeze-thawed soil microbial communities from the Hubbard Brook experimental Forest, New Hampshire - Hubbard Brook CCASE Soil... | ecosystem: Environmental > Terrestrial > Soil... | reverse complement strand
CCCCCGCCGTTTCTTCACCGTATTACGAATGACTTTCTGCACTGAATCCTTCTAAGAATAGCTCATGGATATTCGATGGACGCGCGTTCGGTAGAAGTTGATGATCTTTTCAATCCGTGTTCTGTTACGGTTGGGTGCGTCTCGCCAGGTGAAGACCTTGGCAAGGCTTCGATCGGTTCAGGCTTCAACCAGCTTCCTCGCGCACAAGCCCGGGGGTTTCGGGCGCAGCCACGCAATCAATTTGAGGTTCTGGGGAACCAACTGTTACTCCTTCAGGCGTAAGAGGCGGATTTGAAGACTTGTTCCAGTGGACAATGTCGGGCAAAAGGCTCCCTAAACGATAGAGCGGCTCGGCTCCACCGTGCAGGAGAATAACCCCCCCGATATATAAGCCCGAAAACACCAGGGAGATCGTTATAATCCGAACCACCGCTCCCACTGCACCGGATGCTGTCACCAAAGGGGGGATTTCTCGAGCGATGGCGGCGGATGCGCAGCCAGCCAGCAGCGATGCCAGGACATATCTCCAGACGGTGGCCAGCACGGGGCCGACTCCAAACTTGATGGGCCTGCCGGCATACCAGAATGCGGGGATCGTGAGAAGCCAGAAAGACGCAGTCCAAGCCGCCGCAACTCCCGCCGGCCCCCAATGAAGTCCAACCAGAAAAAGCAGGACGGTTACGCTGAACTCCACGACGACCCAACGAAACCAACGATCCGCCCTTCCAATCGAAAGATGGATTACGCCGCTGGTAGTGTAAATGAGCATGATCCCGATCCCAGGCCCGAACAATGTGAAGATCTGGCCGGCCTCCTCCCACTTCGATCCCAACAGCAGGCGAATCAGATCTTTCCCGACCAACGTCAGACCCGCGCCCGCGCCCATGCCTACAAATGCGAGGATGGACAGCCCATTCAAGAAATATCGCTTATATTGAGCCGACCCCCGCTCGAGCCGGCTCAGCGTGGAGAGCACGACGTCGGAGACGGGCGCCGAGAGTTGGTTCGCCGGAAGGAGAAATAGATCGTACGCCTTCTTGTAAAACCCGAGCGAGGATGAGCCGAATCGCCAACCCACCAAGAGATTGTCCGTGTTCCGAGTGAGGTAGTTGAAGCTGAAACGGCCGTAGACATTTAATGCGAACCTTACAACAGAGGCTGTTCCGGTTGCGCGACTTGGGAGGCGGGGAATCCACCGACACAGATACCACGCGCCAGCGGATTGAATGAATAGCCGGATAACGGCACCTGCCACTAGCGCCCAGTATCCCCAGCCCCTCCACGCAAGGAGGATCATCGCCACCACGGAGGTCAGGCTGGAGAAAATGTCGTTGGCAGAGGTTACAGAGAAGTGCAGCGCCCGCTTAAGAAGGGCGAGGTGCAGGACCGAAGTACTGTTGAGCAGGATGGTCAACGACATGCCGATTGCAATGTGAGCGACTCGAGGATCTCCGTAAAACCTCGCTATCAGAGATCCCGACGCCGCGAAGCACAAGGTCAAGAGAAGGCCGGTGCTGACGTTGATCCAGAAAAGGTTGCTCGCCAGCGACTGGTCGATATCGTCTCGTTGGATAACCGCCTCGGAATATCCATTCTGCCCAAAACCCATGATGAGCAAGCTGAACGTGGTGACCATCGTGACCACGCCGAAATCCGCGGGCATGAGGAGCCGAGCCAGCACGACGGTCGCGATCATTTGAATTGCAAATACGACTCCCTGGGAGATTACCGTGACCCCGGCACTTCGTACAGCGCGGCGACGAAATTCTCCCACTGCCCCAGTGGGGTGGAACTTGCCCGCTGCATCGAAGGGTTTCAAACTTCCTCCAGGCAAGGAAGTCCCGGTAGGCCGAATTCAAACAAAGCCACAGTTTTCACAGTCTCGGTTGGTATGTAACGTTCAGGCACCGTAAAGCCTCCCCACGAGAGGCGCAGATTACACTTCTCAATCGGTGTCTTTGTCAGCTGTAAACGTGGGGTCAGTCGACGCGCCAACGACAAGCACAGAGGATTTCCCTACCTCTATGGCACTCGGGTTATCGGGCGGGTAAAACGCATCGCAAAGGTTACTTTGTCGCGCATAACGGTCGAATCGATGATGACGACGGTTGCAGCCCCCTCGCAGCCTATCTATACACATGGTGCATCAGCTACAAGGTGGGCCGCCATTATCTTCCATCAATGCCAGTGTCACTCAACCACCGCGGAGAGGCCCGTGGGAGGAGCAGGGGGGGGCGGCGGGTCGCCGTAGCAAGTGATTGGGTTGAATGGCAAGCCACCCCCAGTCCCGTCTGGCGGTCCTCCCATCACATTGAGGTAACAGTTCATGGCCGGATTGGTATTGACGTGTCCTGCCCAGGCCGTCAAAAGTGACTGTCCACTTGCGCATTGTGAACTCTTCGTGGCGGGCAATCCCGCGTATGCAGTTGTGTCAATCTTGCCGCCACACTGACCGATATTGCCACCGGATACGTCCGGGCCAATGGCTGGCCACGGAATCGAACCGAACCAGCTCGGCTCGCTGGTCAAGTACAATGAAGCAGGAATTGTCGTGCTCGGATTACTAAGACCGGGATAGACAGGTGCCGTATCACCACGGTCATCTTCAGGGCAAGCTGCAATCGGCGTTCCCTTCGCAGTGCAGAAGAGGGTTGCAGCGTTTACTGTATCCCAGTTCCCCCAACGCAACATCGTGGAGCCTACAAGCGGGTCGGTCGGAAGACCAACATTGCCGTTGCCTCCGCCGATGTTCCAGGCGGCATAAGCGCTGAAGGGCGTTGCAGTTTGATAGGTAGTAGTAAAGCCAGGGGTCCCGAGAATGTTGCCAAGGTTGTTCGCGTAGCGCACACCCGAGGACTCCACGAAAGCAGTGGAGGCTGTGTCCTTCACTGTGGAGGTGCCGCAATTGCTCGCGCCAGTGGTGCCATTGATACAGGATTCGAATCCCCAATAGAAATTACGCAGGCTTGTCTGATTCAGATGGGTTCCGTGTACGTTGTCATCTTGAGCCTGGTTTCCGGCGTTGCCTTCGCGGAGCATGAAATCATCCCCGGCTGAATGCGTCCAGTAAGAACCCCACATCATATCCGTGGGGCCCGGAACGATCTGATCCACGGAAAAGTTATAGGCAAGGACTTCACCTACACAGGGACCGTCGCAGGCATAAGAGTTCTTCCACTGCTGAATGATGTTGTTTTGAATTAGATCACTGTCCGCCACCGTGGTACGAAGCGAGTAAGCGTCAGGGTGACCATTGGAGTGGAATGTGTAACTGTCTTTGATGGTAGTATGTGCGATGTCCAGACCATAGACGGCAAACTCGTAAAAATTCGAAATTGTGACCCCGCTGACCCAACACTCCCAAGCGTTCTGCAGACCGACGGCAGTCTGGTTAGTGTTGCCACCAGCCAACCCATCAATCGTCATACTCTCCACGCCAGCTTGGATTATAGGTTGAATGATGACTGCCTGCGGGGCTTGCGTCGAAGACCAATTGGGATGAAACAAAGGATGGGAAATCGTTACACACGTCGCTCCGCAACCATTGGCGTTGATGGCCGTGACTGTGACGATCTCTTGTTGGAAGTCATTGCTACGCCAAGCACCAGTGTCCGGCGGGTTCGCACCACAGCCCTGACCGTTGCTGGAATTATAAAGCGTGGAGCAGACAAAGTAGTTTCCATTGTCCACAGAAGCTCCCGTGGTGCAAGCTGAGCCGCTGAAGCCTGTGTCGCACTGGTTGAGAACGAGCATTGTCTGATTCAGAACGATGCCAGTGACGCTCGACAGCGTAATCTGTGTTGCCCCCTGGGAATAGCCAGCCGTCCAGTTATAAGCTGTCGTCGGGCCGCCAGGATAAGTGCCATCGCTACTGACTATGCAGATAGCCGAGCCAGTACCATTACAGCCGGAAAGTCCTCCTGCACCGAACTCGAGTGTGGTCACGCCCCCGCCTGATCCGCGCAAAGCAACATGACTCGACAGATAAATCGACCCCGTGATGTTGAAAATTCCCGACCCTAGTAGGTAATAGGTGTGCGATGGACAATTTGAGAGCGCAGAACTGATGACAGAACCGTTATAGTTGGCCGCCGGCAAGGTCGAGCCGCACTGCGTCCATGATGCATCCGGCAAACTGCCTGGAGATCCGGGGACCGCTCCTGCTTGCGTCCAATCTATGGCGCGGGCGGGGGCAATGATGCCTGACCATAATTGTGATTGCGCATGGGAACACAAAGGGAGCCAAAGCAAAATCAGGGGGAGCAGAAAAATTGACCGCTGAGCTCTCATGAAATCTCCTAAGACCGTAGTGCGAGATCGCGCCGGGGGAGTTTGCACCGCACAGACTCGGACAGACTCCGAATACGCTCTTAGTCATTCTGCCCCAGGGGGAGTTTCGTGCACAGGTCACGAAGGTTCATGTCGGCTTCTGTACCGCGCCGAGATTCCTCTGACTGGTGGGTCAGGACCCGCTCCAACTTCATCAGCGGGCCAAACTGCTGACTTCCTGACCGCCGACGCGCTACAATAAGGACCTACGATTTCACGCTCCGTGTCGATGAATGCATTTTTGTGCACAGCGCTATTTCGATCACAACAAGGCCACACAGGTGCCGCCGTAACCGACGAGGCGAGGATTGATTAAATGCGTGTTGCAGTAGGTCGGCAGGTCTCGGGCGATTTCACCGCTGCACCGGCTAAGAGGGCCAAAATGCTCAATCTCGCGGCCATTCGCATACCCCTCGATACGATACCAGTTCCCTGATAAATGGGTACCGTCAGACCGACTCCGACGATTGCCAGTGCAGCTACATCAGCTATCCATCGCCAACTGACGCGCGTGGCGACCAACAACGCCGCTGGAATCAGCAGGGTTACATAATCGTATTTCCAGTGATAGGTCCAAATGCATGAAATAATCGCAAGAATTGTCAGTTTCTTCGTATCATCGGACCGGTATGCCAGAAAGATCCCGCCTAGCAAGACACCGATTTGCAGAGCGAAGTCGGCGGCGGTTCCATCAAGACGCAGTCGGTTAATGATCTCTGTCACGGTGTACCCCCCCCCACGGTAGTAAGCCGCCACCCGCAACCATCCGGCAATCAACTCGCTGGGATTGCTGCGAAGCATCCAGCACATGGCTCCGAAGAGCGTTAGTTGCGAAGCCACTACGGTGACCAGCGTCCTAGTCTTGTTCGCTATCCCCGTGTCGCTCTCCAACAAAGGTAAAGCGAGGAACGGTATTGCTAGGCTGGGCTTCACCAGTGAGAGGCTATAAAGCAGGCCGGCCACAATCGGGCGCCGGCCGTGGATCCTGTGGGCCACGAGGATGCAGTACAAACACAACAGGGAGAACTGTTCGCGCTCAATACAAATGGATACCGCTGGCCACACAGCCACCAGACCGAGAAAAAACAGCCAGCCGACTTCTTCAGCACACGCCAGCATCTTCAGTTCCCGTGCCACCAGAAACACGAGCGTGACGTTCAGAAACAGCCAGAGCAGAGCAACCGTATCACGGGGCAGAAACCCGAGCGGGAGCAGCATCATCAACGCGCCGGGTGGATAGGTTGCGTCTGGGGGGCCAAGGACGTGGTCGGTGTTGGGATGCGGTCCAGATTTCGGGATTTCGGAGATTTGGGCATCTCGGGGATGGACCGGGCCACGCGGGGCCAGCACTCCGTAGCTGGCCACGAGCGCTTCAAGCGCAACTGGATAAGGGTTTACTCGACGGATGACGTACTGCGTCACTACCCACTGCCTGCCGAGATCGCCGGTCTTGTCCCGTACCGCGTAGCGAACGGACGGAATCACCTCAACCAGCCCAAGAAGGCAAAAAACAACACCGAGAACCGAAATAATTTGTCGGCGGGCCAGGGCTAAAGTTACCATTTTGTGTTTACCGTTTCAGGTGATTGACGCGTCTGTCAACGGACATTCATGTCTACAGGAATTTCTGTTTTGGGTGAGCCCAACTTGCCCAGGCTTCCATCCGGCATAACAAGGCTAGGCAAAAACAGCTTTGTATAGTCGATTCATCGTGGTCGATTTCGACCTGAGGCGATCCACTACTTCCACGCTGGCTACTGTGAGGACAACGGCTAAAAGGAATGACATCCCGAGAACGATAGTTTCCGAGTTCATATGTCCCAGACCGCGACGAAGGAATTGGAGAATAGCGATCTGCGCGATGTATCCGAAGAGAGAGTACTTGCCCAACAAAATAACTACGTTTCGGAGTTTGCCGGGCTGGCCGCCCCGATCACCCAGCAAATATAGAACCGTGAGGCTCAGACATACCCCGACGACCTGCAACGGATAGATTACGTTCCAGTACGTGATTGCACCTAAGTAGCCCGAATAAGCTACTGCCAGCAAATACGGATGCCGGACGAACGCATTAACCTTCTCCAGCGGAATATATCCAACAACTATCCCCAGCAGCCCTATCGTAAGAAGCTCCAAGTTCGCACTCTGGTAGCCCGCCAATTGGAGAACCAGGATGGATAAGAAGAACAACGCGCAAACCACGCGGAAAACGTGCCTATAGACCCTTCCCACCAACAAAAGCAATGCCGACAGCAAGAGCAGGTAGGCAATGGGGACCAAAATAAAGAAGGCAATCGCTTTCCCTTGCCCTCCTCCTAAATTGCTTCCTATGATGTAAATGTCGACCAAGCTCTTGATTGATGAATGCTCGGACAGCATCTGGTCCCGATAGGTCTCAGCAAAGAGTAAGGTCCTTGCGAGGTTCAAGAAGACGAATACTCCCAAGATCTTGAGGCCCCTTTGCATGAGTCTCTTTGGAAGTTGCGGGTCCGTGATTCCATACCTGGAAAGATATACATTGGAGATCAAGAAGCCGGCGATGAAGATGAAGGACGGGGTCAGGAAACGCAGGTATCTATTGTCTGACGTCCCTAGAAAGTAGTTCAGCCAGTGATAGAGCACCATGATCAATACCAGCGCGCCCTTCGTGAAATCCAATGCGTCAATGCGACGCGCTTTGCCACTCGTTGCCAGCCCTCTGGGAACTGTCGGGAAGGGTTTCGAAAGAGGATCGCCGACTGGAACCCGGTTCATGCCGAGTGAATCCTTCGAAGACGGGGCTCCTGACATTACCTCCCGAGTTTCTTCCGCGGGTCTCATGGTTGATTAAGATTGTTGGTCAAGAAACAGCCGGTGGATCAACTCCAGCGTAAGCAACTTGTTAATCTCGGTGGTGTAGTTCCGGTCTCCTTTGACATGGCCGTTGACCATGGTTTCGACTCTGTCCCTTTTCAGATAAGGCCTCGACAAGGACTTTGCGTCGAGCAATGTTTCCCGCACATAGCCTGAAAGAGCGTCGCGGTACCACACGCGGTAGTGAGCGAACTTGTGCCTTCCAAGGAACAGACGCTCAAGCCGGAGAGCGGCGAGAGAATGATCGATTCGCGCCAACCACTGCGGCATGCCATAGTCGTAAGCGTATTCCGAGCGGAAGGTGAATTCGAGGAACTGTCGCTCGGCGTTTGCCCAAAGCCCGCGACCTCCGCCTAGACCTCGATCCGTCCGCATCTGACGAAGAGCGGGGTTCCCGTCTCCAATCAGGCGGAGGCAAACATCGACATTCGCAGTGTCCCTTTGGGACAGCGCCGGCTTGGGCGCGCGGAAGGCGATGCGAACGAACTCGTTGTCGAGGTAAGGCGTTCGCAGCGACAGTTGGGTTTGTTCGAGCGCCTGCAAGCCGTAATGGTGCCACGGAGCCTGTCGGAACACCGCAAAAGAAACAGGATGCCCTTGCGCTACGCCAGCATAGGTATCGCTGGCGGCACGAATGTGCGAAACGAACTCGGACTGAAATAATCCTTCCGGGACCGTGCCCGTCTTGAATGCGGGGGCCCAGCGAAGCACTTCGCTGCCGTAGTTTCCCGTCATCCTGACGGGTGCAATTTCACGGGCGTGAACGTTAGCGTACAGGTCAGAGGACCGGGTCACATCGACGCAGCCGTCGCTGAGGTACACTGCGCGCTCGGCATATTTAGGGAACTGCGTCAGGAAGTCGGTTCCCACCGGGATTACGCTGTGCGGCTGGCCACAGATACGAGCCACATTGCGCGCCAGGCGGAGATCCTCGCACTCGCGAAAAGTACCCCCAAATGTGTAGCACGGAAGCGAACCGGAAGGCGCCTTATGCCACGCTAGAATCATTCGCGTGTCAAGTCCGCCGGTCAACGACATGCCAACTTCTTCCTGGCCGTTGAAATACCGGGGAAGATTTCGGGAGAACGCTTGACGGAGTTCCTGATAAAACGACTCCTGGTCTAACGGGGCTTGCTCCTCCCACTCCTTGGGTTGGAAGTAGCTGGTTCTCTGCTCGACACGAGCAGGCTTGAAGACCCACGCGGATGCCGGCGGCAGCACGCGGATACCTGCAAACAGGGTTCGATTCTCCAGCACGCATCCGCAAGCGACAAATTCACCCAAGCTCTGCGCGTCGGCACTCCTCAGTTCGGGGCACACCGCCAGGATCGCCTTGGCTTCGGCGGCGAAGTAAAAGGCTTCTTTCGACTGGTGGTAATAAATCCGGTGCATCCCAAACCGGTCATTGAAAAGTGTTCCGGTTCCGCTTTTCCGGTCGACCAGGAACCCATGAAAGCGCCCGTTCAAACCCCGCAGAAATGACTGGTCCTCTTCTTCATAAAGGTGAGCAAGGTACGAGGGTCCTTTCGCCTCAAGCGTGTGGCCGCGCGCTTGAAGACGGCCGGCGATTCCCGGCTCTGGAAATTCCTCTCCTGAAAAAACAACAGTCACATCGCCTGCCTCATTATGCACGGGCATGCCGTCGGAAAAAGAATGTTTCCGAGCGGCCCACCCCACGTACACGCCCAAGGATTCATCCAGCCAGGTGCCTGAGGTGTAAAACGACTCATGGCGAAGCGCCGCCACCATCCGCAACAACTGCGGCTCGGCCCACTCGCGCGGCATTTCGGTCACGAGACCAACTATTCCTGGCATAGTAGATCAGTCTAAAAGGGAGACGACGGAGTCCAGAAGTATACTAACGGACTAGGATTTGGAGCCGGCGGGAGGATTTGAACGCCCCATCTGCCGATCACTATTCGGCCGCTCTAACATTGAGCTACACCGGCTCATTACAGCATCTTTAAGATCGTAACATTTCGCGCGAGCCGCGACGCCCAGGGTGATTGCGCGATGGGGCAAAATTTCGAGAAGGCCGCGATGAAGATTCGCCTTCATGCAGATCGCCCCCCAGGCCGTTAGGGGAACATAAAACTTGGGCTTCAAGATTTCTTCAAATCCGCTGCGAATCTTGAACTCTCGCAACGGACTCTCCCGCTTGTTACCGTAATTGAATTGCCCAAAGGTGATGTGGGAAATCCCTTTGGCATCGCACAATGCGACGGCCTTCTCGACCAGCGCGTTGGCCGGCCTCTTGTCAGCGTGGCTGTGCATAGTGGTCAGATTCAGGATGGAAGCGACTTCACCCCGGTACACCAGCTTCAGAAACCCGATTACTTCGTCGCCCAAGCAGGCGCAAATAAAATCGGAGCGATCCACGAACGCCGAATAATCCCTTGTCACCTGGTCGAGACTCTTGCCGTAGTGCAAATTCCGCATGCCTTGCCGCACTGGCGAATCGTTATTGACACGGCTGATGTGGGTTACCAGCTCCTGGTCAAACGCTTTGACGCTGACTACGACTCCACGTTTCTGTGATCGCCTTACGTTCTTGCGCGTCTCCTGCGGCAGTTTCTCCCACCAGCCCTTGAACCCTTGGAGATGAATAGCGGCAATACTGGTCCATTCCATGGGATATCCGTACTTAGGCTCCGAAGCCGGCAGTTTTTGCGTGAAGGTAAAGATATCGGGCCGTATTCCTTGTAGCCCTCGTTGCTTCAAAGTCTTCACCCAAAGCGCGGGATCCTTAATTTCTCCTTCCAGCCATTCCTCGTCGTGGATCATGGCCAGTTTGATCCAGCCTCCTCGGACGACTACGGTCTCTTGGCCCACCGTCAAGGCAGGCACTTTGGTCCATTTGCCTTTAACGTTGATCTCGATGCCCTCACCCGGTACGTTTTGGGTTACGGGAATGGACAATGACAAAAACACTAACGAGCCTCCTGATGGAATACGAAGTTTTCGATCATCTGGGTAAGTCTGCCTTTGGCTGCGAGACCGTCATGTCTGGCGTTCAGTAACCAGGCTAACCCCAAGATACGCCAGCAAACGGCTGGCGTGGTCCAGCAACTTAATCAAGTATTTGAGAAACACGTGCTGTCCGAACAGAGCAAGAACAGGCAAGGCCAAGGCGTACGATGGCACTGCGATCAGGGATTTGACGGCATTTCTGATGCGTTGCGTGGGATGCTTATGAAAATTACTGCCGCGCAGGAGGGCGCGTCTAAGCAAATACTTTCGATTGCAGCGAGACGCTGGCACTAACTCAAAGGCAACCGCTTCATTGCTCCAGACAAACGTGTGCCCATCCGCCATCATACGACGGAAGAAATCCACGTCCTCCCCCGCAGTATTGAATTCGGATCGGAACACCTCGTCAACGCCCTGCAGGATCTTCTTCCGAAAAAGCACGTTGCCGGTGCGAGCCTGATCCCAATTCACCCTAAATCCTGTGGGGTGCGAGGGCCGATCGAAGAATCCGCCCTTCCTAACCCACTTCGGCGGTTCGGTATCGAAATAAGGTTTCACTGGGCCGAGAGTGCCGTCCGCCTTGAAGGCAGCACAAGTCTTGAACAGGTTCAGGAGCCAATCGGGCGCCGGAAACTCGTCGTCGTCAATGAACGCAATCC
>Ga0070765_100002983_pt1 | contig 10815 bp, 8 predicted proteins | sample HubBroMetageWFT5_FD_71516 | JGI IMG/M metagenome (GOLD analysis project Ga0070765, IMG submission 71516) | Warmed and freeze-thawed soil microbial communities from the Hubbard Brook experimental Forest, New Hampshire - Hubbard Brook CCASE Soil... | ecosystem: Environmental > Terrestrial > Soil... | reverse complement strand
GTCCCAACGGCGAGTCGGCGCAGATATAGCGAATCGTAGCGGCAATCGCACCGCGGCGGTATTTGTCGGGCGTCATCCCCAGCTGCGACGCGGTCTTCTCGTAGAGCCGGCTGCTGGAACCATACCCGGCGTCATACATGGCGCGAGTGACCGAATCCCCGCTCTGCAGGTTGCGCTTCAGCAGCCGCAGGCGGCAGGAATCGGCGTAGGCGCGCGGCGTAATGCCGAGTACCTGCTTGAAGCGGCGCTGCAGATGAAACGGGCTCTGGCGAAATTCCTTGCCCAGCCGCTGCAAAGTGAGCGGCTCGTCGAGATGCTGTTCGATAAAACGGCAAATTGCTTTCACGCCGTCCGACTGCGCATTGCCGCTGAATGACTTCGGCCGGCAGCGCAGGCAGGCGCGATATCCCGCCCGCTCGGCTTGTTCCGGCAAGCGGAAGAACTGCACGTTCTCCCGGCGCGGACGACGCGCCGCGCACGATGGCCGGCAATATACGCCGGTGCTCGAGACGGCGAAGACGAATTCGCCATCGCGGGTTGCGTCGCGAGAGAGCACGGCATTCCAGCGCGGATCCAAGGCTGCTTCTCCCGATTGAGTCGTCGGTTTGGACTGACGGACGGGCATTGTTTCCAAGTTTTCCGTTGCGAGTATGGCATTGGTTGTCATGGCAAGGAAAGCATACGGCGCAGACTGCGGAGTGGACTATCCGAATCTTGCGGGCAAAACAAAAATTGAGGGAAAGCGCTCAACTGGCTCCAGTCGACTTGGCCCGCGTGAGCAACTCGACAGGCGCAGGATGTTTCTCCGGGCGAATCTGCTCCACGATCACCTCGCCGCCAGCTCGATACAACTTGTAGGCCCGCGCAGACTCTTTCGATCGAATGACGCGATAGTACCGGCCGTCGATGAACTCGATGGCGCAGTTATCTTCAAGTGCAATTCCGACGCCTCCGATCTTGCGAATCATGTCGCGGAAGTCCTTGCGCCGGGGCACGCCCCGGGTCATCCCGTTGTAATGGGGACAGTGGATCCCTTTGACGAGCCCCAGTCCTTTCACGTTGATATAGTTCCAATCTTGCGGCTTGTAGAACGACATGGAATCGGAATGGCCGGAATCAAACCAGCAGATCGAGCCGGCACTAATGCCGCAGAGCACAGTTCCCTTCTCGTAGGCGGCTCTGAGTAGCATATCGACGCCCAGCCGCCGCCAAACCCGCATCATGAGCAGGGTGTTGCCGCCGCCGACGTAGATCACATCTGCCGATGAGATCTTCCTCTGGATCTGCTCTCTCGAAGGCTTCTCTCGGATGAGGAACATTACATCGGTCTCACATTTCAGGAAGCCGCCGAAATATTCCTGAATGTGCTGCCAGTAGGGTTCGGCATCGGAACTCGCGGTTGGGATGAACAGAAGCTTTGGATTCTCTTTGTGGGAGAGACGGATGATCTCGCGATCAATAGCGGCAGTTCCTCTTGTTCTTATGTTTCCGCCACCGATCGCAACAATCGCCTTGGGCATGGGGACCATTTTAGCGGGAGGAGTGAGGATTAGGCCGACCCCAAAACAGCGCAGTGCGCGGCTCGGCTAAGCCCGTATTTTTGTTTACCTTTATGCGGCATAGACCTGCGGTGTCAGATATTGGCCGTGACGTATTTAGTGTTCGAGCGGCTGGAACGGGCTCAGGGCGGCGGTGATTCCGGCGCGCTTGCGCAATTCGGTGAGCAGGGCTCCGGCAGCGTTCTGATATGTCTTGTTGGGGTCTGACGGATCGGCCCAGACCGCGTCGTAGATGATCTGGGCGGCTTCTTTAATTTCCATGTGGAACGCTGCTTCGCAAACGTCCAGCCGCTCTTCCAGGCGCTCGTAGCAGACCTGGCAGATCTCGGCGCTGCCCGACTCCCCGGAATGCTGCTCGCTAAACTTGCAAACTGATTCTGCAGCGTTCGCAACTTCGGCGTGGGCTTCGAGCAATTGCGACTTGAACTGACGAAGAAATTCTTCCCGCTCCTGCTCGACCACGGCGGTATCAGGAATAGGGTCGACAGCAGCTTGCGACACCGGCAGCGGCCGTTTGGGGGCGACCGCGGATACGCGCTGATTGTGCCTGCAGGTCGGGCAGACATCGAGATCGGCAGGATAGTAGAGATGACATTTCGCGCAGGGCAGACCGTATCCGGTTGGCTTGTGCGGTGCGACTGCCGGCGAACTGGCAGTGGACGAACTGTCCGTACGGCGAGGTTCCTTGCCCAAAGCCGCTTGCACGACGGCGTTCACCGTGGACTGCTGGGTTCGCGTTGCGTTGGTCGCCATCGGAAGTTCCCCTGTCGATGTGTTTGCGCCGCCCGATGGGGCTCGGACTCGACTCTAGTGTAAGGATTGGCTGTGCCCTCGCCTATGCACCGTAGTACAGCGGCAGGCATTGGCCAAGCGGGCGGTCTGGATTGCGGCGGCGGGGCTTCTGCTCCTGGTGGCGGGGTCATCGCTCTGAGCCGCCGCGCTTCGCGCTGGCGGGACGGGTGAGGCGCCCGTCACCACATCCAGATCGCCACACGAGAGCTTAACGCGAATTCGGTTCCTTCATCAGCTTGAGCAGTTCTTCGCGGCGGGCCCGGTACAGGTTGCGCTCGGGGTCGAGGCGCGACGCCGTCTCCAGCTCCGACAATGCTTCGTCGTAGCGGTCCATGGTCATCAGACACGCAGCCAGTGAATAGTGATTATCAGCCGAGGCGTTCACGCGCAGGGCCTCGCGAAATTCCTTTTCCGCGGCGTGCAGCTCTTGCCTTTGAAACAAAAGCGTGCCCAGAAGGTGGTGCGCAAGATCAGAGTCGGGATTCAGAGAAACGGCCAGTTGCAGCTCGCGCAGAGCATCGTCTGGTTTGTTGGCCAGCAGTAAGGCCTGGCCTAAGATGCGGTGCTCAGTGGACCCGGTCGGATTCTGCTGCACGGCTAGCCGCAATTCGTCGACTGCGGCATCGTAATTTTTCTTCGCCATGTAGGCGCTGGCCAGGCAGGCGTGACCTTGCTGCCACTCGGGATGATCGCGATAAAGAGTGTGCAGTTCCTGAATCGCCGAGTCGAAGTTTCCTTGATCGCAATAGGTGTTACCGAGATTGTTGCGAATGGAAGCTTCGCCGGGAGCGATGCGCTTGGCCGCGCGATACTCCGCCACGGCCTGATCGAGATTGCCTTCCTCGTGCAGAATGAGTCCCAGGTTGGCGTGAGCCTCCCAAAAGGAGGGCCGCAGGCGAATGGCTTCGTCATAGGCAGCGATGGCCCGGGGCAGATTTCCGTCTGCGTGCAGGGCGATGCCCATGTCGTAATAAGTGTCGGCGTTGTCATGGTCGCGGGCCAGCGCCTCGCTGTAGGCATGCACCGCCGCGCCGTACTGACCGTTCGAGTACAGGCCTAGCCCTAGAAATTGATAAGCCTCAGCGTTGTTGGGATCGATGCTGAGCGCGGTCCGCGCCTCGGCTATCGCGTTCGGCCCATCGTCCATACGATAGAAAAGATAAGCCAGGGCGCCGTGGTTCTCAGGAAGGTCGGGCATGAGCTGCGTGGCCTGGGTGAGTTCGTCGAACGCGTCGTCCCATTTCTCCTGCTGGCGGTAGATCACGCCGAGCGCGAAGTGCAGAGCGGAATTATGTGCGGCGGATGCTTGGGTGCCGGAAGCCTGGGTGCCAGGGGCTGGCGCTTCAGAAACGGATGCCGCGGAATCTACTGCCTGGCGAAGGTCGGCTTCGGCTTCATGGAAGCGCTGCAGGCGGGCCTCGGTCGCGGCCTTCAATAGATCTTCTGGAATCGAAAGGCCCACCCGGGCGGACTGGGCGTTTCCCGAATTCAGCACGCGCAGCAGGTCTTTGTTTGCACCCGCCGATTCGATCTGTCGTAGTTCGTGTCGCGTGGGCAAAGTGGCCAGGCCGCGTTCTGTGACCAGGCGGGCGAGACGGCTGCTGGGAACTCCGCCGACCAACCAGGCGGCGAGCTGCGTGGTATCGACGGGCTGAACCTGGGCTCGCGCGGTAGCTGCCGCGGTCAGGGCAAATAGCAGGAGAAATCGTGATGCTTGCACTCTCAACCGGACTCCCTGACGCGTGGATTGGCTTGCTGGTGGCGGCTTTGGAGGACGAACGCCTTCAGAAACCCCCTCCAGAAACATAGCTCGCCCGAGGACGCGCCGGTAAGGTCACGGAGGTAACCAGCCAGAATGACTTTGCCCGACTGGTGCTTCTGGAACGGAGTTGGATGTGCTCGAAATCACAACTCAGCGTGGCAGGGTTCACCGAGGATTGGGACCACCTTTCAGGTAAAAGGAGGAAAGGCTACAGAAGGTCCAGAGAGTGAGCCGAAGGTTTGACTTCCCTTTTGGCCTCCCGTACCCTATAAGTTGCCGTTGGCAATAGAGACTTTTGGAGGTTCTTATGGGTGAGTTCTCACCGTGGCATTGGCTCCTGGTAGCAGGCATCGCCCTGCTGTTGTTCGGCCCCAAGAAACTGCCTGAACTGGGCAAGGGACTGGCCGAAGGCATTCGTAGCTTTAAGGATGGCATGAAGGAACAGCCTCCGGCACCGTCCTCGAGCGATTCGAGCAAGAAGACTGAAACCAAGAGCTGACCTGAGTCAGCCGTTTCTGGGTAGCCGTTTGAAGAGCATTGTGGTCGGCCTCTTCCGGCAGTAGCTTCCGCCTCTTCGTTGCTGTATCCCTATTTCTGTTCCGTCGTTATTCCGGGGTTCCAAAGCGTTATCATTCCAAAAACTCTGCAATCTGGAGGTAGGCCGTGTTGCGTAGATTTCAGGCGTTCTTTCTGACGGCATTTCTTGTACTGGCATCATCACTTTTCGCTGACCAGGTCACTTTGAAAAACGGGGACCGGCTGACCGGCACTGTGGTTAAGTCTGACGGCAAGACGCTGGTTCTGCACACCGAGGCCGCGGGAGACGTGACTATTCAGTTCGGCGCCATTCAGGAGATCAAGACTGAGCAGGAGCTGCACGTCACCCTGAAGGGCGGAAAGACAGCAGTCGGTCCGGTCACTACCACCGACGCCAAGCTTGAAATCGCCACCAAGACCGCAGGCACCGTGGAAGCCCCTGCCGGCGATATAACGCTGATCCGCAATGACGCCGAGCAGACGGCCTACGACAAATCTCTGCATCCAGGACTGCGACACGGATGGACAGGAGGAGCCAATGTGGGCTTCTCCGTCGCTCGAGGGAACAGCGAAACGGAGAATCTGGCCCTGGCCTTCAACGCGGCCCATACTACGCTCAACGACAAGATCACGCTCTACGCCAGTTCCATCGACACCACCAATAACCTTGCCACGCCCAGTACAGTCGCAAACCTCAATACGGGCGGCCTGCGCTACGACCGCAACGTGAATCCTAAGCTGTTCGTGTTCGGCGCGGCGGACTACTCGGCCAACGCGCTGCAGTTTCTGGATTTGCGGAGCGTTTACACTGGTGGATTCGGCTATCACGCCATCAAGTCCGACCAGACCACGTTGAACTTCCTGGGTGGCATCAACTACACCCACGAAGTTTATTCGAACGGACTTGAGGTGCCCCCAACTCCCCCTTCGATTATTCCGACAGGCGTCTTCGAGTCGTACGGAAAAACCAACCGATTCGTGGCTCTCACTCTGGGCGAGGAATTGACCCAAAAGCTGGGCAAGAGCACTGGCGTCACAGAGAATTTCTATTTCTATCCCAACCTGCAGCAGACCGGGCAGTACCGGACAAACTTCAACATCGGAACCGTTACCAAGATCAGCAAGTGGCTGGGATGGCAAAACCAGTTCGGCGACGTTTACGTTTCCAACCCGCCTGCCAGCACCAAGAATAACGACGTGATTTTCACCACCGGCCTGAACTTCTCCTTCGCCCACTGACATCGTGGAAACCACAGCGGAGTTGCGCTCCTTCTCGCCTTCGGCGGGAAGGGCGTACTCTTGTGTCGCGACCCCGGCTTTTCTACGTGCCTCTTCCCAGCCGAACACAGAAATTCGCCCACCTTTCTCCCTCCGGTTGATTCCGGACGCGCGTGCGAGTATGTTGGTCTGTCCCAAACTAAGCTAAGCGGAAAGCCAGGAGATTCCCCGTGCTGAAACGATTTATTGTTTCTTTTTTTGTGCTTGCCGGTCTGGCGACAATGGCCTTCGCCGCCGATGAAAATCAGAACGTATGCAAGGGCGATCCCGATAAGTGGCAACAGCTTTATAACGGCAAAGATTTGATCGGGTGGAAGCATGTGGGCCCGGGCGGCGACACGGTTGAAGATGGATTGATCCGCACCCACGGCGGCATGGGACTGCTCTACTGGACGGGCGGAAAGATCGGCAATTGCCAGATTCACGTCGTCTACAAGATGCGCGACGTGAACGACAATTCGGGAGTTTTCATCCGCATTCCCTTAGAACCCCGTGAAGAATGGATGCCGGTGCACTACGGCTTCGAAGTACAGATCGACAATAATCCTCAGGCGTCGGGCGAGGATGAATACCACGAGACAGCCATGCTCTATTCGCTGACCAAGCCTCTGGTGAAGCATGCATGGAAGCCGGGCCCGGAGTGGAACACCATGGACATCACACTCGATGGACCGCGCACGATTGTGGTGCTGAACGGTGAGAAAGTCACCGACTATTCAGACGGCGATCCAGTGCCTGACCGGAAATTTGATTTCGAACCGCAGCGTGGCCCCAGGCCGAACTTCGGCTACTTCGGCCTGCAAAATCACAGCGACAACGACATCGTGTTTTTCAAGGAAGTGGCAATTAAGCCGCTGAAAAAGTAGTTGGGCGTGCCGGAGCAGGTCGCAGTCAAATCATCGGGAGGCATTGGCATGAAGAAACGTATTCTTTCGCGACGCGCATTCTTGCAAGGAAGTGCTGCTGCTGCGAGCAGCCTGCTGGCTTCGAAGACCGTCTTACTGGAAGCTCAACCGCTGCGGCGCTCCGTGGCGCCCAGCGACCGGGTACGCTTCGGCATGGTTGGAATCGGAATGCAGGGGTCGGGTCTGCTGACCGGGGCGATCACAATTCCCGGCGTGGAGTGCGTCGGCGCCGCAGATTTATACGACGGGCGGCACACACTGGCCAAGGAAATTACTGGCAACGCGAGCCTTCCCACTTCGCGTCACTATCAGGACTTGCTCGATCGCAAAGATATCGACTGCATCGTAGCAGCGGTTCCCGATCACTGGCACCGGCGCGTGGTGGTCGACGCCTGCAACGCCGGCAAGGATATTTATTGTGAGAAGCCGATGTCGCACAACGTGGCCGACGGATTGGCCATGGTCGACGCGGCGCAGAAAAATAATCGCATCGTGCAGATTGGCTCGCAGCGCGTAAGTTCGGTGCTCTGCGCCACGGCCCGCGATCTCTACGCGGGCGGCGCGATTGGTGACATCGAAATGGTAGAACTAACGCTGGGACGAAACGACCCCACCGGCGCGTGGGAATATCCACCGCCGCCCGATCTATCGCCCGAAACGCTCGACTGGGACACCTGGCTCAATGATGCTCCGAAAGTGCCGTTCAACAAGTTCCACTTCGCCCGCTGGCGCTGCTGGCGGAACTATGGCACCGGTGTGGCGGGCGACTTAATGGTGCATCTGATCAGCGGAATGCTGGTCACGCTGGGATGGAATGAAATCCCGAAGTCAGCGACCGCGATGGGCGGAATTTTCCGCTTCAAAGACGGCCGCGATATGCCCGACTTCCATACCGTGCTCTTCGATTATCACGGTATCCCGGTTTATGTACGTCTCGACTTGGGCTGCGAGAGTCCAGAGACGGCGAGGTTCATGGGGCCGAAAGGCCTGCTCGACGCCGGCGAGTTCGACTTGCGGCACAACCCGCAATCCGGCGTCGACATGGATCCCAGCTACTACGCTTTTTCTTTCCCGGCGAAGATGCGGGAAGAATACTTCAAGCAGTGGCACACCGAGCACGATCCGCAACTCGGCAAAGAACCCGTGCGTGAAGACACTGTGTACAAGGGCCACGACTGGGATGACATGCGTCCGCACCTGAACGTATTCTTCCAGTCGGTAAAATCGCGCAAGCCGGTGACGGAGGATGCGGTGTTCGGCAACAACGCCGCTATCGCCTGTCACATGGCGAATGAGTCGTATTTCCGGCAGAGGCCGGTCACGTGGGACACGGCTTCGAAAACCATCAAGTCCTGACGCGCGCAGGAATTTAGCCGGGCAAGGATGCAACTTAATTTTCGGGCCGGGCAGAGCCGGGGAATCAGTCCAGCCTTAACTCCGCGGGTCTTCGTCGATCGGAAGCATCGGAATGGCTGTCATTCACCTCACCATCAACGAAAGGCCGTACGCGGTGAACGCCGATCCGCAAACCAGCCTGCTGAGCGTGCTCCGCGAGCAACTCGATCTGACCGGAAGCAAGTACGGTTGCGGAGAAGGCCAATGCGGCGCCTGCACCGTCCTGATCGACGGGAAGGCGCAACGGTCGTGCATCACCAGAGTGGGCGCGGTTTCGCAGAAGCACATCACAACCATTGAGGGCCTGGCCCGCGGTGACCAACTTCATCCCGTGCAGGAAGCATTTCTCCAGGCCGGTGCGTTGCAGTGCGGGTACTGCACGTCGGGGATGATCATGTCGGCAGTCGCTCTGCTCAAGCGAACTCCCCAGCCGAAGGAAAGTGAGATCATCGCGTTCATGGACGGCAACGTTTGCCGCTGTGGAACCTACGCGCGCATTGTGTCCGCGATTCAGAAAGCAGCCAACATCGCGGCAGCGCCTTCCGCCGCGAACGGAGCGGGCCGATGAGCGCGAAGATGCACCCGAACTTTCCACTGGAGCCGGAACGCTATGAACTCACGGCCGCGCCTCCGTATCGTTTCGATCTCGATCGCCGGGACTTTTTCAAGTTTCTTGGCGCCGGAGTGCTCGTGGTTTCAATACTGAAACCAGCCCTCATCGCCCAGGAATCAGGCGGGTCAGGGCGACGCGGCGATTCGCTTCCCAAAGAAGTTGACGCATGGCTTCATCTCGCAGAAAACGGCAAGGTCACTGTCTACACGGGCAAGGCCGAGATGGGCCAGAACATTCGGACGTCTCTAAGCCAGGCAGTCGCGGAAGAACTGCAGGTGCCAATCGACAAGATCGAGATAGTGATGGGCGACACTCAGCTCACGCCTTTCGACATGGGCACGTTCGGGAGTCGCACGACTCCAACCATGAACCTGCAACTGCGCAAAGTCGCGGCAGCGGCCCGCGAAACACTGATCGGCCTGGCGGCGGCGCAGTGGCACACGGATCGTTGGCGTCTGATTGCGGCGGACGGTAAGATCATCGATCAACAGGACAAGCGTTCGGTGGAATATGCTGCGCTGACCAAAGGGCAACTGTTGAGCCAGACAGTTTCAGATGACACTCAGCTGATTCCGGCCACAAACTGGAAAGTGGCGGGCCAGTCTGCACACAAAGTCGATGGGCGCGACTTTGTGACCGGGAAGCACCGCTATCCTTCAGATCAGAAATTGCCGGACATGCTGTACGGAAAGGTGTTGCGGCCGCCAACATTTGGCGCAACCTTGCTTTCGCTGGACACACAGAAGGCGGAGCAGGCGGGCGCCACGGTAGTTCATGATGCCAACTTCGTGGGCGTCGCCGCGGCAAGCAGCGAGGCTGCTACAACCGCAGTGGCCGAGATTCATGCCGAGTGGAAATCCGAGCCGCAACCTTCCCGCAAAGAACTCTTCGACTCTCTGCGGAGGAATACGGCCGAGGGCAACGACCCGTCGGGAGACGGCGACCGCTACGACGTCGGCGCCGTAGATCAAGCGCTGAGCGCGGCCGATCATCGCCTGCAACAGACGTATACGGTTTCTTACATCGCGCACGTTCCGCTCGAACCTCGCGCCGCGCTGGCGAAGTGGGAGGGAGACAACCTGACTGTGTGGACGGGGACGCAGCGCCCCTTCGGAGTTCGCGGCCAACTGGCGGAGGCGTTTCACATTCCCGAAGATCGAGTGCGCGTGTTGATGCCGGACACAGGCTCGGGATACGGCGGCAAGCATACGGGTGAGACGGCGATTGAGGCGGCGCGGCTGGCACGAGCGGCCAAGCGTCCCGTAAAGATCGTGTGGACGCGCGAAGAAGAATTTACCTGGGCGTACTTTCGCCCGGCTGGCGTGATCGACGTGACTAGCGGCGTCCGCGGCGACGGAACGATCACCGCATGGGAGTTCCACAACTACAATTCCGGTTCGGCGGGAATTCGCACCTACTACGACATTCCGAACCAGCGCATCGTTTTCCACGAAGCGAATTCTCCTTTGCGGCAAGGATCGTACCGCGCCCTGGCCGCGACCGCCAACCATTTCGCGCGCGAGTCACACATGGATGAACTAGCACACGCCGTGAAGTTGGATCCTTTGGAATTCCGCCTGAAGAATCTGAAGGATGAAAGGCTGCGCGCGGTATTCGAGGCGGCGGCGAAACAGTTCGGCTGGGGCAAAAGCAAGACAGCCGGCCATGGATTCGGCATGGGCGGCGGGTATGAAAAGCTAGGAAACATAGCGACCTTCGCGGAAGTTCAAGTCGACCAGAAGTCCGGCGACGTGAAAGTCGTTCGCGTTGTGTCTGCATTTGAGTGTGGCGCGATCGTGAACCCGGATGGCCTACGCAATCAAATCGAAGGATCGAACGTTCAGGGATTAGGTGGGGCGCTGTTCGAAGCGATCGAATTTGACAACGGCAAGATTCTGAACGGCAGAATGTCGGAGTATCGCGTCCCGCGGTTCAGCGATCTTCCGATCCTGGAAACAGTCCTGCTCGATCGCA
>Ga0070765_100002982_pt1 | contig 10816 bp, 9 predicted proteins | sample HubBroMetageWFT5_FD_71516 | JGI IMG/M metagenome (GOLD analysis project Ga0070765, IMG submission 71516) | Warmed and freeze-thawed soil microbial communities from the Hubbard Brook experimental Forest, New Hampshire - Hubbard Brook CCASE Soil... | ecosystem: Environmental > Terrestrial > Soil... | reverse complement strand
CGCAGATGACAGCGGAAGTTTGCAAGTTGTTAGAGCAGGCGTTGTCGCTCTCGGTTGAGGAACAGGAAGCGTTGGCGGAGTCGCTGATTTCCAACCTTGGGGGCAAGGTTGACGAGAGCGTCCAACAGGCCTGGGAGGCCGAGATCGGGAAACGACTAGCGGATCTGGACTCTGGCAAGGCAAGGACTACTCCATGGGCGGAAGTCCGCAGACGCAATTTGGCCAAGCTGCCCGATGCCCACTGATTCGGTGGAGTTCCACGAGGAACCCACTGCCGAATATGACGCCGCGTTTGACTGGTATTTAGAGCAGAGCCCGGATGCGGCGCGCAAGTTTGACGCCGAAGTGGACCGGGCGCTGGCGCATATTCTTCAAGCTCCGCAGCGATGGACATCCGGTCCATATTCGACGCGCCGATTTTTGCTCAGGCAATTCCCTTTTATCGTGATTTACCGGCAACTCGCATCCGCAAACATTCAGATCGTAGCGATCGCGCATACCAGCCGCAGACCTAGATACTGGATGGGGCGAATTTAGCTGCGGGATTCGCGGAGCCCGACAGTCAAGTGGATCCGGGGAAGTCCGTCCGCTGACTGGGCCTTGCCCCCCCATGCGGACAGGACTGTCCGCTGCACAGTAAAATAGCTACCGGTATTACCTATGAAAAATTCTGATATGTCCCGCCCGCTTTATGAAGTTGATCCTGAGATTTCAAACGCTATCGACAACGAAGCTCGCCGCCAGCACGAAGGGCTGGAGCTGATTGCTTCGGAGAATTTTGTCAGCGAGGCTGTGCTTGAGGCGGCCGGCTCGGTGTTCACCAACAAGTACGCGGAGGGGTATCCCGGGAAGCGTTATTACGGCGGATGCGAGTTTACCGACGTCGTCGAAAATCTGGCGCGCGAGCGGGTCAAGAAACTTTTTGGCGCGGAGAACGCCAACGTGCAGCCGCACTCGGGATCGCAGGCGAATCAAGCGGCTTACGCGGCGGTGCTGCAGCCCGGCGACACCATTCTAGGACTGAATCTGGCTCATGGCGGGCACCTCACGCATGGACATCCTCTGAATTTTTCGGGCAAGACTTACAAGATCGTTCCGTATGGCGTGACCAAGGAAACGGAGACGATCGACTACGACGATCTGGAAAAGATTGCCACGGCCGAGCATCCGAAGCTGATTATTGGCGGCGGCAGCGCTTATCCGCGGATCATTGATTTTGCCCGCATGCGTCAGATTGCGGACAAAGTTGGCGCACTCTATCTCGTCGACATGGCGCATTTCTCGGGACTGGTCGCGGGCGGGGCGCATCCGTCGCCGGTGCCGCACGCGCATATTGTGACTTCCACTACGCACAAGACGCTGCGCGGACCGCGCTCGGGCATGATCCTGAGCAAGCAGGAATTTGCGGCACCGATTGATAAAGTGGTCTTCCCCGGAATGCAGGGAGGGCCGCTGGTGCACATTATTGCGGCGAAGGCAGTGTGCTTCCTTGAGGCATCGCAGCCGAGTTTCCGTGAGTATGCGCGGCAGGTCGTGGCCAACGCCAAGGTGATGGCGGAGACGCTGGCGGCTGACGGGTATCGCATCATCTCCGGTGGAACGGACACGCACCTGATGCTGGTGGACGTATTCGCTAAGGGCATGCTGGGGAGCGAGGCGGAGAAAGCTCTGGGCGAGGCCGGCATCACGGTTAACAAGAATGCGATTCCGTTTGATGTGAATCCTCCGATGAAGCCTAGCGGCATTCGCATTGGTACTCCGGCGGTGACTACGCGCGGCATGAAGGAAGCGGAGATGCGTCAGATTTCGCATTGGATCGCGGAGGCGCTTGACCATCGGACGGATGCGGCGGTGCTCGCGAAAATCCGCAAGCAGGTGCTGGGGATGGCGGAGGAGTTTCCGCTTTATGCCGAGCGACGGGCAAAAGCGCAAGCGGAAGTGCGGGCGTAGCGCCTTATAAGTTGTCGCCCGGAGCGAAGCGACGGATCCCTACTGGCAGAGTCTGTGAAGGGAGCAGGGGTCCTTCGACTCCGCGGCACGATCCGCTTCGCGGATCGTCCGGCTGCGCTCAGGATGACAAATCTATTCATCGTCCGTGAATTCGCTGTGTTCCCTTGAGCCTCTGTGGTTAAATTCCATTCGTGAAAGTAGCCATCGACATCCGTCGCATGACGGAATTCGGGATTGGCACATATATTCGGAACGTGGTTCGCACGCTGGCGCGTCTGGACCGCGACAGCCAGTACTTTCTGATCGGATCGCCGGCGAAGGTGGCGGAATGCGGAACGCTGCCGCCAAGCTTTCACGCGGTGGAACTGGCTGGCCGCGACGACACGCTGAAAGGCAATCTCGAGTTCCGCGCGATCGTGAAGCGGCTGGGGTGCGACGTCGTTCACATCCCGCATTTGTTCTGGATGCCGCGCGGGCTCAGCTGTCCTTATGTTCTGACGGTGCATGATCTGTTGGAGCATATGTACGGATCGCGCCACGCTTCCAGTTTGCGTCGCGGCCTGCATTTTTATTTGACGCGGCGCGTTTTGCGCAGAGCGGCGCGGGTGATCGCTGTGTCGCAATTCACCAGGAATGAAATAGAAAAGCTGCTGGCGATTCCGGATGCGCGTATCGAAGTTGTTTACAACGCGATTGATGAGCGCTTTCTGCACGGCCACGCGACCGAGGCGGATCGCGAACTGATTGCCCAGCGCTATCTGGTGAATTATCCATTCATTCTGTATGCGGGTGCGATTCGACCGCATAAGAATGTGGTGCGCATTATCGAAGCGTTTTCGGCGCTGAAGAGTGAACTGCAGAAGGAACAACTTTTTCCGGATCTGAAGCTAATTATTATCGGCGACGATCTGTCGAGTCATCCACGGCTGCGGCGGACGGTGGTGCGCAGCGGGGTGCAGAACGACGTGCGTTTTCTCGGATTCGTGCCCATCGAAGTGCTGCGCATTTTCTACGATGTCGCCAAGATCTTTGTGTTTCCGTCGCTGTACGAAGGATTTGGCTTGCCACCGCTTGAAGCCATGGCTCATGGGACTCCGGTGGTCACTTCGAACACTTCGAGCCTGCCGGAGGTGACGGGGAACGCGGCGTTGCTGGTGAATCCGGAAAATGTGTTTGAGATCCAGCGAGGATTGCAGCGGGCGCTGCTTGATCCTGTACTGCGCGCACAGATGAAGCAACGCAGCTACGAGCAAGCGCAACGATTTTCCTGGACGAGTTCGGTGTCGAGAATCCTGGAGATATACCGCGAAGTGGCGGGCGCTCGTGTTTCCCACGGAGCTGCCGCGGACTGAGGGTGGACTTACTCGCGCTCCCGTATAATTAGCGTTTCCGCTATGAATTCCGGCGGCACCTCTCTCGAATATTCCACACTTGAAACTGCACATCGTCTGGACCGAGTGCTTTCGGACTGGCGGATTTCTGTGCTCACGCTGATTGGGCTGTGGGCGGTCATCTACATGGCCGGACTATCGCAGCCGGCATTGCTCGACGACGCCGACACGGTGCATGCCGAGGCGGCGAAAGAAATGTTGCAGCGGCACGACTGGGTGACGCTGTATGTCAATGGCGTCCGCTATCTGGAGAAAGCTCCGCTGCTGTATTGGGGAGTGGCTGCGAGTTATAAGGTGTTCGGTATCAGCGAATGGAGCACGCGATTCCCGCTGATGCTGGGCGTGCTCGCGATGATTCTCGCAACTTACGGCCTGGGGCGCTGGGCTTTGGGCAGCGAAGGCGGATTTGATTCCGGACTGGTGCTGGCAACCGCGCTCGGACCTTTTCTTTTTACGCGCTTTCTGATTCCGGACGTGGCGGTCGGATTGTGGCTCACGCTGACGTTCTGGTTTTTCTTGATCTCGCTGGAGCAACCGGCACCGGCGCGCTGGACTTGCTGGGGGCTCGGCGCCGTGTGTGCGCTCAACGTGCTTACCAAGGGGCTGATCGGACTGGTATTTCCGGTTGGGGCGATCGGGCTTTACCTTTTGCTGACGGGGAATTTGCGGCACCTGCTGAAGCTACGTCTGTGGTCGAGCGCGCTGGTGTTTTTCGTGATCGCAGCGCCGTGGCACATTCTGGCGGCGGTGCGAAATCCGGCGCAGGGGCAGGTGCGGGGATTTCTGTGGTTCTATTTCGTCAACGAGCAATTCTTGCGCTTCCTGAATCAGCGCGTGCCCCGCGATTACGATACCGTCCCGCTGCTATTGTTCTGGGCGCTGATGGTTTTGTGGCTGATTCCCTGGACGGTTTTTCTGCCGCAGTCGCTGCAGGAAGTGCCGCGGCGGTGGCGCGACTTCCGTGCGCAGATGTCTCGGCGGCAGCGCGGGTATCTGATGTTCTTCTTGTGGACTTTGGTGATCGTGGGCTTTTTCAGCTTCTCGACGCGGCAGGAATACTATACGATCCCGGCGATTCCGGGGATGGCATTGCTGATCGGCGGCTGGCTGCAACGGGAACGAGTATCTGCCCCGGACAGCCGCCAACGGCGCAGCGGGTGGATTTCGTCGGCGGTGCTGCTGGTGGTCGGCGTGATCGTCGCCGTAGTTAGTTTCGCCTTACTCTTCTTCTTGAAGGCACCTGCTCCTGGCACTGATCTGTCGGACCTTTTGCAGAAGCATTCGCAGTACTATGCGCTCTCGTTCGGGCATTTTCTGGATTTGACTCCGCAGGCGATGGGAGCATTCCGTGGGCCGCTGTTCGGCTTCTCACTCGCGTTTCTGCTGGGCACGCTTGCCAACTGGATTCTGCGCCGTCGCGGACGGGCGGGAGCGGGGAATACGGCTCTGGCGGTCATGATGGTCGTTTTGCTGGCGTGCGTGCGCATTGCGTTCGGCATTTTCTCGCCGATTCTTTCGTCAAAGGACCTGGCCATGGCGATCCGCGAACAGTACCAGCCGGGCGACCAGATCGTGGTGATAGGACTGTATGAAAATGCGTCCACGCTGAATTTCTACACTGGCATCCCGCTGCACAGTTTGCGCGCGCCGGGCGGAAACATGTGGTACGGCGCACAGTTTCCGGATGCGCCGCGTGTCTTCGAAACGCGAGCGTCGTTTGTGGAAATGTGGAACGGGCCACAGCGAGTTTTCTTGTGGACCGAAGAGGACCAGCCATCGGCGTTGCAGGGCTTGATGAGCTATGTTGTCGCACGCCGCGGAGGCAAGACTATTTTTTCTAATCGGGCGTCAGGTTCGCGATAGTCACTTCGCTACAATTACTTAACGACAATCACTTCACGGCAGTCATTTGACGATAATCACTTCACGGCAATCAATCGCCCGTCTTTCAGATCGAAGACATCGCCACGCCAGTGGACGCGGCTGCCCATTAAACTTGCGCCCCAGATGAGCGGCGCGATCAGGTCCCGCAGCGGCAGCAATAGAATGAAGCGGAAAAACTGATCGTCGTTGAGCACGGCGTTTGCGGCCAGAAATCCCACTGCGAATCGTGCTGCTAACGTTAGGGCCAAGAGTGCCCACGCCCACGCAGATCCTTGGGCTGCCAACAGTGTGGCAAGTGCCCAGGGCAGGCCAAAGGTGAAGAGCAATCCTGCGTATCCCCAGCGACGGGCGGCGCGAATGGTCCGCGACCAGCGCAGTTGATGGCGGAAAAATTGCCGCATCGTGTACGCAGGTAAGAATGTAGCAACGGTCACGGCGCTGAGCTCGATTCGCTTTCCGGTGGCGGCGATGCGGCGGCCGAGTTCGTAATCGTCGGCGAGATAGTCGAGCAATGTTTCGAAGCCGCCAATGGCTTCGAGGTCACGACGATGAAATGCGAGCGTGGAGCCTAGTCCAAAGTGCAAACCCTTCTCGAGAAACCTTGCACTCAGAACTCCCGGCACAAAATCGGTGCTGATCCCCAAGGCTTCCAGGCGCGAGCCGAGGGTCGGACTGGCGGCACCGCGATAGAGGCAAGTCACCAGTCCCACGGAATCGTCAGTCAGCGGCGTGATCACCTGCCGCAAATAATCTGACGGGACCCGGATGTCGCTATCATTCACGAGGAGAAGTTCGTGGCGTGCCGCGGGCAGCATCTGCGCCAGGTTGCTGACTTTGATATTCGTTCCCAGCACGCGATCACAGACGATCAATTCGATTGGAAGGCTCGGATACTTGGCTTGGAGCTTATGCACAATTTCGACGGCGGGATCGCCGGGGTCGCTTACTCCGAAGATCAGTTGAAATTCGGGATACTGCTGCTCGCAGTGGCTGCAAAGGCTCTCCCACATTTCGGGATCGACGCCTTTGAGGGGCTTGAGGATGGAAACTGGCGGGAGTTGGCTTTCTGCAGGAGCCTGCTTAAGTTTCCTACGTCTCTCGCCCAAGAAGCTGGCCACTCCGAGCGCGGACAGAAAATAAAAAAACAGACTGCCAACGGATCCAATCACGGCAACAACTTCGAGCACTGTTCTCGGTGTTAGCGGCGGTGTTAGTGGCGGCATCAGCCCCATGTTACTCGTAGCGGAGCGACTCGATGGGATCGAGGTTGGCCGCTTTCCACGCGGGATAGATGCCGAACAGCAACCCTTCGGCCGCGGCTGCGAAAAAGCCGAAGGCGGCCCAGAACACCGACATGGTTGCGGGCAGGGAATCCCATATCATGCGGATCGCGTAGGTGATGATCGCACCCAGGAGCACACCCAAAATGCCGCCGATTGCCGTGAGCGTGATTGCCTCGAGGGTGAATTGCAGCAGCACATCGCGTTTGCGCGCGCCAATGGCTTTGCGGACGCCGATTTCCCGCGTGCGCTCGGTTACCGACACCAGCATGATGTTCATTACGCCGACGCCGCCAACGATCAGGGCCACGCTCGAAACGGCGAACATGAAGATGAAGACGGCTCCGGTGATCTGGCTCCAGACGTCCGACAGCGAATCCTGGGTGAAGACCGAGAAATTATCCGGTTTATCCGGAGGCACGCGCCGGCGCCGGCGCAACAGTTCGCGCATTTCGTCCACGGCTTTGGGCATGTCCTCGTGCGACGTTGCCTTGACGCTGATGAAGTGCTGCTTGAGTTCGGGGTGAAGTTTGCGCAGCGTGGCCAGCGGGAAATAGACTTTGTTGTCGTCGGGATTCTTGCCGCTGCCGAAGGCGCTCTTCACCTTCTCGGCCTCTCCGATCACCTCGAACAACTGGCCTTCGATATTGATTTCCTTGCCCACGGGATCAGCGTTGCCAAAAAGCTCGTCCGAGGTATCGGCTCCGACGATGATCACATCCGCCCGGCGATCGTCATCAATATCGCTGAACCAGCGCCCGGACTTCATGGTCAGATCATAGACATCCTTGTACGACGCGGTGTCGCCTTCCAGAATCGTCTGTTTGGCCTTGCGGTCGCCGTATTTGACCACGTACGTGCCGGTGCCAAACTGCGGTTCGACATACTGGATGCCCGCGGATACGGCTTTTATGTGTGGCAGGTCCTTCATGGCTTCGGCGTCTTCAAACGTCAGTTCCTTGCGGATGCGCAGGTCTTCGGTAGGCCGCCCAAAGGTAATTGGAAGGTGAAAAGCGAAAATGATGTTCGATCCCATGCTGCTGATCGCGCTGTTGACGTTGTCGTTGAGCCCGCGCACGATCGATGAGATTCCGATGACCACGGCTACGCCAATCACGATGCCCAGAACGGTGAGGCCGGAGCGCATCTTATTGCTGCGAATGGTGGCCAGCGCCATCGCGATGATTTCGCCGAATTCGCTTTTGCCCATCATAGGTTCAGAAAACTTCTACCGCCGAGACGCAGAGAAACCCGATCTCTAGTAATTCCTCCCAGTCGTCACGTTTCGAAACGCAGCGCAGTAATGGGATCAAGCGTCGCCGCCCGCCGCGCGGGATAGACCCCGAAGAAAACTCCAACGCTCGCGGAGACGATCAGCCCTGCCAGCACCGCCCAAAGCTTGATTACCGAGGGCATTCCGACTGCGAAGGTGACGCCCTTGGCCACACCGATTCCTAGCAGCACGCCGATCAAGCCTCCTGCGAGAGACAGGGCCACGGCCTCAATGAGGAATTGCAACAGCACATCGGAACGCCTTGCGCCCATGGCTTTGCGGATCCCCACTTCGCGGGTGCGTTCGGTAACCGAGACCAGCATGATGTTCATGATGACGATCCCACCCACGACCATGGAGATCGCCGCGATACCGATCATGGCAACGAAAAATGTCCCAGTAAGGTTGGCCCAGATGCTCAGCAGGCTGCTGTTGGTTTCCACGTCAAACGAGTCTACTCCGCCAGCGGGATCATGCCGGCGAGCGCGCAGGATGACTCGCGCCTCGTCGGTCGCGGCCTCCAGAACGGGGCCGGTGCCAACCGCCTTCGCAGAGATGCGCATGTTGGTGTTGTGACTGCCGTACTGTTTCATCCACGACGTAATAGGCATGAACACATAATTGTCGAGGCTCTGCCCCAGCGTCTTGCCCTTCTTTTTTCCGACGCCGATGATGCGGTAGGTCCAACCATCCACCCGAATTTCTTTACCGATCGGATCGACGCCCGGCATCAGGACTTCTCCGATGTCGGTACCGACCACAGCGACGGCAGCATTATTTTCCAGGTCGGATTCCCCAATCATGCGGCCAGAATCGATGTCGACGTCCTGGGTGATCGCGACCGACGGGGTCATCCCCTGCACTGTCGTATCGGTGAGAGCCTGCTCGCCGTATTTCACATCGCCGGTGTTATTGCGCGCGTAGGCTCCGACGTAGGCGCAAAGCTTGCAGCCTTCGCGCACGGCGCGGTAATCGTCCATGGTCAGATCTTTGCGCTTCTGGGCTTCGATGTAGTGATCGATGTTGGTGACCGCGGGCGAAACCTTGAACATGATGAATACGTCCGCGCCCAAATTGAAGATGCGTTCGGCGACGTAGGTATTGATTCCGTTGACGAAGGTGACCACGGCAATCACGGCGGCGACTCCGATCACGACGCCGAGCAGGGTTAGCGCGGAGCGCAGTTTGTTCGCCCACAGCGACAGGAACGCGATCTTGATGGCCTCGGCGATGTGCATGGATCAGGTCGCAGGTGTTAGGTCTTAGGTCTTAGGCCTAGGTTTCAGGCTTTGGGGCACGGGCGTCTGGCCGGCTGCTCCTTGCCTGGGTATCAGTTTAACAGCCCTGCGCTCGACCTTTGCGATCTGAATTGGGCGGAATTATGCCCTGCCGGATGCGAGACGCATGGAAAGTTTCACGGAAACTAATGCCACCAGCAAGGACAGGACTGTCCAAGTGGCTGCAGATTCAATTCCTCCATGAAATAAGGGGGGCATCGCGTAGGGCAAGGAGATGGAAGATTGTGGGGTTACTTTGCTTATCTGGGCGATGCCGACGATTCCTGCAACCAGAACTAATGCCAATACCAAACCTCCAGCCACCATTCCGGGCAGAGCACGCTTCCAGGGGAACGGAATTGGCGGTGGGGCTGCGGCCTCGCGACGAACCGCATCCATTACGGACGCGGCGAAGCCTGAGGAGGGCTGGATTTCGTCGTCGCGGGAAAGCATTTGATCGATCTCCTCGTTTTCGGTCACTTGTTCGCTCACTCGTTCCGCGAATCGTTCGGTCAATCGTTCAATCCGGCGTTTCATCAAGCCTCCTCGAGGCGCGGTATGGCCAGCAGTTGCGGAAGTTTGCCGCGCAGGATTTCTCGTCCGCGAGACAATCTTGCCTTGATCGTGCCCTCGGGCGCGCCAAGACTCTTGGCTGCGGCGGTGACGTCCATATCGTGAAAATAGAAAAGGATCAGTGCTTCGCGATATTTTGCCGGCAACGCCAGAACCGCGCGCCGCACCGCTAAATCGCGATCTTCTTCTTCGAGGCCTCCATCAGAGGCACGCGCGTCCGCAGGCTCGGCAATGTCATCGAGCGATACGGTTCGCGCCGGGATGCGACGCAGTTCCGAACGATAGAGGTTTGTCGCCAGCGCGAAGAGCCAGGTAGAAAAAACGGCATCCTTACGCCACTGGCCGAGTGCGCGGTAGGCGCGGAGGAAGGCCTCCTGAGCCATCTCCTCGGCCCGGCCGCGATCATGACAGAAGCGGTAGGCCAAGTTGACCAGCGGCGCTTGCCAGCGGTGGACAATCCCCTCAAATGCAGAGATGTCGCCGGCCAGGACTCGTTCGACATCGGACTGGTCGTGGTTCGCGCTTGCACTCACGCTTACTCTCACTCTCATCTCACTCTGGACTCGGGACTCTGCCTTAAGGGTAGGACACTTCGTCGCTGGCGGCGGTTGCATTATTTCAAGGAGATCGCACGTCCGCAAAAAATGCAACCGGAACCGCAGAGGGCCGGTCTTACCCATCGAAAGCAGCTCGTCGAAGCAGCTGACCGAATCAGCTGATCGAAAGCAGCAGAACTTCCAGGAGATGACAATGGCATTCGATATGGACGGCAGCGCCGTCGGGGTCGTAGCGATCGCGATACCCGTTGTAGGAAGCATCGCCCTGTTTTCTTTCCTGTCCGTAACCGTTTGGTCGGAGGCGCGCCGCAAAGAGCGCGAAGCGTACTACACGAGCGAAACCCTAAAGAAAATCGCGGAGAGCTCAGGAGAAGGCGCCAAGGGCGCTCTGGAATTGCTGCGCGAGCAGGAGAAAAGCGCTGTCAGGCGGCGCCTCGAAGGTCTGAAGTTAGGCGGTTTGATCACTGCCGTTGTTGGCATCGGTCTCATGGTGTTTCTGCACGGGATTGTGGAGCGGGAGGATGGCCCGGTCTATCTAGTCGGACTGATTCCCTTGCTGGTTGGCCTGGCGCTGCTGATTTATCCTCTCTTCCTCGCGCCCAAGGAGAAGGAGTAAGAGAAGTCCGCATCC
>Ga0070765_100002980_pt1 | contig 10817 bp, 9 predicted proteins | sample HubBroMetageWFT5_FD_71516 | JGI IMG/M metagenome (GOLD analysis project Ga0070765, IMG submission 71516) | Warmed and freeze-thawed soil microbial communities from the Hubbard Brook experimental Forest, New Hampshire - Hubbard Brook CCASE Soil... | ecosystem: Environmental > Terrestrial > Soil... | reverse complement strand
CGTCGAGCCGGTCTCCGTCGACATGGCGCGGAGCCTCCTCGGCGGCAACGGATTCGCGGCGCGCCTGCTGCTCGATCACGTGCCCGCGGGGGTGGACGCCTACGACGAGGCCAACGCGGTGGTCTTCGCGGTGGGCCCGATCACCGACACCACCGTGCCCGGCAACAGCCGCGCCTGCGTGGCCGCCAAGTCCCCGCTCACCGGCCTCTTCTTCGACTCCACCTTCGGCGGCCGCTTCCCCGCCACCATGAAGCGCACCGGCTTCGACGCCATCGTGATCACCGGCCGCGCTGCCGAGCCGGTCTACGTGAAGGTCACGGAGGCGGGGGCGGAGATCAAGCCCGCCCGCGGCCTCTGGGGCCAGACCACGCGCGACACCGTGCAGGCCATCCATGAGGTAGAGGGCGGTGATTCGGACGTGATGGCCATCGGTCCGGGCGGCGAGAACCTGGTCCGGTTCGCCGCGATGGGCACCTACTGGAAGAATCGCGAGGCCTTCGCGGGGCGCGGTGGCATCGCGGCGGTGCTGGGGAGCAAGCGGGTCAAGGCGCTGGTGGTGGCGGGCGCGCGCAAGACCGAGCTGGCCGACCCGGCCCAGCTCAAGGCCCTGCTCGAGCAGCAGCGCGAGCCGCTCAAGACCGGGACGAAGGCGCTCTCCACCTACGGCACGCCGTTCCTCGTCAAGCCGATCAACACGCTGGGGGCGCTCGGTTCCTACAACCTGCGCCAGGAGGTCTTCGCGGACGCGGCCGCCATCTCCGGCGAGGAGATGCACGCGCACTTCCACGACCGGGATACCACCTGCCTCAAGTGCCCGGTGGCCTGTGGCAAGCAATACGAAATCCGCGAGGGCGAGCTGGCGGGTCTCAAGGCCAAGATGCCAGAGTACGAGACCATCTTCGCCTTCGGCTCCATGCTCGGCAACGGCCACGCGGCTTCGCTCGCGCGGGCCAACGATCTCTGCGACCTGCTCGGGCTGGACACCATCAGCATGGGAGTGACGCTCGCCTTCGTCTGCGAGGCGCTCGAGCGCGGCTGGCTCACCGAGGGCGACCTGGGCCTGCCCTTCGGCTGGGGCGACTGGCGCGGCATGCTGCGTCTCATCGAGATGACCGCGGCGCGCGAGGGCTTCGGCGACCGGCTCGCCGAGGGCGGCTGGCGCCTCGCCGAGTCCGTGCACGCCGAGGGCACGCGCCTGGTCTACGCGGTCAAGCGGCTCGAGCTGCCCGCCCACTCGGCTCGGGCGCTCAAGGGCATGTCGATCGGCTACGCCACCGCGACCCGCGGCGGCAGCCATCACGACACGCGGCCCACGCCGCAGTACGCGCAGAACTTCGATCGGCGCAGCCCCGACGGTAAGCCCGAGTTCGCGGTGCGCAGCCAGCACTTCACCGCGGTGGACGACTCGCTCGTGCTCTGCCGCTTCACCTCCGAGCGCGGCTTCGGCCTCTACGTCGAGGAGCCGTATGCGCGGATGGTCTCGGCGGTCACCGGCTGGGACATGACGGTGGAGGAGCTGGAGCGGGTGGGGGAGCGCGTGATCAACCTGGAGCGGCTCTTCAACGTGCGCGAGGGCGTGCGCCGACGGGACGACGCGTTGCCCTGGCGCGTGATGCACGAGCCCATCCCGGACGGCCCCTCGGCCGGCGCGTACTGTCCACCCGACGAGCTCGGCCTGATGCTCGATCGCTACTACGCGCTGCGCGGCTGGGACGGAGACGGCGTACCGACCCCCGGCCGCCTGGCCGCGCTCGGCCTCTAGCCCTCACGCGAGGTCATCCATGCCGGTTGCCCGATTCGAGATCACGCTGCGGCGCCCCCTGGCCGGCGAGCTGGCCTACGAGGAGCTGAAAGGTCGCCTCCACTTCGCCTTCGATCCGCTCCACGCGGCCAACCGCCGCATCACCGACGTGGAGCTGGCGCCGCGCAACGCCCAAGGGCTCGTCGAGTGGAGCTCGGACGTGTCGATCCTGCTGCCGGTGGATCGCGCGCGGTGCAGCGGGCGGGTGCTGCTCGACGTGGTCAATCGCGGCAACACGGTGGCGGTGCCGAATTTCAACCGCGCCACGCGCCCCGCCTTCGGGCCGGGCTCCGACCCGAATCCGCCGGTGGACGTGGGCGACGGCTTTCTGATGAAGCGCGGGTTCGTGGTGATCTCCTGCGGCTGGCAGGGCGACCTGCCGCGCGTGCCCGGCCTGATCGGCATGCGCACGCCGGAGGCCCGTGACGCGGAAGGCCGTCCGCTCCGCGGGCGCGTGTATACCCAGGTGCAGTCCACCGGTCCGGTGGCCGACTTCCTCCTGTCCGACCGCGGGCACGTGCCCTATCCCGCCGCGGACCTCGAGGAGCAGGACGCGCAGCTCACGGTGCGCGATCAGCCCGACGGACCGTCCACCGTGATCCCGCGTGCGAGCTGGCGCTTCGCCCGCCGCGAGGGCGACCGGGTGGTGCCGGACGCCGGCCACATCCATCTCGACGGCGGCTTCGAGAAGGGCCGGCTCTACCAGATCATCTACACCGCCCAGGGCGCGCCGGAGCAGGGGCTCTCGATGGCGGCCCTGCGGGACGCGGTCGCGTGGCTCAAGTACGGCGACGCCGCGCAGGGCAACCCCGCGCCGGGCCGCCTGCGCTGGGCGTACGCGTACGGGCGCTCCCAGACCGGCCGGCTCCTCCGCACGCTGATCTACGAGGACCTGAACCTCGACGAGCAGGGCCGCGAGGCGCTGGACGGCGTCATCGCCAACGTGGCGGGGGGCATGCGCGGAGAGTTCAACCAGCGGTTCGGGCAGCACTCGAAGGACCGCAACAACATGATGGCGCATCTCTTCCCGTTCACGGATCAGCCGTCGGAGGATCCGGACACCGGCGCCAAGGACGCGCTCCACGCGCGCCTCGACGCGCGCGGCAGCCGGCTGCGCGTCGTCTACACGAACACCTCCGCCGAGTATCACCGCGGCGACGCCTCGCTGATCCACACCGATCCCGACGGCACGCGCGACGCGCCGCACGGCCCGTACACCCGCGTCTACCACTTCGCGGGCACCGAGCACGGCCTCGGCATCTGGCCTCCGACCGACACCCAGCTCGCGCCCGCCGATCCCACCGGGCCGGTGGAGCGCGCCCGGAACCTCCGCGGCGTGGTGGACTACTCGCCGCTGCTTCGAGCGTGCCTCGTGAGCCTGGACCGGTGGGTGGTCGAGGGCATCGAGCCTCCGCCGAGCCGTCACCCGCGCCTGGCCGACGGCACCGCGGTGCCGCCCGAGCGGCTGGCCGCCGCCTTCGCCGGTATTCCCGCCGCGCGCTATCCGCGCCACAACCCGAAGCCGCGGCGGCTCGACTGGACCACGATGCCGCCCGCGCCCGGGCGCGCGTTCGGCTCGCTCGTGTCTGCGGTGGACGGCGACGGCAACGAGACCGGCGGCATCGTCCTGCCCGAGCTGGCGGTGCCGCTCGCCGCCCACACCGGCTGGAACCTGCGGCACGCCGACATCGGGGGCGCCGAGCAGCTCCTGGTCTTCGCGGGCGCGACGATTCCGTTCGCGCGCACGCGCGCCGAGCGTGAGGCGGCCGGCGATCCACGCCCGTCGATCGCGGAGCGCTACGGCTCGCGCGAGGCGTATCTCGACCGCGTCCGTGAGGCGGCCCGCGCGCTGGCCCGGGACGGCTACCTCCTCGAAGACGACGTTCCGCTCTCGGTGTCCGCGGCGGCGCGGCTGTGGGATCACTTCACCCGCTGATCGGAGGCTCCGCATGTACGATCTCCTGCTCAAGGGCGGCACCGTGCTGGACCCCTCCACCCGGCTCGATGGCGCCCAGGACGTCGCGGTGGAGAACGGCACCATCGCCCGCATCGCGCCCCAGATCGCGGAGAGCGAGGCGGCCCGGACGATCGACGTGAAGGGCAAGGTCGTCACGCCCGGCTTGATCGATCTGCACGCGCACGTCTTCGAGGGGTTCAACCGCACCGGGGTGAACCCGGACCTGGGCGGCGTCTACGCGGGCGTCACCACCATCGTGGACGCGGGCAGCGCGGGATCGGCCACCTTCGGCGGCTTCCCCCGGCACATCCTGCCGCACTGCCACACCGAGGTGATCCCGTTCCTCCACATCTGCGCGACCGGGCTCGCCACGCTGCCCGACATCATCGCGGAGTCGAGCGTCAACCTCGACGACACGCTGAAGGTCGTGGACCAGCACCGGGGGCTCATCCGGGGGATCAAGGCCCGCATGGTCTCGCCCGCGCTCGAGATCATGGGCATGGAGATGCCGCGCCTGGCCAAGCGGGCGGCCAAGGAGAGCGGCGTCAAGCTGATGGTGCACATCGGCGACACCGAGAAGCGCTACGATCCGAACGTGATTCATTCACTGTTGCCGTTACTGGAACCCGGCGACATCCTCACCCACTACTTCACCGCCAACCCGGGCGGCGTGCTCGACGGCAACGGCAAGCTGGTGCCGGAGGTGCGCGAGGCCGCCGACCGCGGCGTGTGGTTCGACACCGCGCACGGGCGCATGAACTTCAGCTTCGACGTGGGCCGCCGCGTGATCGAGCAGGGCGTGCTCCCGCACTGCATCAGCACCGATCTCACCGTGCCCGGCCGGGTCATGACCGTGCACAGCATGACCGAGATGATGACCCGCTTCCTCGGCCTCGGCTTCACGCTGCCCCAGGTGGTGACGATGTGCACCGCCAACCCCGCGAAGGCGGCGGGGGTCGAGCAGCGCCTGGGCAGCCTCGTGGTGGGCCGGCAGGCCGACATCTCGGTGCTCGACATCCGGCCCGGCGACTGGATGGTCTACGATGTGCTGGGCGCGGGGCTGCGGGTGGACCGCGCGGTCGTCCCGTTCGTCACCGTGAAGAAGGGCCGCGCGTTCATGCCGGACTGGGGCCCGCGACCCTGGGGCTGGGAGCCGGATCGGGCCCTGCCCGCGGGTGGACCGATCCGCGGCGGCTGCTGCTGAGCGACGAGATGAATTCGCGGGAGAGGAGCGTGGCGTGATGCTCGCGCTGCCCGAGTGGTCGAGTCTCGGATTCTTCGTGCTGGCGGCCCTCGTGCTGCTGCTGACGCCGGGCCCCGCCGTCCTCTATATCGTCACCCGGAGCATCGACCAGGGGCGCCGAGCGGGGCTCGTCTCGGTCCTGGGAGTGCACGTGGGCACGCTGGCCCACATCTTCGCGGCGGCGGCCGGCCTCTCGGCGCTGCTGGCCGCCTCGGCCACCGCGTTCAGCGTGGTGAAGTACCTGGGCGCCGCCTACCTCATCTATATCGGCGTCCGCCGGCTCCTCGACCGGAGCACGAAGAGCCTCGCGGCCCCGGGCGAGCCGAAGCGGCTGCGCCGCGCCTTCCTCGACGGCGTCGTGGTCAACGTCCTGAATCCCAAGACCGGCCTGTTCTTTCTGGCCTTTCTGCCCCAGTTCGTCTCGGTCTCTTGCGGGCACGTCGGCGAGCAGATCGTCAGCCTGGGCGTGGTCTTCGTGCTGCTGGGCGCGGTCACCGACTCGCTCTACGCGCTGACCGCGGGTTCGGCCGCCCAGTGGCTGCGGGGCAAGCCGCGCTTCCTGGCGAGCGAGCGCTGGATCTCCGGCGGCCTCTACATCGGCCTGGGCGTCGCCGCCGCGTTCTCGAGCAATCACCGGAAGTAACGGAGAGGTCTTACGAGCGAATACTCTTTGCTCCGGCCCCCGCGGACGACAGCTGTTCATCGAGCACGGCCGATCGCCGGACCTACGGGTCCCGCGCTGGCAGGAATGCATGAATCCACTGTGGACGCGCCTGGCCGGCTGCAACGTTGATCCGGAAGCTTACGGGGCTGATCATGGGTGACGCTGACACAGCAGCGGTCCGGGAGGGTCAGCAACCTTAAGACCGCGAGCACTCTCGGGCTCACAAGGAACCATGGCATCGACTGGAGGGTTACACTACGAAGGCAGGACGCGTGGACGTGCTGGACCTTCCTGTCAGATGGAGGTGGCCATGAAGAAGATCCTCGGTCTGGCGCTCGTGGCGCTGCTGTCCCTCACTCTCGCCGCCCCGGTTTCTGCCTGGAGGGGGACGGGCGGTGGTTTTCACGGCGGGTTCCGTGGGGGATTCCATCACGACGGCTTCCATCGGTTCGGCTGCTGTTTCGGCCCCGGCTTTGTCGGTGGGCTCTTCGTCGGCTCAGCCCTGGCGTACCCGTACTATGGCTATCCATACGCCTATCCTTACGCGTCGTACCCCGTCTACGCGGACCCAGGCTACGCAGCTGCGCCGGCCTACCAGCCGCAGACGCAGGTCTCCGTGGCTCCGTCAGTCCAGCGAGACGTCTGCCATCCCGGGGGCTGCTATCACCTGCAAGGCGATGGAGTGACGGTCGCCTATTCCTGGGTCTGGGTGCCGGCCGCGCCGGCGGCGCCCCCGGCCCCCCCGGGTCGTTGAGGGCATGCCTGGGGCCCCGCTCGTGCCTCGGAGCGATCGTCTTCACTTGCGCCAATGAAGGGGAACCTTATGGAGCAGATCGCGCTGATCGAACGGCCCGGCATGCTAACCCGAATATTCTTCAAGCTCGGGGAGCGGATGTTCGGGCAGGTGCCGACTCCCGAGCGCCTCATGGCGCGTCGGTTGCCGCTCATGCTGGGGATGGGCGGTCTCTATGGCGCCATCGAGTGGTTCGGGAAGATCGACGCTCCGCTTCGCGCCCTGCTCAACGTCCAGGTGGCCGCGCTGTACCGCGCGCCGTATTGAATGGACATCCGCCACGCCGTCGGCGTGAAGGTGGGTGTCCCGACCGAGAAACTCGCCGATGTCCCGACGTTCCACGAGAGCCCGCGCTTCAGTGATCGAGAGCGGGCCGCGCTCCAATTCTGCGAGCAGATTACCCGCGACGAACTCGAGGTGTCCGGCGAGTGCCTAGCGCGGGTGCGGGAACATTTTACCGAGGCTGAGATCGTGGAGCTGACGTTCATCATTGGCTACCAGACGTTTGCCAGCAAATTTGCGAAGGCCTGGAGGCTGGCGCCCCAAGGCTTCTCTGCCTGAGGCAAGATGCGGCGTGGACTGTGCCACTATGCGCATGCCGAAGATCGCCGCCGTCGCGACCGCGACGCCGCCCTGGCGCTACGATCAGGCGACGGTGCTCCGGATGTCGGGCTACGACGATCCGCGCCGGATGGGGTTCTTCCGCAACAGCCTGATCGAGGCCCGCCACCTCTATGTCGACCCCGCGACGTTCACGCCCGACGAGAGCGTGGACCAGCTGAACGAGCGGTGGCGGCGCGGGGCCATCGAGGTCGGCAAGAGCGCGGTGGCGCGCGCGATCGAGCAGGCGGGGTGGCAGCGCGAGGACGTGGACTTCCTCGCGACCACCACGTGCACCGGGCGGGTGTGCCCGAGCCTGGACGCGCAGCTCATCCGCGAGCTCGGGCTCAAGTCCACCATCCAGCGCGTGCACGTGGGCGACACCGGCTGCGCGAGCGCGATGGTGGCGATGCAGCAGGCCGCCAATCATCTGCGGGCGTTCCCCGGCCACCGGGCGGTGATGGTGGCGGTGGAGATCTGCTCGGCGGCCTACTTCCTGGACGACCGGCTCGAGAGCGCGGTGGCCCACGCGATCTTCGCGGACGGGGCCGGGGCCATCGCGCTGAGCACCGACGCGGCGGGGCCGGAGCTCGTGGAGCACCGGACCATGTTCCGCTCCGAGCACCTGGGCGCGATGGGCTTCGAGTATCCGGGGGGGCGGCCCCGCGTGGTGCTCTCCAAGGACGTGCGGCGCATCGGCGCGGGCATGATGACCGAGATGGCCCAGGCCCTGATGAGTGGGCAGGGGCTCAAGAAGGAAGACGTCGCCCACTTCGTGCTGCACTCGGCGGGGCGCCGCGTGATCGAGCAGGTCGGCAAGCTGATGGAGCTGGACGAGCCGCAGCTCGCGCATTCGCGTCACGTGCTCCAGCACTACGGCAACATGTCGTCCGCCACCGTGATCTTCGTGCTCGACGATCTGTTCCGCTCGCGAGAGGCGGTGCCGGGCGACTGGGGGCTGATGATCGCCCTGGGGCCGGGCTTCGCCGCCGAGGGCGCCCTGCTGCGCTGGTAGCATGCCCTTCTTCTCTCCGCTCGCCCGGGCGGCGGGTACGCCGGAGATCATCGACGGCCCCAAGCCGGTGCCCTTCGCGGAGATGGCGTGCTGCATGATGGACATCGCGCGGGTCAACGCCCTCTTCGGCGGCCGGATGGTCACGATGATCCACGTGCGGAAGCTGCTCGCGGATCTGCCCGCCGACCACCTCATCACCGTGCTCGACGTGGGCACCGGCGCGGGCGACATTCCCCGCGCGCTCGTGCGCTGGGCGCGGCGCGAGGGGCGCCGCATCCGCGTGTTCGCGCTGGACCGCAACGCGGCCACGCTGCAGATCGCCGCCCGGGTGGTGCGCGACTATCCGGAGATCACCTTCCTCCGGGGCGACGCGCTCGCGCTGCCGATCCGGCCGGGCGCGGTGGATCTCACCATCTCCGCGATGACGCTGCACCACCTGGAGCCGGACGCGGGCACGCGCTACCTCACCGAGATGGACGCGGCGGCGCGGGTGGGCTTCGTGGTCAACGACCTGGTGCGCAGCCGCGTCGCCCACGCGGTGGTCTGGCTGATCACCCGCTTCATCACCCGCAGCGCCATCTCTCGCCACGACGGGCCGCTCTCGGTGCGGCGGTCGTACACTCCGCCCGAGGTGAGCGGGCTGTGCGAGCGGGCCGGACTCCGGGGCGTGGACGTCGTGCATCACTGGCCGTACTTTCGTTTCTGCGCGGTGCGGGCCAAGGGGTGAACCGCGCCGACGTCGTCGTCGTAGGCGCGGGGCCGGCCGGCTGCGCGGCCGCGATCCTGCTGGCCGAGCGCGGGTGGGCGGTGACACTCCTCGACAAGGCGGAGTTCCCGCGCCCGAAGATCTGCGGCGAGTACCTCTCGCCCGAGAGCGCGCGCGTGCTCGATCGCCTGGGCGTGCTCAAGGCGGTGGACGCGGCGGGCGCGCAGCCGCTCGCGGGTATGCGCATCACCGCGCCCGACGGCACCGTGCTCGACGGGCGCTATCCCACCAGCGGGCCGTGGCGGGGCTATCGCGATCACGGTCTCGCGATCCGGCGCACGGTCTTCGATCGCATCCTGGTCGAGCGGGCGCGCGCGTTGCCGGTGGATCTGCGGGAGCGGCACCGGGTGACCGGTGTGGTGGTCGAGGCCGGCGCGGTGGTCGGCGTGGAGGCGGAGGACGCCGAGGGAGGGTCGGTCCAGATCCGCAGCCGGCTCGTGGTGGGCGCCGACGGTCGCGCCTCCGTGGTGGCGCACGCGCTCGGGCTGCGGCGACGGCATCGGCTGAGACGGCTCGCGCTGATCCGGCACGTGAGCGGCATCGCGGACCTGGGCGGTCGCGGCGAGATCTACGTGGATCCGCCGGACTACTCCATCCTGAATCCGGTGGCCCCGGGCATCGTGAACCTGAGCCTGGTCGTGCCGCTCGCGCACGCGCGACCCTACCGGGGGCGAATGGAGACCTTCTTCGACGCGCGGCTGAAGCAGCTGCGGTACCTGCCGCCGCGGCTGACCGGGATGCGGCCGGAAGGGCCGCTCATGATCATGGGCCCGCTCGCCTATCACGTGGACGAGCCGCGCGTGGGCGGCGTGCTGCTGGCGGGCGACGCGGCGGGATTCTACGACCCGTTCACCGGCGAGGGGCTCTACACCGCGCTGCGCTCCGCGGAGATGCTGGCCGAGGCCGCGCAGCCGGCGCTCGAGCGCGGCGACGTCTCGGTGGGCGCGCTCGCGCCCTACGCGGCGGCGCGGCGGGCCGCGTTCGCGGACAAGGCGCGCGTGACGCGGGTGCTGCAGTTCCTGATCGCGCGCCGCCGTCTGGCGAACACCGCCGCGCACTTCCTGAAGCGCCGGCCCGCGTTACTGAGCCGGCTGATGGGCGTGATCGGCGACTTCGTCCCGCCCCGCGCCATTTTCTGACTCCCTACTTCTAGCGCGCGCGAGCTCGGCGGCGGGGCGCGGGGGCGGTCGGGCGCTCCTCGGCGTCGGCGGTGGGCTGGTCGGCCCGCAGTAGCGGGATGTTGGCCTCGCGGAGCGGGCGGCCGACGTGGTCGCGGATCCACTTGCCGTCCCACCATTCCACCGGCGTGACCGAGATCCCCTGGATCAGGACCTCGAAGTGCAGGTGGTCGCCCAGCGCGAGGCCGGTGGCGCCCGAGCGGCCGAGCTCCTGGCCCTTCTTCACCTCGTCGCCTTCCTTGACCTCGATCGTGGAGAGATGGCCGTAGAGCGTCTGCAGGCCCCAGCCGTGATCGACCACCACCGCGTTGCCGTAGATGGTGAGCGGCGCCGCGTAGACCACGATGCCGGAGTTCGCCGCGGGCACCGGGCTGTTCTTCAGGGACGCGAGGTCGTAGCCCAGGTGGACCTGGGTGTCCACGTCCTGGCCCTGGTAGCGGTAGGTGCGGGTCTCCGCGAAGTTGGAGAACACCTTCGTGTTGCGGGGCTGCACGAACGCGCCTTCGAAGAGCGGTCCGGGCTTCGTCTTCTCCGCGAGCTTGCGCTTCATGTCTTCGGCTTCCTTCCGCTTGTCGCGATTCACGACGAGGAAGGCGGCGAGGAGCTGGTCGGGCGGGATCTGCCCGCGCTCGGGCAGGAGCTCGGGCATCTTGCTCGCGAGGAACTTCTGGCTCAGCTCGATGGTGTCCATCGGGAACTTGCGCGGGCGAATCTCCGCCGCGAGGGCGCGCGAGACCGCGTTGCCCGCCTCGTCCTGCGCGGAGACGGTGATCGGCGAGTTGGGCGGCAGGTTCCAGGGC
>Ga0070765_100002979_pt1 | contig 10823 bp, 10 predicted proteins | sample HubBroMetageWFT5_FD_71516 | JGI IMG/M metagenome (GOLD analysis project Ga0070765, IMG submission 71516) | Warmed and freeze-thawed soil microbial communities from the Hubbard Brook experimental Forest, New Hampshire - Hubbard Brook CCASE Soil... | ecosystem: Environmental > Terrestrial > Soil... | reverse complement strand
CCATCAACCCCGCCGACTAGCTGGTCCTTACCGTTCCGTTTTCTTTCCTGCGGCTATGCTTTCAGTAGCCTGTTTCGATTGACCTCGCGCGATGCTTAGCGATTCCCATTTCTTCCCGGACTTCGCCACAAAATGTTTTGCCAACAGAATAATTTGCCCCGCATGATGCGCGTAGTGCGTTAACTGGCGTGTAATCGCCTGCATCACCGAGTGCGGCGTCGAGCGTATGGTGACCGTGCGCGTCAGGTCCGCGTCAGTAAGCGGCTCCAGCGCATCGAAAACGTATTTCCAGCCGCCTTCCCACATTGCAATCAGCTCCGCGCGCGTCTTCGGCGGCGTTTCAAATTCAGAGTCGCGATCCCGGTCCGGTTTCTCGCCATCAGTCGCCAGAAAATCCTTCCAGCGCGAACGCATGTTGCCCGCCATATGTTTCACGATGATGCCAATCGAGTTCGATTCCGCGTCCAGTGTGGTGAAAAGCGCGTCATCCGGACACTGTGCCATCGCCCGCTCCGCAAGCTTCTTGTAATAGTGGAAAACGTCGGTAGAGTCCTTCAGGTAGGAAGTAGTCAGTTCGTGTGCCATGCCGCCATTCTCGCTCTTGCCAGCTATGTGTCAAGATGCGAAGACCCTGCGTTCCAGATCAAATTGGAGTGAGTTGGGAGTAGCGTGCTAGCACAGCACCAGGTTGGTTCCAACGAAGTAACCTTTGAAGGGAAACGCACCGAGGTGCGGGCTTTTTGCCCCCGCCCGCACCCCAGCACGGTTTGAGACTTTAGAACGGCTCAATCATCAAACGAGAATTAAGGACGAGGCTTTACATGTTTCGTCGTTAACTCCCCGCCGGATTTCCTGGTCACTAGGTTAGTCGGGCCGTTCGGCGGAACGCAGGTGTCGCCTGACTGTGTCTCGGTACCGTCATTGAAATAAGTATTTGGAGCTGTTGTGCTGGTATTCGAACTGCCCAGCATAATTCCTGCGCAAGATTCGTTAATGGTATTGCTCTTCACGATTTCACTGGTTCCTGAGCCGCAACCGTCGTCTATGTGAATCCCCGAGTTGCCGCTGTTGTAGATGAAGTTTGAGTTAGCGGTAGCGCCAGTGCTGCAAAGATCGATACCGTCGAGCATTTGGCTACCCCCAATGTGGTTGGAGTTTATGGTGGTACCGGTGTTATTTTCATCTGCGATCCCGGTGTTTGCGTTCTCTACGATATTGGTTTCGGCAACGGCGGATCCGGTTGAGGAGTAAAATAGAATCCCGGACGCTGAATTATCCGATGTGTCATTGAGGCTAGAAACATAATTGCCCTTGACGCTTCCCGATGCGCCAAATGCTACTTCAATACCGTTCTGGCCGATTACGGTAGTCGCACCAATCCCGACGACGGTGTTGCCCGTCGCGGTCAGGTCCGGTCCGCTAGTGTTGTTCCCGCGAACAACGATTCCGTTTTTCTGAAAGTTGTGCACGGAGCAGTTCGAAACGGTAAGGGCGGGCGAGGCGCCAGCGGGCCCTGTGCCATTGCTTTCTGCAGCAATCCCCCAGCCGCATTGGTTGCCCATTCCTGATCCTTCGATCTGATTGCGGGCAACGCTATCAGTAACCGTGCCAGTGGAATTTTGGTAATAGATTCCCATAAGCATACCGACGCCGCAATTCCCAGTGCTCTGAGCGTCCACCGTGATGTGCGAGATGGTGACCCCTTCGGCATTTTGTACAATAATCTGTGCAACAGCCACTGATGAACTGTCATCCGTAGAAAAAGTTGTGCCGTTTCCTACCAAGCCACCTGCCGGTGGAATGATCACTGCTGCGTCCGTTACTACCCCCTCGTGCGTATACGGGATGCCCTGCAGAGTTATGTTGTCCAAAGTGATGGTGACTTGCTCGGCATACGTTCCGGGACACACATCAATGATCGTTCCCGGTGTGGCCACTGCGAGTGCATCGCCGATAGTCGCCTTGCCGCCCGCGTGACATGTGCCGACGTAAAGCGTAGTACCTTGGGCCCGTGGTGTGGCAAAACACGTAACCAATCCTGCTGCGACAATCATAGTTGTGCGCAGAAGTTTCTTCTTGATATTCATGAACAGCCTCCGGATTTAATTTTTGTTGCAGTGGGGGGAGCTGGAGTTATAGCGGATGTTTATTCAAAGGTCAACTATTAATAATCTAAATTCACAGATTGTTAATATAAGCACTTCGTAGTTATGGGACGAGGGGTACTACGAGGATTGTGTGTCTCCCGGAGTACAGTCCACGAGAACCGCACTCCGGGATGGTGTTAAGTGCTGAAGCCTCAGGAGCTTTACTTCTTAGGCGGGTAAGGGGCAATGCGGGCCACGCCACGCTTCGCGCCGCTAGAGGCGGCCGTAGCGCTGGCGACTTCGTTCTGAAGAGTGGAACAAGTGTCACCCGCCAGCGCCGTATTGATAACATTGAACATTGTGTTTGGAGTATCCACGTTGCCGCTCGTCCCGGAACCAGTCAAAACGCCAGCGCAAGCTTCATTGATGGTATTTGTTTTCGCCGTGTTGTTATTGCCCGTAGAGCCGCAACTGTCGTCCATGTGAATCCCAGCTTCCGTACTGCTATCTATGTCGTTGCCCGTCGCTGTGTTTCCGTTGCTACATAGATCGATTCCGTCGAAAATTCGCGTTCCGGTAATTTTGTTTCCAGTGATGGTCGTGTCGTCAGCCAGAAAACCCGTTCCAATGCTTTCCGTCACGATTCCGAACTGCGCGCTGCCAATCGTATTGTTAGACACGGTGATCTTGCTGGACGCGATCACCAGAATGCCCACGCCCGCGTCTCCATTATCGCTGCTTGAATCGCCCGACCATATATTGTCGATGGACGTATTGCCGGTTACTTTCCCGGTCGCGCTAAAGCCTACCTGAATTCCATTCTTTGCCGCGTCGCCGGTGGAGGCGGCTCCATCCACCGTATTGTTTTCGATCGTGACGTTAGGTCCTGCGCTGCCATCGCCGTAACCGTTGGCGGTGATGCCGTTCTGCTGATAACTGTGAACCGTGTTGTACGACACAGTTACCGTGGTCATTGCTCCGCCGCCGCTTTCAACATAAATCCCTAACCCGTTCGGGCAGTTCTGGTCCGCGGTGTCCTGCAATTGGTTTCTGACGGCATTCTGCGTGATGGTCCCGGAAACGTTTTGATAGTAAATGCCCACCATCAGCGGCACGCTACTGCCGGAGCCATCGCAACCGGTCAGCTTATTACCGTTTCCATCCACGGTTAGCCGCTGGATTGTTACGCTAGTCGCCGGCGAACTCACCACGATCTGCGCAGCTACGGGGTTTCCGCCGGAGGGGTCCGTTGCATTGGTCACCAAGCCTCCCGAAGGCGGCACCACAGTAGGCGCATCCGCGGTTCCCGACATAACGCCGATTAGCGTCAAATTCTTGGTAATGGAAACTTGCTCGGGATAGGTGCCGGGACAAACATCGATGATCGAGCCTGCGGGCGCCGCGTTCACTGCCTTTTGAATGGTGGTGTAGGACGTGACGCCTTTCTTGCAGCTTCCCACCGCAACCGTCCCGGCTTGCGCGGACTGACCCAATGCGCTGCCCAAAAATCCCATCGCTAGAATTGCAAACAGGCGCACGAATGCCTTTGTTTCGATCATTACTTCCTCCATGGTTTCAATGCGGAAGGACTAGCAGCAGATTTTATGTGTCTGTATACCGCATAGTCAACAACCTTGTCGCACGTCGCGTAAATTTTTGCTGATGAACTTGCGATTCAAATCCAGGTCGGTACCGGTACCACACCCATTCCACTCCTTGAATTTCAGCGAGTCACGTGCTAGCGTTCGGCGTGATCAAATTCTTGCAGCTGGCGGCGCTAAACAGCAAGCCAAACCCAGCGGCCGTACGCTCCGTTCTCCCGGACCTCCCGCCACTAACTTCGGCCTTGAACCTGAAACGTTCAGTAAATTTTTTGCGCCCTACTTTGATTAGCAGAAGAAAATTTCTACCCAGCCTGCCCAGCTCAGGTTTGGGGAAGGGTTCGGTCTGGCGAACTACATTTCTACCCGGTTCTGCGCAAAATATAGAATGCGACGGAAGTTACTCAAAACAAACAAGAGCGAGATTTCTACCCGGGGCCCCAACCAGCTGCAGCGCAGCAAGTTTTCCGCCTCTTATTCCACAATTAAAAAGCGCGTCGAGAGATAATTTTTAGTCCATTCCATGCTAGCGCCGCGCAGCTTCGAAATCGGAAAAATTCGCTTCGGCGCCCAAACGCCTCTTTTTTTGATCGCGGGCCCTTGCGTGATCGAGAGCGAAGCCCATGCAACAAGCATGGCCGAACGCTTGAGAGCCACTACTTCCGAACTAGGCATCTCCTACATTTTCAAAGCGTCCTACGACAAAGCGAACCGCACCTCGCTTTCTTCGTTTCGCGGACCGGGATTGCAGGAAGGTCTGCGCATCCTGAAAAAAATAAAGAAAGAAACCGGTTTGCCGATTCTTACCGACGTGCACGACCTGTCGGAAGTGGGTCCGGCTTCCGAAGTTTGCGACATCCTCCAGATTCCAGCGTTCCTCTGCCGTCAAACGGATTTGTTGATCGCTGCAGGACGCAGCGGTCGCGTGGTGAACGTGAAGAAGGGCCAATTCCTTTCGCCTTGGGAAATTGGCAACGCGGCGGAAAAAATTGCCAGTACTGGAAACCAAAAAATTATCCTTACCGAACGTGGCAGTTCGTTCGGCTATCAAAATCTTGTCGTAGATATGCGTTCGTTTCCTATCATGAAGAAGCTGGGCTACCCAGTCGTTTTCGATGTAACACATTCCGTGCAATTGCCCGGCGGGGAAGGCAAATCCAGCGGCGGTCAGCCCGAATTCATTGAGCCTCTCGCACGCGCCGGAACTGCGGCAGGCGCGGACGGATTATTTCTCGAGGTTCACGACAATCCGGCACAGGCGCTTTCCGACGGTTCTAATGCGCTCCCTCTGGCGCAGTTTCGTGTGCTGCTGGAAAAAATCTTGCAAATTTCAACGCTCGTTCGCGGATGGGATGCGAAATGAGTCTGGCCACCGCCAAGCGTGTCCTGCGAATTGAATCCGAAGCCATTGCTGGGCTGATCGATCGCCTGGACGAACGCTTCGAGAAGGCTGTTGAGCTCTTGTACGCATGCAAGGGCCGCGTGGTGGTCACTGGTATGGGCAAGTCCGGGCTGATTGGAAGAAAAACCGCCGCCACTTTTGCAAGCATTGGTACTCCTTCACTTTTTCTCCACGCTGCCGAAGCGCTTCACGGCGATCTGGGCATGCTTACTGCGGCCGATGTCTTAGTGGCCATTTCGTCCAGCGGAGAAACAGAAGAGCTCGTCGAGTTAATGGAGGCAGTGAAGCGACTGGGAGTGCATATCATCACACTCACCGCGAATCCGCGCTCCACACTCGCCGGCGCGAGTGACATTGTCCTGGATATCGCGGTGAAAGAAGAAGCCTGCTCCCTGAATCTTGCGCCGACCGCCTCCACTGCCGCCGCGCTGGCCATGGGAGATGCACTAGCCATATCGTTGCTCGAACGCCGCGGATTCAAGGAAGAGGATTTTGCGGCCCTGCATCCCGGCGGCCGCTTGGGAAAAAAACTGCGTCGCGTCGAGGCACTGATGCACGCCGGCGAAGATGTTCCGCGTGTGTTGCCGACCACCAAGATGCCCGATGTGATTTACGAAATGAGCCGCAAAGGCCTCGGCCTGGCCGCGGTCGCCGAAGCGGATGGCCGGGTACTTGGCGTAATTACAGACGGCGACTTGCGCCGCGTGATGCTGAAGAAAAAAGAAAATGTGCTCAGTCTGACGGCGGCCGATTGCATGACGAAAAGTCCAGTGACCATTCCGTGCACCGAGCTTGCAGCCAGCGCTCTTCGTCTGATGGAAGAGAAGAAAATCACCTCGGTGCTCGTGGTGGATTCCGCCAATCGCCTGGAGGGCGTGGTGCACGTTCACGATTTGTGGACGTTACAACTATTCTGACCAGGCGGCGAGCTTCGTCACCCTGGGGAGCACCGCGACGAAGGGTTTGATTCGAGCAGCCTCTGAATTGAGGATCGAATGAAGATACGCGAAATCAAGTTCCCAGCAAACGTCATGCGCCGCGCAAAACGAATCCGCGTCCTTCTAATGGATGTGGACGGCACTTTGACGCCGGGCGTAGTTTGCCTGCAAGGATTCCCTGACGGCAGCGTTGCAGAGATGAAAGTGTTCGATCCCCATGACGGTGCAGGAGTGAAGCTGGCAAGCGTCATGGGCATCCGCACGGGAGTGATCACCGGACGTGACTCTCCTGCGACAACGCGTCGCGCGCGAGAAATGGGAATGGAATTTGTAATTCAAGGCCAGCCGAAAAAACTGGAATCTTACAAAGCAATCTTGATACGCGCCGGCGTTACGGATGAGGAAGTCGCCTACATCGGTGACGATTTGCCGGACCTTCCGATTCTTGCCCGTGCGGGCCTAGCCGTTGCCGTAGGCGACGCAGTAGTCGAGGTAAAGCGGGCGGCACATTACATTACCACCGTCCCGGGAGGGAGGGGCGCTGCCCGAGAAGTAGTCGAACTCATCCTGAAATCGCAAGGAAGATGGAAAAAAGCAATCCCACAGGCCATCGCGTGAAGCATCTTCTCAACAATTTTAAGATGGCCTTACAGCGGACTGGATCAACTTTCAGTCTGCCTGCCAGGCTCCTGCAATTTTCGAAGTCACAGGGAAGAATCGATGCGTGAGAGAAAGCTGTTTCTAGTTTTCATTGTGATTGTTCTGGTGTTCGCTGGATTTCTAAAGAAAAGCAGCGGCGCGCAAGGCGCTGCGCCCACGCAGCGTACGGTCGCAATCACCGTTGACGATTTGCCGGGGGCGATAGTTGGAAATGATTTCGCCATGGGCGATTTGAAAGAGCTCCAGAAAATCAATCGCGCCATTCCGGCAATCCTGAAATCGCACCATGCCTGGGCCATCGGCTTCGTCAACGAACGAAAACTGCAAGTCCAGAATGAACGCGACGCTCGCGCTGAGTTACTGGAAATGTGGCTGGATGCAGGCCTTACGTTGGGAGATCACACCTTTTCTCACGCGGATTTCCAAATCACGCCGTTGGAGAAGTACGAGGACGAAACCATCGAAGGCCAAGTAGTAACCACCGCTCTACTGAAAGCGATCGGCCAAACTGAGAAATATTTCCGGCATCCCTACTTGAATACCGGGCCGACGGCCGAAGCCAAGACGGCGTTTGAGGCTTTCCTGAAAGAGCGAGGTTATACCATCGCGCCCGTCACAGTGGAAGATGCTGATTACGTTTTCAATGACGTCCTGGGATACGCCGGTGAGAAAAAAGACAAGAAAATGGCCGCGCGCGCCAAGAAGGAATATCTGGAATACGTGGACACTACGTTCGACTATTCCGAGGGTCTATCGCGCGATCTCTTCGGGCGTGAGATTCCGCAAGTTCTCCTGATCCACGATAACCAGCTCAATACCGAATGCCTGGATGCGCTGCTTGCTAAGCTGGAACACCGCGGATACAAGTTCGTCTCGTTAGACCAGGCGATGTCCGATCCCGCTTATGCCACTCCTGACAATTATGTCGGCGCCACCGGAATTTCATGGCTGCTTCGCTGGAGAGTAGCTTTGGGAAAAACAGTCAACTTCGAGCAGGGCCCCGAAGCCCCCGCCTGGGCCAACAAGATCTTCGAACAGCTCCGCAAAGAACGCCAAAAGTAATCCGAATAGAACGCGACGCTGTTAGTAGGCTTTCCACGGATAGCTGACTGAGATTGTCGTGTCCACATTGACAGGCACGCCATTCAAGCAGACAGGTTTGTATCGCCATTTCCCAACTGCATCCATCGCAGATTTCTGTAGCTCGGAAGGACCACTCAGGAATTGTATTTTTGCAACTTTTCCGTCTGGCGCGATTGTGGCACGAAGGATAACTGTTCCCGTTATGTGTTTGTCCTTAGCCTCCTTTGGATAGACTGGAATTTCCTGATGAACAAGGTTCGTTGCCATCACAGAAACGCTTACGCGAATCACCCCCGATTCGCCTATGGGGCTCTGAGGTAAAGGCTTGTCGCCGCAAACTCCATGCTGGGGAAGCTGTTGATTCAGCGGAGCCTGCGAATAAGCAATGGTGGGAGGTTCGTCCTTCTTATCCTGAGTGCCGCTGGAGAAGGTGACCGTCGAAAAAATAAGGGAAAGAACGATAGCCAACACAATCTTGGAAAAAGTCATAAGTTTTTTGGTGACTAATTCACCATCATATTCCAATAAGTCCCAGCTTTAAATAGGTCCTCGAGATCGACGTGAAATAAATCTCCAGCGATGGACCGAGGGTGGTTTGAAGAGAAGAGTGTCTGTTTCTACCACGGAAAGAAGCTGACGTGTAACGGTGCAAAATCTGGAGCGGGAGAAGGGAATCGAACCCTCACCTATAGCTTGGGAAGCTATCGTTCTACCACTGAACTACTCCCGCTTCTATAACTTACGAGACACTATGCTGAGATTCCCACCGAACTCCCACCGTTAGACACTAGCTTTTTACCGTTTAATAGACGCCGCGTCGTATTTACGGTTGGCAATGCGGCTTGTTCAACACGCTTCATAGCTTGCTGCACATCCTCGACATCAACAATATCATAACGATCGAAACCGCTGCGATTTTTGTGTCCGGTGATCTTCATTGCTACGCTTTCGGGGATGCCGGCTTTTCTGAGATTCCGGGTGCCACTACGTCTTAGAGCCCAAAATGCGACGCGGCGTTCGACTCACAGCACTGGGTTACCACGCTCGGATTCTTGGCCACACCCCTAGTGTCAAAGCGGACCAGTCTGAACCACGCTTCTATTCTGTCGAAGTGCAGTCATCAGATTTTTGACGAGGTGGCTTGCGAGGTCCCAAACAATACCATTCCAAGGAAAACTGCTGGGTTTTACGTACTGAGACCACAGCGTTTTTTCATTCTTACCCTTCAATTCAGCCTGAAGGTATCCGTCATACACCGGTTGTAAAGTGCTACCGCGGCCGAGTCGAATCGAGCCTGTTTTCCAAATCTTTCCTGTACCCATGATTACGGCGTCCGCTTCGCTGCCGCTTGCGACAATTTGAATGTCGCTGTTCTTGCGAAGCGCTTTGATCATTGCGTCTCGAAGCTCCGTTGCACCTTCTTCGGTACCGAGCGAGTCCACAAATACTTTTTTCACTTGTGACAAAGATTCTGCAGTCTGAGTATGGGCTTTGTTCACGGGTACAAAGGCGAAAAGAAGAAGGGTGATCGCCCAAATTATCTTCCGAAAGTACATAACTAACTCCACATCGGGAAAGGTAGCCTAAACGCTTCAGTGCGGCATATCCTGGTGAATGCGTCGGGCACTAAGTTCGCTAAGCACAACGCAGGACGGGAGCCACAAAATCCGTCATGGCGTGTGACACTTTTCAGTTCCCGTGAACTTCTGAAAGCTAGGGCTTTGCGGCCTCTCGCACGACCTTGAATGCCGATCGCAACTCCTTCTGTATGAGCGGTTTGGACCTACACATTATCTACACAAAAATGTCACCGTACATCCATCGCCATTTCACCGTGTGTCCATTGCCATTCGGGTACTACTTCTGAGATACGGCTCTCCTGAGCAACCCAGAAATCTCAAACTCAAAGATTTCCGATGCACCTTTGGGCCTCGGACGATTCCGGGATTCTTGGTTAATCTCAAATTGAACAGGAGGAAGTTCCTTATGAATTCGAAGTGGATTGCGGTCACGTCCATCGTAATTGCGTTTTTTGCGTTGTGCAGTCTCCCTCAGGCCACTGCGGCACAGAGTGCCAGAGATGCGCTTGCGGCCACGTATCGTTCTTCGGCCACGGTTTCTACAGGCATCGCTGGAATCAAAACTTTTCCTGCGCCTCCAGAAGGTTTCGACCCACTGGCTGCCGCGGACTCCGATCTTGCCCGTTATGGTTATCCACCACACCCAGACCCACAGACTCAACCGGATGGCTACGCCCGATGGGTAAAAGAAGTGAAAGCGTTCAACCATCGTCCCCAGAGCTTGTCCAAAGACATGGGCGCCTACAGTATGCCGATGCAGCCAGCTAAAGGTCCCGCCGGCACCCAGGCGGCCAGTGTAACTGGCACGGGAGGACCCTTGACGGACAACTCGTCGAACTGGAGCGGCGTAGTGAACACCAACAAACTGACCAAGTGGAACGATAACACCTCATTCGATATCGTTACCTCCGAGTTCACCGTGCCGGCAGTGACGCAGCCAATCGGCTCATGTGACGGCGGATACGATTGGACGGTGACCTGGAATGGAGTGGACGGTTACGGCACGGGCGACGTGGTGCAGGGCGGCGGCTCATCACAAGCCTATTGCAGCGGCAGCACGGTGGCCGAGTATTACTGCGGTTGGGTGGAATGGTATCCAAGTTACCCGATTATTTGCGAGTTTACCGTGAATCCGGGTGACGTAATGTCTGCCGTCACCTTTGCATCCGCCGGCACCGTGGACCAACTCGTCTGCATTGCAGACCTAACGCAGGATTTCGGCGACTGCTACACGTTGTCCTATATTTCGGGACCGGGAGTAACGGGCAAGACCGCTGAAGCCATCGTCGAGAGACCGTGTTGCAGAGGTCCGAACGGCTATCCGTTAGCGAACTACACAGCCAGTTACTGGTACCCGACCGAAGCGTACGACGGCCATGGTACGGTGTTCGTTCCGAGCAACCAAACCACCTCCACCGTCATAGTCAGCATGTACGATGACTTGTTCGATCAAGTGATCTCCTACCCAGTAC
>Ga0070765_100002978_pt1 | contig 10824 bp, 9 predicted proteins | sample HubBroMetageWFT5_FD_71516 | JGI IMG/M metagenome (GOLD analysis project Ga0070765, IMG submission 71516) | Warmed and freeze-thawed soil microbial communities from the Hubbard Brook experimental Forest, New Hampshire - Hubbard Brook CCASE Soil... | ecosystem: Environmental > Terrestrial > Soil... | reverse complement strand
GAGTTTTCCGATCATTGGGGGGTCGGCCTCTACCATAATTTGGTAATAAGAGCAGCTATATTCGGGCCAATTCCCGGACTCTTAAGATCTACAATGATGTTGGTCCCGAAGAATGCCAAATCCCTCCGGAGTCAAAAAGGCGCTGCGAACTGTACCTTCCAGCTAAATGGCGACCCGTCGCTCATCGCAACCCTGTAGGTCGTCGGCAGGGTGCCCTGGGGCATCGTGTCAAGCACTTCGGGGGTGTTCGGAGGTTCCATGATTACGCGCGTGGTGGTGTGAGTGGTAGCAGCCGCGGTGCCGGTGGTGGAGGGGTGGCGTCACAACCTTGGCTAGGTTAACCGTTAAGGCCCGGAGCTACTGAACCTGTGCTCGATCCAATCGCGTGTATCCGAACGCAGCCTGACGAAGACTCGGAGTTACAGCATAAAAGTGTCAGCCGGCGCGCTCCGTCTAGGGAACGTTAGCTCTCGATGTCAGATTGATAATACTCTCGCATTCCGGATTTGTCAATACGATAATCCATATATTACCGCGTTGCACCCGCTTGCGGTTGACCGGATGGCCGGCTTGGCGGAGTCCCGCCTTCATTCGACCTACCTATTAAATGTTAAATGGGGCCGCAAGGTATTGCCTGTCGATCCGTCACATCAACACCAACTCTTCAGGGTCCGGTGACCGCGGCTGGCGGTGGCCCCCGGAGCGGCCCAACCTGAGCAGCGCCTACCGCGGCCGCGCCGCCAGCGCGATACCGCCCCGCTCCCCTTCTGCCCATCCGCTCTTCCCTGCTCAACTGAACCCAGTGACCCCTGGTGCTATTTTCCAAGGCTGCTTATCCCTGGGGCGGCGCGGCCATGGCGGGGCGGGCCTATCCTGCGCCCCGCCCTGTCGCGCTTAGTGTATCGACCGCTCGTGCTTCGTTGGCGGGTTAGCCCGGCCAGCAGAGAGACGCGCCGCCAACCGCCTTGCGATATCGCTGCAGATGGTCTTCGCAAACGACGCACCTCTCCAAGCCTGCAGCGAGATCCAATGCGCTCCGACCAACGCAAGGTTTTTGGCAGTGGTCGGCATCCAAATCACCCTCAGATAATCTATACTGCCGGTGGCGTGAAACGCCTTGTAGTCCGCGGCATGGCCGCCTAAGTCAAATAGGCGAAATCGATGCTCCGCGAAGAGGGCCTCGACGATACGGAGCAGAAGGATTGTCCCCGGCGAAAATTGACGATACTCTGGATCATAGCCGATGATCAGATAGGTTATAATATCCGTTTCGGTCCTGCACATGCCATAGGATATAGGCTTGCCGGCGGCCATCAATATGTAGCCTCGTAACCGCCCCTTTGTCGCCTCAGAGATCAAATGTATTTTATATTCTTCGCTCTCGGGAAAGCCCCAACCAATTTTGCTTTGATAACTGACGCGAGAGACGGCGATCGCGTGCTGGCGAAACTCGCTAAACTCGCGCGGCGAGGTGTAGGAAAGAACATCAACCGGTCCGCCTGCCCGTTGAATCAAATGGCGCAGTTGCCGCCTCAGCCGATTTCGAGTATTTGAGGAAAACCTATGCAGGTAATCAGCGAAAGATCCGCTGGACAGGTCGACGAAATAACGCTTGCCCCGATAAGGCACGTAGCGGATCGCCCTCCCGTCGATGGACAACGTGCGGGAGACCGTGCCGTCATCCGGCATTGTCTGGAAGGTTATGGGTTGTAGGATGGGCGGTCTGTGGCACCGACCGCTATGAGCGATGGGACTGATTCGATTGGAAAGGGACCCGAAGCTCCAGCGCGCGAGCACCCAGGGGCCGAATTGAAAGGCGAGCTGCTCGGTGGCTCGGCTCCATTCTGCCGACGAGCTTTGAAATACGACGTATGGCATAAACGAGTTACCGGTTTCATCAAACACTTCGGCCTGTAGAACCTGCTCAAGCCATTCGCTTTCTTCCAACAACTCTCGGCATGTCGGATTAACATATACGATCGTAACCAGTCCACCGCACGCCACAAACCGATAAATCTTCTGCAACCCAGCGCGCAAAACTGCTTCACCACAGGGGTTAAATAGGTAAACCAGAAGGTGGTCGGATGGTCCATATGCGCTGTATTCAAACTCCTCGATGCCTTGGCAGCGTACTGATATGTTGGAGCATCTGCGACGGCGCGAGCAATATGTTTTCACATTCTCAATCGCTATATCACAGAGCTCACGGGAGATCTCGATTCCGATAATGGCACGGAACGGGTAATCGGAGGCAAGCAGCAGTGTTCGCCCCTTGCCACAGCCCAGATCGATAAAGACTGTATTCGCATAATCGAGGGAGAGTTTACCGAGCAACGAGTGGAAGAATCTGATGGGAGTTGCGTCGTATCGATGCGAGTCCAAAGCAGATAAGCCCAGCGCCTCCACCGTCAAGGTCCCGATCGTGCGCACTCCCTCCTGCCGGTCGAAGCGCTCGTGTTGGAGCCGCAGACGTCGGGTAATCAGCCGACGAAACGGATGAACTGCGTTTTTTGCAGCAATCCACAACAATAGCCGTGGGCTCATTCCGCGCAATGTGCCGTTACCCGAGTCAGGCAATAATCATACGTCAACCCAAACCACCATCGGCACGCAAACTCAACCCTCGGCGTCGCGACGGCGGAGGATCCATCCGAGCACCTCGGCGCCCTCGGCTATTACCGGACTGCCAATCGCAAACAGGGCGGCGCCATATGCGATCGCCCCACCCGCCGACAGGAACAGCAGCCTGAGTAAAGGAGGGTCCGACCGCCCCGCTAAGACAAACTCACGCAACAGCAGCACTGTCAGGGCCATCAGCGCGGTCGCCGCCATTATCGGCCAAAGTGCGGACCATAATTCCGAAAATTTCGCTTTCATCTCGGCCAGCGCCTCCCTCGCCATGATCGTCATCACTGCGCAGTAGACCGGAGTGGCAAGCATTACGGTGCCTTGCGCGCCGTTCCATAATGCGCCAATCACTCCCGCGGCAGGCGCGAGGATCAGCAGCGCCAGGCAATACCAAAACAGAAATTTTTCGCGGCGCCGCGCGAACAGGACCGGCGGCAGCACGATGTCGATCCCCCGCACCCCGGCGTACACACACAGCAGCCGGAGGATGGGCACGGCGGGCAACCATTTCGGACCCAGCAGGACCGCGACCATTTCCTCGGCGACAAGGGCCATTCCAGCCGAAGCCGGCAGGACGAAGGCGGCTGTGAGTCGCACAGCTCGATAAAAAGCGGTGCGCATTGCATCGATATCTGCTTGCAGCTCAGCCATGACAGGCGAACTCAGCATGTTCACGACCGTGGTAATTTTGCTGGCGGGCAACAATGCGATCTCTTCGGCCATCGAATAGAGCCCGACAGTGTCGACCTGGCCGGTCACTTTGCCGATGACCAGCGTGTTACCCCACTCCCGGAGCGCCCACATCATTTTTACGCCGAGCGTCGCCAGGCTGAAATGAACGACATCCTTCACCCGTGCGCCCCCGATGCGCAATCCTGGATACCACGGGGCAAAGGCAAAAGTCGCAATGCTGCGGACCGCCGGGTTGACCAGCGAGCCGATCACCAAAGTCCAAACTCCTAACCCGGCGAGGGCGCACCCTATTGTCAGCGGCATTGACACCACACTACTGATGACCTCCGCTTGCGACACGCGATCGAGCGCGAGCCGCTGGCGAAGTAGGCTGTCGGAAACCACGCGGCATGCGGTCAGCGGCAGGACCAGAGAAAGGACAGGGAGAACCTCGGCGAGACGCGGGGCGCCGAACCAAAGGGCGATTCCGGGCGAACTTAGAGAGAGAGCGATGCAGCACAAGGTGGCGAGCGTCATCGTCAACCAGAAGCAGGTATCGATTTCCCGTTTATCCAAGTTGCGAAACTGGATGATCGCCGAGCCCAAACCCATATCGGCAAGAATACCTGCCATGCCGGTCCAAAACCCCGCGAGAGCCATCAGGCCGTAATCAGCAGGCATCAGTATTCGCGCGACCAACAGGGTGGTGGCAAAGTTCATCAGTTGCAACACCCCGCGCGACCAGGTGATCCAGAAAATGGAGCGGGCCACCCGCCCCCTCAATGAGGATTTCTCCTGAGAGGGCATCATGTCTAGTTCGAGATTGCGATGGTGACGATTAGAGGTCTTCTTCAAAATCTTTGGATTTAAAGTGTGAAAGAATCACCCGGCTCACCGTGTAGGCATTGTCGAACGTCCCGTCGGGGGAGGTCAAGGATGCCACACAAGTCACTGCCACACCTACCCTTATCACGAAACGGCCCATTGCCGGCAAGATGCTCCAGCTATGCCACGCTGCGCACCCAGAGGAAGCTCCGAGGCCCTGGTTCTCGGTCCGTGTACTACCTCCGTCCGGAGCATACCAGTGAGGACGAATCGCTTGCTGATGTTGTTTGGGGATCACCCCTTTCTTGAACTGACAAAACCCAAGCCTTGGCGCAGTCACCCCCAGCAAATGAACCGAGAGGTTCTCAGGCTGGCGACGGCGTAACGTATCCTGGGCTTAAACCACCACCTGTGAAGTAAGCGAGATAGGTTAACTTTTGGTTCGCTTTAGCGCGGTAGTTTTCAAAGCGTGGAGAGCCCTTCCGAGAAACGGCGCCGGTGCCTAGGTAGTGGATCTAGCGCTTGACGACATCCTTTACCTTCTCAACAAAACCGCTCGTCGTTCGACAGGTAGAAGCCGTGCGCAAGATGAGCCTCAGCCCGTGTGCCTGCCCAACTCCGTTTCACGCTGACGTGGCTGAGGCCGAGGGACCGCCAGACCAATTTTCTGCGGCGTGTGTCAGTACGCCCCCAACCCTCCCAGGTTCGCCTGACCCGAGGAGACTGCCAGATGCATAAGTCAGTGCTCATCCCAGCACCCTCGCATTCCCAAACCAGCCGCGAATCTTTTGTTAGTTCCAGAAGGCTTTGCTAAGATGCATCGGCTGATTCAAGACAAACTGCGGGGACGCATGTTAGTTTATCCAGTGCCCGGCAAGGAGAGTAATTCTGTGCCCGTACCGAGTGTTGGCGTACAGACTAACGAGCGCGAGGTTGCGAATATGCGGCAGTTGGGCCCTGATTTTTACGACAGCATGCATGCGAAGATCGACCCATCCGTGACGCGGACGCGCTATGACGGGCTCTTTCGCAAAGTTGTCGCTAACATTCGAAATCACGGCAGCTCTTCGATTCTCGAAGTCGGGTGTGGGAGTGGCTTCCTGGCGAAGATGATCATCCAAAAGCACAACGGCATTTACAGTGGCTTCGACTTCAGCGCCGAGGCGATCCGCAATGCGAGCTACCGCACCGGGCGTCCAGAGTTCTTTTTTATCGGCGACGCCCTTGATGGCCGATCTTATACGGGCGATTACGATACGATCGTTTGCACGGAAACGTTGGAACACGTCGATCGTGATCTTGAGATTATTCGACTTTGGCGCGACGCAACATGGTGCGTCTGTTCTGTCCCAAATTTTGACTACGCAGGACATGTCCGTTTTTTCAACACCACACGCGAGGTCGCGAAACGCTATGGCGGGCTCATCGATATCGAGGGTATTATCAAGGTACCACGACCGATCATACCGGATCGTCGCATCAGCAGCTATTTGCGAAATTTGCGGTGGAGCAGAAAGAATCTCAATGACCTTATGGGTTTTCTGGGGATTCAAACGTTCTCTCGGCTGGGCGGATGGTTCCTGTTCTTCGGACATAAAAACGCAGCAGCGTCGCGGCCTGATTGACGCGGACCTGATTCTGGCGAAGGAACGGAACCTACGTCTCCGATCCTGTGATTGGAATCTTCTCCGATATCTATCCCACTCGCGTACTTATTGTCTGCATGGGCCAAACCAACGTCACCAAGCTAAGCCATCCCAAAATCGCCGCATCGGATTTTGCCGACGGCGTTATCCTGACCTGGACGTAAGATGGCCGGAATTCCACTCGCGCTGGTGAATTGTCCAAAACCCTTGCAGTTCCAATCAGATCAAATCGGCAAGGCGTTGTCGATGCGCCGACAGTGCAGACGCTCGGCTGCTCGGGCCGCCTTGTGTGGGGCGAAGCAGCGCGTAAAGCAAAGGTCGGATCGCCATAATGAACGGTAGGGCCGCCCCATCGTATCATATACTACACCGCCAACCAGGAGGCCTGATCGAGACCCCCTGGCGAGCCTGTTTAGCCGATGCCGATTTTCCGACCCACTACACTGCTCCGGAATATTTCTCAGAGCCTGGGTTCCGCAATAAAGGGCCGTTTGCCGTTCTGAGCCTGAGTGGCGAAGAGGTGACAGCGGTTCTGACCGGGACCAATGAGGGCGCATATGTTCAATCCGGGCTATCCGTCCGCCCGCAGATCGTCTTTTCACGGCGCGCCGATCGCGTACGGGCGCTGGCTAACATGGTCGACGGTCTTCTTGTAGAGGCCGGGTCCGCGAAGCTGGTGGACCTCTTCGTGTGGTCGGATGTCGCGATGCTGGTCGACCCCCGCTTTCGTAAGAAACAATACGAAGGCGTCGCGATGCTAGATCTGTCGCGCGGTCCGGATGCGCTCTTTCGAAAATTCTCGGAGAACAAGCGCAGGAACATCAAAAGAGCGATCAAGTATGGGGTTTCTGTCGAGCCTGCGAACGACCCTGGCAAGGTCGCCGACTACTATTCGATCTGCGTCGAATGGTCTCGCCGCAAGGGCTTGTCGATACCAGGAGAAGAGGAATTCCACCAGACCATCGCGTTGCGGAATAACCGGCTGCTGCTTCTCGCTCGTCACGAAGGAAAAATCGTCGCGGGCGTCGTGATCCGGTTCTCTCCCCATGGTGTGATGGAGTATGCGGCGAACAGCTCGCTGCAGGATGCGCTACATCTGCGGCCCAACGATCTGTTGCATTGGCGCGCGATCGAATGGGGATGCCGGAAGGGCATGACCCACTACAGCCTCGGGGGCGCACATCTTTTCTTGCGAAAATTTGGCGGCGAAATCGTGCCCACCACCCGCCATCGCTTGGACCTGTCGACCTTTCGCCGATTTGCGATCGGCGATTGGATCGCCGATCGTGCCGAACAAGCCCGCCCCTTGATACCAGGTCGGCTGACCACCGTGGCGCGTTCTCTAAGAGGCTGGCTCGAAAAGCCGCGTAATCCGCGTGCCAAGACGGGCCGCGACCGTCCACCTATAGCAGCAGGGCGAATATCGACCGGCAAACCGCCGTAAGGCGTAGCATGCGCCGGTTAAGCGACCCGCTTTTCCTCCGCCTGGTCGGTGGAGCGGAAACGCGGAACGAGGCTGACGCCACGGGCGGTCGCGTCCCCGACCGCACTGCAAACGCCCATCAGATCGTAGATCGTCGGGGCGATATCGAGTATCGACGCCGGCCCGCTGTGTATTGCGTGTTCGCCGGTATGCACCCAAAGGACTCCCTCGGGATGATGGCGCGCGCTCTTGATGGCATCAATCGCATAAAGCAGGTCGAAAAAATACGTGCGCTCGTTGCGTCCGGGCATCCCACCAATTTCCCGATTACCCTCTAGCCTCTCGTAGATCTGGCAACCGAAATGGATATCGGTGCCGGTAAGGCGTGCTCCGAAGACTGTCTCCTCTCCAAGCTTTAATTGCCTGAGGACGGCAAGCGCTCTCTCAGCCCCGGCACGATCGGCGAACCGAAGAAGATATTGATGGGTCATTACCGGCTCGACGATGCGGGGCGCGATATCGAGCAGCTGAAGAAAATGCGGAATATCGCGCAGTCGATAAAAATGCTGGCCACCCCTCCCCTCGCGCTTAAAGAACGGCTGCTGGCTCAGTGCCGAGCACAGGATGATGGTGGTATCCGGCTGCGCCAAAGCAAAGAAACGCCGCAGCAAGGCGTCCATCGACCGATACCCAAACAGGACCGCATCACCATAGCTCTCAATCTCGTCCTTTGCCGGCTTGAGCGGAAACGCGTCGGGGTCCATGTGACGCCAATATGCGTGTTGCAGATGAGCGGTGCTATTGATGAAGAAGGTCGCAAAATCGGGGCGCATTCGACGATAGTAGTGCCGGAACAAATCGAACTGCAGGCGATCCGCCAGCGCTACCCGCCGCCACTTGACGTCCGCCTGCGAAAGCCGCTCGCTGCTCAGCTGCGTCAATACCGCTCGAACCGTATCCGCTGCGAGACCGTGGCGAAGCAGAAACGTCATGAATGGCAGCCACTCGTTTACGGCCAGTGCCACGCCCCTCGTACTTTCTTGAACCAATTTGGCCATTACGGTCTTGAACACCTCGATTTCGGTCGGCCAGGCGGGCTCGTTGTTGCACCACGGATCAGGAAGGTAGAACACGCCGGTGCCGGCCAGGGCTCGGGCGTTCATGCTGCCGCAATTCATCACCGACTTGCCGAGGCCAGCCAGACAGCGCCAGATATCGGAATGCTCGGCTTTGGGGCCGTCCGTCAGGTAAAAAACTCTATGCTCGTCATAGGGCAGTCCGGTATGGATCGAATACCATTGAATCCATGGTTCGAGGTAGTCGGGTTCAGATACATCAGCCATGGTGGTAAACACTTGGGAGGAGTAGTGGAGGGCAGAAAAATTGGGAAGCTTTCCGTGTTCCATCCACCTCTTCAGGAGCGGCGGGCAAATCTCGTTGAATTCCAGCAGAAGTACCTTTGACATCGACCCAGCCCCCAACGCGCGGGAGGTTAATTAAGTGGGACTTGCGGACGCCCAAAGAGGCCTTGCAACGCGCTCGCGAAAAGTGTACCCACGCGCCTCGCAGATTATATCATGAAACTCATTCCGGTCATTGCCGCGATTATAGGTCTGGCGGTGATCGGAGCACTCGTTGGGTATTTCGGGGCCGGCGCTGTGATTCGATCGCTGCGCGCGATCGGTTGGGCTGGCTTTTCGGCGATCTGCGTGATTCATCTGGTAGTGATCTCAATCGAAGGTATCGCCTGGCGACTGCTCGTACCCGGGGAGCGGGTTTGGGCATTTATATGGGGACGCTTGATCCGCGATGCCGGGTCCGAAGTGCTGCCGGTGTCTCAAATGGGGGGCTCCGTTCTGGGCGCCCGCGCGGTGGCACTCGCCGGTGTGCCGGGATCCGTCGCCGCGGCGACCACCATGGTCGATCTGACCCTCGAATTTCTTGCCAAGCTGGCCTATATGGCCATCGGTTTGATTTTGCTTATTAATCTTCGCCCCGATACGCCTATCTCGCTGCCGGTGACGTTCGGGCTTACCGCAACCGGGCTCTTCGCAATCGCCTTTGTCATAGTTCAGCGGCACGGCTTCGTCTTCTTTGATAGATTCGCGCGGATGCTGGGACGCGGCTGGGCGGAGCGGACGGTCTCTGGGGTGGCCGCCGTCCACGCGGCACTTGCCGAGGCCTACCGACGCAGAGCCGGTTTGTGGGGCGGATTTGTTCTGCACCTCGCGTGCTGGATGCTCAGCGCCGTCGAGGTTTGGATCGCGCTTCGTCTTGCTGGTGCGGCGCTCGGCTTTCCGACTGTGCTGGTCATAGAAAGTTTGCTCTATGCGATACGAACGGCCGCCTTTGCGATCCCCAACGCAGTTGGGGTGCAGGAAGGCGCGTATGTGCTAATCGGTGCTGCATTCGGCCTGACACCCGAGATGGCGCTCGCCATTTCGCTCTTGAAACGCGCGCGCGACCTCATGATCGGTCTGCCCGCGCTCGGAACTTGGCAGCTTGCCGAGGGCGGGCGCCTATGGCGGCGGCGCAAATCATTCTCCAATCCTAGCGAGTCCCGGTGATGGAAGGTCGGCCTTTGGGAGGCGTGATTGAAATTCAGCCCGCGCGCAACCGCGATATCCCCACGTCCACAAGGGCTGAGCGAAGTCCTCACGAAACTTGGGCTCGGCGATCCTCGGCATAAAGTCATAGTTCGATCCGGGTCGTTGGCCGGTCGGCATCGCGCTTACACGAGGCGCCGTAGAGGTCGCGTGCGCGCCTTTCAAAGGCGCCGACCATACGGCGGACGGCCTCGCTGAACAGCACCTCGATCAGTCTCTGCAACAGACGCGACTTGAACTCGAAATCGACAAAAAAACCAACCCGACAGCCGCCGCCCGGGTGCGGTGAAAAGCTCCAATGATTGTTGAGATGGCGGAACGGCCCCTCGGCATAAGCGACATCAATGCGCTGCGACGGGTCGAGTGAGACGCGCGAGGTGAACCGCTCCCGGACCATACGAAATCCGATGATCAAATCGGCCACGACTAGATTGGGTCGGCGTTCTCGGATCCGGGCGCCGACGCACCAGGGGAGAAACTCGGGATAGCGCTCGATGTCGGCAACGAGGGCGAAGAGCTGCTCGGGCGTGTAGGGCAGCACGCGCTCTTCAGCGTGGGTTGGCATGTCGGCGAAACCTAGCGGGAAGCGATGAGCTTGGCGGCACGCGCAGCGCGCAGCCTCGCGAAATCATCCCCCGCGTGATAGGAAGACCGGGTCAGCGGCGAGGCCGAGACCAGCAGAAACCCCTTTGCCGCCGCGAAACCGGCGTAGCTGAGGAATTCTTCCGGTGTGACGAAGCGGGCAATCGCATGATGCTTCGGCGTTGGCTGCAGGTACTGCCCAATCGTCAGGAAATCGACCTCGGCAGCCCGCAGATCGTCCATTACCTGTAATACCTCGGCTTTCCCCTCGCCGAGCCCCACCATCATTCCGGATTTCGTAAAAAGCGCAGAATCGAGCCGCTTGGCCTGGTCGAGCAGCCGCAACGAATGAAAGTACCGGGCGCCCGGCCGCACCTCGGCATAAAGACGCGGCACAGTCTCCAGATTGTGGTTGAACACGTCGGGCTTGGCCGCGACGACG
>Ga0070765_100002977_pt1 | contig 10827 bp, 9 predicted proteins | sample HubBroMetageWFT5_FD_71516 | JGI IMG/M metagenome (GOLD analysis project Ga0070765, IMG submission 71516) | Warmed and freeze-thawed soil microbial communities from the Hubbard Brook experimental Forest, New Hampshire - Hubbard Brook CCASE Soil... | ecosystem: Environmental > Terrestrial > Soil... | reverse complement strand
CAGCGACCCGTTCATCGTCTCCTGGCCGCAGCGGATCACGGCCCGGGGCCAGGTCCGCACCCAGTACGCGCACATCATCGACATGGTGCCCACGGTTCTGGACCTGCTGGGCCTCGAGCCGCCCAAGTCGATCCGCGGCGTCACCCAGTCACCCCTGCACGGTGTCAGCTTCGCCCACACGCTGGACGACGCCGACGCCGAGACCAAGCATCACACGCAGTACTTCGAGATGCTGGGTCACCGGGCTATCTACCACGACGGCTGGCGGGCCGTCTGCCCCTGGCCCGGCCCGTCGTTCACCGAGGCGGGCATGCCCTTCGGCCAGCCGATCTCGGCCCAGACGCTATCGGAGCTGGACGCCAACGGCTGGGAGCTTTACCACGTGGCGGAGGATTTCGCCGAGAACCACAATGTGGCCGCCGACCATCGCGATCGGCTGATCGCGATGATCGGGACGTGGTACGTGGAAGCCGGTAAGTACAACGTGATGCCGGTCGACGGCAGCGGCCTGGCCCGGATGGTCGCCGAAAAGCCGCTCGTCGCTCTTCCCCGCGACAGCTACACCTACCGGCCTGGCACGCAATCGATCCCGTTCTTCGCCGCACCCCGGGTCCTCAACCGCCCGCACAGCATCACCGCGGACGTCGAGATCCCCGCGGACGGGGCCGAGGGGGTCCTGTTGTCCCAGGGCACCGCGGCCGGCGGATACTCCTTGTTCGTCAAGGACGGCAAACTGCGCTACGTCCACAACTACGTCGGCCGGGCCGTGTACGGAGTGGAATCCGACCAGGTCCTGGCGCCAGGCAAGCACACGCTCAGGTTCGAGTTCGAGCCGACCGGACAGCCGGACATGGCGCACGGCAAGGGCGCGCCCGGCAAGCTCCAGCTTTACGTGGATGGCACCCTCACCGGGAACGCGGAGGCGCCCGTCACCAACCCGTTCGTACTCAACCCCGGCGCGCTCACCTGCGGCGCCAACCTCGGCTCGGCGATCACCGACGACTACGCTAGCCCGTTCAAGTTCACCGGCACTATCCACAGCGTGACGGTGGACGTCAGCGGAGAACTAATCGAAGACTCCGAAGCCGAACTGCGTGTGTACATGAGCCGCCAGTAGTGACCCCAACCGCGCTCGGGGTAGGCCTCCCGCGTCGGTACCGCCCGCCACTACCGGCGCGGGCGGTACTGGCGCCCATGATGACCGCCCAGGCGCTCCAGCTCCTGGGCGAAGACTCCCGCCCCTCCAGCTAAGCTGGTCAGCGTGTCCGATCACTACCGCGCGCCGGGCTGGTTCACGCGTAACGTTTTCAACCAGCTGGTGGCCTTCCTTACCAGGCAGGGCATCAGCGTTCTCGGCTCGCGGGTCCTTGCGGTGAAGGGCCGGACAAGTGGCGAGTGGCGTACCACGCCGGTAAACATGCTCACCCACGATGGCCGCCGTTACCTCGTCGCACCCCGCGGTGAAACCCAGTGGGTGCGCAACCTGCGGGCCGTCGGCGCCGGCGAACTGCGGCTGGGCAAACGCGCCGAGAGCTTCCGCGGCCGGGAGCTCACCGACGACGAGAAGGTACCGGTCCTGCGCGCCTACCTCAAGAGGTGGAAGGCAGAGGTCGGGATCTTCTTCGAGGGCACCGGGCCGGACTCGAGCGACGACCAGATCCGCGCCATCGCGCCCAAACACCCTGCGTTCGAGGTGCTTCCTGTCACGTAGGGCGTCGCGGTCCCATCGGCACGGGGCAGGCTGGACCACGGCGTAGCTCCAGGGGTGACGCGGATCTGCAGGAAGTCCCTCGTGGTCAGGGATCGGTACGGCCGGCGTCCTGCGGGTCGAGCGCCTCCTGGATCACCGAGGGCTGCGGTGCGACCTGGCGGGCCTCCCCGTCGCCGGACAGTGCGGCCGGCGCCACGGCGGCCGCCGTAGCCATGTCCGCGGCGGGCACCTCTGCGCCTGCCTCGGGCCACTGCTTGAGCTCGACCTGCGGGATCAGCCAGGAGGCCAGGAAGGCGAGCGCGGCGATCGGCACCGCGACGAGGAACACGGTCTGGATCGACTCGGCGTAGCCGGCCACGAAGCCGGCGTGCACCGCGGCGGGCAGGTGGGACAGCAGCGCCGGGGTGGCGTCCGCGCTGCTGAAGCCGTGCGGCAGGGTAACTCCGTGCAGGTGCCGGGCCAGGTTGCCGATCAGCACGTTGGCGAAGATCGCGCCGAAGATCGCGGTGCCGAACGAGCCGCCGATCGAGCGGAAGAACGTGGCCCCGGAGGTGGCGACGCCCAGTTCGCTGTGCGGCACGCCGTTCTGCACGATGATGACCAGCACCTGCATCACGCCGCCGATGCCCATGCCGAGCACGAGCATGGAGGCCGCGTCCTGAAGGGTGGACGAGCCCACGCCCATCAACGACAGCAGGTACAGGCCGAGGGTCATCAGCGCGGTGCCGGCGATCGGGAAGAACCGGTACTTGCCGGTCTTGGAGATGATCTGCCCGGAGCCGATCGAGACGACGAGCAGCCCGGCCATCAGCGGGAGCAGGTAGACCCCCGAGATGGTCGGCGAGATGCCCCGGACGACCTGGAAGAACGCGGGCAGGTAGGTGATGGCGCCGAACATCGCGAAGCCGACGATGAAGCCGACCAGGCTGGTCACCGAGAAGGTGCGCAGCCGGAACAGGTGCAGCGGCAGGACCGGCTCGGCGGCCCGCCGCTCGACCAGCACGAATACGCCGATCAGCAGCACGCCGGCCGCGCCCAGGATGTAGATGGGCGCCGACTTCCACGGGTAGGTGGTGCCGCCCAGGCTGGTCAGCAGGATCAGCGAGGTCACGGCCGCCGACAGCACCAGGGTGCCCAGGTAGTCGATCACGTGGTGCACCCGGCGCAGCTGCCCGGGCACCTGGCTGGCCACCACGACCAGCGCGATGACGCCGATCGGGACGTTGATGTAGAAGATCCAGCGCCACGTCAGTTCGTCCACGAACACCCCGCCAAGCAGCGGGCCGATCACGCTGGCGAAGCCGAAGACCGCGCCGAACAGCCCCACGTACTTGCCGCGTTCGCGGGGCGAGACGATGTCGCCGACGATGGCCTGCGCGCCGACCATCAGGCCGCCGCTGCCCAGCCCCTGCACCGCGCGGAACGCGATGAGTTCGATCATCGACGTGCTCAGGCCAGACAGGATCGAGCCGATCAGGAAGATGACGATCGCGGCCTGGAAGAAGATCTTCCGGCCGTACTGGTCGCCGAGCTTGCCCCACAGCGGGGTGGACACCGTGGCGGCCAGCAGGTAGGCGGTGATGACCCAGGCGATGTGGGACCCGCCCTTCAGGTCACCCACGATCGTCGGCAGCGCCGTCGACACGATCGTCTGATCCAGCGCGGCGAGCAGCATGCCCAGCATGAGCGCGCCGATGATGAGCAGGATGCGACGACGGCTGAGCCCAGGCAGGGCGCCGTTGCCGATGTCCGCGTCCAGCGGCTGCGGGCCGCTGGCGGGCGCGGGAGTGGCGGAGGCCATCAGTGGTTGTCCTTCCCCGTTACTTGACGTAGGGCGCAGCGCTCGGGCAGGCCGTCGGCGAGCGCCCGAAACGCCAGGTCGACGAGCTGGTCGAGCGGCACGGTGCCGCCGGAACCGGCCCAGAACGTAATGCTGGCGCGGAACACGCCGGCGGCCGTGGCGGCCAGCAGCCCCGGATAGGGATCCCGCTCCGGATCGGTGCCGAGCCGCTCGGCGAGCCCTTCGGTGACGGCTCGCTCGACCATCGCCATCTGCGCCGCGTGGGCCGCGCGCAGGTGCGGGTCGGTACGCGCCTGTTTAATCCGGCGTAGCCAGTCGGCCGGGTCGCCGCCGAGCTCGGAAAGCTCATCGGCCACCGTCTGGGCGTCGCTGACCATGACCATGCGCAGCGCATCCAGGACGGGCTCGCCGGGCGCCTCACGCACGACGCGCTCGCGCAGGGCCGCGACCCGGTCCGGGTCCGCGCCGAACAGTGCGGCTTCCTTGGACGGGAAGTAGTTGAAGAACGTGCGCGGCGACACGTCCGCCGCCTCGGCGATGTCCTCGACGGTGACGTGCGCGAAGCCGCGCTCGGCGACCAGGTCGAGCGCCACCCGGCGGAGCGACCGGCGGGTCGCCAGCTTCTTGCGCTCGCGCAGCGAGGCGCGCGGTTCGTCGGCGGGAGCCGTACTAGGAAGTGTCATCATGCGCTCACTACAACTTTGCATCGTGTCTAAACTTGCAGTCCAAGGAATTTTACACGATGTGCAACGAGGACCCGGCGGCGGGTATTCCCGGCCCCAATCCGACCCGGTCCAGTGCGTGCTGAGCCGCCATGTCTAGAGGGACCCGAGAAAGCGCGCATCTGCCGTGGTGCGTGCCGGGTCCGGCGATCGAGCCAGTGGCGTCTGTGTTGAAGTCCGGGTGGCGTCGCGCCTTACTCGTTCGCGGGGCGGAAGCGCAAAGCGGACCAGGTGCCGTCGATCGACACCTGGCGGACGGGCTGCACGCCATGGGAGGACAGGGCTGCGGCGAGCCGGTCGCGGTTCAGGTCCGTCCCGAGCTGGCCGCCCTTGGGGTAGCTGATCCAGGCCAGGCGGTCCGCTCGCGCCGCCGCTATCGCCTGTTCTGCCGAGGGCAGATCGTCCCGCCGGGTGACGAAGGCGACTACCACGTCGGCGTCGGCAGCGGTGGCCGCCGCTGGCACTCCCGGCAGGACCAGGCCCGGCGGCGCGTTCAGTACCGCCACCGACTGCCCGGGCTTGATCTGCAGCTTGCCGCTCATGTCCACCCCGTCAGCATGCCGCTACTGCGTCGCGGTCGCAATGCCCAGATCACGTCGCGCCGCTGCCCAGAGCGTGCCCGGTCGGCGATGATCTCGCGAGCCAGGCCTCCGCGGCCCGAGCGGTGCATCGACGTGCAGGCCCTCAGGTCTGGCTTCGCCGTCACCGGCCGGCGGTGTACTGCCGCCGAGCTCTACCGTTAGCCTCGTCCCATGCTGATTGGCGTGGGACTAGATGCCCGGCTCGGTCTGCCGTTCGCGCAGTTGCGCGCGGCCGCGCGGGAGGCCGGGCCGTTCGGTTTTGACAGCCTGTGGACCCCGGCCGGGGGCGTGCCGGACTCGTTCCACGTCTGCGCGGCATGGTCGCAGGACACCTCGCTGCGCACCGGGATCGCTGTCGTCCCGGCGGCGCGGATGTGGACCCCGCTGGGCCTCGCGGCGCAGGCAGCCACGCTGGCTCAGCTCTCCTCCGGCCGATTCGTGCTGGGCGTGGGAACGGGCGGCTACGGGCCCGGGTTCTGGACCTCGGTCGGCCTGCCGAACCGCCCGATCGCCGTCATGCGCGAGTACGTCACCCAGATCCGCGCACTGCTGGCCGGCGAGACGGTCGTGGTCCGCGAGACCGACGTCGGCGGGGGCACGCCCGGCTGGCCCCGCTCGGCGTCGCTAGGAGCGGCGGACCTGCCGCCGGCTCCGGTGTACCTGGCCGCGCTCGGCCCGCAGATGCTCAGGCTCGCAGGCGAAGCCGCCGACGGCGCGCTGCTCAACTGGGCGACGCCAGAGCACATCGCCGTCAGCCGGGCGTGGATCGGCGAGGGCATCGCCCGGGCAGGCCGCGACCCCGGTGCCGTCCCGGTCACGATGTACATCCGGGTCTGCATCGACGACGACGTGACCGCGGCGCGGCAGGCCCTCGGCAGTCAGGTACTCGGCTATGCCCTGGGCCAGCCCGGCGTCCCCCAGGACGCCGGCTACCGGGGGCTGTTCGCCCGGATGGGGTTCGATGAGGTGCTGCGCGAACTGGAAGCCCGGCGAGACCGCGGCGCGCCCCTGTCCGAGCTCACCGGCGCCGTCCCGGAACAGATGCTGCAGGCGGTGGGCTACTACGGCCCGGCCGCCGCCGCCCCGGCCGCCTTCGCCCGGCTCAGCGCCGGCCTCGACGAGGCCATCGTCCGGATCATCGCGGCCCGCCCCGGCCTGGAACCCGTCATCGCGGCCATGGCCGCCCTGAGGCCGGCCCTCATCCGGACCGCCAGCGGCGGTCGCGCCTAACCGCGACACCAGGCCTGTTCGGCACGGTCACATCGCCGGGCTGCCGGGATCTGCGGCAACGCGCCGGCCGGGCGGCTGCCGGACCCGGCCGGGCCCGGCGCCTGACCGGTCCTAACTCACCCGCGAGCCAGGCGACCAGATAGAAGACGCCGAACGGGTCGTCTTTATAGTGGATCTCCGTACGGAGAGCCCGGCCGGGCATCGCCCCGGCGAGAACTTGCCAGGCCGGCCGGCCGGCCACGAGCAGCTCGCCCGCCAGCCGGGCGTCCATGACCCGCAGCGGCCCGAGGTCGCCGCCGCGCACCGCTCCCTCAAGCACCGCGTCGAAGTCTGCCGCTCGCGGGTCCAGGTGGCCGGGGGCACGCAGACTGCGGCACGCGCTCCCGTCGGTCATGACCAGCAACCCGACCCGGTCGCTGAGGGTGCGCAGGTCCGCGCCCATCCGCATGCAGGCCGCGGCCGGCTCGCCGGAGTGCACCGACTGCAGCAGCCGCGGCCCGGTGTACCCGCTCTCGTCGAGCAGGCGGGCGCCGAGTCCGAGCGGAAGCGGCAGTGGCGATCCTCTTGGCTCACTCTGGGTACCGAGCGTCGGGCCGAACGCAGCCAGGTTAAGGCGCCCGTCGGCCGGCCAGACGGCCGTCCGGCGCCCCGGTCCGACGACGGCTATCACCTCAGGGCTGGACCGGACCAGCCGTTCGGCGGCCACCGCGCAGGCCCGGCGAAGCTCGGGGATGACCGGATCCAGGCCGGTCAATTCCCGGGCCAGCAGCGGCGCCGCCGGACAGATGGTCACGCCTGTGATCACCGGCGCCCGCCCCGGTTAGGCAAGTCCGCGCACCGCCCGAGCAGGCGGCCGGTCACCGCGGATGGCCGAGACCATGTCCAGGACCTGCCGGGTCGCCGTGACCTGATGCGCCCGGAAGACGCGAGCCCCGAGCCACGCGCACACCGCAGTGGTGGCGAGCGTTCCCGTCAGCCGCTCGTCGCGCCCGGCGTTCAGGGTCTCGCCGATGAAATCCTTGTGCGACAGCGACACCAGGACGGGCCAGCCCGCCGCCACCATCTCGTCCAGCCGCCGGGTGACCTCTAGCGATTGCCAGGTGTTCTTCCCGAAGTCGTGAGCCGGGTCGATGATGACTCGCGAGGGATCCACGCCGCGGGTAATGGCCCGGTCGGCCAGGGCCAGCGTCCGCTCGAGTACGTCTGTCATCACGTCGTCGTATTCCACCCGGAAGGGACGGGTCCGAGGCGGCAGGCCGCCGGCGTGGCTGCACACCAGGCCCGCGCCGTATTCGGCGGCCACCTCGGGCAGCCGATCGTCCCAGCCGCCCCAGGTGTCGTTGAGCAGATCCGCGCCGGCCGCGCACAGCTCGCGTGCCGTCTGGTGTCGCCAGGTGTCCACGCTGATCACCAGGTCGGGGTAGGCCGCCCGCACCGCGGCCACGAAGGGGACGGTGCGCCGGATCTCCTCTGTGACGGTGACCTCCGCGCCCGGCGCGGCCGGCACGCCGCCGATGTCGACGATGTCGGCGCCTTCGCCCACGACCTCGTGTACGCGTGTCATTGCCGCCGCCTCCTCCCAGGTGGCACCGCGGTCATAGAAGGAATCGGGAGTGCGGTTGACGATCGCCATGATCAGCCGCTGCCGCGGCCCGAAGGACCGTCCCCCCAACCGCAGGGGGCGCTGGCCCTCGGTGTTTCCGGAGCCGGCCACGTTGGGTGAGGAAGAAGCCGCGCTGCTCATCGGCGGCTGCCTTCGTGGCTGGCTGGCCTGCCGGAGAACTGGCTGGTCACCGGCGGCCGCTCCTGAACCGGAATCGGCCGGGCCGCCGGCCGGACCTGGGTGCCTTCCCTGACGAATTGCTGGAGCAGCGGGCTGGCGGGCACCGGCCCGCAGGCTGGCTGCCGTCTGCGCTCCGCCACGATGAGCAACTCCGCGGCCATCAGGGCCAGATCGTGGTCGGTCTGGTGCTTGTGGCCGCGCGAGCCCAGATCCACTTGCGCGATGGCATCGAGCCCGCGCGTGGCGGCGGTATCGAGCAGGGTGGAGAGCTCTACCCCGTACCCCACCGGGATACTGAGCGACTCCATCAGCTCGCGACGCGCCGCCCATTCTCCAGCCAGCGGCTGGACTACGCCCGACAGCTCTGGCCACCACAGGCTCAGCAGGGGACGGGCCACCAGTTCGGTGACCCGGCCGCCTTCGGTCGAGATGGAGCCGTCCGTCCCCGTCGCGATCCTGGCGTAGAACCCCTTGACGAGCTGTACGCCGGGATCGGCGAGCAGCGGCCCCAGCAGGCCGGTGACGAAATGCGGGCCCCACTGGGTGAGGTCGGCATCGATGAAGACCAGCAGGTCACCCTCGGTCACGAGCAGCGACTTCCACAGCGCCTCGCCCTTGCCGGGATAGCCGCCGAGTTCCGGCGCGATGTCACGCGCCGCGTGCACGGTCGCGCCGACCTTCGCGGCCGCCGCCGCGGTCCCGTCGGCCGAATCTGAGTCGATGACCACCACCTCATCGATCAGCGGTATCCGCTCGACCAGGGCCGCGCGGAGCGAGCCGACCACGCCCGCGATGGTGCGCTCCTCGTTGCGCGCGGGAATCACCACGCTGATGCGCGCGCCAGCCCGCCGCTTGCCCTCCAGCAGCACCTCGGCCGGCCAGTCCCGCCAATGCCAGGTCCGCCGGCCGTACCACGCCTGCGCGCGGCTGTGCACCCTGTTACCCCCTGGCCTTTCCCGCGCCTGTCGAGCGCACCGCTGGCTACTACACCCGGCACGGTAGTGCCAAGCCGACATTTCAACGTTACGCCAGTGCCCGTCCCGTCCAGGCCAGTCCACCGCTCGCCGCGCTGGGGCGGTACTCTCTGACTGCTATGCCGCCATCGGCGGCTTAGGCCGCCTGGTCGGCCGTGCGGCAGGAGGAACCTGTGGCCTCGGCCGGCTGCGGGCGGCAGTGGCCAGCGGGGCCGGCATCGAGGTGCCCAAGCTGGCCGAGGCCAAGCGGGTCAGCTGGGTCAATCTGGTGTTCGGCCTCGGCACGCTGATCGGTGTCTGGGCGATCCTCGGCGTCCTGGCCGACGTGCGCGGGTCGCTGGATGTCATCAAGGGCGCCAGCTGGGGATGGGTGGCGCTGACCTTCGTGCTCGGCCAGCTTCCCATCGCCGCGGAGGCGTGGGCCCTCACCGGCGCCGTCCCGGGCCAGGTGCCCTACGGCCGGTGCCTCGCGCTGGAGACATCGAACACCTTCACCTCGCTGGTCGGCGGGGAGGTCGCGGTGTTCGCGGTCCGGGTCAGGTTCTTCCAGCGCAACGGGTACGACGCGACGGTGGCGCTCAGCTCAGGCGCCATCGCGTCCACCGCGAGCTGGACCGCCAAGACCCTGCTGTTCCTGGTCTCCATCGGCTTCGCCGCCGGCAGCTTCCAGGTGCCGACGAACTCGGGCGGCCACCAGGCGGTGATCTGGATCGTGATCGGCGTGATTCTCGCGGCCGGGATCCTCACTGTGCTGATCACCGCGGTGCCCCGGCTGCGGCGCCTGGCCAGCAGCCGAATCCGGCCGCACCTGGTGAACATCTGGGCCAACATCAAGACGATCGCCACCGAACCCCGAAAGATCTTTTATGTGCTGGCCGGCTCGGTGCTGGCTCAGCTCTTCGTGGCCATGGCCCTCGGGGCGTCGCTGCACGCGGTCGGGCAGCGGGCCAGCATCGCGACGCTGCTCGTGGTCATCACGCTGGCCTCGATCATCGGCGGAGCCGTTCCCGTGCCAGGTGGCCTCGGCGTCGTGGAGGCCGGCCTGATCGGCGGGCTGACCAGCGTCGGCGTGCCCCAGGACCAGGCCGTCGCGGCGGTGTTCATCCAGCGGCTGTTCACCGCCTACCTGCCCCCGATCTGGGGCTGGATCACCCTCGCCTGGATGCGCCGACGCGAATACGTATGACACCGGGCAGGCTGGACCCATGAGTCTGGAAGGCGTGAGCGGTCTGGTGGACCGGATCACCGCGTGGGCGGATCGCCTGCAGCGCAAGCATGCTGTGCTGGGGTTCCCCTACGCGGTGGTGAAGAAGTACGGCGACGATGAGGGCGGGCGGCAGGCGGCGCTGATCACCTACTACGGATTCCTGAGCATCTTCCCGCTACTGCTGCTCGGGGTGGCGATCCTGTCGCGGGTGCTGGCGGATCATCCGGACCTGCGTCAGCGGCTGATTACCGAGATCGTGCCGTCGGCGCTGCGGTCCACGGTCGAGCATTCGCTGGCCACCTTGCCGACGTCGGCCATCCCGTTCGTGGCCGGCCTGGTCGGCTTGCTGCTGTCCGGAACTGGCGTGGTGTTCTCGGTCTACCAGACGCTGAACCACGTCGCGGCGGTCCGGTATCGCTGCCGGGCTGGTTTCGTCTCGCGGTACGTCCGGGTGTTCACGGTGCTGGCGATGCTGCTGGTCGGGGCGGTGGCCGTCGGTGCGCTCACCGTGGTGGTTACCGCGCTGCACGGCCAGCCCGGTGTGGAGCGGGCGGCCGCGGTGCTCGGGTCGGCGCTCATCGTCTTCGCGGTGCTGCTGTTCGGTGCCAAGTTGCTGCTGGCGCGGCCCGCTCCGGTCCGGGCGCTGTGGCCGGGCGCCATCTTGGGCGCGGCGGCGGTGACGGTCGTGCTCAACGCCGGGCCGCTGCTGCTGGCCAGGCTGGTGACCAAGGCCGGGCCCGTCTACGGCAGCTTCGCCACCGTGGCGGGCATGTTCGCCCTGCTGTACCTGGTCGGTCAGGCGCTGGTGTATGGGGCCG
>Ga0070765_100002973_pt1 | contig 10835 bp, 7 predicted proteins | sample HubBroMetageWFT5_FD_71516 | JGI IMG/M metagenome (GOLD analysis project Ga0070765, IMG submission 71516) | Warmed and freeze-thawed soil microbial communities from the Hubbard Brook experimental Forest, New Hampshire - Hubbard Brook CCASE Soil... | ecosystem: Environmental > Terrestrial > Soil... | reverse complement strand
CAGGAGCGAATTTGGGGAGGGCATGGCTTCAGAGGTGCCGATCAAACCCCGAAAAACGCGGGCTTCAGCCTCTGAGGTAAGGGGCTTCAAGCAATTCTGACTTAGCTCAAAGCAGGGTTGCGAAATTTCTACTTTCTTCCCGGATGCGCTTCGCCCTTGCTGGAAAAAACCGAGTACGGCCACTCGTTCTCTTTCTTGGGCAGGGGCATAGTCGCCGCAGCAGCACTCAACTCACCCCAATTCTCGGGCGCAGGTCGAATGCACCAGATGTTCCCCGGCTGATCCAGCGCGATTCCCACCAACCAATAATTGCCTCCCGTTCCCAGCGGAACGCAGTTCGCCACTTGCGCCGCCGCACTCGTTCCCCCGGGAAGCTCGTCGAGCAAAACCGGCAACCCCGGCTCCAATGGCCGCGTAAGCCGCACCCCGCATCCCTCCGTGTTCACCACCAGCGTATGACACTGCTCGCTGAATGGAACCGCAGGATCAAGGCTGGTCAAGCGAAAGGGTATCTGCGCGCGAATTCGGGTACTTCGCCGCGCCGCTTCAAATGATTTCGCATCCGAACTCATATGCACTCTCTTTAGATTGTACGTCGCCCCCAAATCTCCGCCTGCCCGCGGAGGCCCAAGCTCAAAACCAAAGTAACCACGGAACTCACGTAGCCCGGACGCCTCGTCCGGGCAGCCAACCAGCGCGTGCGCTTCTCCGTCTCCGCGAATGTCCCTTTACTCTGTCGTCAGGAAACGAGATGCGGATCTATACCCGCCCGCGGCACCGAATCGTCGCATGGAATCCCAACGACAACTCCCGCTTAGTTGACCGCTGTGACCTAATTCAGTCAGGGAACCTTCCTTCGAACTACCATTGCGCATTCGCGAGAATAGTATTTCTGCAATGGCCACGGCCGCGAAGCCACGACTGTCAGATACCGCGAACCCTCCGCGCATACGATCATTCTGCGGCAGCTCGGAATTCGATCTCTTAGCCGCCTGCTGCGTCGCTCCGGTCCACGCCGATCGCATTCGCAAACTTCTCTGCACTCCGCTGGATTGGCAGCGAATGCTGCGCCTGGTAGACCACCATCGCGTGATTCCGCAAGTGTACGCAGCCCTGGCAGCACTTCAGCATGACGTTCCAGCGGATCAATTCGCCGCCCTCCGCGCGAGTTATCAGGACAACGCGCGCAAAACACTCTGGTTTACCGCCGAACTGCAACGCGTCATAAGCCATCTCGAGTCGGCGGGAATCGGGACTCTGGCCCACAAGGGCCCGGCCCTAGCGTTAGCTCTCTATGGCGACGTCACAGGACGCCAATTCAGCGATCTCGATTTCCTGATTCTTCGGGAAGACATGCCTAAAGCAAAAGCCACGCTGCTGGAGCTGGGCTACCAGTGCGGTCCGGATTTGCGCCAGAACAATGAACAGGCGTACATCGACTCAGGATGCGGTTACGTGTTCCACAGCCCCGCCGGACGAAATCTGCTGGACCTGCAATGGCGAATCGTGCCTCATTTTTATTCCATCGACTTCGACGAATCCGCCTTCTTTGACCGAGCCGAAGAGATCGACCTGGAAATGGAGGACGGGAGTCCTCGCCCGTCTTCGTACGCCACAACCGAACAGCCGCTGGTTTTATCAAATAGCCGCGAAGCGGCGGCAAGTGAAACCCTGTCCGGTGCCAGCGGGACGAAAGACAACCCGCGACGCGGTCTCGGCCATCGCGTCAGAACCTTGTGCCACGAAGATCTCCTGCTCGTACTTTGCGTTCACGCCGCCAAACACGCATGGGTTCAACTTTCCTGGCTGTGCGACATCGCCCAACTCGCCAGGTCGAGCAAGCTTGATTGGAACTGGATTCAAAACGAAGCCCGCAGCCTGGGAATCGAACGCATCGTCGCCGTGAATTTATATCTCGCGCACAAATTGCTCAGCGCGCCGCTGCCACTTCAAATTAAGAAACGCCTGCAAGAAGATTCGTCAACCGTGACACTGGCCAATGAAGTCGCGCGCATCATCGAACGCAGCACGAACTACGACACCGACGCGATGCCCTACTTCCGCTTATTGCTGCGACTAAGAGAACGCTGGCAAGACCGAGCCCGCTTCCTGTGGCGTTTAGCTTTCACCCCAAGTGTAAGCGAGTGGAACACAATCCGCCTTCCAAGGGCGTTGCACCCGCTCTATCGCCTGGTCCGCCTCTTTCGGCTAGGCTATAGACTGATGTCCGCCAGCCCCTGGTTTTGAAAACCGGGTGCCCCGGGTCTCGCGGTTTTCGAGGCCTGGCCTCATCCGGCGTAAAATGCAAATATGTTTAGCGGCAAAGAACTCTTCGCGTTAGCCGCAATGATTCTGATTCTGTTTGTGCTCGTTCGCACGCTGCGAAAACGATGACAGATGGTTCAAAGCCTGACGGAGACGATTTAGCAAATCCCCCCGATTTCGTTTTATACTTCGCCCATGGAACCGATTATCAAGGGCGCAATCCCTGTTCTACCTGCCGCCGACACCACTGAGTCGCTGCATTGGTGGACCGAAGTCTGCGGCTTCAAGGAAACCTTTCGCGACAGCACTCCCCCAAACTATGCAGGGATCAACCGCGGCGAGGCCTACCTGCACATTGCCGGGATGAATGACAAGGCGCTCGCACGGAAAATAGGGGACCAGACCATGGTGCGGCTGGCCGTAAAAGGTATTGAGGCCGTGTATGCCGAATACCAGCAACGCGGAGGCAAGGTACATCCAAACGGTCCATTGCAAACCAAGCCTTGGGGCACAAAAGAGTTCGGCGCGATTGACCCCAACGGCGTGTGCGTAACATTCCAGGAATGAGCTCGTGTTCCGCCGCTCCCAGAAAACAAAACAACGGGTGCTCAAGGTCTCGCGATTTTCAACATTTTGCGCACAAAAACATTTTGCGCACAAAAAGGGAGGGGGAATCGACAGTAAAGCAACCCAATTATGCTTGAAGCGGTTTACGGCGGAGCTTCATGAATACGTAGTAACTGACAAAAGAAACAGCGAAGCCCACGAACCACGAATAATCATAAAGGGTTCGCAGTGAAGGAACCACCAATCCCACCAGCGCGGTTCCAGCACCTAACGCCAGCGCGACGATCGCCAGCCAGTTGAAGCCGCGCGAATATTCGTAGGCGCCGCCGCGCAGGTAGAGGTCGTCGACCAGCAGCACGCGACGCCGCACCACGAAGTAGTCGCAGATCATGATGCCGGCGACCGGCCCCAGGAACGCGGCGTAACCGCCCAGCCATCCGAAGATCATGGTTTTATAGTTGCCCAGCAATTTCCATGGCATCATCGCGATGCCCATGAAGCAGGTGATCACGCCGCCGGCACGGAAGCTGATCTTGCGCGGCCATAAGTTGGAAAAATCGTTCGCGGGAGAAACCACGTTGGCGCCAATATTCACGTTCAATGTGGCCAGCAGAATGGCGAGCAACGAGATCACTACGGCAGTCGGTGAATGAAACCGGCTCAGCAGTTGCACCGGATCCCAGATCGCGGTTCCATAAATGACCACGGTCGCGGAGGTCACCAGGATTCCGATCAGCGAATAAAGCGTCATCGTGGTTGGCAACGCGAGAGCCTGTCCAATCATCTGTTGCCGCTGGCTCCGGGCGAAGCGGGTGAAGTCCGGAATGTTGAGCGAGACCGTCGCCCAGAAACCCACGGTGGCATTCAACGCCGGAACCAGAAATTTAAGGAATTCCGGAAAGCTGCTGAACCGCGACGGCGCCGCGAGCATAGGACCAAACCCGCCTGCGCGATGGTAAGCCCAAGCCAGCAGCAGAAGCCCCACGGCGAGCAGAACCGGCGCGCTGATGCCCTGCAAAACGCGGATATATTCCACACCCTTAAGAATGACCGCGAGGTTGATGAGCCAGAATGCGAGAAAGCAAATTGCGGTGCTGTATGAGAAATTTTTCCAGGAGGGAACCAGAGTTGCGATCAGTGTGCTGATCGCTTCACCGCCGATCCAGGTCTGAATGCCAAACCATCCACACGCCACCAACGCACGCAACACCGCGGCCACGTTCGCTCCGAGCACTCCGAATGACGCCCGCGCCAGCACCGGAAAAGGAACTCCGTAACGTGCGCCTGGATGCGAGTTCAGAAGCATCGGAACCAACACGATGCTATTACCTAAGAACACCGTCGCCACAGCCTGCTTCCAATTCATTCCGCCCTGGATCAGGCTTGCAGCCAGCATGTAGGTAAGAATATTGACCGACATCGACACCCACAGCGCGGCGTAGTTGTAGGTTCCCCAGTGACGATGCTCGCTCGAGGCCGGAGCCAGATCGGGATTGTAAAGAGGACTGGATTCAATCTCGGGACGCACAGACTGTCGTGTGGTCATCGGAATCAATCGGCGGCAACGGCCCGTCCACTCTGCTCCGTAAGTGGAGCGTAGGTCTCGGGTCGACGATCGCGGAAAAATTGCCAGGTCTTCCTTACTTCCGCAATCATGTCGAGGTCGAGATCGGCGACCAGGACCTCGTCTTTGTCGCGGCTTGCTTGCGCGACGATTTTGCCGCGCGGATTGCAGAAATAGCTCTTGCCATAAAACTCGCCGATGTTCCACGGCTTCTCGGTGCCGACGCGGTTGATCGCGCCCACGAAATACCCATTGGCAACCGCGTGCGCAGGCTGCTCCAGTTCCCACAAATATTCCGAGAGTCCGGCGACGGTCGCGGAGGGATTGAAAACGATCTCTGCGCCGTTCAGTCCGAGGATGCGCGCGCCTTCAGGAAAATGACGGTCGTAGCAGATATAAACTCCGACGGCCGCATACTGGGTCTTGAAAACGGAATAGCCCAGATCGCCCGGCGTGAAATAAAACTTCTCCCAGAATCCGGGATGCACGTGGGGGATGTGGTGCTTGCGATATTTGCCCAGATAACTTCCATCGGCATCGATCACCGCGGCAGTATTGAAATACATTCCCGGCATCTGCTCTTCATACACCGGGACTACGATCACCATGTGATGCCTGGCTGCGATCTTCTGCATCAGCTTGGTTGTGGGCCCGTCTGGAACCCGTTCCGTGAGTTCGTACCAGCGGATGTTCTGCTCGGCGCAGAAGTATGGGCCGTAGAACAACTCTTGCAGGCAAAGTATTTGTACTTTATGTTTCGCCGCCTGCGCGATGAGCTTAAGATGTTTGTCGATCATGGCTTTCTTGATCTGCGGCAGCGAGCGGTCGCTGCCCAGCACATTACTTGCCTGAATGAGGCCACAGCGCACGATCCGGGACATGGATGCACCTCTGCGAGAGGCTAAATATAGCAGACCCTCGGGCTCTTTTCCTGAAAGGGCGATGGTTTCGCGTGGCCCTTCGTTATGTCCCTTTTTGACGGTGGAATGGGGGCGAGTTCAATTGCAAATCGCTCGAAGCATCCAACCAACGCAGACGGATAAAATTTAGGCGGACTTCAATGCAGGACAGGAGTGGCGTCTGTGGCGACGCAAACCCACTGTCCGCCGGTATAAATCCAGGTATCAACAAAGCGCTCGCGCCGAGTGTAAGACTTGCCGGCTTCGGTTCCCTTGGCCCGAAATACTCCGGTCGCGATCGCGGTATTTCCGAACACGTGTACGTTTATCGATTCCGGCGCCACCTGCTGCTCCTGAGATTTGGACGGTTTTACCCCAGCCAGAAACTCTGCCTTCGTCTGCACCGTACCATCATCGTTAATGAGCACGATCTGATCGTCGAGCAGCGTGTCCAGTGCCCGAGTGTCACCCAGTTTGTACGCCTGGTTCCAGGCTTTCTCCAACGCGATGATTTTCGACGGAACACCGGAACCGGCATCTGCCTGCGCCAAAGCGAGTACGGCTGTCGTGCACACAAATGCCAGTAGGAAACTGGTCAGTCTCATGATGCATTCCTCTGACGCAGTATAGCGGCAATCCGTTCTCTTTCCTGCGCGCAAACCGGCTTGCGCCATACCAGTAACGAGGTGCACCGCGAGAAACGGTGGCGTGGCGAACGTGTCCACGGTCCTGCTAGGCTTGACCGGTTGAGGCACGGCTGTTAGATTTCGGCTCTACACCTGAATGTCCGGGGGCATTGCGCTGAGTCAGCCAGCGAAGACGAATGATTCGGTTGATCTTCGCCGGCGCGATTTTCTTGTCCGCTGCTGCCAGGGAGTCTCCGCGGCAATGATTCCAGCAAGGCTGCGTGGCCTGGCTTTTCCTTTCCCCGCTTTCGAGTCTGAAAACAAGCTGCCGCCGAATGGCGAGTTGCACCTGCATCCTCACTATCGAGCTCAAATGCCGCTCGATGCCACACTTCTCAAAACGCAGGCGGGTTTCGACGGGTTCGTAACCGAGAAATATCACGACCAGATCGCTGGGTTTCTTGCTGAATGGACTTCGAGCTTGCTGCAATCTCCGCAGGACACAAAAGCGGTGGAAAAGATTTTAACTTCCAACTTTTCTGGGTTCTCGTTACGGCCAATTGAATCGCGGGTGGTGCGTTCCGGAGCGGCGCTTGAAATCCGTAAGGATAAGTTCACGCCCGGGACTGCTCTCGGACGCGACGCGTTTCTTCAGGATTTGCAATCCGCGATGAGTTCCTTTTCGAAAATTGTTACCGCTGAGTTTCAAGTCGTGGGGATCAGCGTGATCCCGGCGCCTTTATCCGGTGCCAACACTGACGGCAAGGATGCCGTCAGGACAGCGGGCGAGGACGCCGGCGCTACAGAGATCCCACAACTCAAATTGCAAACTCGCGTACGCTATGAGTTGGTGGGCTCGGGCCGAGACTTCTTTCGCGAACAAAGGGTGGGGCACTGGGACCTCGAGTGGGAAGAGAACTCAGTTGGGAACTTTTACTTAAGAAACTGGCAGGGGCTTGAGGAAACAACGAGCCGCGCTGCCGATCCGATCTATATAGACATCGCCGTGCAGGCGCTGGGCAGCAACCCTTCCTACGCTTCGCAGTTGCTTCATGGAGTTGACTACTGGCGAACGGTCCTCGACGGGGCTTGCGGTATCGATATCTACGGGCACAATGGCGTCTCCGTGGGCGACATCGACGGTGACGGTTTCGAAGATCTTTACGTTTGCCAGCCGGCGGGCCTTTCCAATCGGCTTTACCGAAACAGCGGGGACGGAACCTTCGAAGACATCACCGAAGCATCTGGCGTCGGGATTCTCGAAAATACTGCGTGCGCGCTTTTTGTCGATGTCAACAACGACGGCCGGCAGGACTTGATCGTGGTGCGCACGGATGGGCCACTGTTATTTCTAAATGAAGGCGGAGGCAAGTTCCGCCAGAAGCCCGCCGCGTTCAAGTTCGCCACGCCTCCACAAGGGACTTTCACGGGGGCGGCCGTCGCCGACTATGACCGCGATGGTTGGCTGGATATTTATTTCTGCCTTTATATCTATTACCAGGGCACGGACCAGTACAAGTATCCTTCTCCTTATTACGCCGCGGAAAACGGTCCTCCCAACTTCATGATGCGCAATAACCGCGATGGAACCTTCCGCGACGTGACAGCGGAGTCAGGCCTTGACCAGAACAACACGCGCTACAGTTTCTGCTGCGGTTGGAGCGATTACAACGGCGATGGCTGGCCCGACCTTTACGTGGTGAATGACTTCGGGCGGAAAAATCTTTACCGCAACAATGGCGACGGAACGTTTACTGACGTGGCTCCAGAGGCGGGAGTGGAAGACGTTGGAGCGGGCATGAGTGTGTGCTGGTTCGATTACGACAACGACGGTGCCCAGGATCTTTATGTGGCCGACATGTGGTCTGCTGCTGGCTTGCGTGTTTCAATGCAAGAAGTTTTTCAGAAGGACGCTTCCGAAGAAGTGCGAGGGCTTTACCGCAAACACGCCATGGGCAATTCGTTGCTTCGTAATAATAAAATCGGCGGGTTTCAGGATAGAAGTGCGCCGACCGGAGTTGAAATGGGGCGCTGGTCGTGGTCGAGCGACGCATGGGATTTCGATCACGACGGCTTCCCTGATCTCTACATCGCCAATGGCATGATCTCCGGACCATCGCACCCCGGCCCAGCAGGAGACCTGAACAGTTTCTTCTGGCGGCAAGTGGTCGCGAATTCACCTGTGGACGCCAGGCCAGCCCGCGATTACGAGCAGGGATGGAACGCGCTGAACGAACTGATCCGTGCGGACAGCACCTGGAGCGGCTTTGAACGGAATGTCTTCTACGTGAACAACCGGGACGGAACGTTTTCCGACGCGTCGGGCGTGGTGGGCCTGGACTTTCTTGAGGATGGGAGAGCTTTCGCCCTCGCCGATTTCGATCATGATGGGCGTCTGGAAGTGTTTTTGAAAAATCGCAATGGGCCGCAGTTGCGTCTTTTAAAAAACAGAATGAAGAATCTTCCGCCATCGATTGCGTTTCGTCTTCGCGGCGTAAAGAGCAATCGCGACGCGATTGGGGCGGCCATCACGGTGGAAACTGAATTGGGTCGCCAGACGCGCATGCTTCAGGCTGGGTCTGGATTTCTCTCGCAGCACAGCAAGGAGGTGTTTTTCGGTTTGGGCGAGGCCAAAGGCCCGGTGCGGGCGTCCATCCGATGGCCGAGCGGGCTGGCGCAGGAACTGCGCGACCTGCCAGTCAACCAGAGGGTCTGGGTTGAGGAAGGCTCGGAACCGTCTCGGATGGAAGCGTTCAAGATAGAGCCTCAGGGGCTAACGCCCGGATCAGTTGTGAAACGAGGTGGCACGGCTGAGGCTGTGCCCTCCCGAAAACCAACCTACGGGACTAATGATGGGCAGCAAGAAAGCGAGCAACTTCTTACGATCGTTGAGACTTGGCTACTGGCACCGGTTTCGGCGCCGGAGTTTTCTCTTCTTGACTTGAATGGGCAGACTCAAACACTTGCCGCGTTGCGCGGGAAGCCGGTGCTTCTCAACTTCTGGGCAACTGCGTCCGCAAGCTGCCGTGAAGACTTGCGAATCTTGAACCAAATTCACAAACGATGGGGCGCGTCTTCGGCAAACCCGAGCCTTCAACTGCTCGCTGTGAATGTGGACGATTCAAGCAGCGCCGAAAGCGCCCGAGCTTTGACGCGTGAACTTCATCTTTCGTTTCCCATCCTTCGCGGATCGGATGACGTTGCTGCCATCTACAATATTCTTTACCGTTACCTTTTTGACCGGCATCGCGACCTGAGCCTTCCAACCTCCTTCTTGATTGATGACAGGGGGAACATCGTCAAGGTTTATCAGGGGCCGGTGAACGGTGAACATATCGAAGATGATTTCCGGCACATTCCGCAAACCGTTGCGGAGCGAGTGGCGAAGGCGCTGCCTTTTCCTGGTGTGAGTGACGCGCCCGAGTTTCGCCGCAATTATCTCTCTTATGGTTCGGTTTTCTTTCAGCAGGGTTATTTCGATCAAGCGGAAGCGTCATTGCAGTTGGCGTTGCGTGACGATCCCTCGAGCGCCGAAGCGGTCTATGGCCTGGGAAGCGTTTATCTGAAACAGCAGAAGACGGAAAAGGCGCGCGACAGTTTTGAGCGCGCTCTTAAACTGCATGCCAGTTATCCGGACACTCTGCCCAACGCCTGGAATAATCTTGGTCTTATCGCCACGCAAGAAGGACGCACGGCGGACGCGATTCCGTATTTTCAAGAAGCTCTGCGGCTGAGTCCCGATCATCTTATAGCTCTCGATAACCTGGGAAACGCGTACCGGCAGCAGAAGCAGTGGGACGAGGCTCGCAAGGTGCTGGAGCGAGCGGTTGCAGTGGGCCCACAAGATCCGGAGGCGAACTACAGCCTAGGGATGGTCTTTGCGCAACTCGACGACAGCGATCAGGCGTACGAATATCTGCAGAGAGCGTTGAAGTTTCGTCCGGCTTATCCCGAGGCTTTGAATAATCTCGGTGTGCTTTATCTGCGCACGCGGCGCCGGGATGAAGCGGTCGCGAGTTTCGAAAAGTGCATTCGAGTTGCGCCGGGGTTCGATCAGGCTTATCTGAATCTCGCGCGGGTGTACAGCCTCGAGGGCGCGCCGGATAAAGCGCGGGCGGTTCTGCTTGAGCTTCTCAAACAGCGTCCCGATCACGCGCAGGCGCGGAAGATGCTGGAAGAATTGGGGCGATGAGGGTTTGCCTCCCATCTGCCGGGCGAGGACGCCCGGCCTCCATTAGATCAATTCTTTTTCGGAGTGGGTGCGGTCAACAAATCTACAAACAACTTGTAAAACTTCGCGAGATCGAGATCGACCTGGATCTCGACCTGCCCGGCTTCGAGCTTCGGCTTATCTTTCTCCGACCATGTCAGCGTGTCTCCGTAATTGCCGCCGCGGTCCAGATTGATGTCCATGAAGCGCGTTTCCTTCTGCGTGATTATGCTGGGGTCAAGCCACGCGGCTGCCGCGAGTTCGTCCCACAGATAATTGTATTCGCCATGCAGGCGGGCATAGGTGCCGACATAGCGCGCTGCGGGCGAATCTGCAGCTTTGATCTGATTGATCAATTCAGCAGTCATTCTCGTCTTGACCGAAATATCTACGGTCGTGCAAACGATCTTTTTCCATGGAGCGCGCAGCACAATGTGAGCTGCCTCAGGATCGAACCACAGGTTGAATTCGCGGCGCGGAGTATTGATGAACTCAGGGTTGGTCGTCTGCGGGCTCAAACTGGCGCCCATGAAGACCAGTTCTTTCGCTAGGCCCGCAAATTCAGGATCGATGGAGATCGCCAGGGCCAGGTTGGTCATTGGTCCCCCTTCGTAAATCGTAATTTCGTTGGGAAACTTATGAACCATGCGGATCAGAAAGTGGGCAGCATCTTCATCGGCCGGCTTGGCGCTTGGCCTGCCTTC
>Ga0070765_100002970_pt1 | contig 10838 bp, 7 predicted proteins | sample HubBroMetageWFT5_FD_71516 | JGI IMG/M metagenome (GOLD analysis project Ga0070765, IMG submission 71516) | Warmed and freeze-thawed soil microbial communities from the Hubbard Brook experimental Forest, New Hampshire - Hubbard Brook CCASE Soil... | ecosystem: Environmental > Terrestrial > Soil... | reverse complement strand
CTCGCCGCTGACCAGCGCGATCACTTCCTTCAATCCCCCGGCCGAGGATTCGCTCGATGAGGTGACTTCAATGCGCCAGCGCTGGCCTTCCGCGTAGCGCGTGTACATGCGGAAGATCTCGGCGGCGAAGAGAGTCGCTTCGTCTCCGCCAGTACCGGCGCGGATTTCGAGAATGACGTTTTTTTCGTCGTTCGGATCTTTGGGGAGCAACAGGACTTTTAGTTCTTCCTCGACGGAAGCAACGCGCGCCTGGAGCTTATCGAGCTCTTCCTGGGCGTAGGCGCGCATTTCGGGATCTTTTTCGTCGAGTAGCATCGCCTTGCTGTCGGAGATTCCCTTCGTCAGATCTTTGTACTCGCGATATTTCTCGACGATGGGGGCGATTTCGGCGTGGGCCTTGGCGGTCTTCTGGTATTTTGCCGAGTCGTTGACGATATCCGGCGAGGCAAGCGCGTTCGTGAGCTCTTCGTAGCGGGTTTCGATTTGGTCGAGGCGTTCAAACATTGGAGTCGGTCGTAGCTAACTGTCGTTAGCCGTTAGTCGTTCGCCATTTGATTTAGGCCGTTTTTCCCCGCATTGCGTTAATTAGGCTATTCAAGCTCCGACCAATCGCATCCGCGGAGGACAACAGCGCTTGGCTTCGTGCTGGTTCGATATATTGTAATTCGTGCGCAATCATAATCTGCGTTTGTACTTCCAGCAGAGAACCCCGTGCATGAAGCAGGAAATGCACAAACTCTCGATCGGATCTGTGCCCTTTTCCCTCCGCTATATTACTAGGCACTGAAACTGCTGCCCGGCGCAACTGCTGACTCAGGCCGTATAACTCATGCCGAGGAAACTGTTCGGTTGCACGGTAAATCTCCAGCACAAAACTCATTGCTTCGTTCCAAACACGAAGATCCCTGAATGATGATGGCATAAAAACCTCCAACTATCATTCACTGTAGCGTCGGGGTCGGGCAAGGCCAACGACAAACGACGATCGGCTAACGACGTAGTGCCAGGATGGAACTGCTACGCAATCACCAGTTCGCCGCCACGTTCTTTTTCAAGGGACATCGCTTTATCGAGGGCGACGATGGCACACTGCGCCTGCTCATCAGACGGAGGCTTCGTGGTGATGCGCTGCAGCCACAGGCCCGGGGCCGTCATTAGGGCGAAGAGCGATCCACGATGCTTGGCGGCGAAGCGGATGATCTCGTAGGAGATGCCGGCAATGACTGGCAACAAAACGATGCGCGACGCGAAGCGTGCCCAGAACGTGGTGTAGGGGATCAGCATGTAGAAGCCGATCGAGATCAGCATCACGGTCATCAGAAAACTGGTGCCGCAGCGTGGATGGAAGGTGGAATACTTCTGAACCTCGGCGGCTTCGAGAGGCTTCCCATCTTCAAAAGCGAATACCGTTTTATGTTCGGCACCGTGGTATTCGTATACGCGGCGAATGTCTTTCCAGAGTGAAACGCCCCAGATAAAGAGGAGAAACAGGGCGAGGCGAATGGCACCATCGATCAAATTGAAGATGACGCGTCCCCCGAGCGCGGGGTCGATCTTCTTAAGTTCCGTCGCCGCGAGCAACGGAATGTACTTGTACATGAAGATGAAGAAGGCGATTGAGATTACGATATTGACCGCGGCCAGCCAACTGCTGACGGTGGCAGCCTTTTCGCGGCCTGCAGATTTGGAAGAGTCCGCCGCGCTTTGCGCTGGCGGGACGGCCGAGGCAGCAGTTGCCACATGCTTTTTCTCGGAGCCTTCGTCGATGATGTCTTCGATGGCTACGTTGGCGGAGAAGCGGAGAGCGCGGTAGCCAAGCGTCATTGCATAGCCGAGAGTCATCACGCCGCGCACGATGGGCCAAGCCATCCATTTATGCTTTTCGGAGGGGCGCTCGAGGGGTTCGGTCATGGTGACGACCTCGCCGGAAGGCTTGCGGCAGGCGATGGCCCAAGCGTGCGGAGAGCGCATCATAACGCCTTCGAGCACGGCTTGGCCGCCGACAAGGGTTTCTTCTCCACTCTCAAGAGCAGGAAGAAGCTGAACCGCGGCGAGGAATCGGAGATAGTTTAGAAAACGACGCACAGCTATTGGATGCTCCTTGGCGGGGCAAGACGCACTATCAAGGGTATCACAGGGCCGGATGATTGAGGATCGTCCTGCCTAAAGCTAACTAACAGTAAATGCGATGGTTACGCCATTCCGAGGTAAACCGACTGTTTTTATGCAGCGACTATCGACAACCTGCGAAGCGATCGCCGACACGACGAAGAAATTGCTGAAGACGTCGCTTGTCTCGGAGTGTTTCCAGTCGCGCACCGTGGATGAGGCGGCAGTGTCGGCCGTGTTTCTGTCGGGGCGTCCGTTCCCTGTCTGGGAAGAGGCGACTCTGCAGATCGGCGGTCGGTGGTTGTGGCGAATTGTTGCGGAACTTGCAGGTAAGGGAGATGTCGAAGTCACAGCAGCGTACCGGCGGCTCGGCGATCTGGGAGCGGTTGCCGGAAAGTTGCTTCCGGAGCGGCCGGGACAGGGTTTAAATGTGCTGGAAGTCGACGCTACGTTTCGGCAGATTGCTTCTACACGCGGGCCATCGGACAAAGCGGCGATTGTCCGCGATCTGCTTTCGAGAGCCACGCCGCTGGAGGCCAAGTACATCGTAAAAATCATAACGGGCGATCTGCGGATTGGATTGAAGGAAAGCCTGGTCGAGGAAGCGATTGCGAAAGCATACGGCAGCACACTTCCGGAAGTGCAACGGGCGAACATGCTACTCGGGGATATTGGCGGAACGCTACGCCTGGCAGCGGAGGGCAGACTGGGTGAGGCGCGGATGCGACTGTTTCATCCGCTGGGATTCATGCTGGCGAGTCCGGTTGAATCGACTGAAGAGGGGCTGAGCTATTTCGCCGAAGCGGCGGTGGAAGATAAGTATGACGGGATTCGGGCGCAAGCGCATGTTTCCGGCGAAGAGGTGAAGATCTTTTCGCGCACTCGAGATGAGATCACGGAGTCGTTTCCGGAATTGCCGGCTGCTCTGGCTGGCCTTCCGCAGGATGCGATTCTGGATGGAGAGATTGTGGCGTGGGAGTATCCGACGAAATCGGAAGATGCGAAGGCAATTGTCGATGAACCGATTTCGGAGGCGGCAGAGGCAAAGGCACAGAACCTGGGATCGGCGCGGCCGTTCAGCGTGCTGCAGCAGCGGCTGGGGAGAAAAAAGGTCAGCGAGAAGATGCTGCGGGAAGTTCCGGTTGCTTTTCTGGTATTCGACATCTTGTATGCGGATGGAGAGTTGGTGATTGATCGTCCACTGCGGGAGCGGGCTCGGATCTTGGATGGCTTGCTTTCGTCACGGCGGGAAACGCCTCACCACAGAGGGCACAGAGTTTCACAGGGTAAGGCTCAGGGATCGCTGGACTTTGGCGCTGACCTCGGTGAAGAGGAGTCTGTTGTGGAAGCTCAGCTCATTCGTGCTCCTGCATTTCGAGCGGCGTCGGCGGCAGAGTTGGAACAGCTGTTCGATGCAGCGAGAGCGCGGGGCAACGAAGGGTTGATGATCAAAGATCTCGAGTCGCCGTACTCTCCCGGGAAACGCGGGAAATCTTGGCTGAAGATGAAGAGGGAGTTGGCGACGCTCGACGTCGTCGTAACGGCCGTCGAGTATGGACATGGGAAGCGCATCGGCGTGCTCAGCGACTATACATTTGCCGTTTGGGACGGCGAGCGGCTGGTGAATATTGGCAAGGCATACTCCGGGCTGACGGATGCGGAGATCGCGGAAATGACGAAGTGGTTCGTGGAGCACACGGTTGAAGATCAGGGATTCCGCCGCGTGGTCGAACCGAAGATAGTCCTCGAAGTGGCCTTCAATAACATGATGGAATCGGAGCGGCATGAGAGCGGGTATGCGTTGCGGTTTCCGAGGATTGTGCGGCTGCGGCCGGACAAGTTGGCGGAAGAGGCGGATACGATCGAGCGAGCGAAAGAGATTTACCTTAATCAGCACTCGTAGTTCTAATATCTGTTAGTGGCTGTGGTGATGGTGGTGCTCTTCAGCGCTCTCGACCACCGGAATCACGCAGCCGTGGGCGGTTTCGCAGATCACGTGTTCGAACTGGATGGTCGTGTGATCGATGCGGAAGCCGTGCAGAAGGCGATCTTTGACGTCGCGCAAGATGCGCTCGCTGACCGACGGCGGAATGTCCGCGATGGAAATGTGGCAGGAGAGCGCATGGGTTTCGCTCCCGATGCTCCATACGTGCAGATCGTGGACGTCGTTGACTCCTTCGACTTCACGAATCGTGGATTCGATCTTCTCCAGCTTCATTCCCCGCGGCGTTCCTTCCAGCAGGATGTTCAACGTCTCGCGCACAATGCCGAAGCCCGACCACAAGATCAGTACGCCAATTCCGACTGACAAGGCCGAGTCGATCCAGTAGTTGCCGGTAACCAGAATCATCCAGCCACCCACGATCACGGCCGCTGTCGACAACGTGTCACCGACTTCGTGAAGCAAGGCGCTGCGAATATTGACATCCCCCCCGGAACGGTAGAGCAGCAGCGCAATCACTCCGTTCATGACCACGCCGGCGCCCGCCACCCACATCATCACGCTGGCCTGCACGTGCTCGGGATGCTGCAACCGGCGGAAGGCTTCGTACAAGATGAAGAACGACACAACCACGAGGGAACTGGCATTGACGAGGGCAGCAAGGACTCCGGCACGGTGATAGCCGTAGGTCTTGGTTGAACTCGCGGGGCGCGATTGAAAGTAGACGGCGACCAGCGACAGCAGAAGCGCGAGGAAGTCCGACAGGTTGTGCCCGGCTTCGGAGAGCAGCGCCAGAGAATGGGCGCGAATGCCGGCCACGACCAGCAGCACGATATAAGCCAGAGTCACAGCCAGCGAGATCTTGAGGACCTTTGTAGGGCCACCCGCGCCGTGAACGTGGACGTGCATATCTCAAGTGTACGAGGGCTGGAGATGGGCTTCAAGCCGAGCAATAGGGACGGCCTCGCTCCACGAGAAAAAAGAGAGCGTGAAGTCGATATGGATGTTCAAGTTGCGACCAGCGAGGCCGATAACCCTCTGTGCGCCCAGGAGTGAGGGGTACGACCCTTCGAGCCCATTGACCCTCTCCGAGCGGCGGCACGGTTGCAACAGGAAGGGCAGGAGCCTCGAGCATGGACGAAATCATTAAGGATTTTCTTATCGAGAGCGCGGAGAATCTGGACCGCCTGGACCAGGATCTGGTGAAGCTCGAAGGTGCGCCTTCGTCCACCGAGCTTCTGGCAGGAGTTTTTCGCACGATCCATACGATCAAGGGGACCTGCGGCTTTCTCGGATTTGCCCGGCTGGAAAAGCTGGCACACGCTGGGGAGAGTCTATTGTCGCGGCTGCGCGACGGCGACCTGACTCTCAATGCTGAAATCACGAGCGGGTTGCTCGCGATGGTGGATGCCGTGCGCCGGATGCTCGCCCAGATTGAGGCTTCGGGACAGGACGGCGAGGACGACCACGCGAGCCTCATTGGACATTTGACGGAGCTGCAGAGTGGTGCGGCAAAGCCGTCAGGGGTGGTTTTGGAAAGCGCCAGCGCGACTCCACCAGCGGGAGCGACAAAAGTTGCCGATGTCGACTCGATGCCGGTTCAAGAACAGGTGGACCCGGGGAAGATCGGGGGCGTGCTGGTCGAGCGGGGTCACGTGAGCCCCGAGGATCTTGCCGGCGCGCTGGAATTGCAGGAACTCGGCCGGCGCAAGATTGGCGAAATCCTGGTGGCTCAGGGGGCGGTTCGTCCCGAGGACGTCGCGGCGGCACAGCAGGCCGTGCAGGCTCGCAATCCGGAGTCGGCGGTGGAGACTATCCGGGTCGGCGTCAACCTTCTTGACCGGCTCATGAACCTGGTCGGCGAACTGGTGCTGGCGCGGAACCAGCTGCTGCAGTTTTCCAACAGCACGCGGGACGCTGGATTTCAAGCCGTCTCCCAGCGCATGAACCTGATCGCCACCGAGCTGCAGGAAGAAGTCATGAAGACCCGCATGCAGCCAATCGGCAATGTCTGGAACAAGTTTCCGCGGATGGTCCGCGACCTTGCCCTGAGCTGCAGCAAAGACGTAAGCCTCGAAATGGAAGGCCAGGATACCGAACTGGACCGGACGATCATCGAGGCGATCAAGGATCCGCTGACGCACCTCGTTCGCAACTGCATCGATCACGGAATTGAAACGCCAGAGACGCGGAGGCAGGCGGGAAAAGAAGCGGCGGGAGTGCTGAAGCTCCGGGCATTTCATGAAGGCGGACAGGTCAATATTGAGATCAGTGACGACGGCGCAGGGCTCAATGGGGAGCGCATCCGGCAGAAGGCCGTTGAGCGCGGGCTGGTGACCTCGCAACAGGCCGCGCGCATGTCAGACCGCGACATCTTCAACATGATCTTCCTGCCGGGATTTTCCACGGCCGAAAAGATCACGAATGTCTCCGGGCGTGGAGTCGGCATGGATGTGGTGAAGACTAATGTCGAAAAAATTGGCGGCACGGTCGATGTGCAATCCACGGCGCGGAAGGGCACGACGGTCAAGATCAAAATCCCTCTGACTCTGGCGATCATTCCAGCGCTGATGGTGACTTCAGGAGGCGAACGCTTTGCTATTCCCCAAGTCAGCCTGCTGGAACTGGTTCGGCTGGAAGCGGGTGAGGGTAACAAGGGGATTGAGATGGTCCAGGGGGCCCCGGTGCACCGTTTACGTGGGCGGTTGCTGCCTGTGGTGTATCTGAATCGCGAGCTACAGATTGGTCTTGGTGGTAAAGACGCACGCACGGATCGCCCGACCAATATCGTGGTGGTCCAGGCGGACGGGCGCGAGTTCGGCCTGGTGGTCGACGAGATTACGGACACGGAAGAAATCGTCGTCAAACCGATGGGCAAACAGCTCAAGGGAATCAGCGCGTATTCGGGCGCGACCATCATGGGCGACGGACGGGTGGCGCTGATTCTAGACATTCTGGGATTGGCGCAGCGGGCGCGGGTTATCTCCGAAGCGCGCGAGTCGGCCCTTAGCGACAAAGAAAAGGTGAACAAGCGGGAGGAGTCACATTCAGACCGGCAGACTTTGCTCCTGGTGCAATGCGGCGCCCAAGGACGCATGGCGATTCCCCTGTCGCTGGTAGCGCGCCTCGAAGAATTTCCTGCGACTTCCATTGAAATGGCCGGTGGGCAGGAAGTTACGCAGTATCGCGGCCAGATCATGCCGCTGATCCGGCTCTCCCGTGTGCTCGACGCAGGCAAGGAATTCGCCGCAACGGCGGAGGGCCGCCTGCAGGTGGTGGTGTACTCCGAGGCGGGGCGCAGCGTGGGGCTGGTTGTGGACCGCATCGTCGACATCGTCGACGAAACGCTGGTGGTTCAGAATCCGGCCGAGCGCAAGGGAGTGACAGGCTCCTCCGTCATTCAGAAACGCGTGACGGATTTGTTGGATGTTCCCAGGGTCGTGCGCGAAGTCATTCCCGGCTTTGCTGAACAGCCGGCAGGAGTCTAGGAGGAGAGTATGGGTGCGTCGCAGCAATTTTGCACATTCTTTCTCGATGGCCACGTCTTTGGAACTCCGGTGCCGAAGGTGCAGGAGGTGATTCAGCACCAGGAGATGACGCGCGTCCCGCTTTCGCCGGATGTAGTCAGCGGATTGATCAACCTGCGCGGACAGATTGTTTCCGCGATCGATTTGGGCCGCCGACTGGGCTTGCCCGAGCGCCCAGAAGGCCAACTGCCCATGAATGTAGTCGTTCGCACCAATGATGGCGCGGTCAGCCTGCTGGTGGACGAGATCGGCGACGTGATCGAGGTTGAGGAAGAGACTCTCGAAAGTCCTCCGGAGACGTTGCAAGGCTTTGCCCGCGAAGTGGTCAGCGGAGTCTACAAACTCTCCGGACGGCTGCTTCTCGCGCTCGACATTGACCGGGTTGTGGATTTGTCGGACCTCACGAAGACAAAGGGTACCCGAGAATTTTGAATTCAAATCATCACGGCCCCGCCAAAGCGCGGTGAACCGTAAGGAGAATTGGAATGAACAGCGTGCGGGGAAAAAAAGCAGGCAAGCTCGACCAACGGCAGACAAGAGACGACCGCGCCCAGATCGAGGCGTTCAGCAAGGCGCAGCCGATTAGCGACTACGACATGGACGGGAAAGTTCTCGACGTCAATGAAAATTTCGAAATATTGCTCGGCTACAGCCGTGACGAGGTGATCGGCAAGGACATCAGCATCTTCGTGGACGAACAGAGACGGCAAAGCCCGCAGTACCAAGCCGAGCACAAAGTTCTCTGGGGAAAACTGTTGCGCGGCGAACCACAGCAGGGCGAAGGAAAGCGATCAACAAAACAGGGGAAGGAGATTTGGCTGCGTTACTCGTACACCCCTGTCCTTGATCCGGACGGCAAACCCTACAAGGTCGTCAACTATTTCCAGGACATTACTCAACAGAAACTCGCCAGCGCAGACCAGACGGGGCAGATTGCGGCAATCGGCAAGGCGCAAGCGGTGATCGAGTTCCACATGGACGGGACGATCATCACCGCGAATGACAACTTCTTGAACGCCCTCGGCTACACGCTGGAAGAAATCAAGGGCAAGCATCACAGCATGTTTGTCGATGAAGCGTACAAGCAGAGCCCGGCTTACAAGGAATTCTGGGCCAAGCTGAACCGGGGAGAATACGACGCAGCCGAGTACAAACGCATCGGCAAGGGCGGAAAGGAAGTCTGGATTCAGGCTTCGTATAACCCCATCCTCGACCTCGACGGCAAGCCTTTCAAAGTTGTGAAGTACGCGACCGATGTCACGCGGCAGAAGCTGATCAATGCCGACTACCAGGGGCAAATCGCCGCAATTAGCAAAGCGCAGGCAGTAATTGAGTTCAACATGGATGGAACTGTGATCACGGCCAACGACAATTTTCTTCGGGCGCTGGGATACACGCTGGACGAAATCAAAGGCAAACATCACAGCCTCTTTGTAGAAGAGGCTTATCGGCAAAGCTCGGACTATGCAGAATTCTGGGCGAAGCTGCGGCGCGGCGAATATCAGGCAGCCGAATACAAGCGCATCGGCAAGGGCGGTCGGGAGGTCTGGATCCAGGCGTCTTATAACCCGATCCTCGATCTCAATGGCAAGCCGTTCAAGGTGGTGAAGTACGCCACCGACATCACATCGCAGAAACTGGCGGTGAACGCGATGATGGCGGATGCCATGATGCTGACTCAGGCGGCTGTCGAGGGCAAGCTGGCGACTCGTGCCGACGCGAGCAAGCATCAAGGGGACTACCGCAAGGTCGTTGAAGGCGTCAACAGCACACTCGATGCGGTCATCGGGCCGTTGAACGTGGCGGCAAAATATGTTGACGACATTTCTGTCGGACTCACAGAAGCGCGCGAGGTTCTACAGTCGATGGCGGACAACGACTACACGCGCCGGGTCTCGAACTCGAACAAGCGGGTGAAGATCACCGACGTGTACAACGGCGATTTCAACACCATCAAGAACAACCTGAATGCCTGCATCGAAGGGCTCGCCGGGGTGGCCGCAGCCACCAACAAGACGGCGGACACATTGCAGTCCAGTATGAAATCGATTGCGCAGAACGCGCAGGCGTTGTCGAGTTCATCGCAGCAGTTGGCTGCAACAAGCCAGCAGATGAGCGGCAATGCCGAGGAAACGTCAGCTCAGGCCAACACGGTTGCGACGGCGACCCAGCAGGTCACGACCAACCTGAACAGCGTAGCTACCGGCGCGGAGGAGATGACTTCGACCGTGCAGAGCATTTCGAGCAACGCTGGTGAAGCTGCGAAAGTGGCGGCCGAGGCGGTGAAGACCGCAAATGGCGCGAATGCGACGGTGGCCAAGCTGGGAGAGTCAAGCGCGGAAATCGGGCAGGTGATCAAGGTCATCACGTCGATCGCACAGCAAACGAATCTGCTGGCGCTCAACGCAACCATCGAGGCGGCTCGGGCTGGAGAAGCCGGCAAGGGTTTCGCGGTTGTGGCCAACGAAGTCAAGGAACTGGCCAAGCAGACGGCCAAGGCGACGGAGGATATCAGTCAGAAGATCACGGCGATTCAGGACGATACCAAGCGGGCAGTGGAAGCGATTGGCAGCATCACCGGGATTATCAACCAGATCAACGACATTTCGGGAACGATTGCAACTGCAGTCGAGGAACAGAGTGCGACCACCAATGAGATGTCGCGCAACGTCCAGGAAGCGGCGAAGGGTTCCGGTGAGATTTCTCAGAACATTCAGGGCGTGGCTACCGCTGCAGAGAGCACCACTCGCGGGGCTCAAGATACGCTGAAAGCTGCGCAACAACTGACCGAGATGGCCACGCAGCTGCGTACTCTGGTCGAGCAGTTCAAATTGAGCGACAACGACGCAGTGGGCGCTGCCGGAAAGGAACACGCGAAGGCGCGGGCGGCCCAGGCCGCGTCCTAGTGCGCACAGTTCGCTGTCGTGAAAAGAGGGTGCAGCATTGATGCATGGCAAGAAAAAGCGGGTGCTGCTGGTCGACGATGCCGTGGTGGTTCGAAAGTTGCTATCCACCGCGATTGGGGAGGATCCAGATCTTGAAGTCGCGGCGACGGCGGTGAATGGGCGGTTGGCTCTCGCAAAATTCGCCGCAGCGAAACCGGACATCATTCTGCTCGACATCGAGATGCCGGAGATGGACGGACTGGAGACAGTGCGGGAGTTGCGGAAAATCGATACCCGCGTTCCGATTATCATGTTCAGCACGCTGACGGAGCGCGGGGCCTCGATCACCCTGGAGGCCCTCGCTCTCGGCGCTAC